>Ga0315534_1001655_pt1 | contig 15331 bp, 15 predicted proteins | sample SalMarSW160240MG_FD_203094 | JGI IMG/M metagenome (GOLD analysis project Ga0315534, IMG submission 203094) | Salt marsh sediment microbial communities from the Plum Island Ecosystem LTER, Massachusetts, United States - Salt Marsh Sediment SW1602-40 ... | reverse complement strand
GTCAAGGATGAAGCGGGCGATGTCCTCCTTCTCTTCCAGATTCATACCTGCCATCGGCTCGTCGAGCAACAGTACTTTCGGCTCAAGCGCTAATGCTCTTCCCAGCTCAACCCTTTTTCTCATGCCGTAAGGTAGAACGCCAACCACCCTCTTTCTCATCGGTGCCATTTCCAAGAAGTCGATAATTTCCTCGACAGTCCGACGATGCTTGATCTCTTCCTGAAGTGTCCAGCCAAAATAGAGCGCACTGGTGACGAAATTTTGCCTCATCAGAACATGCCGGGCAGCCATGAGGTTGTCTTGCGTGCTTAAACCAGTGTAAAGCTCGATATTCTGAAAAGTTCTCGCTATACTGAGCTTAGCCAGTTTATCCGGCCGCATTCGGGTAATTTTCTGCCCCTTGTAGTATATCTCGCCCTCTTGCGGTTTATAGAAGCCGTTAATGCAGTTGAGCAGTGCGGTCTTTCCGGCACCATTTGGTCCGATAATAGCCAGTATCTCGTTATCCCTGACGTCTATACTCACGCGGTTAAGGGCTATGACGCCACCAAAACTGAGCCAGAGTTCGTCAATCCGTAGTGTAACCTTTTTGCTAGTTTCCACCTATCGCGATCTCCTCCTCAGTGCCATGCTCATCTCTTTTTAATTAATTCCAGTTGAAAACCGCTTCCCCTTAGGCTCATGTAAGCTCATCAACCTCTGTGTCCTTACTAAATTTACTGCCCTTAGTCAACAGGAATCTCATGGCTGCTCTAAAAATTGCTTTCTTAGTTCTCGTTTCAATATCTTTCCGGTCGGGCTCCTGGGGAAATCGTTTACTGTCAAGTACTCTTTGGGAACCTTGAATGGCGCAAGACGAGATTTCATATAGGCATGTACTGTATCCTTATCCAAGTGTTCCCCGGAATTCAATATGATAAAGGCCGTCACCCGCTCACCCCATTCTTGGTCCGGGAGGCCTATAACCGCACATTCTTGAATTTCCTGCCTGGTGTAAAGGACCTCTTCCACCTCACGGGAATACACGTTTTCTCCGCCGGTAATAATCATATCCTTAAGCCGGTCTACTATATACAGATAGCCATCATCGTCAAAAAGGCCGACATCACTGGAACGGAACCATTCCCCACCCCAAAAAGCGGTCTCGTTGGCCTCGGGGTTATTGAGATAGCCTTTCATAATGTTGCGAGCTCTAATGCAAATTTCACCCTTCTCTCCCGCGTCCATTTGTTTGCCACTTTCATCTCTAATTTGAATTTCCACACCGGGCACCGCTGTCCCCACTGAGCCAATGACATGGCGGTGGTAGTGATTATAGGTGAGCATGGAGGCTGATTCGGTCATACCATAGCTCTCGTAAATCGCCAGATCGGTCTGCTCCTTCCACTGGCGGACCACCTCTGCTGCCATGCTGGCCGCAGCCGAAAAACAGTAGCGCACGGCCCCGAGTTTCTCCTTGAGCCTTTTCACGGACAGAAGGCGAACATACAGGGTGGGAACGGCAAAGAGCTTGGTCACATGACCATCTGCCATGAGATCCAAAACGCGGTCCATATCAAAGGTGGGTATCATCTCGAGGCAGCCTGCGCTCAATATGGTGGCATTCATAATGTGCATCTGGCCGAAGATGTGGTTGAGAGGCAAAAAAAGGAGTGCCCTATCCTCTTCACCTGATCGCTCATGAAAGATGACATTCTGTATGGCCGTATTGATGTTTTCGTGCGTGAGCATGACCCCCTTCGGCGTTCCTGTCGTCCCTCCTGTATATAGAATAGCGGCTGTGTCAGAACGGTCTCGATCGATCGCCATAAATGAACCGGATCCCATATTTGACAGTTGTTCGAAATCCATGTCGCCCTGGGGGCTGATCACTTTTTCCAGCCATTCTGCCCCCAGGAATCCGGTTAGGTCATCCAGTTTCTCATCAGAGGTATAAAGGATTTTGGGCCGGCAATGGTTGATCAAAAGAGACAATTCGTCGTGTTTAAGCATACTGGAGAGGGTCACGGCCACAGCGCCGGCCTTGAGCACACCGAAGTAGAAGGCAATCCAATCACCGGAATTTGGTGCGCAAAGACCGATGTGGTCGCCGGGTTTAGTGCCCATCTGGATGAGTGCGGTTGCCACACGATTGGCTCGTTCGTTGAGGTGAGCATAGCTTGTTTCGGACGACTCTTCGCCTAAGGCAGGCCGGTCAGGAAAGTAGAATGCGGATCGTTCCAGGTTTTTTGCAATATTCATCTTCGACTCGCTATTGTACGATCGAAGAGAAGATATTTCGTATAATTTCCTGTTTCAATGATGCACCAGAGGAAAACCTAAAAAGCATGTATAATTGCCTCCATATATTTTAATAAAATGCACTGATTGAGCACATGCAATTCAGTGACTTTTATAACATTGGATACAAAGATAACTTATTGCTATCCCGATAGAAAACTTTTATTATTCTACGCGATACCCTGACATTCCAGCTAGAAGGATTCTTAAAACGCAAGACTGTTATTGCTAGAGCTTCCTGCTGTCATGTCTATTCTTTGATCCTGTCTTTAAGGTCATTACATATAGAGTCCCTGTGTTAAAGCATATTTTTTTCTTGAATGTTCGATATGTAGCGCTATAAATCTTTTTAATTTATCAGAATCCTTTTTTTCTATGAGGGTAATTATTTTTTTATGATCATCTATCGACTCACGGCAGGCACCTTGAGCACTTAAAGCTATTGCCCGTATCCATTGAAACTTATCGCTCAACCCAGAAATGATCTGAAAGAAGATCTCTGATTTTGTTGCCCCCCATAAAATTTCATGAAATTTTGTTTCGCATCGGACAATATTATTGAAATCATTTATCTTAAGATAATCTTGTGCTTCTGTGATATTCTTCTTCAGTTCTTCAATTTCAGAGGCAGTTATCCTTTCAATGATAAAGGGTGCTGCAAAGGCTTCGAAAGCCTTTCTAATTGAAAAATATTCCTCAATCTCTTTTGTTTTTAGCTTCCTTACAACAAACCCTAGCCTCCCATCACATTCGACCAGCTTCTCATTTTCAAGGATCAAGAGGGCTTCTCGAACTGGAGTTCTGCTTATCTTCAAGTCTTGTGCAATCTCGGTTTCGAATATTTTTTCTCCGGGTTTAAGCTGCAAGCAGATGATTTTAGACTTAATGTCTTTATAAACCTTAACCCGTAAAGTATCTTTATTCGAAGTTCGTTTGGTCATATGCTGTTCAATATATTAAATTTTATAATAAGGCGTATATTAATGCGACGGCTTTGTCAAGATTTTTCTTACCAGCTTTTTCGTAACAAAAGTTTACCTGCTTGACCCATTGATGCCCTTATCCTCTGTTTTAATAATTCAATCGAGATCTTGTGGGAAACATTTGCCCTAGCTGAGAAGAAAGAGGAGACCTCCGAGAATGGGATGTTTTGGACTTATATTTTGTGTTTTCCATACTCATCTTTCTTAATGTCGCCTGCATATCCGTCAGGAAGCTGGGCCTGTCACCCGATGTCGCATTCATGCTGATCTTGGCAATACTTTAGGAAGCACAATCAAAATACTCGTCTCACACTGCCGTATCGCATACAGCTTGCCCCTTCTCATGCCTGAACTTCTTCTAGAAGCTGCCGCCAGTCACCCACCAGGTCATCACCGAGAATATGGGCGTGACCTTTGCACCTGTCATCTTTGCCCTTGATCTCTTACTGGTGGCCCCACCGGTGTCCAGAATAAAGTTATCACAAACGCATTGACAGTGAACTCAAAGAAAAGTACAAATGCCGTATGGCTGAAGTTTACAGCTGTAATAAAAACACGATGTAGTACAAGGCTGATGCCATCGAGCAGTTAGAAGGTCTCAAATCCCTCCTTGTTAAAATCCATCTATAATTCAAAGTAATTGCTTCATAAATATTATGAAATGTATGCTATGAAGAAGTACCACTATCCAAAGTGGCTCGAGCACCTGATCAATATCTTTGAGACTATTCTGAACGCCTTGTCTAAATAGTACGTGGGTTGGGCATGCGAGGCTTCATGCGCTTCATTCATGAAACCACAAACAGTCAATATTTAGACCCCATATAGGCGATGAAACCTCTTTTTATCTTTTCTTAACTTCGATTGCTTTAAGTAGCGAGGGGAGAATCAGGTAAAAAAGGCAACCCTGAGAGCAGAGAAATGCTCTCTTCTCCTGTGTGTTTGACGAAACTTGATTGAAAAGATACTTTCTTCCGCCCCATTTTGAATTTGAACGTGGTGCCATTGAGCAAATTTTCTAGGCCAGCATGATGCTCATCACCTGGCATCATGCTGGCCTGCTAAAAAATCTGGGATAATACTTGTTTCTGGTTTAAAGTTGATATATGTTCAGAAAATATTCTCTTATCATCTACTCCACAGGGCAACCTGCCTTCATCCAGGCCGCACGGCCACCTTCAAGATTTCTCACATTTATATAACCCATCTGAACAAGGGTATAAGTTGCAAGTGCACCCCTAGAACCATGCTCGCAATACACCACAATTGATGCATTCTTGTCATCACTGATTTTCTTTGGTACCATCCACTCAATGGTTCCTCTCGGAATACTCTTTGCGCCAGGTATGTGTCCCGCCTTAAACTCATCTGGCTCCCGGACATCAACGAATACAACCCCACCCTTGTCAAACATAGCCTTGGCATCAACTGGTGAAATTTGGGTAATATTTTTGAATGCCTCTGCCTTAAAATCCGCGACTGTCATATCCTTTGCCAATGCCAAGGATGCATTAAAGGCAAAGGCAAAACTGATTATCAGTGCGCCAACAAGAATAAGATTTCTTCTTTTCATGTCCCTCCTCCTTAGTTAAATGTTAAGATGCTAATCAAAAACAACTATCATACCTAATCCCTTCTGTCTTCTCTTGACTCTTTACCTTTTCCTCACCTCCTTTCCATATTTTTTTCTCTACCAATCTATTTGAAGCAAAAGGTGCTGCGAACGCTTCGAAAGCCTTTCTGGTTGAAAGTATTCCTCAACTTCTTTTGTGGTTAGCTTCTTTACCGCAACCCCTAGCCTGTCATCACATTCAACCAGCTTTTCATTTTCTAGGATTAATAAAGCTTCTCGAACCGGAGTTCTGCTTATCTTTAAACCTTTTGCAATCTCATTTTCAGATATCTTTTCTCCAGGTTTAGGCTTTAGGCAGATAGTTTCAGTTTTGATTTCTTGGTAGGCTTTAACATGTAAGGTATCTTTGCTGGTGGGTGGCTTGCTCATATGCTAACGCATATATTAACTTTTATAAGAGGTCATATATTAAGGCGACGGCTTTGTCAAGACTTTTTTAGCAGCTTGTCAGTTAAGAATTAAAAGTGCATAGCTGGTTTTAAATTTACTTTTAACTATTTATGCAAAATCTTGGTTGTGTGGAAATAACATCATTTCCATAAGACCTCTCACCTTATAGACATAATCTAAAACCAAATAAGGAGGTTTTGGATTATGTCTCAATTACACAAAAAATTCACAAATGATCAAGTCAAAGAGCTGATTGAAAGGTATTTAAAAAAGGAGATTGAAAGAAAGTATATCCAGGAGATTTTGGGCATAAAAGAGAGAAGGTTTCTTAGCCTTCTTAAACAATATAGACAAAATCCTAAAGGCTTCTCTATTGAATACAAAAGAGAATTAAAGACCCGTAAAATACCTCAAAGCATTGAAGATAATATTATCAGGGAATTAGCTGTTGAAAAGAATATCATCCTGAATAAAGATGTTCCTTTAAAGTTTTACAACTACAGTTATATTAAAGACCTTTCAGAGACAAAGTATAACCAGAAAGTCTCATTGCCTACCATTATTGACAGGGCTAAAAAGAATAGCTTTTATTTGAAGAAACCAGATAGATCAATCCATGACAGGGAAGTATTAACTAACTATGTGGGTGAGCTTATTCAGCATGACTCCTCTCATCATCTGTTTTCGCCATCCGCTAAAGAAAAGTGGTACCTTATTACTTCACTTGATGATTATAGTCGATTTCTTCTTTATGCTACACTGGTCAAAAAAGAAACAAGCTGGACTCATATTATGGCACTGCAATCAGTTATCCTTAAACACGGTTTCCCTTATTCCTATTATGTTGATTCCCATTCTATTTTTAGATTCGTTCAAGGAAGAGATTCTTTGTGGAGAAAACACTACAAACTCACAGATGAGGCCAATCCCCAATGGAAACAGGTACTCAACGACTGTCATGTTAAAGTCAGTTATGCTTTATCGCCTCAAGCCAAGGGTAAGATTGAAAGGCCCTATGGTTGGCTACAGGATAGACTTATAAGAACCTGTGTAAGGGAAAATATAACCGATATCAAAAAGGCTCAAATAATTCTTAACCGAGAAATTCAGAGGTATAATTATCGTCAGGTTCACTCAACTACTAAGGAGGTCCCGTACTTTAGATTTAAAAATGCCCTAAAAGAAAACAAATCACTCTTTAGAGAATTTAAAATAAAACCTCCCTTTCAATCAGTCAAAGACATCTTTTGGCTTAGAATTGATAGAATTGCAGATGCGTACAGGAGAATATCAATCAATAATTTACAATTCAAGGTTAACCACCTTAATCCCAGAGAAACAGTAAATCTAAGAATTTATCCACTAAAAAGTGGCATATCTGAAATTAGATTCTGGTGTAATGAAAAACTAATTGATGTTCAGAAAATTAAAAATACTGATTTGAAAGGTATGCACTTTTAATTCTTAAACTCTGCACTTTTAAAATTTAGCTAACAGACTTTTTTAGCAGCTCTTTTGCGATAGAAATTCACCTGGTTAAGACATCTCTATGTGTCCTACATGACTAATACTAATTTGACATCAAAGGTAGAGTGTTAATCCAATCAAAATACGTGAGCGAAGAAACCAAGTGATAATCTTGTCCGATGGTACGAAGAGCAGAGAAAAGGGTATCTTACACCTCATCAAGAGAGTCGAAGGACTGGTTGCCAAAATAGTTTTCGCGGAGATGCTCCCAAATGTGTTTTACCGGGTTCAGTTCTGGACTGTAAGGCGGAAGAAACAACAAGGTCATATTGTTCGGCACACGCAGTTCTTTGGCATTATGAGATCCAGCTCCGTGAAGAAACATAAGGCAATGGACATCCTTGAATTCACACGATACATGGGCAAGAAAAAGAGACATTACTTCAGTATCTACCCATGGCATCACTAGGGAGGTGAGCTGGCCGCTGCGGGGGCAGACAGCGGCTCGTGCATATACGAATTGCCGTATCACTTGGCTTCCCACGATGGGTCGTTGGTGCATCGGCGCCCAACGGCGTCGCCGGTCACTGATGCGCCCAAAACGGCTTTCATCTTGGAATACTACTCTGAGCTGAACATCAGAGGGTAGGTGAGCGAGAACTCCTTCGACGAGCAGTGGAATTTTTTTTAAATCCCTCTTGAATCTCAGGATCAGCTTTGAGGCGGCGAGGTCGAGGGCCTATTGTACGCCACCCGTGACGATTCAACAGCCGATACACGTAATCCAGAGAGACTGATCTGCCTACTGCCTCAGGTACGTCTTTGAGGATCTTTTTGGCGGTAATAAGTTCTCCTTTACCAGCGCGGGTGTGCAATGAATGAAGCAAGGCCTCCTCTTCTGGCCACGATAAATAGCTCCACCTCCTTCCCCCTCTGCCTTTGCGCTCTATTGTTTGTGGTCCCCGTTCATTATATTATTTCAACCAGAGCCACACCGCCTGTGTGGATACTTGAAGCATGGTGGCTACCTGATGTGCATGAAAGGGGCCTCTATGGGTCAACTAGATGGCAAGGCGATGGTAATGCTGAAGAACCCGCTTCATAACCCGTTCAGCACGCTTCTTACCATAGCGCTCCTCCATTCTTTTTAACTCGTCTACGATGGTAATCTCTGCATCTATCCAGCCTTTTGATAGAAAATAAGTACCGGGCTCCTGATTAAGTGCCTCCTTATAGACCCTTCGGGAGCCGAGAAAAATAGCGATACAGTCGTCTTGGCGGGGAATGACCAAAGTGCTATGGGTGGCCTTGAGGCCTATCACCCCCATGGAACACAACCCATACCCAAGAATGATGGTTTCTGTATCGGCAGTGATGTCATCTATCATAGCCTGAAGTGCACCCCGCAATCTATCCGAATGGAGATGGAGCCCGGACTCAAGAACAAGAGATTCCATGTCGGATGGTAACATCTGCTGCATTTCTCCGATCACAGTCCTACAGGCTATTATTTTTGTTCGTACATGACTCACTGCCAGATACCATGCATCTTATGAAATCAATTACAATTTACCTTCCCGAAAGGCAGCGGTGTAAGCTTGACACCATGGGTCCTGGTCCAGCAAGACAGCCGTAGCCCTCAATGTTCCCATGAGCTTTTTATCCAGGGGATCAACAATGGCCGCGTTGAGCCCGGCCTTCATGGCCAGGGTCAGAAAAGCCCTGTTCATAAGGGGGCGCTTGGGCAACCCGAATGAGATATTGGATAGACCGCAAATGACGTTGACCCCCTCCAATTCCCGTCGAATCCGATCGATTGTCTCAAGGACCATCAGTGCCGCATTCGTATTGGCGCTGATTGCCTGAATAACAGGATCCAAATAGATTCTCTCCCGCTTCACGCCCAGTCTCTCCAGATCTGAAATAAGTCGACCGGCGTTTTCCAGGGCCTGCTCCGCACTCTTGGGAATGCCCCGGTCATCAATGCAGAGGGCCACGATATCGCACTCCCTCATTTGGATTATCGGTGCCATTGCCTCGAAACGGGACTTCTCCATTGTGGTGGAGTTGAGCATGGGCGGATGTTCAACCTGATCCAGGACAGCCTTCAGGCTGTCCTGGATCAGGGCTGTCGATACAGAGCCTTACCTGTGGTAAGGCCTTCTGGATGACTTCAATTAACCAGAAAAGATCCTCCACCTCGGAGTTTCGGCGCGATCCGGCGTTAACATCGATCAGATCGGCCCCGGAGTCTATCTGGAACGTCACGTCCGCCTGAATGTATGCCGCGTCCCTACTGGCCACGGCTTTGTTTACCGGTTTACGGCTTGTATTGATCCGTTCACCGATTGTTAGCATAAGTTTCCTCCTTGACGCCCCACAAAGGACATAGCCTGGATTTTCCAAAAGGTCAATCCATCATGGCTCCGTGGGGCTCAGCCTCATCCGGCATTCGGATTCAGATGATATGGTTCGAGCGAGCAGGCACGGGTAAAGGCCTTGCTAAATTCCGATGTACCCGCCAATTCAAAATATTTTATGCGCGACAGCAAATCCCCGACCATTTTTCGTTTGGTGGAAGACAACAGAAAAAGCCTGGCGCCTATACCGGCCGCATTTCCCACCTGATGAAACCTGCTGAGGGGAAGGGAAGGCAGCATGCCTATGGCTATCGCATTGGAAATATCTATATAACTGCCAAAGGCACCGGCTATAATGACCTTATCGATCTCCTTTGGGGATATGCCTTCTACCTCCATAAGGATCTCTATCGCAGCCTGGATGGCAGCCTTGCCCAGCTGGACCTCCCGGACATCCTTCTGTGTGATGGAAATCTCCGGGCCCCTCCGATCCTCCTCTTGGGGAACAAGGATAAATTCTAAACGTTCGTTTTTCTTGACCACACGGGAATGGGAACCTTCCAGCATTCGGCCTCCCCTATCCAGAACGCCGGCCAGATAAAGCTGAGAAATAGCATCCAGTATCCCTGACCCGCAAATACCGATGGGCTCCGCATCATCGATGGTCTTATAGCGGATACCCTCGCTTCCAAGGTATATTTTCTCGATCGCCCCTGGAGAGGCCCTCATACCATCTCTTATGTGATAGCCTTCAAATGTGGGGCCGGAAGGGCAGGAGACGCTCGTTATTGTTCCCCGGGCTATCAGCGATATCTCCGTATTGGTCCCGATATCAAGAACGATTACGTTCTCATGAGCCCACTCTCCAGCCGTAGCCGTCAGGGCGGCCACATGATCGGCACCCACAAAGCCTGCGATGTTGGGGGGCAAATAAACATAGGCTCCCGGAGCGAAATTCAGGCCCATGTCCCTGGCCTTGACGTTTAGATCCCCGCGCACGGCCGGCACAAAGGGAGATATAGCAAGTTGACGGACAGGCAGGCCCAGCATCAAGTGATGCATGGCCGTGTTGCCGACAATGACGGCCTCAAGAATATCTCCGGTTTCAGCGCCCACTTCGGCGCATAGGTTCTTCGCCAACTTCATTAGCCCTTCTCGGGCTAGATCCGCCATCAGGGCCCGTCCGTCCGACGATCGAATCGCAAAATTGATTCGCGTGATGATGTCCTCGCCGTTACTGATCTGGGGATTCATGATTCCCTGTGAAACGAGTCTCTTTCCTGTCTCCATGTCGATCAGGTAGCCTGCTATTTTAGTTGAGCCGAGGTCAACGGCCAGGCCAATCGGGCGGGAGTTCGGAGGACTGATAGCGACCAACTCCCGGTTTCGGATGTGTGCCGTTAGATTCCAATTCCATTCCCGAAGCTGCGTAGAAAGGCCCTTCAAGACGTGGACATCTAAATCTATAGGGCCGGGAGCGCGTATCTTTTCGAGCAGGTTCTCTGCATCTGCCGCAGGCTTCGTTAATGAGGGCGGTTCAAGTTTGCAGGCAAAGGACTTAATCGGCGAGTCAAGGGGAATATCTACGTCCCGGCCCTCAACCTGGAGGCGTTGCTGCGTACCCACGGATTCCGGGGGTACATTTACCCTGCAATCGCTTTGTGGATAGGTCTGGCAGGCCAGCCGCCAGCCGCTCTCCAGCTCCTCTTCGGTAAAGGCCTTCTGCTCGGCAGGGGTCACTTCCGAAAACCTTCCTTCCATGACCCGTATCTTGCAGCCCCTACATTTTCCCATGCCACCGCAGAGGCTGACCAACTCAATACCCAGCCCACGCGCACAGTCCAGAAGGGTTTCCCTGGCAAGGCACGGCCCCCGCCTGCCAACAGGCTGAAATTCTATCTGATGATCGCCCATGTTTCTATCACCAATCGGCAGAGTACCCCGTGCCATAAGCCCGTGGGTGTCTATTCATAAACGCCGTATTCCCTGGTGAAGTCGACCATGGCCTTGACATTTTCCGGTTTTGCCTTATCGAAAAACGCCCCGTTGCTCATGATAAAACCACCGCCCTTGCCAGCAGTATCGATGAGTTCCTTGCAGTAAGCTTTCACTTCATCGGGTGTACCTAATACCAACATGGAGGAGGGCACGTTGCCGATGAGGCAAGCGTTCTGACCCAATGTTTCCTTGACTTTCGCCATATCTGTCTGGTCAACCATCCACATCGTCTTGCCTTTCGGTATGTCTTGGATAATTTTCAGACGCGAGCCCCAATGCCCCTCAAGCGCAGGAAATGGTATGCACCCCCCCTCAATGAGGCCCAATATAACCTGTTTAAAGGTAGGCCAGTAGAATTTCTTGAACTGCTCGTCGGACAGGAAGCCGTCAGCACCCTTATGGAGGGGCATGAATATCTGAGGATTTCCGGTCTGCTGTGCAGCGCCTATTCCCATACCGATCATGATAGGGACGAGTGCCTCCATGGCCTTAAGAAGCTTATCGGGCTGCCGGTACATATCCATCATGATTCCCCTGGTGCCCCTGAGGGTGTCGCCGATTACATCAAACGGCGCCTTGGTAAATCCGCCGAGGATAATCGGAAACCCTAATGTTTTCAACTCACCATCTGTACCACCCATAACCATCGCCCATTTCAGGGCTTCCGCTCCGGCCTCAAAAAGGGCCTTATAGGTGCCCTGAACAGGGGGTAGAGCAAAGGGTATAAAATTAAAGGCAACGCCATACATTTCGAGTATGCCGGTGAGAGGAGGGAGCATCGTGAACCCCTCTAACGCCCCGAATACGCGTGGCAGGTAGAAATTCCTGAAGTAAAACGAAGGGTCCATCATCAAGAGATCATATTCCTCCGCCTTCATGTATTCTCCTTCAAGGCACTGATAACTATGTTCAGGCGCGACTCCGTGGCCCGGCCACTTGTATAACTTGTAGTCAAGGATCTCGTAGAACTTCCCCGGGCCAGGCCCTGCAGCGCCTATATGCATATCCGGCTTAAATTCCAAAATGAATTTCTTAAAGGCCGCGGCGCATTTGTCGTAGTCATACATGGCCTCTTCAACAGTCATCCCGGCATTAATAAAAGGGAACATGCTCGGAAGTAGAGCGACCGGCACACTGTCCGGAGTCTTTTTTAGCTGAACGGCATCCTTAATTCTATTGATGCTTGCTTTGTAGTTAGCATCCGCTTCCGGGCTTTGGAACTTAAGGTCATTCCCCTCAGGGTCCTTTGGTGTAAGCAGCTTTTGAAACTGCGCCTCCTGCTTTTCATCTGCTGACATCTCTTCCCATTTCTTTTCCATTGTCTTACCCTCCTATCCAGCCTTTGGCTAGTTTGACGGCTGCCATGGCGTCTTTTCCATAGGCGTCCGCACCGGTAAAATCCCTGACTTGTTCGTCCATCTGGCCGCCTCCGATCATGATTTTGACGTTGTTACGGAGTCCGGCTGCCTCGATGGCATCAACCGTCTCTTTCATAGAATCGAAAGCCAGGGTCAGGAACCCGCTCAGGCCGACCACGGTACTGCCGGTCTCTTTGATTGTATCCACGAATTTCTGCACCGGCACATCAATGCCCAGGTCGAGGACCTCAAACCCGTTGACGTCGAGCATAAAGACCACAAGATCCTTTCCGATGTCATGGATATCACCGGCTACCGTCCCAATAATGACCTTTCCCAGGCGTTTTTCCTCTTCGCCTTTCTTGAGATGGGGCTCAAGTTTCTTGATGATGCCCTTGAGGATCTCCCCGGAAAAAACAAGGTCCGGGATGAAATACTCTTCACTGGCAAACCGCTGGCCCACGATATTCATGGCTTCCTTGGTATCCCCTAAAAGTTCCATAGGGTCAACCCCCTCTCCCAGGGCCTTGTCAACGAATGCTAAGGCCTCCGGTTCCTTCAAATCCGATAGCAATTTCGCTAGTTCCCCTGCCATAGTTCTTTCCTCCCTTTAATTTAGTTAATAGAAAGCCTTGTACCGGGAATAAATGAGCAAACCCCTCCTTTTTGATCGTATAGGGATCTCCTTTTTTTACCGCGGGTGCCAGTAGATTGTAAAGATGTAATAAAAATGTTTTAACATCTCACTCCAAGCTTTCAATAATAATCTCAGCGGCAAGCCTGGCTCCTGTCCCCGTAGCAAGACCACACTTTTCAAATCCCTTTGCCTCCGCGAAAGCCTTCATATGCTCTTCACTCGCCCCGGGATCCATAAACCGTCCAAATATCACGTGTTCGTGAATCTCATTGCATAATTGATGACCCAATGTGTCTTTGAAGCTGGCCATAAACTTTTGGGAGATATCAATCGTTGCACCGACAGCTTCAAAATCCAGCATGTCATCACTGCCGAAATAAAGTCCAAAGGCAATCAGGCTTCCGGTTATGCCCCCACACATTTGGCCAGTCCCGCCGATGCCGGGAAATGGGGACAAGGCCTTAATGATCTCCATACTGCCCAAGCCGAATTCTTCCATCAACGCAAGAGCGGTACCTCGGGCACAATTCCGTGCAAGAAAGTTATATTCCTCCGCTCTTCTCTGAACTCGATCCAGGATCTGCTGTTTGTTGGCCAAAATCTCATCCCGGCTAAGGGTCTTCCTGGGGATCCCCTCCGCAGCTAGTTTTTTGTACCTGGCCTCGATGGCCTCCACATCCCAGACCCTTTCTGACAGTTCTTGAAGTTTTGCTTTTATTGCCTCATTGGCTAACATTTGTTACCTCCCTATTGTATTATCAGTTCCGATAATAGCCAGAGACATATCATCCGCCGTAAATAGTTTGTAAAACGTTTACAGGGACTCCGCACCTAATTTTATCATCCGCTTTTAATATTCTACCTTCAATGGCAACCACTGCCCCTTGGGATTCTGAGGTTTTCAAAAGTGCGAGGAGGTCCTGAGCCGTAGCCCCATCCGGTATTTCAATCTCCACCCCCTGATCATGCTGGTACCCTGGGAAACTCCGTCTCAATGTCCCGTATAATTTGACCGCACCTTCATCTTTGGCTTCCCTCAAAAATCAAAGGTGCTGTCAATCTCCTCATCAGTAATAGAAAAGACGGTGTTATGGGGAGGCAGCGGCTCTTCATAGTAAAACCTGGGCAATCGGTCATCTTCTTTCGTAAACCCTGCCTTTCTGTTGAATTCTTTCTCTGCCTTCAACACTTGGATACCCATTGCACCGGGGAAGTCGTCCGGTCCAAGCTGTGTGCCTAGTTTGGCATTGAGCAGCTTCAAAAACGCCTCAACAGCTTCGGGGGTCAGCAGGGCCACACTCGCCATAAAGCAGAGCCCCGTGACGTCAAAAGCTGCCATAGCGATTTGTATGAACCTGGAGGCCTCAACCTGCCCTTCCGGTTTCAGTGGATCGAGCTGTTGTGCCAAGTACAGCCCGACCGGGTTTCCCGCCGTGTGGTCTGCGCCCATGGGTGTGGTGGCAAAGGTAACGCCATGACCCAGCATGGCCCTCGGATCATAGGCAGCAACACTCTGCTTCTTGACCACTGGGACCCGGGCGTGGTTGAAATACTTGCCTACGGCAGCAGGACCGTTTCCGAGTATCCTACCGAATTCCGTGCCTTTGCCGATCTCTTCCACCATCTCTATGGCCGCCTTGCCATCACCAAATTTTTTGTACCCGGCATCCCTGGCAACGGCCATAGCCACTCCCGTACTCATGGTATCAAGGCCAATGTCATCGCATAAAAAATCCAACTGAGCGATGGTATCAAGGTCAACAATCCCATTCATACCGCCCATCGACCAGATGGTCTCATATTCCAGGGATCCGGTAACATATTTACCCTTTTCATCCACGAATATATTAGAGCAATGGATCACACACTGGGCGCAGCCCATATGGGTCGTATTCCCGCCACGTTTTTTGATGAGCTCGGCCATGGCTTCACCACTGATATTCTCCCAACCGTCAAGTACACCCTTTGTGGCATTGTAGCTGGGAAAGGCGCCCATGGAATTGACGGGCGCCACAAGCGACGCAGTACCCAAGGGGGCCATCATGTTGACGTTTATGAATTCCTCCTTGATGATTTTGGCCAGGACCTTAGCCGCTTCATTAAAGGCCTTCGGATCGGCAATGGCATCAGCGCTCTTTCCACCCTGATCCACCACCAAGGCCTTGAGTCCCTTAGCCCCCATAACCGCACCCAGGCCGCCTCGGCCTGCAGCACGGCAAGGATGA
>Ga0315534_1001651_pt1 | contig 15355 bp, 13 predicted proteins | sample SalMarSW160240MG_FD_203094 | JGI IMG/M metagenome (GOLD analysis project Ga0315534, IMG submission 203094) | Salt marsh sediment microbial communities from the Plum Island Ecosystem LTER, Massachusetts, United States - Salt Marsh Sediment SW1602-40 ... | reverse complement strand
GACGAAATGTCCGGAATTCAGCGGGAATATCAGATTGTGGTAAGGGTTAACGGCCAGTGGCATTTGTTTGATTACGATCCGGAAGAGGATACTATCTCCCTCACACTATCCAATCAGGAAATGAGTCAGGCACAGTTACAAATAGAGGCGGTTGATAATGTGGGCAATCGCACCCGGCAAAATTTTGTCATCAACTAATCGATAAAATTCTTTCCGGAAAACCGGATGCTATTTGGATTTTGGATTATCACCAACATTTAAATGAATTGTAAAATTATAATTAAGACGAATAATTTACATATTAGCATTTAAGACTTAACTGAATTTTTTCATTCATGATTCGATTCTTGTTTCCGATAATTCATAAAACTTGAAGAGTTAAATAATAAACCTTTAATCCAAAATGACAATAATTATGAAATCATTTATATCACTATTCATTGTCGTTTTTACATTTGCCCTATTTAGCAAATGTACTTTTGACGAACCAGTATTGCCTACCTGGGTAGCCCCGTTTATTATCCCTCTGGCCAATGACCGGGTAATTCTCTCCGAAAGATTTATTCAGGATAGCTCTATTGTTACCCGGGGAGACAGTTTATTTCTCGATCTAAGAGGATCAATGGATTCCCAATCCATTTCACCGGCAGATCTCAGCATTGCAGGTGTCGATTCTTCCAGCCAATTTTCAATTAACACCATAAAACTGGACTCAATCACCACCCTTACTACCGACACCATAAATATTACTGCGGTGCTTCCCTGGCTGGTAAATTTTATCAATCAGACCGTCCCCATTCCGGATACCATATTCTCATATTCTTCCACTATCACAGATACGAGTAATTTTGTCTCCATGAAAGTGCGAAATGGAACTGTTCAGCTAACCGTTTATAACAATCTTCCTTTTACTATTGCTCCGGTGAGCCCAACCACCGGTGGTATAGAAATTTCGATTTTCAACGATGGTTTTGGAACACATGTGGCTGATATCAGCATCATGGATACAATTCCTCCGGGTGGTGTCGGAATTGGAACTGCCCCAATTGCCAGTACCGACAGTATGGTTGCCATGCCACTTCGCCTGGATTACAGTGTTCATGTATTGGCTGAGAATATTTTTGTGACATCCAGCGCCCTGGACAACTGGAGCTTCAAACTGGACCTGGAATTCATGGATCTGGAAGTTGAGCAGATTAGGGGATATGTCAGTACCCAGGAATTCAGCAACGAATGGCATATTTCGGTTGAAGATCAGGCAAACAAGATAATCGAAGCCAGAATTTTTTCCGGTGATATTCAGCTTTTCTTTTATAACAGACTCCCCATTCCGGCCTATATTACCTACACACTTCCCGAATTGACTGATGCCGGTGGGCAACCATTTACCAATAGCTTCTATCTTAGCTCCAACGATAGTTCAATTCAGAATATGTCCGATCTCTCCGGATATACCATTAAGAGTTCAATGGCTCCGGGTAGTGTCATCGACAGTCTGATAGTGATTTCAGCGATTTCCACAGATCCCGGATTTGTCTCACTGAACGCCTCGGATGAAATAAGAGTGCGACTGCACACTTCCGAAATCCAATTTACTTATCTGGAAGGTTATTTAAGTCCGGATACCCTTGATATTGAGCCCTTTACCGCAGCCAATGTGATCGATTACGATGGCTTTCAGGGCGGATTTAAATTACAGGGCGCTCAGATGGTTTTCGAAATAGAGAATCAAATGTATCTTGATACGGCTATTTTTAACGGAGAAATAACCGGCTATCGTAAAGATGATAACGGCGTTATTACCGACTCCGCTAAAATCCAGATCACAGATCAAACCATCCTGCCGGAAGACCGGACAAGAATTTCACTAGCAGGAACCGAGGTTGATTCGCTGGTCAATATTCTTCCCACTGACCTGAAGGCATCCGGATCCATAAGATATGGAGGTTATGCACGGGTATCTACCAGCGATACCATTGGCGGTAACTACGAGTTTTCCACACCATTTTATATTCAAATTATGGGGCCCACAGCTTTCAGACTGGAACCTGATACCATTACTTCTGATGAAATAGACGAAAAATTTCGCAGAGCGTCCGGGGATGAAATCAAGTCTGCCATGCTTTTCGCACAGGTTTCCAATGCCACACCATTGACCGGAAAATTACTCCTGTTTGCCAATCGAAATCCGTTGCGGGAAGATATCTACGATACAACCGGTGTGATCGATACTCTGGGTTTCTATAAGGTAATCGATCTTCCTGCAGCAACAGTCGATCCGGTGACCGGGATTGTTGAACAACCAGGTGACGGTACAGTTACCTTTCCCTTAAACCAAACAGAATTGAATATTTTCCATAAACCACCATTCCGGGTAGGCTTGGAGTTAAATTTTCAGGAAACCCAGGATTTTGTCCTTATTAGGGGAAGCGATTACCTGCAATTTCAGGGACATGCAGAAGTAACCATTTTATTTAAAGATGACCAGGATTGATGATATGAAATTAATAATAATAATTTGCACAATATTGATTTTCGGGCTCACAGCATTAGGGTTTGGTCAGAATGCAGACGATGCCAGATATTTAAGTATGGCAGGTAGTAACGTGGCAATTGCCGAAGGCAACGAATGGTACGGTGGCAATCCGGCCACACTCGCTATTCAGCGTGATTTTAATTTCGAAATCCAGCTTTTATCGGCACACCTGATGGTAAGAAATAACAGTTTTTCCTTAAAAGAGTACGATAAGTATTTTACCACTGGTGATTCCCTCACCCGGAGTGATATTGATAATTTATTCGGTCATATTCCGGAAAAGGGACTGTATGGCTATGGCGACATCGGCGCAAGGGGTTTATCCATTTATGCACGTCCTTTTAGTTTAACCATTGCCGGAATGGGGAACGGCTTTGTTAATCTGCCTAAAGATCCTATTATTTTCCCCTTCTATGGAAACACCGAGCAGAAAGATTTCTCCATAGACGACCTCGACGGACAGGCTTGGGTAGGCGGATCGATTAATTTCGGAATTGCTTTTCCCGTCACTCAATGGATGCCAAGTCAATTCGATTTTGTTTCGGTGGGAATCTCTCCCAAATACATCAGAGGTTTTCAATACGCAGAAATAACCGAATCCAAAGGTAGCCTGATTACCACAGACGATTACATTCTGGCCAGCGCACACCTCATGGGAATGAGAAGCAAGGGTGGTAATGGTTTCGGATTGGATCTCGGTGTCTTGGGCGTCTATGAAGAAAATTGGACCTTCTCCCTGCATGCCTCAAATCTGTTTGGAGCAGTAACCTGGAAAACAAATGATTCCTTGCTGGTTTACGATTTTATCTCAGATTCAGTACGAATTAATGACTATCAGGATTTTACCCGTCTCGATCAGGATACTACCTATGCCGTGGGGAATTTCAAGAGAAGTCTGCCACAATCGCTTACCTTTGCTACAGCATATCAGTATCTGCCGAACCTGGTATTTACCGCAGCCTGGCGGCAGGGTTTAAACCATGCCCTGGGAAACAGTGTTACACCTCTGATTTCCATAGGTACAGAATACAGCCCGATCCCTTATTTACCACTTCGGACTGGAATTGCGGTTGGTGGAAATTACGGTTTCACCTGGGGAATGGGTTTAGGGGTTGACCTGAAATACTGGCAATTGAGTATTGGCTATATGAACCACAATTTCCGTTGGTTCAGAAGTGCCAGAAGTATGGATTTTGCCCTCACCACCCAATTCCGATTCTGATTATATTAAGAATAAAAAACAGGCCCGGCTTGAAATCAAACCGGGCTTTTTTTGTTTCATCCACTTTTCAGTCCTGAACAACCTGTTTTTCCACGTTACGTTTTTTAATTCTCCCTGGATAGAATTTTAGTGCTTCAGCCAGAATTTCCATCGAGCGGCGCATGTCCTCAACATTCAGAACAAAGGCAATTCTCACTTCATCTTTTCCTTTACCGGGTGTTGCGTAGAATCCATTTGCGGGAGCTAACATCACTGTTTCATTATTTAAATGGTATTCTTCCAACAACCACTGGGAGAACCGATCGGCATTATCCACTGGTAATTTTACAATAGTGTAAAAAGCACCCTGCGGTTTAAGAGAAACTACTCCGGGTATTTTTTCCAACTCTTCAAAAACCACATCACGCCGGTTCCGATATTCCTGGATAACCTCATCAAAATAAGATTGTGGAGTATGAACTGCAGCCATTGCGGCAAGCTGTTCCACGGTGGGGGGACATAGTCTGGCCTGCCCCAATCGAAGTCCGGCATCCAGAATATCTTTATTGTGGGTTGCCAGACAGCCAATCCGCGCCCCGCAAACACTGTATCGCTTAGAGATGCTGTCTAAAAGAACGGCACGATCCCGAATCCCTTCCAAGTGCATGACCGAATTATAAACTGCCCCATCATAGATAAATTCACGATAGACCTCATCCGAAAAGAAATACAGATCGTGTTTCAAAACCAGCTGTCGTAAAGTTTCCATTTCTTCAGGGGTATAGACATATCCGGTTGGATTATTGGGGGTACATATCATAATCGCCCGGGTCTTGGAACTGATTTTCTTTTCAATCTCCCCAACAGGTGGAAGTTTAAAACCATTTTCAACCCGGCTGGTCACGGGTACAATCTTTACCCCGGCTTCAATGGCAAAACCATTATAGTTGGTATAAAAGGGTTCCGGAATTATCACTTCCTCTCCCGGATCCATCGTCGCCATCATGGCAAATATGATCGCTTCGCTGCCGCCGGTTGTTACAATGATTTCATCACTGGACAGGGTGATGTCAAACCTGGCATAATATTTTACCAGTTCATCCCGGTATTCCCACAAGCCGGCAGAATGGCCGTAAGGAATAACCTGTAAATCGTGATGACGGAATGCATCCAGAAAAACCTGAGGAGAATGGATATCCGGTTGTCCGATATTGATATGATATACATGGATTCCCCGCTTTTTTGCTGCCTCGGCATAGGGAACCAGTTTTCGGATTGGAGAAGGAGGCATCAGCTTTGATCGTTTGGCTAGCTCGGGCATTTTTAATCTCCTCAAAATTTAAACTCATTTGCGCTTGCTGATACAGTTTCGGCGAGATGGGCTTTAGCTTCGGCCGGAGAATCATAAACGTAGGTTAACCATTCTTCATACTCTTTGACTTTTCCCCGGACGACATCCGCATACTTTTGAGCAAGTTTTCGGGTAATCGGTCCCGGTTTACCAGAGCCGATCTCATAACGATTCCATTCTTTCGGATTTTTATTCTTTTCCCGGCCATCGGTTATCCGACTTATGGGAGTTACTTCTGCAGCGGTACCAGTGAAAAAAACTTCATCTGCCTTAAACAACTCTTCAATAGTTATCGGAGCGATTTCCGTCTGATATCCCATATCTTTGGCAAGTTTTAGTATGGTCGTGCGGGTTATCCCCGGCAGGATAGATTCGCTTTCATCATTAGTCTTAATTCGCTTGTTTTTTACTACGATAATATTCTCTCCCGGTCCTTCCGCGATTCTTCCTTCCAGATTCATAAAGATGGCTTCATCAAATCCCAAATCCCGGGCATATTTCCCAGCAATATTCGATTGGGCATAAATACCTCCCACTTTCGCCCGCATATCCAGCTGACTGGGATGTACCCGGCGTCGAGAGAGAAGTAATGCGTGTACACCTTTTTCCAATCCTTCTTCGCCCAGATAAGCACCCCAGGCCCAGCATCCCACGCTTAATTCCACCGGGCAGGCTTTTGGTACCAGTCCCAAATTCCCATACCCATAAAACAGATTAGGCCGGATATAGGCAGCCCGTAATTTATTTTCTTTCATCACCATTTTAATGACATCCATAATTTCATCGGAGCTGTATGGTACATTCATATTAAGTACTTTTGCGGAATAGAAAAAACGATCAAGATGATCTTTCAATCGAAATACGGCGGGGCCTTTTGCTGTATCGTAGGCACGAATTCCTTCAAACACCGAACTTCCATAATGGACCACATGACTCATTACATGAATGTGGGTTGAATTCCAATCATATATGTTACCCATATGCCAAAACTTTTTAGCACCCGGGAAGAATTTCGTGTCGAACATCACCGCCTCCGATCTGTTTCAATTAAATTGTAATAAGACAAAAAATCCCGGCATATAATCCCGGGATCTGGAAATGGAGCTATATGCATATACCTTGTAAAAATCAGCTTTTCAGTCATGATAAAATTGACCATTTACTTCAATAAAATTTTATCCATTCAGGGGAATGAAGTCAAGGTGAATAATAAAATCCATTTGCCAACAAAAAGCGCAGATCAGGATTCAAAATGCAAATATTTTAATCACTCTTTGTTAGTTCGTTCCTTTTTACCGGCTTCTCTCAGCGCAACAACCTGATCCAGGATTTCAAAAGCTCTCCCTATTCCTTTACCCAACCAGGCTCCGCCATCGATAGTTAGACATTCTCCATTTATATACCGGGCGTTAGATGAGACCAAAAACAGGACCGCATTTGCCACTTCTTTTGGATCCGCAAACCTACCCAGGGGAATATCCTCGATTAACCTCTGCTTCATCTCTTCCGTTGGCCAGAGCCGTACACGGGCACCTTCGGTATCAAAGGGTCCGGGAGCAACCGCATTCACTCTTACGCCATAACGGGCCCACTCTACCGCTAAAGTTCTGGTCATTGCCAAGACACCGGCCTTTGCGCTGGCACTGTGAATTGTTCCCGGCCCTCCGGTCCATGCATAGGTCGCCAGAATATTGATAATCTGTCCTTCCTTTTGGGCAATCATTTGTTCCCCAAAAATTTGAGCACAGTAGAAACTTCCGTTTAAAACAATGTCAATTACGGATTTCCATCCCTTCAAGGGTAACTTCTCCGCCGGATAGATAAAATTCCCCGCAGCATTATTTACTAAAATGTCTATCCTACCGTATTCGTTTAAGACATTAGTTTTCAGCGTCCTAATTTGTCCCGGTTCACGAACATCGCAGGGAAGTGCCAGTAGATCTTCAGAAAAATTCCGTAATTCCTGTGCACCTGCATCCAGATGTTCCTGACTACGGCTACAAATAACTACTTTCATACTCTGTTGAACAAAACTTTTTGCAATTTCCAATCCCAGACCAGTTCCCCCCCCAGTTATAACCGCAACCTTACCCTTTAAATTTTTATCACGTATCAAGGTCTCTCCTTTCCTGATAATAACTTTTCAACCTGTTCTTTTCATCCTTTAAGATAAGATTATTTTTTTAATTCTTATCTTAAATGGGTTTGACTTTGACAATTTTAAACCCGTTAAACAGCCGGAAAAAGTGGCACAAATAGCGAAAATTTAATGATTTTTGAGAATTTTAATTTTCAAAAATCAATTGACATTATATACCAATTTTATTAAACTTTTCAATACGTTAATCAGTACATTGTAACTTACTAAAGATCAAATAATTATGCAAAAAATAATAAATGTGACGGAGGCATAATGGCTGCGAAGGGTCCCAAAGGTTCGATTTTACTTGAATTATTAATAGTACTCCTGGCCTTGTTACTGGTTGCAGTTATTCTCATACCTAATAAGATTTGGAAAGAAGAAGATGGCATTACCAAAACCAGCCGCAATAACATGATCGCAATTTATGAAGCGGAACGTTTCTACTATCAGAAAAATGGAAGTTATACCGATTCTCTCACAAAGTTACTGAATTTTGTGCACTCTGATTCAGGTCTGCAGCAAAGGCAGACACTGGTTTCTTTAACCAGAAGTTTTCTCCAGGTAGTCGATAATATTCTGGATATTTCCAGTGTTAACAACATTTCTAAAGTATCTCTGGCACTCTACGAGATTAACGGAGATCTGGTAGGCAACGAACGGTATTTCCGGAGGGATCCTGAAATCCTCAAAGCCAGTGAGGAAATTTTGCAAGAACTGGCCAAGTTCGATTCGAGTATGATGTTTCCCAATTTCACCAAAACCAAATTATATGTTGACTCACTCCGGCATCTTCGTGAATCCGTCTCGGATTTCCCATTACAGAATGGTATTCAGAAGGCCATTAATTTTGTCGATTCAATTAATATTTATTTTGGAAATATCGAGCGAGCTGCTTTGGATACTTATTGGAAAGATGAATATGTCAAAATATCACAATTCATATCCAGTATCCGAAATACTGATATTAGTAAGGTTAGCAGTGTACCGGACCGGGTTACAACCTAAATGCCTTGCAAAATACCAACGAGACCAAGGATGTTCAAAATCTCGATGCCGAAAAACAAAATCTGACTGAACTGCACCAAAAATTTCTGGCGCCTGAGTATTTTTTCCTAACGAAGAGATATGGCCTGAATTCTCTCAATGAAACCGATTCTATTTTGATCGAATTAAATCAGAATAATTTTTACGGTCCGGATTCAAAAAAACCGTATATAATAGATACAACCGGTGGACATTTCACGGTTGAGTCTCCTAATTTACTGGATATGTTCCACGCCCGATTTCTGGAAAGTGTTAAGCCAATTGAGAACCTGCCATTTTATGCTGAAGTCAATAATCTGGACACCATCTATGCTAAAACACTTACCCGATTAAATGACAATAAGACCCTGCTTCGAAGGGAAACCGATCTTCTGCTGGGCATTAAGGAAATATCGGCAGAGATGCAGGAACCTTCACAATCGCGGTTTTATGGTTATACCAAAAGAGTGGAAATTTTTCTGGCTTTACTTCAGAACGAAAAAAAGCTCTCAGTGTTGAAACCGCAAATTGAAGAAGTTCTCAATCCAATGGATACCCTGGCTGCTCATGTCCAGGCAAAAAATATTGAAGATCTGGAAAAACAGATTAAATACTTTGACGATAAATTGAAACAACTCGATTCATTAATTGCCGGTACGCGTTTATCCTCACGTATCCGTAATAAAATTCAATCCAACGCCGAAGTCTTTCAGCCAGCTTTTGAAATTCTCACCAAAGTTAAAAACAACCTTAACCCGGCTTATGCCACCGCACTACGGGATGCTTCAAAATCTCTGGAAAAGAATCTATTAAATGCCCTGGAAGGTGAAACGGAATCGGTCTATGTGATTTTCAGAAAGAGACACATCAATCATGGATATATTTTCGACGGTGAAAAGAGTTGGGAAAAAGAACAGTGAGGTCTAATGGCGACAGATATCAGTAGTCTTTCTTTCAGAGAAGACGCACTCATTTGGACTGAACTGTCAATTCAAGATAACGCTTTATTAGTTAAAAAGGCGGCATACGATTCACTGCCTTTGTTTCTTAACCACAAATCCATCCATCAGGAAGTAACCGTTTCTAAGTTAGCTGAGTTTATCGCTAATTTTATGGGACAGAACCAATTCACTGCTCAAAATCTGAAAATCACCATTCCCGGTAGATTTACCGTTATTAAAAAAATCCTGGTTGATGCTACTATTTCAAAAGAGGATTTTAGTGATCTGGTTAGTTTTGAGTTTGAAAAATCCTGGGATGAATCCCCCAAAAACTATTCAATTTATATTCCCGAGTATTCCCGGACCCGTGGGCCGTATAAAGAAATCCTGGCTGTTGCAATACGAAACAATATCCTGCACCTTTTCGATGCCATATTTAATAAACTCGATATCGAGGTAAACGGAATAGCACCCAGTTGTTTTACCATCGATGAATTTTTTCGGGCTCAGGTTTCTAACATCAGCGGTATTTCCCTGCTCATCGGCTTTCAAAACCGGGGTTATGATCTAATTTTAGTGGATAGTCTTAACTTCCTGAAATATTCCTTTCGTCCCTATAACAATAATATAGACCAGCTTAGTAAAATCCCACCGGAGGAAATTATCGGTAATTTCAAAAAGGTAGTCACTGAAATACAAAAACCCTCAAAACTTTCTGAACCACTACATGATATCCAGTCAATCTATTTATATGGTATATATCTTAATCCTGTCTGGGGCGAGATGATTCAATCCAAATTGCAGACGCCGGTACAGGTCTTCTCGTTTCAGGACTCGAGTTTGTATTCTTTAAAACAAAACAGCACCGAAGAAGTCAGAAAAAATGTATTTCGATACATTGAACCATTATCTAATATTTTTTAATTCGTAGCACCGGGGTCTCGATGGTTAAATTAAATTTTAAGACAAAATCTTCCCTGCCGGGAAAAAAGGAAACACCAAAATCTGATAAACAGGAAAAACACCAGGATACCCCTTCTCCAGAAGCTTCGAAGAGAACCGACGAGGATTTTGATATAAGCTTCAGTTCAACCGAATCTTTATTTCCAAAAGCTGAATCAAAACCGGAACAGGATTTCGAAGAGGAACCAATAACCCAGAAATCCCCCAAACAAAAAGAACCCGACAAACCAGTTTTCAAGGAATTTGAAGAAGAATACTATTCCGATAAAAAATCAGGTTTTAAAATATTTCTGGTCATTTTGATTGTTATAATTATTGCCGGTGCCGGGGGTTATTTCGGATATAATTACTTTCTGAAAGATAAAGGAAAAGTTACCCGAAAAGTCAGCAAACAGACAACAACACAGGAAACACAGACGCCTCAAGTTTCGGCTGTGGCAGCAACACTAAAACCAATCTTTGAAAGTAATTCCGGGACTAACCTATTCTTAACCAAGCAGATTGAAAATACCATAACTAAGAAACCAAAATCAGCAGATTTCTCGCTGATCGTAATCACTCCCAGTGAAATGAAATTAACCGTACTTTCAGATTCCAGAGATAGTTTTGCCCAATTTAAAGTAGATCTGGCAAAAGCACTCCCGGGTTTGCAGTTCAAGACAATTGCCATTCAATCCAAATTTGAAGACGGACGTGAGGCCATTTATGCTGATTTAAGTGCGCCGCTCTCCGGCAAAAAAATGCAAACCGCTGCGATCTCAAATCAGCAGTTAGAAACACCAGGTGATTTTAAATCCACTCTTCAAGGCTTATCCCAGAAGTACAAAACAAAAATCCAGATGTACAAGCAGGGTAAAAATATTAACCAGGGAAATTATACCCAGACCCTGTTTTATGTCAATTTACTTGGTGCCAGAGATAATTTGCTAAAACTGCTGTCCGAACTTGGCCAGGCAGTACCAAATGTGCACTATAATAAAATATCCATATTTCCCTATAACCTGAATGCCATCTCTGACAATAATTTGGTTGCCCGCATGAATCTTACATATTACAATCCCAAGTGAGGCCTTTCTAATCATATTTTTATGCGTATAATTGCCGGAAAGTATAAAGGACAGCACATCTATTCAGCCAAGAATCAATCTATTCGTCCGACAACCGACCGGGTAAAAGAGTATATTTTTAGTATCTTAAACGATTTCGTCAAGGATTGCCGGGTTCTGGATTTATTTGCCGGGTCAGGCAGTCTGGGATTAGAGGCATTAAGCCGAGGTAGTAATACCATCAGCTTCGTAGAAAACTCTTATAATTCCATAAAAGTATTGAAAAACAATATTCACCGGATCCGGGTACAGGAACCATACACTATATTGCGTAAAAATGTTTTGACTTTTCTGCGCCAGAACCGGGAACCCTACGATCTTATTTTCGCCGATCCACCCTACAAATGGAATCGTTATATTGAACTATTACCATTGGTTTTTCTTCCGGAAAATCTCTCTGAATATGGAATCTTTGTTTTGGAGAGCGAGAGAACTCACGAGATTGAATGGGAAACAAATGTATATGAAATTATCCGGCAAAAAAAATACGATCGAAGTATTATTACTTTCTTTGGCAGAAAGGGGGCTGAATGAGAACTGTAATCTATCCGGGGACGTTCGATCCCATCACTTACGGTCATCTTGATGTTCTGGAACGGGCACTTAATCTCTTTGAAGAAATAATCATCACAATTGCCATAAATCCCAGTAAAAAACCTTTATTCAGTCTGGAGGAACGTATACGGTTGATTGAAACCGTTCTGGAAAAAAATCCGGAAGGTCATCGGGTTAAAGTTCAGGGATTCGATGGTTTATTGGTCGATTTTGCCCGTGAGAAAAAGGCCAGCGCTATTATCCGCGGCCTCCGGGCAGTTTCCGATTTTGAATATGAATTACAGATGGCCTTAATGAACCGCAGGTTGGCAGATGAAATTACCACTGTATTTATGATGCCCCATGAAAAATACACCTACCTGAATTCTACCATTGTAAAAGAAGTCTCCCGCCTGGGCGGCAACATCTCCAATTTCGTTCCGAAAAACGTTCAGAAGGCTCTGAACAAAAAGTTAAAAAATCATTAAGTTTTTAACTTTCCCATCTTTACCTGCTTCTGCCGAATTTAAAATAATCATATTGATCAATTTCCAATTTTTATTAAATTTACAATCCGAATTATGAATAAAATGCAGTTAGAAAGGTTGTTCTATGGAACTTATCACCAGAATTCGACATGAAGCAAAAAAGACCCTAAAACCAATTGTATTGCCGGAGGGTATGGAAGACCGGGTTATCAGAGCTGCCCGGATATTGGCTTCGGAAAAAATTGTCCAGCCCATTCTTCTGGGTGATGAGAAAAACATCAAGCAGAAATCGGAAGAATTAAAGATTGATCTGAGTGATGTCACGATTATCAATCCCCAATCAGATCAGGAGTTAAAGAATTATGCCAATAAATATTATGAGCTTCGCAAGCCTAAGGGTATGACGCCAGAACTTGCCCGGGAAACAATTTTAAATCCACTGTATTTCGGGGCCATGATGGTGCGGGAAAAAATGGCAGCCGGGGCGGTTGCAGGATCGATAAACACCACCGGGGATGTATTAAAAGCAGCAATTCAGATTGTAGGGCTAATGCAAAATATTAAAGTGGTGTCCAGTTCATTTTTAATGATACTCAAAAATGGTGAGATATTGACTTTTGCAGACTGTGCGGTGATACCGGATCCTGATCCGGAGCAACTCGCCAGTATTGCCATCAGCTCTGCCAAAACTCATCAGAAGCTGGTTGGTTCTGAACCCGGTGTCGCCATGCTCTCTTTCTCCACCAAGGGAAGCGCAAAACACCCCCTGGCGGATAAGGTGGTTGAAGCATTGCAGATTGTCAAAAAAATTGAACCATCTCTGAATATTGACGGAGAGCTCCAATTTGATGCCGCTTATATTCCGGAAATCGGAAACCGGAAAGCGCCCGGATCATCAGTTGCTGGTAAAGCAAATGTATTTATCTTCCCGGATCTTAACGCTGCCAATATCGGCTATAAGTTAGTTCAACGATTGGCGGGAGCTGAGGCAGTCGGTCCGGTTATCCAGGGATTGGCGAAACCCTATAACGATCTGTCCCGGGGATGCAACGTTGATGACATTGTCAATGTCGCGGCAATCTGTAGCATACTATCATAACTGAATAACGAAAACACCCAGTCATCCTGTTGTTCAAACGGAGGATAAATATTGTGATGCAAATTTCATCAAGGTTATCAAAAATTCAAGCTTCGAAAACACTCCAGGTAAAAGAAAAAGCACTGGAATTGAAAGCCAAAGGCATTGATGTGGTAGATTTGACAGCAGGTGAACCGGATTTCAATACCCCGGAGAATATCTGTCTTGCCGGAATTGAAGCCATTAAAAAAGGCTTTACCAAATATACCGCCAACACCGGAATTCCAAAATTGAGAGAAGCCATTTGTGAAAAACTGAAAAACGATAACAGCCTCACATTTACCCCGGATCAGATCGTTGTGTCGAACGGGGCCAAGCAATCGATTCTGAATGCCTTATTTGCAATTCTTAATGAAAATGATGAAGTGATTTTACCTATGCCCTATTGGGTTAGTTATCCGGAACAGATAAAACTGGCCGGGGGAATTCCTTCAATAATCGATACCACAAAAACCGGCTTTAAAGTTTCCGAGGATGATCTGGCAAAGAAAATACATTCCCGAACTAAAGCCATTATCCTGAACACCCCCGGTAATCCGACCGGTATTGTCTACAGTGCCGATGAACTTTCCAGGCTGGCCAGGATTTTGGAAAAACCTGATCTTTGGATCATTACCGATGAAATCTATGAAAAGATCATTTTTGATGGATTGAAACATACCAGTATTGCCACATTTGGAAATTTAATTCAGAAATCTATTATCATTAATGGTTTCTCAAAATCGCATGCTATGACCGGATGGCGATTAGGGTATTCGGCAGCGCCATTAAACGTAACCAAAGCCATGTCCAAAATTCAAAGTCACTATACCTCGAATGCATCTTCGATATCACAGCAGGCTGGACTGGCTGCTTTACAAACGCCAGATTCAGAGATTGAAAAAATGCGCAGCACCTTTGAGAAGAGAAGGAACCTAGTCTTGTCTTTTCTAAAAAGCCGTGATTATTTTTCATTTGCCTATCCCCAGGGGGCATTCTATTTCTTTATAAAGGTATCCGATGTATTTGGTAGCCGGATTAACGGGCAGATCATCGACGATTCAGTCAAATTTTCTTCTTACATTACCGAGAATTTTCATGTGGTTGCGGTACCGGGAATTGCTTTTGGAACGGACGAATACATCAGAATTTCTTTTGCCACCTCCAACGAACAAATCGAAAAAGGGATGGAAAAGCTGATCTCAGCCATGGACAATCTGATGTCCCTGAAAAAGCCAAATTGAGGAGAAATTAAGTGCCCACCTATACATACAGATGCAAAAAATGCAAGATGCAGTTCGACAGTTTTCAAAGCATTGTCGATCCACCGCTCAAAATCTGCCCATCCTGTAAGGGAGAGCTGGAACGAGTTATCACCGGTGGATCGGGCCTGATATTTAAAGGTTCGGGATTTTACATCACCGACTATGCAAAAAAGAACTCTTCGGGGGAAATACCAAAAACAACAACCAAAAAAGAGGCAGAAAGCAGTAAAAAAGAAAAAAAATCAGATTAACCCGCTTTAAAAATCACTCATCAGAATAACCTTAATTATTTTTTTCTTTTACAATTCCCCATTTTACCAATAAATATAATCGGTTTTATGTCAAACTGAATTTTCTTAATTTCATTCCTTAGTTATTTAATCAATCTAGATGAACCTGGATCAGAACTCACAGTATGATTAAAACAGAAAATATTGGGACAGAGGAGAAGATAATGAAAGCGGTACTGATAAAGACGAACGATCGACTAGAGATTGGTGAAGTCCCAATGCCTGACCCAAATGCAGATGATCTCCTGGTTCAGGTAAAAGCAACCGCAATAAACAGAGCAGATATTCTCCAACGAAAAGGATTATATCCACCACCAAAAGGAGAAAGCCCGGTAATGGGATTGGAAATGTCCGGGATTATCACAAAGGTTGGTAAAAACTGTACTAACTGGAAAGA
>Ga0315534_1001649_pt1 | contig 15358 bp, 9 predicted proteins | sample SalMarSW160240MG_FD_203094 | JGI IMG/M metagenome (GOLD analysis project Ga0315534, IMG submission 203094) | Salt marsh sediment microbial communities from the Plum Island Ecosystem LTER, Massachusetts, United States - Salt Marsh Sediment SW1602-40 ... | reverse complement strand
GTTCCGTATGGAAGGGCCATCGCTCAAAGGATAAAAGGTACTCCGGGGATAACAGGCTGATCGCCGCCAAGAGCTCATATCGACGCGGCGGTTTGGCACCTCGATGTCGGCTCGTCACATCCTGGGGGTGAAGAAGCTCCCAAGGGTTCGGCTGTTCGCCGATTAAAGTGGCACGCGAGCTGGGTTCAGAACGTCGTGAGACAGTTCGGTCCCTATCTGTTGTGGGCGTAGGAGATTTGAGAGAACCTGATACTAGTACGAGAGGACCGTGTTGGACAGACCTCTAGTGTACCTGTTGTGGCGCCAGCTGCATCGCAGGGTAGCTATGTCTGGAAGAGATAAGCACTGAAAGCATCTAAGTGCGAAGCTCATCTCAAGATGAGATCTCCCTTAAGGGTCGTTGAAGACGACAACGTTGATAGGCTGCAGGTGTAAAGGCAGTGATGCCAAAGCCGAGCAGTACTAATTACCCGTGAACTTTTAGAGTAGATTTTATTAACTTTTATCTCCAGTATGTCACGATATTGATTGCGGAATGCGGATTGACGATTTCGGATTTTCAGAAGGGAAATCCGAAATCCGAAATCCTAATTCCGAAATCCGAAATGACCTTTAGGTGACTATAGCGGCGGGGTTCCACCTCTTCCCATTCCGAACAGAGAAGTTAAGCCCGTCAGCGCCGATGGTACTGCGTTAGTGGGAGAGTAGGTAGTCGCCGACTTTTTAAAAAAAGCCCTTCAGTTTTCTGAAGGGCTTTTTATTTGATTTATAATTTATGAGTCCTGACTACAAATAATGTAATAACGTGCTAATATATGTAAGGAGTAATATATTAATAGAACTTATACCTCTTGTCAACAATATCTGCACCTTTACGGAGAGCCTCATATGCTTCATAGTTGCCTCTCATCTGAAAGGTTGCCATGAGCCTTTCACGCATAAGCTCCAGGTCATCCTCCGAAGTTGTGGTGACATTATTTACCTGGATCATAAAGACTCCATTATTCCCCTTAACAGGACCTGCTATTGTACCCTGCTTCGCTACAGAAGCTGCTGCAATAAGAGCAGGTTCATTTCCGACACCCGGCACACTGTATGATCTGAAATTCACCTGAGTGGCCTCCTGTACATTAAGATTCATTTCGGAAGCAATCTCATCAAGACTCTTCCCCTCAAGACTCTCCTTTTTGAAATCATTAGAAATAATTTCCGCCTTTTTATCTTTCAGAATATTGAATCTTATGTCATTTTCAATATCTTTTAGCGGCGCAATTCCCTCTTCCTGTACAGCTGTACAGAATGCAACAACATACTTGTCGCTTATTTCAAAAACAGCCTGGTCGGAAGCATCAAGAATGATTTTTCCCTTTTCGGCTGAGAATAATGAAATAATGAGAGTTCTTGGGTTTTCAAGCCCGGGAAGTGTTTTCTGTCGTGGAGTGACATTATTTGCAACCCTCTTATTCAGGTTCTGCTCAGCAACCGCGTTGTTGAATTTCTCAAGAGTGTTGTTTGTTCCTGCAAACTGGCTTGCTTCACTGTATATCCTCTGGTTAGTAGTGGAACTCGCAATTATTTTCCTGTCAACTGTACCAATATTATATTTCCTCGATTTTCGTGACTGGTCAAGGATTTCTATGATATGAATTCCGTATGAGGTCTCTGCCGTAACAATTTCTCCCTTTTTCCCTTCAAAGCATGCATTGTTGAAAGGAGTAACCATCATGCCTTCAGGGAACCAGCCAAGATCACCTCCAACCTGGGCAGATCCCTGATCATCAGAATTGGTTATTGCAAGTAATTCAAAAGGAGTACCGCTCCTGATCAACTTTATCAGGCTGTCAGCCATTGTTTTAGTCTGTGCAAGAGTTCCGTTTTGTCCCTGTGTAAGTAGTATATGTCTTACATGTACTGAATCAGGCCTGCTAGCAAAATCAAGCAAACGGACCACCTTAAAAGAATCATCTTCTCTGTAGGGACCAAATACTACTGTCTTATCCTCCTTTTTTACAAAATCCCTCAGATTTTCGGGGATCTCGTCGATTGTAAGAAATAAATTCGAATAACGAGTATCAGCATTGAGATTAATAAACTGAACAGGATCTGTTGATGCCGAAAATTCTTCCGCAATTTTATTTATCCACTCTTCAGCCTGTCCGATATCTTCTTCAGAAGGTATTACATCAAAGGTTACATATTCAATATCTCTAAAAGCATTTCTCTCAAATGTCTCTTTATGCTTTGCATAATATGATTCAATATCACCGGCAGTAATTCTAACAGAAGAATCAGGTATTGCAGCATAGTTTTTCTGAATGTAACTAAAGTCAACAGTTGAGCTGGAAAGAGCCATGTCAAATTCAGCCTGCTTCGTTGTGGTGTATAAACCCCTGGATACCAAGTTGTTGTATTTTGTATTCATCCTGTCGCTAACGATCTCATTTTCAAAAAAGAGCCAGTATTTTTTTGCGGTTTCATCAGTTTCCATTTTCTTCAGAAAGTTAACAAGAAAGGATTTATCGAAGAATCCGGTAGATTGATCAGTAAATAGTTGCCTGACAATAGGATGAGGGTCATTTCCAAGTACAAGCTCATCAACCTCCTCAGTGCTTACTCCTATCCCCAGGTCATTGTACTGCTTATCCTGGATTTCCTCCCTGATCATTTGCTGCCATATCTGTTCCCTTATCGACTCGGCAGTTGCTTCATCAATTGTTGTTGTTCCTGTAAGTTTATATATTTCAAACAGGTTCTGGACTCTCTGTTCAAAGTCCTGGTAGGTAATCTTTTCCCCGGCAATCTCTCCGATTTCGTAATACTCACGTACTTTTCTTCTCTGTCCCCTGCCATTACCAAAAAAATCACTTACAACGAACAGAAAAAGAGAAAGACCGATAATTCCTGCCACCAGAACTCCTGCTTTTTCCCTTAAAAACTGAATTGCTGACATTAATAAATATTTAAAGATTAATAGATAGTGCCTTTTTAAAATCAGGCGACAAATATAACAAAATTTGAATAAAAAACAGAGCTCATTATGCTACTGAAGTCCGATAAGACAATAAGCAAAAAGTACTCAACAGGCACCCGGGTTACATATAGAAAAGGAGGGTGTGTATTAAAATAAATAGATAAAAACGCGACGACATATATTAAAAAAGGGGTAATCTGGAAAAAATAATGATAAAAAATGTAAATTATATAATAAAAATAGGGGGTAGTATTATAAAAAGCATATTTTTGCAATAAAATATTAGTATGGCAGAATTAAGATTTAGTGCATTAAGAGAAGTATTCAACAGGGGATCTGTTGATTTTGAGAAACCGTCAAAAGTCATCTCCGCATATTATGGAGAAGATGTTTTCGACCTTCATAAGATGGAACATTATCTTTCAAAAGAGGCTTTTAAGGTTGTAAAAAAAGCTATTGAAGAGGGAAAATCACTTTCAAGGCAGGAAGCTGACCAGGTGGCAATAGGGCTTAAAGCCTGGGCAATGGAGAGGGGTGTAACACATTTTACCCACTGGTTTCACCCTCTTACTGACGGTACTGCTGAAAAACATGACGTTTTTCTGGAAATGGGCGATAATGGTCATGTGGTAGAGAATTTTTCAGGTGAATTTCTTGTTCAGTCTGAACCGGATGCATCAAGCTTTCCAAGCGGAGGCATTAGAAATACATTCGAGGCAAGGGGATATACTGCATGGGATGTGTCATCGCCTGTATTCATAGTAGGAAATACCCTCTGTATCCCAACAATTTTCGTTTCATATACCGGAGAGGCCCTGGATTATAAGGCGCCCTTGCTTAAAGCACTCTCTGAACTCGACAAGGCTGCAGTTGATGTTTGCCAATATTTTGATAAAGATGTGAAGAAAGTAATTGCAACCCTGGGAATAGAACAGGAATATTTTCTTATTGATGAAGCATTATATTATGCACGTCCCGATATTGTTCTGGCTGAAAGAACACTTATGGGACATCAATCGTCGAAAGATCAGCAGCTTGCTGACCATTATTTCGGATCGATCCCGGAAAGGGTTATGTGCTTTATCAAAGATTTTGAATGTACTGCTCATAAGCTTGGCATTCCTGTGAAAACACGCCATAATGAGGTGGCTCCCAACCAGTTTGAATGTGCCCCGATGTTTGAGGAGGTAAATCTTGCTGTAGATCACAATCAGTTACTTATGGATATTATGAAACGTGTAGCCCGCAAACATAAATTCAGGGTGCTCTTTCACGAAAAACCATTTGCAGGAATAAACGGATCAGGTAAGCATAATAACTGGTCAATGGCAACCAACACAGGAGTCAACCTTCTTTCTCCTGGTAAAAATCCAAAAACCAATCTTCAGTTCCTCACATTCCTTGTGAACGTTGTTAAAGCAGTGTATGACAGCAATGAACTGATAAGGGCATCGGTAATGAATGAATCAAACTCATATCGTCTTGGAGGCCATGAGGCTCCTCCGGCTATTATCTCAGTCTTTCTCGGTTCTTATCTTACCGATATGCTTGCCAGTATTGTCGACAAAGTAACTGACAGGAAGATGACTCCGGCTCTGAAGACTGAACTAAAACTCGGCATTGGCAAAATTCCTGAGATATTACTTGATAATACGGATCGTAACCGGACATCACCTTTTGCCTTTACAGGAAACAAATTTGAATTCAGGGCTGTTGGTTCCTCAGCGAACTGCAGCGCTGCTATGATTGCTTTGAACACTGCCGTTGCTTACCAGCTTACAAGATTCAAAAAGGAGGTTGATCAGATAATCAAAAAAGGCAGAAAGAAAGATGAAGCAATTTTCCAGGTTCTGAAAAAATACATCCTTGAATCTGAAAATGTTCTTTTTGAAGGGGACAATTACAGCAAAGCATGGCACGCAGAAGCCGCAAAGAGGAAATTATGCAATATCCAGGGTGTTCCTGAGTCGCTTAAATGTTATCTGACACCTGCTTCAAAGGAGGTGCTTCTGGGTTCGGGCGTTTTTACAGAAAAAGAGCTTGAAAGTCGTGTTGAAGTTGAATTTGATAAATTCACGAAGAAAATCCAGATCGAAGCAAGAGTCATGGGAGACCTTGCAATAAACCATATTGTCCCCACTGCAATTCGTTACATGACATCCCTTGTAGAAAATATAAAAGGATTAAAGGATATTTTCAATGATCTTGAGTATGAGCGGCTTGCAGGTGCCAGAAAAGAGATGATAATAATAATTTCTGACCATATTACAAATATTAAGAAAATGGTAAACAGTATGGTTGAGGAGCGTAAAAAGGCAAATGTCATGGAAGATTCATTTAAGAAAGCCATTGCCTATGAGAAGAAGGTCAAACCTTACCTGGAAGAGATACGTTATCATATCGATAAACTTGAACTCATGGTTGATAATGAAATCTGGCCGCTGCCAAAATACAGGGAGCTGCTTTTTACAAGGTAAATAGTCAGGTTTGTTTTATTTGCAGGGACGTTGAATGCAACGTCCCTGTTGTTTATACAGCCCCTTCAAATTAATAATAATTATAATCGCTGATCGTTAGTATTTAATGTCAATCTAATGAAAATAATTACTTTTATGGCCGGAGGAAAAGGGTAGCATGAAAAGGATCCTATTCTTAATATTACTATTGACGTTCATCGTTGTTCAGGAATCGCCTGCCCAGAAGAGGAAAGCCGAAAGAGCTTATGTGTCTTTCGAAGCTGGTGAATATTACGAAGCGATCGATTTGTTCAAAGACTCCTATTCGAAAACAAAAAGGTCAGATAAGATCGCCCGGGCAGAACTGATATATATGATAGCGGAATGTTACAGGCTAGTAAATAATTCCAGGAATGCGGAAACATGGTATAAGCTTGCTGTGAGGTCAGCAGCCACAAAACCGGAAGCGCAATTATGGTATGCGGCTTCGCTGAAGAAAAATGGCAAATACAAACAGGCAATAGAGGAATTAAAGAAATACAAGCAGATAGCTCCTTCCGATGCAAAAGCCGACCAGGAAATACGTGCCTGTGAACTGGCAATTGAGTGGCAGGAAAACCCCGAAGCATATAAAATTAATGAGATCAAGGACCTTAATTCAAGGGAATCAGACTTCAGCCCATCCTTCGGGCGCGATGATTTCGGAGTAGTCTACTTTACCTCTTCACGTGAGGATGCTACAGGGAATAAGACCCATGGCGCAACAGGACAAGGATATACCGATATCTTTGAAAGTCGTCTCGATAAAAAATCTAAATGGAGTACACCGGTTTCGGTAGATTTGATAAACAGTGAATTTGAAGATGGGACACCATGCTTTACGGGCGACTATAAGGAGCTCTATTTTACCAGGTGTGAAGCAGGGAAACGCGAAAAAAAAGGCTGCATAATAATGCATTCAAAAAGATCTGGTGACAGCTGGAGTAAACCTGAAAACATGGAGATATTTCCCGATTCTATGGTTGCAGCCCATCCTGCTGTATCTGCTGACGGACTGACTATGTATTTTGTATCTGATATATCGGGAGGATACGGAGGAAAAGACATATGGGTAACTAACCGTTCCGGAGCCGGGAGTGACTGGTCAACTCCAACAAACGTGGGGCCGGATATTAATACCGGAGGTAATGAACTCTTCCCGTTTTTAAGAAACGACGGTACCCTTTATTTCTCCTCTGACGGATTGATAGGCATGGGAGGACTTGATATCTTCAAGGCTGTCCCTCAGCCTGATGGTTCATGGATTGTAGAAAATATGAAAGCGCCAGTGAACAGTTCTGCTGATGATTTCGGAATCGCCTTTGAGAATGAAAATGAGCTGGGTATCTTCAGCTCAACACGTAAAGGAAGAGGAAATGACGATCTGTACTTTTTTGAGTTTCCTCCATTAACATTCAGTATTACCGGGCTGGTGAAGGATGAAAAGACAGGCAGTGCAATCGAAAGTTCAACTGTACAACTTATTGCCAGCGACGGGTCAAACCTTCAGACAGAAACAGGAACAGGAGGTGAATTCAAATTCTCCCTGAAACCGGATGTCGATTATATTTTTCTTGCTTCAAAGAGAGGCTACCTGAACGGTAAGGAGAAGGAGACTACAAAGGGACAGGAGAAGAGTCGCGAGTTCATGGTTACAATTCTTCTTACTGCTATTGATAAACCAATAGAATTGCCGAATATTTTCTATGATTTTAATAAGTACGACCTGAGACCGGAGTCAATGGTTTCCCTCGACAAGCTTGTTGAAACACTTAACGACAACCCGAATGTAACAATTGAATTGATGTCGCACACTGATTCAAGGGATACAGAAGAGTATAACTATGAACTTTCACAGAGGAGAGCCCAGTCAGTTGTCCAATATCTTATTGAAAAAGGTATAGAACCTGATCGTCTTTCAGCAAAAGGTTACGGTGAATCGAGCCCCAAAGTTGTTGACGCTTCAGTAGTAAACCAGGCCTCATTCCTGAAAACCGGAATCACTCTTACAGATGAATATATCAACAGCCTTCCAACAGAGGAGCAGAAAGAAATAGCTCACCAGATAAACCGCAGGACTGAATTCAGGGTTCTGAGAACGGATTATGAGCCGCCGACGAACTGAAAAATTAGTACCATGTCTTCTGATTCCAAATACAGCAAACGCGGTGTTTCATCATCAAAAGAAGATGTACATGCTGCAATTATAAATATTGATAAAGGCCTTTACCCCAAAGCCTTCTGTAAAATAGTCCCGGATCTCCTGGGTGGTGATCCCGATTACTGCAACATAATGCATGCCGACGGTGCGGGCACAAAGTCATCACTTGCCTATGTCTACTGGAAAGAAACTGGTGATATGTCGGTATGGAAAGGTATAGCCCGGGATGCGATCGTAATGAACCTGGATGACCTGCTTTGCGTGGGAGCTTATAATAATATTCTGCTTTCATCAACCATAGGACGGAATAAGAAACTGATCCCGGGAGAAATAATATCAGCAATAATAAATGGCGCTGAAGAGTTCCTTGAAAAACTCAGAAATCTTGGGATCGGGATATATTCCACAGGTGGGGAAACAGCTGATGTAGGCGACCTTGTAAGAACAATTATCGTTGACTCAACAGTTATTGCCAGGATGAAGCGGAAAGATGTAATTTCAAATCATAACATAAGGGCAGGAGATATTATTGTTGGCCTGGCTTCGTACGGACAAACAACCTATGAAGATGAATATAACAGTGGCATGGGAAGTAATGGTCTCACCTCAGCCCGACATGATGTATTCGGTAAATATCTTGCAGACAAATACCCGGAAAGCTTTGACCCGTCACTTCCTGAAGATCTTTTATACTCCGGGAAAGTGGAACTTACCGACCCTGTAATTGGCCTGAATATAGATATGGGCAGGATGGTGCTTTCACCCACCAGGACTTATGCACCTGTCGTGAAAAAAATAACAGAGACAATACGCACCGGGATACATGGTATGGTCCACTGTTCGGGGGGAGGACAAACCAAAATACTTCATTTTGTTGATAATCTGCATGTTATTAAGGACAGCTTTTTCCCTTTGCCCCCTCTGTTCAGGATCATTCATGCACAATCCGGAACTCAATGGAAAGAGATGTACCAGGTATTCAATATGGGCCACAGGTTCGAGATTTACACTGAAGAAAAAAATGCAGCCGAAATAATCAACATAGCCTCCGGCTTCAATCTCGAAGCAAAAATTATAGGCTATTGTGAAGCTTCAGAAAGTAAGAAGCTGACAATAAGATCTGATTACGGATCTTTTGAATATTAGATTATTCCTCGATTAAACTATAAATATTTTATAAGGAGGGTTTCTTTGCACCGTTGCACCGTTGCACCTTTTTTCTTATCTTCGCACGCTGAAATTTAATCTATGGCCCGTAATCTTATTCTTGAGAAACTGGAGGGTGTGAAATCCAGGTTTGTTGAAGTGGGTGAATTGCTGAATCAACCGGATATTCTTTCCGATATGAAGAGGTATGTAAAGCTGAACAGGGAATACAAGGATCTCAAGCCGATTATTGAGGCTTATGAAAAATATAAACTTGCCCTTTCAAATATTTCCAGTACAAAACAACTCCTGTCTAATGAAAAAGATGAAGAGATGAGGGAGATGGCCAAAGCTGAACTGGAAATGCTCAATGGCCAGATACCCGGAATGGTGGAAGAGATTAAACTGCTACTCCTTCCTGTAGATCCGGAGGATGACAAAAATGCTGTTGTTGAGATAAGAGCAGGCACTGGAGGAGATGAAGCAAGCATTTTTGCCGGTGACCTCTTCAGGATGTACTCAAAGTTTTTTGAGCTGAATGGATGGAAAGCAGACGTAAACCGATATTCTGAAGGAACCGCCGGAGGTTATAAGGAGATTGTCATGAGCGTGTCGGGAGAAGGTGTTTATGGAATTATGAAATATGAATCAGGCGTCCACAGGGTGCAAAGAGTACCTCAGACCGAAACACAGGGGAGGGTACATACATCAGCAGCCTCTGTTGTGGTTCTTCCCGAAGCTGATGAGTTCGATGTCGTAATTAAACCGGAAGATATTAGAAAAGACACCTATTGTTCTTCAGGTCCGGGGGGACAGTCAGTTAACACAACCTATTCCGCAATTCGCCTGACACATATTCCAACAGGAATAGTTGTCACCTGCCAGGATGAGAAATCACAGCTTAAGAACCATGACAAGGCCCTGAAAGAATTGAGAACCAGGCTCTATAGCCTTGAATACCAGAAATATCTCGATGGTGTTTCACAAAGGAGAAAAACCATGGTGTCAACAGGTGACAGGTCTGCGAAAATAAGAACCTATAACTATCCCCAGGGCAGAATGACCGACCACCGGATCAATTTGACCATGTATAATCTGCCATATATTCTCGACGGAAATATTCAGGAGGTGATAGATAAGCTTCAGATGGCAGAGAATGCTGAGAGACTAAAGGAAAGCAATATATAAAAATCTGAATATGAATCGCATACAGTTATTTAACAACATTATTCAGAAAAGATCATTTTTATGTGTCGGTCTCGATACGGAAATTGAAAAGATCCCTTCATTCCTGAAAAAAGAAAAAGATCCGGTATTTGAATTTAATAAAAGGATAATAAATGCTACGCATCATTTTGCCGTTGCATATAAGCTTAATGTAGCATTTTATGAATCCAGGGGCTCTGATGGATGGATTTCGCTGGAATCAACAGTCAGGTACATCAAAAAGAGACACCCTGACATCTTTGTTATTGCTGATGCAAAAAGGGGCGATATCGGTAACTCTTCTAAAATGTATGCACAGGCTTTCCTGAAAAACATGCCTTTTGATGCAGTTACGGTTGCTCCATATATGGGAGAGGATTCGGTTACTCCATTCCTGTCGTATGATGATAAATGGGCTGTTTTGTTAGCACTGACATCAAATCAAGGAGCAGATGATTTTCAGTATCATGATGAAGATGGCATCAAGCTTTTCGAGAGAGTCCTCTCCGTATCGAAGAAATGGGGTACAACCGATAATATGATGTTTGTGGTGGGAGCCACACGTGCAGAAATGATAAACGAAATAAGGAAAATTGTACCGGATCACTTCCTGCTTATTCCTGGTGTCGGGGCCCAGGGCGGAAGCCTTGCCGAGGTTGCAAGATATGGACTTAACAGTACATGCGGGCTGCTTGTGAACTCTTCCAGGGGTATAATCTTTGCCGATAATTCAGAAAAATTTGATAAGGCAGCCGGAGAAAAAGCCAGAGAGATGCAAATGGAAATGAAGGGCTATCTCTCAGAAAAAAACCTTATATAATTATTTCAAGATTGCTTCGTCGCTGCGCTTCTGTTTTCCCTTACCTAAGCTAGTATTAGATCTTTTCAACTAATTCCTGACTTTATAAAGGTAAAATTCCTATCTTTATTCTTTCGCTGTTTAATTTAACTCGTGCTGCTATGAAAGAAGAATTTCTCCACTACATCTGGAAATATAATCTTTATGATCCGGATAATCTGATTGATAACGAGGGCAATAAGATTGTCGTTATCAATCCGGGTGAATATAATCGTGATTCCGGCCCCGATTTTTTTAATGCCAGGTTGCGCATAGGCGGAACAGAGTGGGCCGGCAATGTTGAAATTCATATTCGATCATCTCATTTCAACAATCACGGGCATAATCATGATCCTGCCTTTGATAACGTCATCCTTCATGTTGTGGCGGAGAATGACAAGAAAGCGTATAATACCAGGGGTGAAGAGATACTTACGGCGGAGCTTATATTCAGTCCACTGATTTTCGACAAGTATACCTCTCTTGTTAACAATCCCTTTGTAATAGCCTGCCAGATGGAGATCAGCAAACTGGACAGTTTCTATATCCATCACTGGCTCAGTACACTGGTAATTGAACGTTTACAGGAAAAATCGGAACAGATTATGAAGGTTTTTACAGAAACCGGAAATGACTGGGATGAAACATTTTACAGGATGCTTACACGCTATTTCGGTTTCAGGGTAAACAGCGAACCATTCGAAATGCTGGCAGCATCACTGCCTTTCAGGATAATACGTAAACATGCTGATAATCTTTTCCAGGTTGAAGCATTGCTTTTTGGTACTGCGGGGATGCTCGAGGAGGGCCTCTTCAAGGATGCAATTAAAGATATCTATTATGTTGATCTGATTCGGGAATATAAGGTATTGTCATCCAAATATTCCCTGCAGCCGATAGACGGATGGATATGGAAGTTTTCCCGCTTGCGTCCCGCTAATTTTCCTACTGTACGTATTGCCCAGCTGGCGGCAATGCTATCAGTTACTGGAGGGCTGTTTTCCAGGGTGATGGAAGCCGATGGCATACAAGAGCTTAAGGAGCCGTTTGAAGTCAGGGCCTCTGAGTACTGGGATGATCATTTCATATTTGGAAAAACAAGCAGGTCTTATCCCAAGATCACTGGTTCGCAGGCTGCAGATATCCTCCTTATTAATGCAGTAATTCCTCTTATTTTTGTTCTTGGCAGGTACAGGGATTCAGCCAGTATTTGTGAACGGGCACTCTCCTTATTAGAGGAGACAGACCCGGAGAAAAACTCGATAATCGAGGCATGGCAATCAGCAGGAATAACAGCAAGAACAGCCTTTGATACGCAGGCGTTGATCCACCTCAGGAATAATTACTGCAGGAAAAGAAGATGTCTGGAGTGCAGGATAGGGACAAAGGTGATAAGTCTTGGAAAGACTCTGAAAAATCCGGATGAACTGATTCTGGAACCATGACCCCCTGCCCCTCCCGATACGCTTTCACTTCGCTCAAGCTATCGGGACAGGCTCTGAAGGGGGGCTTTAAACCCTTACGATAAATAATATATTGGGTTTCGAGCCCCCTTTAGGGGGCAGGACATCAGCCAGATGGCTGATGTCTGGGGGTAATTGCCTTTTTTGACGAACTATCGAATAAGTTTGACAAACAGACGAATTTTTGTGTGGTTCTACGCAACGAATGGCCCTGTTTTTGCGTCTTTTCTATAGACGTTAACAATTATTAATTAATATAATAGCCTCAAGGTAGCGTACAATAAAAAAGAATAATTTTAAAAAACATTCCAATTGTTTGATAATTTACATAAAAAAGCCTTATTTTTGCGTTCCAAAATTGGAGACTCAATTTATATTTGGATTAACAACATTTTAGTTAGAGACATGTATTTGACCACTGAGAAAAAGCAGGAGTTTTTCAAGAGCTTTGGAACGTCAGAGATTGATACCGGAACGGCAGAAGGGCAGATAGCCTTATTCTCGTACAGGATCAATCATCTTACTGAACATCTTAAAAAAAACAAAAAAGATTTCAGTACACAACAGGCACTTATCAAACTTGTAGGTAAGAGGAGAAGGCTTCTGGACTACCTGAGAGTTAAAGATATCCAACGGTATCGTGAAATCATAAAAGCATTGAAATTACGTAAATAGAGAAAGGCAATTCAAAATTGCCTTTTTTCGTACTATTTTTACATTCAGTAATTTCAACAATCAAAAATAAAATATATAATGTTTAAAGTAAAAGAGAAAACTATTGATCTCGGCGACGGGAGACAAATAGTATTAGAAACGGGAAGGCTCGCCAGACAGGCTGACGGGGCTGTCCTGGTAAAAATGGGTAAAACAATGCTGCTGGCAACAGTTGTCGCAGCAAAAGAGGCTAAGGAAGATACTGATTTCATGCCTCTATCTGTAGATTACAAGGAAAAATATGCCTCATCAGGGCGTATCCCGGGAGGATTTCTTAAAAGAGAAGCCAGGCCTTCAGATTATGAAGTTCTTATATCAAGACTGGTTGACAGGGCGTTACGTCCTCTTTTCCCTGATGATTTCCATGCAGAGACATTTGTTACTATCAATCTTATTTCAGCCGATATGGATATTATCCCCGATGCACTTGCGGGACTTGCAGCATCAGCGGCATTGACCATCTCGGATATACCCTTCGCCGGACCAATTTCGGAAGTGCGGGTAGCCAGAATAAAAAATCAATTTGTTATCAATCCCACAGCAAAACAGATTAAAGAAGCTGATATAGATCTGATGGTAGGGGCAACATATGATAATATCCTTATGGTAGAGGGAGAATTGAAAGAGGTCTCGGAAGCTGAAATGCTCGAGGCTCTCAAAATTGCCCACGAAACCATAAAGATACACTGCAAAGCACAGATGGAGTTTGCAGAAGAAATTGGAGCTTCAGCAAAACGTGAATATTGCCATGAGGTAAAAGATGAGGAACTGAAGAAAAAAGTCTGGGATGAAACTTATGAGAAATGCTATAAGGTTGCAAAATCATCGACTTTAGACAAACATAAAAGACTCGACGATTTTGAAGCTGTTATAACAGAATTTCTTGAACAATATACTGAAGAGGATGAAATTGATGAAAATTTTGTCAGAAGATATTATCAGGATGTTATTAAAGAGGCTTCCAGAAGGCTTGTTCTTGATGAAGGAATACGGCTGGACGGGCGGAAACCCGATGAAATACGGCAGATAGTATGTGAGATAGAACCTCTTCCTGCCACTCACGGTTCGGCACTGTTTACAAGAGGTGAAACACAATCTCTTACAACAGTAACACTGGGAACAAAACTGGACGAGAAGATCATTGACGATGTGCTGACCCAGGGTACTGAAAAATTTACTCTTCACTATAATTTCCCGCCCTTTTCAACGGGTGATGCAAGGCCGGCTCGTGGAGTCAGCAGAAGAGAAATAGGACACGGAAACCTGGCGCACAGGGCATTAAAAAATATGATGCCCCCGGAAGAGGAGAATCCTTATGCTATAAGGGTTGTATCAGATATCCTGGAATCTAACGGCTCTTCATCAATGGCCACTGTATGTGCAGGAACACTGGCTCTTATGGACGCCGGTATCCAGATACGCAAACCGGTCTCGGGAATTGCTATGGGTTTAATAACCGATAAAAATTCCGGTAAATATGCAATTCTTTCAGATATACTGGGTGATGAAGATCATCTGGGCGATATGGATTTCAAGGTAACAGGTACCCGCGATGGTATAACTGCAACACAAATGGATATCAAGGTAGAAGGCTTATCTTTCGAAATTCTTGCTCAGGCACTGGAACAGGCAAAAGCAGGAAGGATGTACATTCTTGATAAAATGAGTGAGATTATTTCTGAACCCCGCCCGGAACTCAAACCTCATGCTCCGAGAATAGAAATGCTGTCAATACCAAAAGATATGATAGGCGCTCTTATCGGTCCGGGAGGAAAAGTGATCCAGGAGATACAGCGTGTTACAGGGGCAACTATTATTGTCGAAGAAATTAATGGTTACGGAGAGGTTAATGTCTTCGGTGAGAACAAAGAGGTCATTACAGCTGCAGTCGAATGGATAAAAAAAATTGTCACAGTACCTGAAGTGGGACAGGTATATAAAGGCATAGTAAAAACCATTGTCCAGTTTGGTGCATTCGTTGAAATTTTACCAAACAAAGACGGTCTGCTTCATATTTCGGAGATCGACTGGAAAAAAATAAGAGCAGTTGATGAGGTCCTTAAGGAAGGCGATGAAATTGAAGTGAAGCTGATTGATATTGATCCCAGGACAGGAAAGCTTAAACTCTCAAGGAAAGCCCTGCTCCCCCGTCCGCCAAGACAGGAGCAAGAGCCTAAGAATCCGGAAGGACAGAATAATTAATAAATCAATTTTAGATATTTCATTATAGGGACATTGCACGCAACGTCCCTATTTGTTTTTGTTATTTTGTATTTCAATTCCTACATTTGATTTATTGATTCAGCAATTCATCAGGGAATGAAGGTCAGGTACAATTATGTAGTGATAGAAGGCAATATTGGT
>Ga0315534_1001648_pt1 | contig 15373 bp, 9 predicted proteins | sample SalMarSW160240MG_FD_203094 | JGI IMG/M metagenome (GOLD analysis project Ga0315534, IMG submission 203094) | Salt marsh sediment microbial communities from the Plum Island Ecosystem LTER, Massachusetts, United States - Salt Marsh Sediment SW1602-40 ... | reverse complement strand
TGCCTCGTTCGAGTAGGCGACTCGATGCTGGCCACCCGGTTCGCAAACTACCGCATCTGGCTGTCGAACGATGTCATCAGCACTTTTACGTCACGGCCTAATCTCTCAAACGAGCTATTGGACTGCACTTTCGTCTACAACGATAAAGATGTCTTCTACAATGTCAAGCTCCGCTTCCGCGGCAGCCCTTTCATCAGGAGCGGCTGCTGCCGCGACCCCAGAGACCGCTATGCCTACAGGCTCGACTTTAATCCGGACCAAAAATTCGGCGGTCGTGAGGAAATCAATCTCGACAACACCGAAGAAGGCAACCGCGGCCCACTCCAGGAGCGGGCATCCTATTGGTTCTATAACAAAATGGGCCTGGAGTTCTCAACGCAGGAGTACGTGCGAGTAATCATCAATGGCAACAGCAACTACATCTACGAAGACGTCCAGAAACTCGACGGCGACTACACGGATAGGTGGTTTCCGGACGACGATGAGGGTTATATTCACAAAATCGACGACTACTTCGAGTACACAGCCGACGGCACGGGATTCGCGAATCTCGATGAAGGGCTGAAGTCTGACTCCAGTCACCCACGGCTCAAAGAGACCTATCGCTGGGGATTTGAGAAGCGGTCGCACCGTGAGAACGACACCTGGGACCATCTCCTCGATTTTGCCGAGGCAATGAACACGCCGTCAAGCAACCCGGACTATGAGGCAACCATCGAATTGGTTATTGACCCCTGCCACTTCGCCCGCGCCCTGGCAGTTCGCCACGCTGTCGGTGACTGGGACAGCTACGGGTATACCCGAGGGAAAAACAACTACTTTTACTATGCTCTGCCTGAGGGCCTGTGGTACCTTTTGCCCTGGGACATCGACTTCACACTCGGCTCGGGCAATGGACCCACAACGGACTTGTTCTCGGTGAACTCCGGCCAGTTCCCGGAGGTCTATCAGTTCCTGCACTACCCCAAATACGAACTGTTATACCTAAAGGCATTCGCGGAGCTGGTGAACGGCCCCTGGCAGACTTCCTACGGGACAGCTAATCCACCAACGGAATTCGATATGTTTCTGGACGATGCCGCCCAGGCCCTGATTGATGACGGGCTCGGAGACGGAAGACGTGACGGTATCAAAACATTCGTCCGAGACCGCCGGGCATACATCCTGACGCAGATTCCGCCACAAATCTTTGAGATCACAACCAACAGTGGCGAGAATTTCTGTACATCACAACAGAATGTAACACTTAAAGGTATTGCCCCACTGGAGGTGTCGGGGATATCAGTAAACGGCGAACCTGTATCGGCGATATTTTCAGGCAACAACGTCTTTGAAGTGGAAATATCAATTGCATTGGGGCCGAATCTGCTAAACTTTCAGGGACTCGATAGTGGGGGGTATCCTGTGCCCGGAGCCACGGACTCTATCACAGTAACCCACGTTCTGCCATATATAGTTACATCGGTAACGCCGACTCCGGTGTGCAACAACGGTACCGCACAGCTCACTATCCACGGAAGCGGCTTTGAGCCGGGTTCGACTACCTTGGTCGCGCTGACCACCGCCTCGGAAGAGATCGGCTTTGACGCCCTCTACGTCCAGAGCGACCAGTCGTTTGACCAGATTGATGCGGCGACACTACTGCTCGACGACCCCGAACGTGGTGTTGGCGACCCTGTGTACGCGGTTCATCCGGTAATTAATCTATTTTGTACCGGCGATGAGGGGGTCTTCTCACCGAGTGACGAGTTTGCTTCGCCGTTCAACACGGGCGAGCCGGGCAACTTCGCCATCCGGTTCACGGGCTACATTTATGCCCCTTCACCGGGGATTCGGTACTTCGGCGTGAACAGCGACGACGGCTTCACACTCTCAATTGACGGCCAGCTCGTTGGAGAGTATGCAAACGCTCGCGGCCCGGCAACAACCGATGTAACGCAAAACCTGACCGCCGGCACGATGACTTTCGACTTCCCTGCTGCGGGGAGCTACTTTTTGGTCCTCGACTTCTTCGAGAACGGCGGAGGAGAGGAAATCGAGTTCTTCCAGACCGACTCCGTCGGTGGCAATCAGAGGTTGATCAACGCCGACTCTGAGCTTGTTGTGTACCGGGACGACGTCACAAGAATTGAAGCCACCAACGTTGTGATTGCCGACGAGAACACGATTACCTGTCAGATTGACATAGACGTCGCTGAACCAAATGTATGGACCGTAGCGGTGACACCTGAGTGCGGTGATCACTGCCAGGTGGAAGATGGACTTCAGACTATCACCTGCAGGGCCAACTTCAATCATGATTCACAGGTCGACTTTGGCGACTTTGCTGAACTGGCTATTATATGGCAAGCGCTGTGTCCAGGACCGGATTGGTGCAACGGAATTGATATAAACCACAGTGCATACGTCGATATGGGCGATGTGGCAATCATTGCCGAGGAGTGGCTTCTGGGTGCCGGCCAATAAATATATACACTGTGTTTCGCCGCCTCGAGCGCGGTCGGCGCAGGAAACTACTTTTTGTGTACCTTTTTTTGAAACTCCCCGAGTAGGACTCGAACCTACAACCTAGCGGTTAATCCCGGCGCGCCGGGACTCGCTTTTCCGTCCCTATCAGATCCCTCTGAGCTTTCAGCCCCAGCCCAAGGATACCCCCTCCACTCTTTGGCTCAACGAAGCAATCACCTACCTTGGTCTCGACAGAGTTGGACTAAAAAGACCAGATAAAAAGAGAAATCTTGATAGTTCAAGTTGAATTTGCTAAAATTATTAGCATCGAAAGTGCTGAATTATGTTTTGTAAACAGTTAAATGGGGAAATGTCAGTTTATATAGGAAACATCTGATGACTATAAAAAGATTCACAATACTTATCTTTTTTATAATTTTCCCATTTCTTGTTTCAGGTAAAAACAATACGTCTCCCACTGCCAAAGTATTAGCATATATGAAAAGCCTGGGAAACGGATCCTATCTTTTCGGGCAAATGGCTACGTGGGTGCACAATGAAAATCCTGACATGGATCATGCCTCCAATTGGCTCAAGAAAGTGTACAATCATACTGGTAAAATGCCGCGGTATGGATGTGTCACCTATGATTTTCATGATAACCCATTTCCAGATTCCCACTGGAATAAAGGCGTTAAGAAAATGTGGGAACGAGGGATGATCGTCGGTGTATATACCTTTTATGCAAATCCTTCAGGAAGATCATGGAACGGTCCCGTTGATATTGATCCCATTTTCGCCGCCGGTGATAATCCAACGAAGCACAACTTCTACAATCAGATGAATCGAATGGCCGCCAATCTGAAGTGGCTGAAGGATCAGGGGATATCCGTTATATATACGCCATTTGTTGAAAGTGATGACAGGAACAAGTGGCATGCGAAGGAAGGAAGTGAAAACGCCATAAAGCTCTACCGCCTGGTTCATGATTATTTTATAAAGGTAAAGGGCCTCGACAATATTATCTGGGCTTATCATACAACGGCCAATCATGGTGCCCTGAAAAAATACTATCCAGGTGACACCTATGTCGATGTTCTGGGAAAATCTGCATATGGTACCGGCTTGATTTTTTCAGAGTACCGTTGGGCAGTGGAAAAGAAGAAAAAATCAGGAAAAGTAATCTGGTGGTCGGAACTGGGAATCCGCGGTTCATCCGATCCCCCAAGAGATTGTATGGATGTAGTTAAGAAACTGGAAAAAAGTTATCCCGAACTGGCTGGATTTGTCTTTTGGAGTGACGATGGGCATTATAATGTTCTCGGCAACAAAAACGGGGCCCAGCTTATGACTTGTCCCAAAATCATTACCCTGGAAAAATAAGTTGCTCGAAGTGCTTGTCAGTAAAAGAACCGTCTGTTTACACAAGTGCTATCTTCGTATGATCGACATGATTTTACCTTTGTAGTCCAAAAGTAGAACACCGAAAACAAAAGACCTGACAAAGCCATTCATCGGCTTATCAAGAAGGACGCACTTCATCCCAAGAAGATCTCAGGTCGATTGTGTTTCGACAGGGCTGAGTTGGATAAGGTACTTGCCAATGGGGACCACAAGAGGGGGAGGGGAAGACCGAGGAAACCCTAATAGTGATATTGAAGAGCCCCTTTACTCCTGCTGCTCTTCCCATTTTAACATATCTACACTTACCCCTCTATATGGCCACTCAACACTGGAGATATACCACTTGCCATCTTCGTCCCGGAAGATTTCAGGGGCATGAGATTTCAAAGTAGTAATTTGCTTTTCATCATCAATTCCGAAGTTTAACGTGTCTTTAGTGTGGTAAACATAAGTAATGTGTTGATAAGCACCTTGAATGTCCTTACCATCCCAATTTCCATCCCAAGAACATACAAAAAGGTAAAATGATTTATCGAAATACATCAAAGAAGGCGATTCCGGGGCAAAGCCGGTTGATGTAAAAATGGTCTCCGGTTCACTCCAGTGAATTAAGTCCTTAGATCTTCTTAAACGGACACTTTTAACCGAACAGTAAACCACATAATAGGTTCCGTTATGTAAAAGTAAACTTGGGTCGCGTGCTCCATCACTTTCGTGGAATAATTTTCCTTTTAAATCCCATTTTGACAAATCTGAAGACACAGCTAAACGAAGAGGACTTGGGCCATAAATCATATAATAAAGCCCATCCTTTTTGATAATATATGGAGCATGGTTAGCCAGAGGCTCCGAGGGACGTTCTTTGGGTGGGAGAATTTTGGGCAAGTCGGAATAGTGATGTTCTTTTAAAGTCTCTGTAAAGCTTGTAGAAGACGATATAGCATGAAAAGATGCAAATTCTCCTTCGTGAATACCTTCATGAATTGGATTCGATTCTACCAAGGGATGTGTGATTCCCATTATATGCCACTTACCATTTTCATCTTTCACGAAAGTATGGTCATTGGGAACCCAGTCATCATACCACTGCCCCTCCTTTAAATGTTTGGTATCCGGCCCGAAAAAGTAGTCCCCTGAAGGTTTGTATATCCACACGTATTCATTGGCGTGCCTGGGGATTAATAACTTTTTTTCAGGGCTTTTAAATTTACACGAATATAATAAAGTCGATAATCCTAAAAAAAGAAAAATTTTCACCTTCATTCCACAGTTCCTTACCAGAACTTATGCTCTTATTGAAAAAGTAACGAGTAAGAATATAGTAATTAGCTAACTATAACAAATGAGAGTATAAATGACAAGGTATCGAGTTAGTGAACGGGGATCACAAGAGGAGGAGAGGTAGACCGAGGAAGGGGTAGGTTTCATCCCAAGAAGCTTGACAACTAAAGACTTACACTGTATATTCTACCTCAAAATAAATAAGCAGTAAGGGGCAATAATACCTGCACCTATAGCTATCAACAATTCACTTTTTCCACATGAATAGGAAATTAATTTATGATTATCCGTAAAGAAATCCAGTCAGATGTTGGAGCGATATCCGATATCACGAAAGCGGCATTTGAAAATCATCCGTATAGTAATAATACGGAACAATTTATAATCAATGCATTGCGAGCCGCCAATGCACTGACTTTTTCACTTGTCGCAGAAATTGATGGAAAATTGGTGGGACACATAGCCTTCTCGCCTGTAACTTTTTCTGATGGAAGTGAGAATTGGTATGGTCTTGGCCCAATCTCTGTCTTGCCTGATTACCAAAAACAAGGTATCGGAACAAGGCTTGTTAATGAAGGCATAGGCTTGTTGAAAGACTTGGGAACTGAGGGGTGTGTTCTTGTTGGAGACCCCAACTATTATGAACGCTTTGGTTTTAGAAGTCCTAATGAGCTAACACACGAAGGTGTCCCACAAGAGAATTTTCTGGCCTTATCATTTGGCAATAGAATCCCTGCGGGCCTCGTACATTTCCACGAGGCTTTTTCTGCAACCGAATAATACATTGTAAATAAAATTACAGGTCGATTGTGTTTCGACAGAGAAGAACTCGACAGGGTTCTTGTCAATGGGGATCACAAGAGGGGCAGAGGGAGACCGAGGAAGGGGTAGTTTGCCCTGTTTGACAACCTCACAATATGTGATATAGTGATTGAGCAGTGATTATGAAGGTGAACAAACAGATAAAAAGGAATGATGTGTAATATGAAGAAGTTTGCCAGTATAGTCTTGGCTATTTCATTTCAGTGTGCGACATTGGCCAGTGGTGATTCAGCAAAACCCTATTTCTCATGGGACACCGTTCCTGTCTACATCCACTTCGGCAAGAACAGTGGCCCATTGTCAGATAGTGAACTCAGGTTTGTTGCCCATGTTTCTGATTTTGTTTGCCTGGAGAAAGGCCACGGACGGGGTCGTTCTGGCTCCACGGAAAAAGGGATTGCCTTCGACGCCAAACGGCTCAAGGCATTCAATCCAAGAATAAAGGTGCTTTTCTACTGGAACACCTTCCTTAACTACCCTCTGTACGATGCATGCGAAACAGTTGCCAACCATCCACAATGGATCTTTCGCGACAAGAAGGGAAACCCAATATACAAAGCAAGGACGCTGGAACAGTATAACCTCCTCAATCCTGAGTTTCGTCAATGGTGGGCTTCTATAGCAGGAAAGGCAGTAACTGAATACGGATGTGATGGCATCTTTATGGATGCTGTTAATCAGGCCAAACGTCCTATCTGGATGAAACGAGGATGGGGAGAGGGAAGTGAAAATATGCTGACACAGGCAGTTGCCGATATGATGCGACTTGCCAACAAGCAAATGGGAGAAGATGCCTTATTGGTCTATAATGGAATCCGATCTTTGAATCCTGCTGGCACGACTACAGGAATAGAGTATCTTCCCCACGCCAGTGGTGTGATGGTAGAACATTTCACTGCATTCCACAGTCAGAACAAGGAGTCAATTGCTGCCGACATCAAGGCAATCATCAGTGCTGCAAGTATGGGCAAAACCGTTGTGGTTAAGGGATGGCCTGATCCGACATTTAATTGGACGAATAAGGAGAAGATGCGTGTTCCATCTGCTGAACTGGCCGATGAAGCTCGAAAGAAGATCATCTTCTCATTGGCATGCTTCCTGATAGCGGCACAGGAGAACTCCTATTTTTCTTACTCATGGGGATGGCGGGAGCAGCACGGAAGTCTGGTTGATTATCCAGAGTTTCACAAATCCCTTGGCGAACCGAAGGGCCAGGCAAGAAAAGAGGAGTGGGTATATACAAGATCGTATGAGCATGCTTCCGTCTGGGTAGATCTGGCTGAGAGAAGGGCCAAGATAGAATGGAAGTAACAGTCATCAACTCTCCCAGTCCGATGCTCCAATTTGTACGCAGAATGCTCAAACCCACCCCATTTCCCCTGTCGAAAGTAGACACGAATTACACAAGAATAGGGTCATTCTGCATAGATACTGCGTAGAAATAGATACCGTTAATTCAGGAATTAATTCATAAGGCGTCGTAAGAGGTTGACTTACAACGCCTTACAAAACTCCCCGAGTAGGGTTCGAACCTACGACCTAGCGGTTAATCCCGGCATGCCGGGACTCGCTTTACCTATTGAGCAAATTCTCTCTAATCCATTGGGCTGACTTCATCCGCTTGATCTGCCGTTCTCGAAGCATAGCAGAAGATCGACTGGAATGACTCTCATGCCAGACAAGTTTCCAAGGCCCGTTCTTGTGCGTATATTTGGATGATTCATAATCCTCCGCAACGGGATTGTGCTGATGGATGCGTTCCTGCAAATTGCCCGTCGAGCCAATGTAGAATCTGCCCGCAGGATTCTCAAGTATATAAACCCAGAATGGACCTCCGGATATTTCCAAACTCCCCGAGTAGGACTCGAACCTACAACCTAGCGGTTAACAGCCGCTCGCTCTACCAATTGAGCTATCGGGGAACGACAACTAAAAAACCGGCACATTCTACTGCAAAAATCGTTTTTCGTCTAAATCAATCCTAAGCATTATCTCAATTTCCACAAACCTGTCAAGTGTATCTTTTCTCGGCAGCCAAATCACAAAAAAACACAACTGTGATGGACAAACAGCCGATTATTGTGTAGAATATGGTTTTTGTAGTATATGATTGAATGGGTGCGGCTTCTATGCAGATATGATTTCCTATAAAATCGAAGTGCCTCCCATTATAAAATGCAAAAACAATCGAACAGAAGGCCTGTCCGGCGCATCTTAAAAACTGTGGGTAAATATTGATAAATCGCTGATTTTTTTGTTGTTAACACTATGGCTAAAAGCATACTCAACGTGGGCGGGTATACCATAAAAAAACGGCTCGGCACCGGTGCCCGCAGCACAATCTACCTGGCAACCGACAACCAAAACCATACTGATATCGCTCTCAAACGGATTATCTTTGAAAGGCCGGAAGATTCAAGGGTCTTCGAGCAGACAGAGAATGAATTTAAAGTCGCCCAGCGAATAAACCACCCCTATGTCCGAAAGTGCTACAAGCTCAAGAAAATACGCAGCATGCTCAAAGTAACAGAGATGCTGCTTTCTATGGAACTGTTTGAAGGCAAAACCCTCGAAGACGGCCCCACTTTGAGTCTCGTTGATGTACTGCTTGTATTCAGGATGGTCGCAACCGGCCTTAATGCTATGCACCGAGAAGGATTCATTCACTGCGACATAAAGCCCAATAATATTATTATAAGCAAGGTCGGCGCAATAAAAATTATTGACCTCGGCCAGAGCTGCAAAATCGGTACGACTAAACGCCGTATCCAGGGCACACCGGACTACATCGCACCTGAGCAGGTCAGACGCAAGGCCCTTGGGCCGAGAACCGATATCTTCAACCTCGGTGCCACAATGTACTGGGCTCTCACCGGTAAGAACGTTCCGACTTTAATACCCAAAAAAAGCAGCAGTATCGGCATAGTTCCTCCCCGAAACTACCCCGCACCTCACGAACTGAAACCACGAATACCGGAACGAATCTCAAAACTTGTAATGGACTGCGTAAAAGACGATCTTGCGCAGCGCCCCACAAATATGATGATGGTTATTACCAGGCTCGACCTGATAATACACAGCTTAATAGGCAGCAGGATAAAAACGAATAAACATGCCTAAATCAATAGTCGACTTGCTGAACAAGGGCGCCCAGGCCTGCATCGCAGACAAATTTCGACGCGGTAATGTGATTCATTTGCCTGCTGAAGGCAGCCTGATTATGACCGGTGATATCCACGGACACCGCCGAAATTTCGAACGAATTGTCACGTTCGCTGATTTATCCAACAATCCGGCCAGACACGTTGTCCTGCAGGAAATCATACACGGAGGCCCCCAGGATTCCGAAGGTGGTTGTATATCATATAAATTGCTGTTTGACGCCGTCCGCTACAAATTAAACTACCCCGACCGTGTTCACATTATTATGGGAAACCACGACACCGCCGTCATCAATGACAGCCAGGTAATGAAAAATGGAAAAGAAATGAACCGGCCAATGAACCTGGCCCTGGACCGGGAATTTCAGCAGGCCAGTGCTGATATCAAACTGGCTATGAGGCAATTTTTGCTCTCACAGCCCTTAGCTGTCAGATGTGATAACAGAATATGGATGTCTCATTCACTGCCCGGAAATCATTATGTCAATAAATTCGACGAACAGGTCCTGCAAAAGCAACTGGAAATCAGCGATTGTGTAAAGCCGGGCTCAGCTTACCTTTTGACCTGGGGCAGAAACCACAACCAGCACACGCTCGACACAATGGCTGAACTCCTTGACGCAGATACGTTTATTCTCGGCCATCAACCACAACAGCAGGGATGGGGCCAGGCCGGCGAAAATCTGATTATTATCGCCTCCAACCACAATCATGGCTGTCTGCTTCCAATCAACCTAACTCAATCTTACACAGTAGAGCAGCTAATCGATTCAATTGTACCCTTGACTTCAATAGCCTAAGGCGTGTATTCTAAAAGCAAAACGAATAAACGTTTTACGGTTTTCGCGCTGAAACGCATCCACAAGAGGCAGGAATGGTTTGGTATTACTACATAGCCCTAATAGTAATTCTATCACAATTACTCTTTTTAATTCAGACTGTTAACAACTATCGCTATATACTTGCCAAATACAAAAAAAAGCGTTCGTGGCATCAACTGCGGGCCGTACTGATTGTACCCTGCAAGGGCCTGGATTCCGCCTTTCACAAAAATATCACCCCGCTCTTCAATCAGGACTATGAAAATTATCTGTTGTGGTTTGTTGTTGCAGAGAAGACCGACCCGGCCTATGATGAATTATGCAAACTAAAAAACCAGCTCAGTCAAAGCTCAAAAGCTCACGAAGTCCGGATATTCGTTGCTGGAAAAGTAGGCGACCGTAACAAACAAACCAACGACCGCGAGCAGCCAACAATAAGATACGCCTGCAGTCAGAAGATACATAATTTGCTCTGTTGTTACGAGAGTATTGGCGACGACGTCGACGTCCTTGCCTTTGCCGATTCTGATGTCTGCGTTCGCAGTGATTGGTTAAGTCATTTAGTCTGGCATCTCAGACTGTCCAAGACGGGTGCCACCACCGGCTATCGCCTGTTCATACCGTCAAGGAACAATCCGGCCAGCCTGGCCCTGTCGGTTATGAACGCCAAGGTCGCCCAACTGCTTGGAAACACCAGTTTCAATCAAGCCTGGGGCGGCTCTATGGCTATTCGTGTAGACGTCTTTCGGGAAATCGGCCTTGATAAAATCTGGCCCAGGACTATAAGTGATGATTTATCGCTCAGCCGCGCAGTCAAAAAGGCCGGCAAGAAAGTAGAGTTTGTCCCCGCCTGTCTCGTCGCTTCATACGAATCAACCACCTGGCGAAAGCTCTTTGAATTTGCTCACAGACAATTTCTCATCACCCGTATAACCGCGCCCAAAACCTGGTGGTTCGGTTTAATCAGCGGCATTTATTCGGTCCTGGGCTTATGGGCAGGTGCCGTACTCGCAATCTACGCAGCGCTTAAATCATCAGTCACCGGTTACAAATTATTAATTATCGTCGCAGTACCTGTCTTCTTTTTCGTAAGCCAACTGTCCAGTGCGATACTGCGCCAGAAAATGATTAGTAAAGTGCTGCAAAAAGACCGGCCTAAATTAAAGCTCGCCTGTGCCGCCGACATCCTCTTCTTTTGGGCGTGGTCCCTGCTGCTGTTGTTTTTTATTATCTCTTCAGCCTTCGGCAGAACTATCTGTTGGCGGGGAATACGCTATAAACTGCTTGGCCCGTTAGAGACCATTAGCCTTGGGGAAAAAGTACATAATGGGAAAAGTCTCTAACGGGCCAAGGCCCAACCGAAACAATCCTGCAGGAGCCTCAAACGTGAAAAAAAACATTCGGAAACACAAAAAATGGACACTCTCGACTATAATTGTCATAATAGCTGTCTTTATTTCTTCAGGTACTGCCTCCGACCTTGGCGGCGGTGCTCTTGCAGGCAATCGATATCGTGTGATTATATCAACAGACATCGGCGGAGGGGACGAGGATGATATTCAGTCAATGGTCCATTACCTTCTCTATTCCGATTTATTCGATACCGAAGGTATCATTTCCTCGCCTCCCCAGAAAGGTCGAAAGGCCGATATCCTCGAAGTGATTGACAAATACAAAAAGGATTATCCCAACCTGAAAACATACTCGGACAAATACCCCGAACCAAATTATCTGCGTTCAATAGCAAAACAGGGGGCGATAAATCCTGCACCGGAAAAAGGGTATAGTAATCCGACTGAGGGTTCAAAATGGATTGTCCATTGTGCAAAGAAAAAAGACCCACGGCCATTGTATGTGCTTGTATGGGGCGCAATTACCGATGTCGCACAGGCCCTGCACGACGACCCCGGCATAAAGAAAAAAATCCGCGTTTACTTTATTGCATCGTGGAACCAAAAAAATGACCAAAACGCCTTTATGTATATCGATAAAAACCATCAGGATTTATGGCTCATTCACAATAACAGCACCTTCCGCGGCTGGTATATAGGCGGTAACCAGCAAGCAGATTTGGGAAACAAGTCGTTTGTCGATAAGCACGTTAAGGACCATGGCGAACTGGGTAAATATTTTGTCCCTTTGAAAGGCGGCTCTATAAAAATGGGCGATACCCCAAGTTATGCCTTCCTTCTGCGCGGAACCCCGGACGACCCGACGAAAGACAGTTGGGGTGGAAGATTCGTCAAAAGAAAAGACCGTCTCCACTGGTGGGAGGACGACCCCGACCCGGCTCTTGCCGAAAGAGGACACCCCGGAGCAAAAACAGTCAATAAATGGCGCGTGCAGTACCTCCGCGATTGCTTCAAACGTATGGACCGATGCAGAAATAAAGCACCAATTCGTAGTAACCACAAACAATAACTTAAGCATATCTATAAGGAGTTAAGATGAAAAAGAAACTTAGAACTTCAAAATTCGGAATTCAATTCTCGATACTTATCACTATAACGCTGTTTATCTGCGGCAGTGTGGTTGCACAGGATTTTGTCCCCTTCGTTATTCCCGCTCGGCCGAATCCTGACTCGCTGATAGCGTATCCGGCCTCACAGCCAATCAAGACCAACAGCGACCGTCTCGCTGCCCACTCCAGCCACTTCTATAGCGGCAAGAACCGCGTTCGTCTCTGGGGCGTCAACCTGTCCTTCGGGGCCAACTTTCCCACCCACGAAGATGCCCCACATATTGCCGCCCGACTGGCCGAAGCCGGCGTCAACGCCGTCCGATGTCACCACATGGACTCCGCTCGCTGGCCCCGCGGGCTTTGGAACTCCAAAGACGGCAAAACAATCGCTCCCGAAGCACTGGACAGATTAGACTTTTTTATCAACCAGCTTGCCCGCCGAGGTATCTATGTCGATATCAATCTCCACGTAGGCCGGGCACACAGCCAGTATCTCAATCTGCCTAAAGCCAATCGCGAATACGACAAAATGTTCAACATCTTCACGCCCGCACTCATCGATGCTCAGAAACAATATGCCCGCGAGCTGCTTACCCACGTCAACCAATATCGCAAGCTCCGCTACGCCGACGACCCCGCTGTGGCCATCGTCGAAATCACAAATGAAAACAGCCTCTTTATGTGGGGCAGCGAACAGACGCTGCGGACGCTTCCGTCCTACTATGCCGATATTCTGCAGGGCAAATTCAATACCTGGTTACAAAAACGCTACGGCTCGGACGAAAAACTGCGTAAGACCTGGTCCGAAGGCGCTGAAGAACTTGGGAAAAACATACTTGTCAACAGTAACTTCCAGACAATCGAAGCCGGCAGAAGTGCACCACAGAACTGGAATCTCGAACAACATTCAGACTGCAAAGCATCACTGTCACGCACTCGCTATAAGGACAAGGAATCGCTGCGAATTGATATCGATAAGGCTGATGACACTGAATGGCACCTGCAGCTCAACCAGGCAGGCTTCGCTGTCGAGGCCAGCAAGTACTACACAGTTATTTTTAACGCCGCTGCTGATAAGCCGCGCCGAATCGGCTGCGGCCTCTCCCAGGCCCATAGCCCCTGGGACAATCTCGGCCTATCACAGCAGGTGGAACTGACCGGCAATTGGAAGACCTTCCGATACGGCTTTGTTGCAAAAACCGATGACGACAATACACGTTTGAGCTTTTCATTCGGCGCAAACAACATTCCGATATACCTTGCCAATGTCGAGTTTCGGCCCGGCGGACGGGTGGGGCTAAATAAAGGTGAGTCAATCAAAGCCGTCACCGTTGCTCTTTATGCCGACAGCGAAACACCCACCCGCACACTTGACCGAATGCGATTTCTGGCCGAGACGGAAAAGGCCTACTTCGATGGAATGCGAAACTTTATCAAAAATGACCTCGGCTGCAAGACGCTGGTAACCGGCACGATTGTCTTTGGGCCGCTCGGACTCTACGCCCAGAGTGATATGGACTTCATCGACGCCCACGCCTACTGGCAGCATCCCCGCTTTCCGGGCAGGCCGTGGGACAGCGGCAACTGGCTCATCGACCAGAAACCAATGACGGACTACCCCGCCGAGGCTACTTTGTTTCGCTTGGCCGCTGAACGTCTCCTCGGCAAGCCCTTCACTGTCAGCGAATATAATCACCCTGCCCCTCTCGATTCACAGGCAGAGTGTGTCCCTATGATAGCGTCCTTCGCCGCTGCCCAGGACTGGGACGGCATCTGGCTGTATACATATAGCCACGGCTCGGACGACTGGTATCGAGAAAATATGAACAGCTACTTTGATATCGACACCAACCCTGCCAAGTGGGGCTTTATGCGAGCCGGCGCTGCTATCTTCCGCGATGCCGGACCACCCAACACCGGCATTGCTCAACTGAATGAATTTTCCTGTGTTTCTTTAACTAAATCCTCGGATATCGTTACAGAACTTGCAAAGCTGCACCTCAAATATGACAGTAATATGTTCGCTCTCCTAACTGAAAAGGCAAAAATAACCTGGCAGGACTTACTCAAAAAACAGGTAGTTTCAACCATTGCCGGCCAAGGCGGGCAGAGAGGTTCTGACGAAATATGGAAACTCCATTGGTCCGTAGAAAACGGCAAGGGTTGGTATTCGGCAGGCTTCGAGGATGGATGGGTCTATACCGGCCATACCGAAAGGTTCGGGAAAGCTGCCTACGGGCATTTTTCTGTTACCAAGCCCGAGTTTGCTGCTGTAATGCTCACAGCGTTGGACAAAAGGCCGCTGAACAAAAGTCGAAAAATTCTAATCACCGCCTGCGGCAGGTGCGAGAATACCGATATGAAGTTTTCCGAGGACCGCCGTACTGTCGGCCGAAATTGGGGCGGCCCACCCGTCCAGGTCGAAGCAGTTGAAGGCACACTGCCTCTGACCGCCAAGTGGACATGCCAAGCACTCGGTACTGATGGATTACCAAGGCACCGAGTGCCCATCTCATACAAAAACAAGCTGGGCGTTCTGAAACTGGAACCGAAATATCAAACTATGTGGTACCTTTTGACGAGAACTTCGGCGAGATCGGTCGAGCCGAACCGCTTATCAAAGTAATACAAGGAGAAGATAATGAATAAAACTAACTCTACCATAGCTTTTATTGCGTTTATTTCACTTTGGCTTCTTGCGGCGACTCTTCCCCTGCACGCCGAGGAGCAAGCTCAATCACTCACTCTATTCAGTTTTGACAAGGGCTTTAATATCAGCTCAATTATAACCAACGATGCCAAAGTAAACCTTTCGCAAGACGGCGCGCTGCGCATCGAGACCGGCACCAAACAGAATTGGCCCGGCATCACACTCAAAACGCCGGCAGGCAAGTGGGACTTATCAAAATACGAATATATTACCGTCGATATCAAAAACACCGATACCAAACCGGTTACGGTCTACTGCCGGGTTG
>Ga0315534_1001646_pt1 | contig 15377 bp, 14 predicted proteins | sample SalMarSW160240MG_FD_203094 | JGI IMG/M metagenome (GOLD analysis project Ga0315534, IMG submission 203094) | Salt marsh sediment microbial communities from the Plum Island Ecosystem LTER, Massachusetts, United States - Salt Marsh Sediment SW1602-40 ... | reverse complement strand
CCGAGGCCGGCGTCTCCGAAGGCACCATCTACAACTACTTCGACAGCAAGTACGACCTGCTCATCGCCATGTCCAAGCGCCTGGCCCTGGAGTCACTCCATCAACTCGACGCCCTGCCACCGGAGAAGAACGTACGGGGCTACATCACCGCCGTGGTCACCAATCGCTTCCAGTTGCTGATCAAGCACATGGACCTGATTCGAGCGCTGATGCCCGAGGTCCTGGTGGACGACGATCTGAGAAAAGTCTACACAGAGGAAGTCCTCGCCCCAGCCGTTGCCTACCTGGGCGCGCTGATCGAGGATCGGACCAAGGCCGGTGTCTTCCGCCAGGTCAAGACAGACATCGTAGGTCGCGCCATGATCGGGGCCGTGATGTCTTTCGGCTACCTCTGGCTGCGGGAGCCTTCTTTGCTAGACGAACGATCGCAAGAGGAACTGGTCTCGGAGGTGGTCGGGCTGTTCCTGGATGGCCTGCGCGTCCGCCCGGCCGATGAGAGGGCCTGAGCGCTGATGCTGCGACGCACTCTTGCCATCACGCGCAAAGAGATCATCCACATTATCAGGGACCCCAGGTCGCTGGGCATCATGTTCTTGATGCCCATGATCCAGCTCATCCTCCTGGGTTACACGGCCACCACGGACGTCGAGCACCTCCCCACTGCCGTGCTGGACCTGGACCGCACGTCGCAGAGCCGGGAGCTGGTGGATGCCTACCGCGCCTCCAACTACTTCGACATCCTCTTCTACGTGGCCACCGAGGAAGAGTTGGGAACCTTGATCGACGAAGGACGGGCCAAGGCCGGGATGATCATTCCGGCGGGCTATGGCAGAGCACTCACCGCCGATCTCGAAGCATCCATCGCCTTCGTCATCGACGGCTCTTTGCCCAGCGTCGCCACGACGGCCTTCAGCGCAGCGCACACCGTGGCCCAGGCTCGATCCACTGTCCTCATCGAACAGCTCTACGGCATCGACGTGGGCGAGCAGGCAGGGATCGATGTGCGTCCCCGCGTCTGGTACAACCCGGACATGAAAAGCGCCAACTTCATGATCCCCGGCCTCATCGCCATGATCTTGCAGATCCAGTCCACACTCCTCACCGCGCTCTCCATCGCCCGAGAGAAGGAGGAAGGAACTATCGAGCAACTCATCGTGACGCCTTTGCGTTCCCTGGAGTTGATCGCGGGCAAAGTCGCCCCCTACGTCGCCATCAGCCTCTTCAACCTCATCGAAGTGCTGATCATAGGGGTGCTGTGGTTCGATGTTCCCGTCCACGGCAACGTGCTCCTCCTCCTGGCCCTGGGTGTACTGGCTCTGCTGGTCTCGCTGGGCATCGGCGTGCTGGGCTCGACCGTGGCCGAGACACAGCAAGAGGCCATGTTCCTCATCTTCTTCCTGATGTTGCCTTTCATCTTCCTGTCAGGGTTCTTCTTCCCGCTGGAGGCCATGCCCAGGGTGTTGCAGTGGATCAGCTACCTCATCCCACTCCGCTATCTCCTCATCATCACTCGTGGCATTATCCTCAAGGGTGTAGGGATCACCATTCTCTGGGAGCAGGCCGCGGTCCTCACCCTCTTCGCTGTGATCGTGCTAAGCCTGGCGGCCTCGCGCTTCAGGAAACAGCTATGACCGGTCGACTGTTCTACGTGGTCTACAAAGAGTTCATCCACGTCGTGCGCGACCCGCGTAGCCTGGCCGTGATGTTCCTGTTCCCTATCATGCAGCTTGTGCTGCTAGGCTACGCCATGACCACCGACGTGGACCACATCCCCACCGTGGTCCTGGACCAGGACCTGACGTCGCAGAGCCGCGATCTTGTCGAGGCCTACCAGACCTCCGGCTACTTCGACATCACCCACTACGCTTCCAGTGAAGAGGAACTGCGCCGGCTCATCGATAAGGGAAGTCACCGGGCCGGTTTGATCATTCCTTCTGGCTACGCTCACGACCTGGAGAAGCACCTGAGCGCTTCGGTCTCCTTCGTGATCGATGGATCTGACCCGACCGTGGCCAGGACGGCCTTCGCTGCGGCCCAAACCGTAGCCCAATCTCAAGCACTAGAGCTGGCGGGACAGCGCATGGGGCTCAGTCTGGAGACCCTTCCAGGCGTCGACGTACACACACGCGTCTGGTACAACCCCGAGATGAAGAGCGTCAACTTCATGATTCCCGGCCTTCTGGGTCTGATCCTGCAATTCCTGACCACCCTCTTCACCTCCATGGCCATCGTCCGAGAGCGTGAACAGGGCACCATCGAGCAGTTGATGGTCACCCCTATCACCCCACCCGAACTGATCCTGGGCAAGATCGTGCCCTACGTTGCCATCGCCTTCTTCGACCTGGCAGAGGTGCTGATCATCGGCGTCTTCTGGTTCGGCGTGCCCATTCGAGGAAGCGTAGCCCTGCTTCTGGCTATCTCCACCCTGTTTCTTCTGACCACTCTCGGGATGGGCATCCTCATTTCCACCATCGCCCGGACGCAGCAGGAGGCGATGTATCTGAGCTTCTTCACCTTGTTGCCATCTATCTTCCTCTCAGGGTTCCTCTTTCCTTTGGAGGCCATGCCCAGAGCACTCCAGTTGGTCAGCTACGTCATACCGCTCCGATACATGTTGAGCGTCGCCACCGGCATCATATTGAAGGGCGTCGGACCCCGCATCCTGGCAGGAGACGTGATGGCGATCACGGTCTTCGGCGTTTTCATCTTCGGCGCGGCCTCGAGGAGGTTCCGCAAGCGTCTGGAGTAATCACGTGTTACGCGCAACGTATAGATGTGCAGCTCGAGAAGACGAGACGATCCTTGACCTCGCGGCGTCATCGAAGTATAATCTGGTTGGACGTCCAACCAAGAGGCAATTGAAGATGACTGCTCGCCCACGTTCGGACGAAAAGGCTCAGGCCATTCTCCACGCTGCCCGCCGCTGTCTCAGCGAGAAGGGCTACGCAGCCGCCACCGTCGCGGAGATCGCCACGGAGGCCGGCGTGAGCCGAGGCCTGCTGCACTACTACTTCAAGAGTAAGGAGGAGTTGCTTGCTCAGGTCGTGCGCGTGGGGACCGATGCCTACGTGGAGCTATTGGAGTCCATGTTCGCTCGAGGCGAGAGCGCTGACGATCTGGCCAGGGAACTCGTCGTGCTCACCAGAACCATCATCGAAAGCGACCCTACGTTCGTCAATCTGAGTATGGACTGCTGGACCCTGGCGCAGGAGAGTCCCTTGGTAGCTCGCGAGTTGGAGGACCTCTACCGCCAGCTCAGAGACGCGGTCGTGGAAGGACTGGAGGAAGCTGCGGGCAGAGGTATCATCAGACCGGCAATTCCTCTACGCCCGCTGGCGTCCTTGTTGCTGGCCATCACGGATGGGCTAGTGATGCAGTTCCACATTCTTCCAGAGTTGGCGGCTGACGAAGCGATGTGGGACGCGCTGGAAATGGGGGCACGGGGTCTCCTGGGTACTGGCGAGTGAATCCATCGAAGAAGTGTATGACGCGTGGCTCAGCTCGACGCGGACCTGATAGCCGTGACGAGGCTCGCCACGACGCTATGGACAACGCCCAAACAGCAATAGGAGGGAGGCAGCATGCTAGGTAACTTGTTCATAGCCGTCGTCCTGCTCCTCATAGGAGTACTGAGTGGGTGGGGAATACCTCTGGCGGTCAAGAGCTCGCGGCCTTATGGCCTGGCGGGCGATCTCCTGGTCAGTACGTTGACCCTGGTGATCCTCGGTCTGGTGGAGTGGATCCTCATTCTGCCAGCCCTTGGTTTCACGGGCTGGCTGGCGATAGTGGCGGCCATCGGCGACCCCTGGGGTTTGGCTTTGATTCTCCTGTGGCTTATGCGCAGAGTCAAGGGCTGATGTCCTGAGGGCCACCGACAGAGATAGCGGACCATGAATCTGAGAAGAACTATCTCCATCATGCGCAAGGAGATGTGGCACATTCTCCGCGACCGGAGAACCTTCGTGCTGGTGACCGTGTCGCCCGTCTTCTTGCTCCTGGTCTTCGCCTACTCCATGTCGGTGGAGATCAGGAACGTGGCCATCGCGGTCCTGGACTACGACCAGAGTACACTGTCACGCCAATACCGGGACGGGCTGGCAAGCACCGGCGACATCGTGCTGGCCTACTGGCCTCGCGACTACGCCGAGATGCAGAGCCGGCTGGAACGCCGCCAGGCCAAGGCAGCGGTCGTTATTCCTGCTGGGTTCGAGGATGACCTGCTCGCCGGGCGTGAAGCGAGCCTTCAGGTCATCATCGACGGCACGGACCCTAACACCGCAAACCACACCATCACACACATCATTGGTTACACCCAGGGCGTTGCTCTGGACTTAATGAGCGACGCTCTGGAGCGCAAAGGTATCGACGCAGGGCAGCTATCCCCCATCCAACTTCGTATGCGCACCTGGTACAATCCGACACTGAAGGCGATCATCGGCTGGGTGCCGGGTCTCATCGCCATCGTTTTGGGTATGCCGGCCGTGGCCGCCACCCTGGCCTTGACGGCGGAGAAGGAAAAGGGCACGCTTGAGGCGTTGATCACCACACCCGTGCGACGCTCCGAACTCCTCATCGGGAAGCTCATCCCCTACGTTCTCAGTGGGCTGTTCAGCGCGATACTCTGCGCTCTGGTGGGTGTGTACTGGCTCGGCACGCCCTTCCGTGGCAGTCCGCTCTTGTACGTCTTGCTCTCCGCCGATTTCTTCCTGGCGGCGCTCAGCATCTCTCTGGTCATCTCCGTCTTCGTACCCAGTCAGCAGGCGGCCATGGCTTGCGCCATGCTCATCTTTCTCTTTCCGGGCTTCTTCATGTCGGGGCTTTTCTATCCCATCGCCAGCATGCCTGCGGAGATGAAGATGGAAGCCTACATGATGCCCACTACACACTACCTTAGCATTACCCGAGGCCTGTTCCTCAAGGGGTTGGGTTTGGCCTCTCTGTGGCCCTTCGCAGCCGCACTGCTTGCCATGGGCATAGGGGTGACCGGGGTGTCCATCGTGACCTTCAAGAAGAGACTGGGGTAGGCGACATGTTGAACCGCATCCGGCACGTAGTGACCAAGGAACTGATCCATCTCCGCCGAGACATTCTGCTGGTTTCCTTCCTGGTCCTGGGCCCCGTCTCGGAGCTGATGTTTGTCGCCTGGTCCACATCGTCGCCCATCGAGCACCTGCCCACGGCCATCGTGGATCGAGACCACACCGAGATCAGCCGGGGGCTGGTCGCGGCCCTGGAGAATTCGGAGACCTTCGACGCCGGCTACTACCCGGATAGTGACGAAGAACTGGCCAGACTCCTCGACGACGGCTCGATCACGGCGGGCGTGGTTATTCCTCCTGGCTTCGGCGAGGGCCTGACGTCACCGGGTTCCGGCACGACCCAGGTCCAGGTCATCCTGGACGGCTCTGACCCTTCTGCGGCCCGGGCCGCAGAGACGAGCGCCCGCGGAGTGATAGACAGTTATGCGTACCAGATGCTAGCCCAGAGCTGGGGGCACCTGGCAGGAAGGCTCGGTGAGGTCATCAAGACTGACGTCCGGGTGTGGTTCAACGAGGAACTGTCAGCGGCCAACTATACCGTGCCCTCGGAGATGGGCTTCATGCTGGAGATGGTGGCTCTGATGATCGCCGCCATCAGCATCGCCAGAGAGCGCGAGCTCGGTACCTTCGAGCAACTGATGGTCACACCCATTCGTAGCTGGGAGTTGATCGTGGGCAAGGCCATCCCCGCAGTGGTCATCTCCTACTTCGACTTCTTGATCATGCTGGGCATCACCGTCTTCGTCTTCGGCGTGCCCATGAAGGGCTCGCTGCCCCTGCTGCTGGTGCTGGCCTTGTTCTACATCTTCGTCGAGCTGGGCTGGGGTTTGCTCATCTCCGGATTCTCTCGCACCCAGTTGCAGGCGCTGCTGCTGGTGATGGTCATCGCCATGGTGGGCATGGTCTTCTCCGGATACGCCTTCCCTGTGGATACCATGCCGCCGCTGATGCAGATGGTGGCCAATCTGGTGCCCATCAAACACTGGCTTCTGGTCATGCGCGACATCATGCTCAAGGGCGCCGGGATCGGCACGTTCTGGAAGGAACTGGTGGCCCTGGCGGTCCTGGGAGTCATCATCAACTCCATTACCCTGACCGTTCTACGCAGGCGACTGGACTAGCACCTTAACATTGAACATGAGACACGGCTCGAGGATCGACAAGAGGGCAAGCCTGCTCCGGTGGGCGCCGCCGACAGGTGGTAGGCTGCACCGTACCACATCTATCGTGGCCAAGGAGCTGCGGCACATCGTGCGGGACGGGAGGACCTTGTTCATGGTCTTTTTCTCGCCCGCCTTCACCCTGGTCATGCTGTCGTACCTTTTCACCTGGGATGTGCAGCACTTCGGCCTCGGCGTTCTGGATCGGGACAAGTCCTCGCTGTCGCGGCAATACGTGGCTGCCCTCACCGAAGGCGGGACCATCAGCTCGTGGGCGGACATCGCAGACGACGAGACAGCAGACCAGCTCCTGCTCACTGATCGCGTTCAGGGCGTGGTGGTGATCCCCCCTGGGTTGATGGACCAGGTCAATCGAGGCGAGAGCGGAGCGATCCAGTTGATCCTGGATGGAACGGCTCCGGGCACCGCCAACCAGATGCTGGCCGAGGTCCAGGGTCGCACGGAGCAGTTCGTGGCCACGCTGTCCGCTCTCCCAGAGGAAACCCTGGCAACAGTGTCGCCCATAGAGATCCGGACTCGTGTGCGATACAACGCCAACCTCTCAGCGCTGCACAGCATGGTGCCCGGCCTGATAGCGGTGGTGATGTGTATGCCGGCCTTTTCCATCGCCACTGCCCTGACCCGCGAGAAGGAGCTCGGCACCCTGGAAGGTCTGTACGCTACCCCGGTGGCTGCCAGGGAGCTCCTGGTGGGCAAGCTGGTGGCCTATCTGTCATGCGGCCTAGGCAGCGTCCTTCCGGTCGTGGCGGTGGCAACGCTGTGGTTTGGAGTGCCCTTCGAGGGCAACCTGGTACTCTTTGTGGCGCTGACGGCCGATTTCCTCTTGGGGGTGCTGGGCCTCAGTCTGTTGCTGGCCAGCTTTGTGTCCACTCAGCAGGCTGCCACTGTGGTGCTGTTCCTGGTGCTCTTCGTCCCATCCATGTTCCTGTCGGGTTTGATCGAGCCGGTGGATAGGACGTCATTGATCGCCCAGATCCAGGCCAACTTCCTGCCCACTACCCACTTCGTCACCATCTCTCGAGCCGTCTTTCTCAAGGGCGTGGGCCTCATCGCGGTGTGGCCCTCCGCACTGATCCTGGCCGCCATGGGCATGGTGTACCTGGCGCTGACCATCAAGTTGTTCAAGAAGAGGTTGGGATAGAAACCATGTGGCGCCGCATCGCCAGTATGATCGTGAAGGACTTCCAGCAGTTCTTGCGGGACAAGGTGCTGCTCGCCTTCATCCTCGTGGGTCCCACGGCGCAACTCTTGATGATGGGTCAAGCCACGGCGTCGGAGACTCAGCACCTGGCAACGGCCATCGTGGACCAGGATCGCACCAGCGACAGCAGGGCACTAATCGTGGCCCTGGACAACCTGAAAACGCTGGACGTGACGCACTACCTGGACAGCGTGGAGCAGATCGACGCCCTATTGGATAGAGGCGAGGTGAGCGTCGCCGTGGTTATTCCGTCGGGTTTCGCGGCAACCCTGGCTTCGCCACCGGACAGAGCAACGGTGCAAGTACTGATAGATGGATCCAGCGTTCTCGCGGCTTACGCGGCGCTGGGCGCTGCGGAAGGAGCCATCGCCAGCATGGGCGCTGAGATAGCAGTGGAACGAGCACAGTCGGCCGCCGTGAGCGGCGCAGCACGGCGAACGCTCGATCTCGTGCCCACCGCGCGTTTCAATCCGGAGATGAATCATTCCTACTATCTTATGCCTTCACAGTTGAGCCTCATCGTCCTCATCGTGACCTTGCTGGTCTCGTCGGTGGGGATCGTGAGGGAACGAGAGACCGGCACTCTGGAACAGCTTATGGTGACGCCGTTGAGGAGAGCCGAGCTCATCGTGGCCAAGGCGACCCTGCCCACACTGGTGGCTCTCGTCGATTTCCTGGCCATGTTGGGCATTACCATGTGGGCCTTCGGACTCCCCGTCAAGGGATCGCTGGCTCTGCTTCTGTTTGTCACTCTGGTGTTCATCGTGGCCCAGCAAACCTGGGGACTGGTCATCTCTGCCGTATCGGCAACACAGCAGCAAGCGGTCATGCTGATCTTCATGACGGGGATCCTGAGCGTGGCTTTCTCAGGCTACCTGGTAGCGGTGGAGAACATGCCCCTAGTCATGCAGTGGGCGTCCGCCTTCTTTCCCATCCGCCACTACCTCAGCATGCTGCGCGCCATCACGCTCAAGGGGGCCTCCTTTGTCCATATTCGATCCCAACTATCCGCCCTCGTACTCTTGGGCGCCGCCAGCATGGCAGTGAGCGTGCGGAGCTTCCAAAAGCGACTGGACTGATACGCGGCATAGAACTGAGGTTTACGTGATGTCCAACCAAGACGATTTGGCGATAGAGACGCACAGCCTGACCCGCCGATTCAAGAAGGTGGTGGCTGTGGACAGTCTGGACCTCGCTATCAGGCGAGGGGAGATCTTCGGCCTCGTGGGGCCTGACGGTGCTGGCAAGACGACCACCATCCGCCTGCTGTGCGCCATCATGAGTCCGAGCGATGGTTCCGCCACGGTAGCGGGATTCGACGTCGAGAAAGATGCGGAGGAGATCAAGAAGCGTATCGGCTACATGGCCCAGCGTTTCAATCTGTATGGGGATCTATCGGTCATGGAGAACCTCAACTTCTTCGCCGACATCTTCGCCGTGAGCGGTGAAGTGCGACAGGAGAGAATCACACAACTGCTGGCCTTCGCCCGCCTCACCGAGTTCAAAGACCGGCGGGCAGCGCAGCTCTCGGGCGGGATGCAGAAGAAGCTGGCGCTGGCTTGCACCCTCATCCACGAGCCCGAGGTCCTGTTCCTGGATGAGCCTACCACTGGAGTGGATCCCGTTTCGCGCCGCGAGTTCTGGGATATCCTCTCCGACCTGCACCTGCGAGGAGTCACCCTCTTCGTCAGCACACCCTACATGGACGAGGCCGAAAGGTGTTCCCGAGTGGGCTTGATGTTCGAGGGGGACATGATCGTCTGCGATACTCCGGAACAGGTGAAAGACCTGATCTCGGGTGAACTGATCGAACTACGACCCGACGACTTGAGGCGGGCACGGGACCTGGTGGCAGAGCTGGATGGCGTCCTGGAGATACAGACCTACGGCGACCTGCTCCACGTCTTCGTCGACAGTGCGGAGAAACGTATGTCGGCCCTGGAGGACCGACTCAAGAAGGAAGGGATCGCCGTCTCAGGGCTGCGGCAAACGAGACCTCGCATGGAAGAGGCTTTCATCTCCCTCATTCGCAAGAGGATAGCAGAGGGACGAACGAACAACCCTGTGTCTTCGGAGAGTGACTAGGCAGGGGAGAGTGTCAGACCCCTGGCGGAGATCAGCCCGAAGACGAAGGAGCTAATGGTATGGAGAATGAGCACTCTGTCGTAGCCGAGGATCTGACCAAGGAGTTCGGAGACTTCACGGCGGTGGATCACATCAGCTTCCGCATCGCCACCGGAGAGATCTTCGGCTTCCTGGGTCCCAACGGATCCGGCAAGACTACCACCATTCGGATGCTTCTGGGGCTGTTGCGCCCCACCAACGGCAGCGCCACTGTGTTAGGCTATGACATAGAGAGGGATCCTGAGCAGATACGCAAGAGAATAGGCTACATGTCGCAACAGTTCAGTCTCTACAACGACTTGACCGTATCCGAGAATCTGAACTTCTACGGCGGTACCTACGGTGTGACGGGCAAGCGGCTGCGCGACCGCAAGGACTACATCCTGGAGATGGCCAATCTCAAAGGCAGAGAGCGCGAGATGACCAAGAACCTCTCGGGGGGCTGGAAGCAGAGGCTGGCCCTGGGCACGGCCATCATCCACGAGCCAGACATGCTGTTCCTCGACGAGCCCACGGCGGGCGTTGATCCAATCTCCCGTCGCGCCTTCTGGGACCTGCTCTACGAGTTGTCGGATCAGGGGACCACCATCTTCGTCACCACCCATTACATGGACGAGGCAGAGCATTGCCAGAGCCTGGCCTTCATCCACCTGGGCCGGATCGTGGCCCGGGGAACGCCTCAAGAGATCAAGGAGACGATCATGAAGGGGCAGGTCATGGAGATCGACTGCTCAGATCCAGAGCTGGCGCTGAGCACGCTGCGAGATTCCTCTCTCTTCGACGAGGTGGCCCTCTATGGCCGTCTCATCCATGTCGTGGGAGCAGACCTGGAAGCCCACAGGCCCGCGATAGAGCATCTGCTGCGAGACAAGAGAGTGGAGATCAGGGGCATGGACATCATCGCACCCTCCCTGGAGGACGTCTTCATCTCCAGCATAAAGGAAGAGGACCGGAGAGTGAGCCAGCAGAACAGGGGGTAGCGCACCCATGGAGTCAGAACGTCTAGAGGAGAAGAAGGCAATGAGAAAGAGAAACCTGGCTTTCCTGGTAGTGGCGCTGGTGCTCGTTGGCGCTGCCGCCGGGTTGTGGTACTTGAGCTCCCAGTCCGGCGTCTGGGATCAGCTACTGGCCGATCTCGGCTTGCAGACCGAAGCCAGTCCCGCTGGGGTCCTCGCGGCTTCCGGGATCATCGAAGCAGAGGAAGTATCGGTGACCACGGAGCTCGGGGGCCGAGTGGCGGAGGTGCTGGCCGACGAAGGTGACCTGGTCGAGGAAGGCGCCGCACTCATCATCCTGGATGATGCTCTTCTCCAGGCCCAGATGGCTCAGGCGGAGGCAGCGCTTGCGAGCGCGCAGGCAGTCCTCGCTCAGGTGGAGGCCGGCGCGCCATGGGCCGACGTCGACCAGGCGGAGGCACTGCTGCGTCAGGCGGAAGTGGCCCGAGATGGGGCACTTCAGGCCCTCGATGACACCAAGACCGCTCGCGCTGAGCCCCAGCAACTGGAGGCGCAGATCGACGCTGCCAGAACCCAGTTAACCATCGCCGAGCTCAACGTGGAGCAAGCTATCGCCAACGCGCGGGCCACGGACATTCAAACGGCCTACTTCGAACGCACCTACGCGCAGTTGGTGGAGGGGTTCGACGTAGAGATACCCGTGCCCGGCCTCGCTGTAGTCCTGAAGAGGCACTTCAACGTGGGGGAGGCGGTGTTGAGCGAGGTTCGTAGACAGGGCAATCTGTCGAACCAGGAGGCCTGGATGGCGTGGGAGGGGCTTTTCGCAGCCGAGGCTGCTCGCGAGGGCGCCCGCCAGAACCTGAGCAACCTGCTGGAGATGCGTGACAACCCATTGCAGGCGAACGCTCTGGTCAGCGCCGCTGAGGCCCAGCACCTGGTCGCCGAGGCCAACGTGGAAGTGGCCCAGGCTCAGCTCGACGCCATGCGTACGGGAGCTACGGATCAGGAGGTAGGCGTTGCGCAGTCGTTAGTGGAGCAGGCCGAGGCAGCGCTGGCTACCCTTCAGGTACAGCTCGAGAAGATGACGCTCCAGGCACCCAGGACCGGCGTCGTGCTGGAGCGGATGGTCAGCGCAGGCGAGATCGCCCCGCCAAACTTCGCCCTGCTCACCCTGGCCGACCTCGACCAGGTGACCCTCACGGTCTACGTCCCTGAGAACGAGATAGGATTGGTGAAAGTGAACCAAGCGGTGAAGATCACGGTGGACTCGTATCCTGAGCGGACCTTGGATGGCAAGGTCGTGCACATTGCATCGAGCGCCGAGTTTACCCCCAAGAACGTGCAAACGAAAGAGGAACGCGTCAGCACCGTCTTCGCAGTGAAGATAGAGATACCGAACCTGGATCACGCACTGAAGCCCGGCATGCCCGCCGATGCCGAGATCCTGGTGGAAGGATAAGGGGAGGCCAACCAATGAGATTCACGGAGAGAACAAGAGCCGTTGCTCTCTCGCTGGTAATCGTATCGCTCCTGGCCACATTGACTTCCGGCTGCCAGGGCACTGAAGCAGCCGGGGCTATAGAGGCGTCTGGAACCATCGAGGCCGAGGAAGTGGTCATCGCCTCGGAGTTCGGAGGCCGCATCGAGGACGTGCTGGCCGACGAAGGCGACGAGGTAGAGGAAGGTCAACTCCTGGTACTCCTGGACTCCGCGCTCCTCGAGGCTCAGATTGGCCAGGCCGACTCCGCCGTCGGCACAGCGCAGGCCAACCTCGATCTGGTGCAGGCCGGGGCCCGGCCTGGGGAGATACAAACGGCGGAAGCCTTTCTGGAACAAGCTCTCGCCGCCAGGGACGGGGCCGAGTTGGCCTGGCGCGATGCTGTGGCCCTCCGGGACAATCCACAGCAACTGGACACCCACATAGATGAAGCCCGTACGCAGGTGGAAGTGGCCCAGCGAGGAGTGACTCAGGCTCAAGCACAACTCCAAACCACGATCATACAGAGAGATGCCTACGCCGGCGCGGGCGATGACCAGAGCAAGACCAGCTACGCGGCCCTGGACCAGCAGGTGCAAGCGGCGGAGGCAAACGTCACCATCGCCGAGGAGCAACTGGCTGGGGCGCAGGCACAACTGGACAACCTGCTGGAGATGCGCAGCAACCCCGTGGCCTTGAACGCAGCGGAGAACCAGGCCCAATCTATGTACAACGATGCGGCAGCGGCTGTGGAGGTCGCGCAAGCCAGTCTCGACTCACTGCTGGCCAAACCGACGGCCGAGGAAGTCTCCGTGGCCCAGGCCCAGCTCAGTCAGGCCGAGGCCGCGCTGGGCATCCTCCAGGTCCAGCTTGACAAGATGAGCCTGCTCTCACCGCTGAGTGGCCTGGTCAGCAACCGATCGATCCACGTCGGCGAGACAGCCTCTGCCGGCGCCACCCTGATGACCATAGCCAACCTTGAAGAGGTTAAGCTGACCGTGTACATCCCCGAGAACCGGTACGGTCGCATCCAGCTCGGCCAGCAGGTGGATGTGGAGGTCGACTCGTTTCCAGACCAGGTTTACAAGGGAGAAGTGGTGTACATCTCGTCGGAGGCAGAGTTCACGCCACGCAACGTCCAGACCGAAGAAGAGCGGGTCAACACGGTGTTCGCCGTCAAGATCCTCATACCAAACCCAGACCACGATCTCAAGCCCGGGATGCCCGCCGACGCCACGATCGTGGTCGAGTAGTCCGCCTTTCCTTCGCTTGGCACAAGCACCGGCGAATCGAGAACGAGCTAGAGACGTCGCCATCATGGCTTGACTCCAAGCCGGGTGTGGCGTATGGTTGCCGCAGCCATCGCACAATAGGAGGAGGTTCGAGGCCTCGTCGACGAAAGAGGTGGAGCGACTGAGTCTGGGCTAGGGAGGTTTATCGCCACGCCTAACAAACCCTCACGCCACATGCCGTAATGGAGGCATGTTCCTGGCCAGCCCTCAGCAGCCCACTGACAAGGAACAAACCGTATGTCCGAACAGGGTGAAGCGAAGCTCGAGAAGGTCCACACCGCCCACGGCCAGCTTCAGGCGCACGTGATCAAGGGCAAGCTCGAGAGCGAGGGCATCCCCGTACTGCTCCAGTACGAGAGCCAGGTCTTTGCCGTCACTATAGATGGCCTGGGGGAGGTGCGCATCCTGGTTCCGGAGCAACTGGCCGACAAAGCCAGAAAGATCATAGCGCGCACCGAACCCTGAGACGAACCACCTCGGGACGGTCGGCGCGTCCCTCGGGAAGTACCTCTGCCTCAGCGGCCGGTCATCGGAGACACAGCATGAGCCACCCCTGTCACGAATACGTGGGTAACATTCACCTGCACACCACCGCCTCCGACGGCGCCATGACCCACGCGGAGGTGGCTTCGGTCGCCTCGCGGGCTGGCCTCGATTTCCTCATCGTCACCGATCACAACGTGTTCACCGCAGGCGCCGACGGCTGGCACAGCGACACGCTTCTACTCGTCGGAGAGGAGATCCACGACACCAGGAGGCAGCCTGAGGCCAACCACTATCTGGCTCTTGACATCAAGGAGCACGTGCCAGGGGACCACACACCACCTCAGAGGGTCATCGACGAGGTTTGCTCCCAGGGAGGTTTCGGCTTTCTGGCCCATCCCTTCGAGCGCAGCCCTCCTTTCACCCGGGAGCCGGAGCTATTATGGGTGGACTGGCAGGTCACAGGCTTCACTGGCCTGGAAATCTGGAACTACATGTCGGAGTTCAAGAGCTACCTCGAGGATACGCTGCGAGCGCTGTTCTTCATCCTGCTTCCGCAAACGGCGATCAGAGGGCCGTTCCCGGAGACCCTGGCCAAGTGGGACGAACTGCTCCGTGACCGCCCCACGGTCGGCATCGCAGGCACTGACGCCCACGGCAACACGTACAGTGTCGGTCCATTGCGCCGCGCAGTCCTGCCGTACGAGCACTGCTTCAAGGCGGTGAGGACGCACATTCTGACTTCGGAGCCCTTCGATCACGACCTGGAGCATGACAGGACACTGGTCTACGACGCGCTGAGAATGGGAAGCTGCTTCGCGGCCTACGATGCCATCGGCGACGCGACCGGTTTTCGCCTGACAGCCCGCAGCGACTCTTCCACAGCCACCATGGGTGGTCAGATCCCCTTTGTTGACGACCTCGTGCTGGAAATCACGTCACCTCTGAAGGCCGAACTGCGTCTCCTCAGGGATGGCCAACTCGTAGCCGTGGAGAGAGGCAAGGAGCTTCGCTACGTGGTTTGCGAGAGCGGGGTCTATCGCGTCGAGGCCTACCGTCGCCGGCTCTTCCAGAGACGTGGCTGGGTCTTCACCAACCCCATCTACGTCCGTCCCTGAGAGCGCCGGAGCACGATCAGTACGGCGCCGAGCACCACCGCTCCCCCAAACGAGACTACGGCCACTGCCAGCAAGACCGTCGGGATCCACGAGGCGGAGTCGGCCCCTGGCGTGCTGGAGGACACAACAGTCGCCAGCGCTGTATCAGTGGGTGCCGGGGCCACGTTGGGATCGACCAGGTCCGCAGAGCCGACCGTGCCCGTGGGAGCGGGGCTAGTCGTCGGGGTCTCCGTCGGCAGGGGAGTCTCGGTGGGCACCGGCGTAGCTGACGGCTCCAGAGTAGCCGTGACGGTGGGGAGAGGCGTATCTGTCGGCATGGGCGTCTGGGTGGGCGGCAAGGGGGTTGCGGTGGCCGTGGGCGGTGCAGAAGTGGGCGTCGGGCTCGGCGGCACAGGCGTGGCCGTGGCTGTGGGCTGGCTATAGTCCACCTCCAGGCGCACTAGATCGATGAAGGCCTCGTCCTTGCCCTCGGACGACGGCACATCTACCTCGACGAACACCGTGAT
>Ga0315534_1001644_pt1 | contig 15388 bp, 16 predicted proteins | sample SalMarSW160240MG_FD_203094 | JGI IMG/M metagenome (GOLD analysis project Ga0315534, IMG submission 203094) | Salt marsh sediment microbial communities from the Plum Island Ecosystem LTER, Massachusetts, United States - Salt Marsh Sediment SW1602-40 ... | reverse complement strand
ACGAGCGTTTCATCCGCAACATGGTGGCCGGGGCCTGGTCCCTGGACCTGGCAATGCTGACCGTGGCCGCGGATGACGGGTGGATGCGGCAGTCCTCCGACCACACCCGGGTCCTGCACCTGATGGGTGTTCCCCGGCTGATCGCGGTGATCACCAAGGCGGACCTGGCTTCGCCTGAGAGGATCGATCGGATCGGCGAACAGGTGGCCGGGGAGTGCAGCCGCATCGGCTACGCCGAGGTGCCTGTCATCGCGGTTTCGGCCCGCAACGGGCAGGGGATCGACGAGCTCAAGAGTTTGATCCTCCGCGAGTTGGCGCAGCCGGCGGAGCCGGGCCGGCCGGTGGAACCGCCGTCCCCGGGTCGGGTTGTCGCCCGCCTGTACGTAGACCGGGTGTTCACCGTCAGGGGTTCCGGACTGGTGGTCACCGGAAGCCTCCGGGATGGATCGCTGCAGCGCGGACAGGAGCTGCTCCTGCTGCCGAAGCAGCGGCGGGTGCGAATTCGGGGACTGCAGTCCTACTACAAGGACCGGGAACGGGTCGAGCCGACCTCCCGGGTGGCGATCAACCTGAGCGGCGTGGACACGGGGCAGATCGCCCGGGGCGACCTGCTGTGCGAAGGAGAAGCTGCCTTCCGGGTCGTAAAGGAGTTCATCCTGCGCCTTATGCCCTCCCCGGGCAGCGACGGTGCGCCGTCCTTCAAGAGGGATATCGAGGCGGAGATCGCCGCGGGCACGGGTCATCAGATCGCCAGGCTGAACCGCTTTGCCGCGGGCAATCTGCTTCGCATCCGGCTGAACCGGGCGATTGCGCTTCAGTGGAACCAGCCGGTGGTGCTGATCCAGCACGGCGGCAGCACCATCCTTGGCGGGGGGCGCGTGCTGTGGCTCGGGAAAACCGGTAAGCAGCGGCGGCTCCGACTGACCGAGCTCGAGCCGGCCCTGAAGGCCGAACCGGGTCCGGAGGATCTGGGTCGTTTGAAGCTCGCCCTGGATGGTGCGATCGCCCCGGAAGAGGCGGAGAATCTCGAGCTGTCCGAGGACCTGCGCCGGAGTACCGTGGAGCTGGAGGGCTGGATCGTGTCGAAGGCGTACCGGGATCGGCTGGGCAGGCAGGTTCGGGAACTGGCCGCCGCTCCCGGCGGGGTGCGCACCGACGAGCTGGCCACCAAGCTGCGGGACGAACCGCAGGCACTGCTGCGCCTGGTTGCCGGCAAGCTGGCCGCAGGGGGCGGCCTCGCCTTGCGCGGCGGCATCCTCTTTCCCGATGGCGCGGAGGCGCCCCAGGTCTCCCCCATGGGCCGGCAGCTGCTCCGGGACCTCCAGGCCGGAGGTGTGCTCGGGCTGGAGCTGAGCAAGCTCAAGATCGCGGGAGCCCGGAAAGAGCTGCGCAACCTGGTCCGCGCCGATCTGGCGGTCGCCCTGGACGCAGACATCTACTACGAGAAGCAGGTCTACCTGGATCTGGTTCGCGGGTGCCTGGCTGACCTGGAGGTCGGGGGCACCTTGACGATCGCCCGGACCAAGGAGCAAACCCGGCTTTCCCGCAAATACGTCATCCCCCTGCTCAACCGCATGGAGAGGGACGGTTTCGTGAAACGAAGCGGGGATGAGCGGGTGGTTACGGGGAAACCTTAAGTAGCGGGCTCCTGCGCGTTTTCCAATCTATCCCACCACTTCTGGGTCCCGATCAGGGCTGACAGAATTCCGAGAATGATTACCCCCACCAGGATGTAGGTCAGGCGGATGCCGACGGAGGCAGCCACCGCACCCAGCAGGAGGGGGAAAGCCATGCCCCCGAGGGACACCGACCCGAACAGAACACCGCTGACGGTTCCCGGCTGATCCGGGTATAGGGCCGTGCCCCTGGCCATGAGCAGTGGAAACACCGGTGCGGTGCCCAGGCCGTAGAGCACCAGGGTAACCAGCTTAACCGGGATCCAGGGCACGGCCAGGAACACTACCAGGGAGGAGAGGGACAGGCCCATCCCCGCTTTGAGAATACGCGGGGAGGCGAAACGCTTCAGCAGCCGGGAGGTCAGCAAGCGACCGGTGATCATGCCGACCAGATAAACACCGACCACGGCGCTGGACAGGGTCAGGGGCACGCCCAGCTCGGTCTTGAAGTGTTCGGCCAGCCAGTAGGAAAAGCCCAGATCCGGGGCCACGGAGAGGAAGATCAGCAGGGCACTGAACTGGATCCTTGGATTACCCAGAATATCCGAGAGATTCTTCCAGCTGATCATTCGGCCGGTGGACCGGGGAAGAGGGACGAGCAGAATCCAGACGAACAGCAGCAGAGCCACCCCCCCGGCTTCGATAAAGGTCCATCGCCAGGACAGACCGACGGTGAAGTTCATGGCCACCAGCAGAGGCGCCGTGAAGCTGCCCAGGGCGGCGAAGGAGGTCTGCAGGGAGATGTAGCGCTCCCGCCGGCCGGGGAACATGCTCAACATGATGCTCTGGCCCACCGTACCGGCCGGCGCCCCGAAGAGGCTATAGCCCAGGATGATCAGAAGAATGACCAGGTAGGAGGCGGCGAAGCCCACGCTGACCAGGCCTATCGCCAGGATTAATGCCACCATCCCCAAGAGGAGCTTGCGGTTCAGGTAGTCCGAGGCGATCCCGGTGAGGGTGGTGCCGAACAGCGACCCCAGGGAGAGCATTGTGAAGAACAGCCCCGCCTGGGCGTAGCTTATCTGGAGATCCTCGATGATCTTGGGGATGGAGGGCCCAAGGAGGCCGATCACCATCACCCAGGTGAAGTTGGAGGCGAAGGCCAGGTAGGGCATCAGGGACAGTGCTTCAGGGCCTGCTTCACGGACCAGCCTTCGTGCACCAGGCCGACCATGGCCTCCACCACGGCCCGGGGGTTGGCGTGCTGCCAGATGTTGCGCCCGATGGCGATGCCGGCTCCCCCGGCCTGCAGGGAGCCGTAGACCTCGGTAAAGACCTGCCCCAGGTCCTCAGTCTTCTCTCCCCCCAGGATCACCACCGGTACCGGGCAGCCCTCCACCACGGAACGGAAGCTCCCCGGATCCCCGGTGTAGTAGCTCTTCACAATATCCGCGCCGATCTCCTGGGCGGCCCGGGCGGCCAGCTTCACCCCCTCCGGATCCGTGGATTTGAGATCCTTTGCCTTGGCCATGGCTTCGATCATCAGCGGCAGATTCCACTGCTCGCAATCATCCGCCACCAACGAAGCCTGACGGATGAAGTCCCCCTCCCGGGGATGCCCGAACTTCGCGGTTACCGCCGCTGCGGCGGCCCCGTAGCGCAGGGCTGTTTCGGGAGTGGAGATCTGCTCCTCCTCGAACCCGCCCCCCAGCACCGTGAAACCTCCGCTTAGCCGCAGGATCAGAGCCGTGGAGGGAGACCACTCCTCGATCGAAGCCTTGACGAATCCCCGGGTGGTCAGCACCGCGTCGGCCCCGCCCAGAACGCAGGAGCGCATCAGGGGGGCGGGTTTGACGATCCCCGGAATCGGACCGGCGATTGCCCCGTGATCGATGGCTACGATCACCGAGCGCCCGTCGTCGGGGCGAAAGATCGAGTTCATGCGCAGGTGTTTTCCCGGATTCATGCTTCCTCCTCCAGGGGAATTTTCGCGAGTTCTGAGAATACCTCTTTTAAGCCCCTGTAGGAAGCCCGGTACAGCTCGAAGAGCCGATCGTAGAGCTCCCGCAGCTCAGGTGCCGGAGTGTAGCTCCTGCCGATCCTGACCAGGCTCTCGGAAGCCTCGGCCAGACTCTTATAGTTGCCCAAGGCGAACAGGCCGATGCAGACATCCCCCAGCAGCTCCGAGTCCTGCTCCTCAGGCACCAGGATTTTCCTCTGGGTGATGTCGGCCTTGATCTGGTTCCAGAGCGGACTCTTGGCCTGGCCGCCGGTGACCCGAAGCTCCCCGATCTCCAGGCCGTTCTCCCCCATCACCTCGATCACGTCCCGGACGGCGAATCCCACTGCCTCCACCACGGCCCGGGTCATCTCCTTGCGGCCGTGATTCGCAGTCAGCCCGATGAAAGTTCCCCGGGCGTAGGGGTCCCAGAGCGGCGCCCGTTCCCCGGCCAGGTAGGGCAGAAACAGCAGGGAGCGGGAGCCGGGAGGCACCTGGCAGATGTCCTCGAACAGGGTCTCGTAATCCAGATCCCCCCGACCGCTGATCGACTTGAACCAGGACAGGGCTTTGCCGGAGGTGGAGATGATGCCGGAGATGTTCGTGTACCCCGCGATGATGTGGGGCAGACAGAGGAGCCTGTTGTCTTCGACCGGTCGTTCGGCGCAGAGGTTGATGCCCTCCGAGGTCCCGGCCCGGTCGCAGGCCCTTCCGGGCCTCACCGTGGCTGTTCCCAGAAGGGTCATAACAAAATCAGGACCGCCGGCGAATACGGGGGTACCCGCCGGGATGCCCAGCAGCTCCTCCGCCTCCTTGCGCACCTCCCCCACAGCTTCCCCCGGGCGGATGAAGGGCGGGAACTTGTCCGGATCCATTCCGAGCTTCTCGATAGTCCCGGCTGTCCAGATGTAGGGGGTGAACTGCTCCGAGGGCAGAACCGTATAGGCTTTCCCCGTCAGATACAGATCTATAAACTCCGGGCAGGTACAGAAATGCCGGGTCCGTTGGTACAGCTCGGGTTTGTTTCTGTAGACCCACAGGGCCTTGGGCAGGTAGAAGGTGGGATCCACGTACCGCCCCGTGACCTCGGCGATCATGCGGGCCTCTTCCACCCCCCGGCGGTCCATCCAGGTCATGGCGAAATCCAGGGGTTCGCCCTTGGATCCCACCGGCACCAGGGTCGGTCCATTGCCGCTGACCACCAACGCCTCGATCCCGCGGTCGTGCCCTGAGGTCCCGGGCAGCTCCAGCTGGGCCGTCACCAGGGAGAGGGAGGAGACCCAGTTGTTGGCATCCGCCTCGTGCATCAGGGGATCGTCCCGGTCGTTTAGGTGCACCGGCACTTCCGCCCGGGAGCGAAGGTGACCTGAGTTGTCGAAGATGCCCCCCTTCAGGACGGAGGTGCCGATGTCGAAGGTCAGAATCACGCTTCGTGGTCCAGCAGAACCCGGTAGGTGGTGGAGGTCATGGCCGCCTTGATGCCCTCCTCCAGGCCGGAAAAGGGAACCTTGCGGCTGATCAGGGAGCTGACGTCGATCTTCCCGAAATCCAGCAAGCGCACGGCCTGGAGGAAATCCTCCTCCGTGCGGCCCTCGCTTCCCGTCACCAGGATTTCAAACTTGTGAATCGAATTGGCGTCCGTAGGCAGGGACAGCTTCTCGTTGTAGGAGGTGTAGATGTTGATCCTGCCATTGTTCGCCGTTGCCTGGAAGGCGGACTGCAGGGCCGTCGCAGCCGGAGAGGTCACCACACAGGCATCCACCCCCCTGCCCTCGGTTTGGTTTCTAACGACTGCGGGCAGATCTTCCCGGGTGGGATCGACGGTCAGGTAGGCGCCCAGCCGGGAGGCTGCCTTCAGACGCTCCGCGTCCGGATCGGACATGAAGATGCGGGCGCCCATGCACAACCCCACCATCAGGTGCATCATCCCCATGGGCCCGGCACCGACGATCAGCAGATCCTCGGCCAGGGACAGTACGATCTTCTTGAGCGAGCGGATACAGCAGGCCACGGGTTCCGCGAAGGCGGCCGCCTCCAGGGGGAGCGCTTCGGAAACCGGGAAAACCTGTTTAGAGGACACGGCCCGATACTCGCCGAAGCCGCCGAGAATCCTCTTCCCGTCCTTGTAGCGGTTGGCGCAGAGGTTCGAGGCGCCGGTGCGGCAGTAGTAGCATTCCCCGCAGCGGCTCACCAGGTCCAGGGCCACCCGGGCTCCGGGCTTCAGCTCCTCCCGCAAGAGCCCCACTTCCTCTCCGATCTCCTCGACGATTCCGGAGGCTTCGTGCCCGGGGATCACCGGGTAGCTGAACTTCATCTGTCCGGTGTACATCCGCTGCTCCAGGGTGCAGATCCCGCAGTATTTGAGCCTTACCAGGACATCCCGGCTGCCGATCGCGGGTTTTTCGACCTCCCGGATTTCAAACCGCTCCGGCGCCGTCAGAACGCCCGCCTTCATTGCGGTACCTCGCTGCGGTGGTTCTCGTTATAGAATTTGCAGATCCCCGTGTAGCGGCAGCTTCTGCACTCCTCGCCGGGACAGGCCTGGAAATTACCCACCCGTTCCAGCTGGTCGATGTGCCACTCCAGATCATCGATATAGGCCTCGATGCGTTCCCTGCGCTTCATCGCCTCCCGCCACTTCTCACGGTAGCGGGTCAGGAGCCGGAGGCGGCTCTTCTCCCCCGAAGGATCCTGCCGGGACAGGGCGAAGATTTCCCGGATCTCCCCCAGGCTCAGGCCGTAACTTTTGAGCTGCTGGACCCTCTGGAGATGGAGAAGGTCCTTCTGTGAGTAGCGGCGATGCCTGGCCTGGGGCCGGCGGGGAGCGGAGAGGATGCCCAGCTCCTCGTAGTAGCGAATCGTACGGGCGGTTACCCCGGCCTTCTGGGCCAGCTCCCCGATGCGGTAATGGGTCCGCCGCTTCTGCGCGCCCTGCGTGTTCCGCGTGTTCTGCGTTGTCTGGCTCAACATCACCTATCCTTCCAAACTTAACGTGTTACGTAAAATAAATTCTATGTTATATTTAGCCGGTTGTCAAGATGCGGTGCGCCGAGCGTACCGCGTACCACACCGGGCGCTGCTTCCGCGCGCTTCGCGAGTTGGTTTTTAGATCAACCATTCATGAGCAGGCTCGATTTTTATTACCCGCCCTTGAAACACTAAGGAAACTAGCAAAATTTAAAGATTTTCTTGCAATTTTCCCCGATCAACGCGCACGCTAATGGGTGAAACTGGAAAATTTAAAGGGTTCCTTTAAATTTTGCTAGAAAGTTGAGGGTTTTCGGTGGTCTACAAACCTGATTGGGTCAAAATGATTCAGTTTCAGGAGTGTCTGTTCACACCGCCGGCACTCCGGTAGAATCAGCCCATGAGCGACAGCATCGTAGCCAACTATCACTGCCACTCCCGCTTCGACGACGGTCACGGGGAGCTGGAGGAGTACGTCCAGGCAGCCCTCCGCAAAGGCCTGCACACGCTGGGATTCGCCGGCCACGCCCCTGTGCCCTTTGCCTGCGACTGGACGATCCCCTCCCCTTTGTTGCCCGAATACCTCGACACGGCTCATCGGCTTCAAAACGCCTACAGGGACAGGATAGAGCTGCTCGTGGGTCTGGAGGTGGATTACATTCCCGGGATCATCGCCCCCACCGCGGCCTGGATCCGAGCCCTGAACCTGGATTTTACAGTAGGTTCGGTGCACTTCATCGGCCGCCTGGCCAACGGCGAGCTGTGGGGCGTCGACGGTCCGCCTGAGGAGCTGGAAAGGGGTGTAGCGGAATCCTTCGGCGGGGATATTCGCAGAGCCGTGGAGGAGTACTACCGGCGCCTGACCGCCATGGTCGGCACGGCTCCGCCGGACATCATCGGCCATTTCGACGTGGTCAAGAAGAACAACCTGGGGGACAGGTATTTCCCGGAAGACACGCCCTGGTACCGTACCGCGGTAAGCCAAACCCTGGAGGCGGTAGCCGCCTCCCCCTGCATCCTGGAGATCAACACCGGCGGAATCGTACGGGGCACCAGCGGTGCTCTCTACCCCTCGGAGTGGATCCTGGTCGAGTGTCTGAAGCGGGGAATCCCCGTCATGATCAACTCCGACGCCCACCGCCCCGACCAGTTGGACGGCTACTACGGCGAGGCTGTCACCATCCTGAAAGAGATCGGGTTCCGGGAGCTCACCCAGATCGGCGGAGAGGGACGCCGCAGGGCGGCACTGTAGTCCGACAGCTCCAGTCGGACTACGCTCCGGGCCAGCGGCTCAGCACCTCTCTGCGCAGAGAGGCAATCCCGCCACTGCCCCCGGGAAGGGCGTAGCCGACCAGGGCATGCCAGGCCGACCGGGCGGTTGCAAGCCGTCTATGGGTACGGGGGACCGCATCGGTGATCAGCACGAAGTGGGTGACCTGGATCTTCTCCAGGGTGCGATCCGGCAACAGCGACTGCAGGAGCCGCAGGAACCAGACGTGCTCGATCTGTACAGCGGCACAGCCCGTGCGGTCGAACAGCTCGATCCTTTCATCCCGGCTCGCAATCAACCGCTCGTGGGTCAGGATCGGAGCCGGATGCAGGGTAACACCCCGGCTTACGGCCACGTCGTGCAGCAGAGACGACAGTTCCGGTCCACGGCGTACAACCGCCGGGACTACACCGTCGAAGGCGACATCACCACTGCTGAGAACCAGGTCGCCTCTCTGTAGGGAAGGGTCCAGGGCACCGGCACAGCCGATATCGATGATATCCGAGATTCTCCCGTTGCGAAGCCGCTCCAGGAGCTGCCGACCGGGTTCGCGTACACGCCTGCCCATGCCGATCCAAAAACTGGTTATACTCCGCTCCCCTACCCGCCCGCGGAATCCGTTCGAGGCGAAGGCGGCGGTCAGGCGGGTCGGCCCTCTCCATCCGCTACCGGCGGCGGACTCGATCAAACCGAGGGGCGGAACGCGCAGGAACAGGATCTCCCCCGGCGGCTCGCCCACCCTCAACCTGCAGCCCCGCCCATCCGGACACTCATGGCGATCTCGTCGCAGTCCTCCAGCCGGGGACACTCCAGACATTCCCGCCACAGCTTCCTGGGGAACTTATCCTTGGGTTGAACCGAGAAACCGAGTTGGGAGAAGAACTCCACAGCGCAGGTCAGGGTGATGACTTCGGGGAATCCCTGTGACCGGGCTCGCTCCAGGAGCTCCTCCACCAGCCCCTTGCCCACACCGCTACCCTGGAAGCGGGGATCCACGGCCAGGGCTACGATCTCCGCGCTGTCGGTCCAGAGGGGAAACAGGGCGCCGCAGCCGGCCAGTTCGCCGCTCTGCGATTCGGCCACGATAAAGCTGGCCAGCATGGTCACGATCCGGTACTTGCTCCTGCGCAGCATCTGCCCCGACTCGGCCGCCGAATTTACCAGCTTGAAGATCCCCTCCACGTCCCTCACGGTTGCGGAGCGGTACCTGGCCTGTTGCTTCGTCCCTTGCATAAGTTTAAAGACTCCCGCGTTTTTCGGGCCGTGGTTGTCCGCAGCGGTGGTGCCACGGCGGCTGCGACCAGAGCAGTCACTTTCAATCCTCGCCGAACAGCTCCACCACCTCCCCGGCGGAGGTGGATCCGATCACCGTGCGGCAGAAGGCCTGGCTCTTGGTGATGCGGGCGATGTCGGCCAGAGCCTCGATGTGGGGACCGGACTGATCCGGGGGGGCCAGCAGCATAAAGAAAAGCTTCGACGGGTTTCCGTCGATGGCCTGGAACTCGATTCCTTTGGGGGAGATACCCAAGGCCACGGTCAAGGCGTTGACCGCCGTGGTCTTGGCGTGGGGCACGGCGATGCCCTGTTCCAGGCCCGTAGAACCCATGCTCTCCCGCTTCATCAGGGCGTCGTAGACAGTCTCCACATCGGAAATTTGACCGGCATCCCTCAAGCATTCCACCAGCTCCCGGATCACCTCCGGTTTGGTCGCGGAGACCAGGGGAACCTTGACGACCTCCGGTCGAATCAAATCAACTAATGCCATAGCTTTCTCCTCTTCTAGGGCAGGGCGTCGTACAGTTCCCAAACCCGGTCTTCATCTTTGACGATCAACACGGAGCAGGAAACGCTGCGCATGGCCCGCTCAGCTTCGTTGTAGAACTCATCCCGCCGGCTGCGTACGTGGGACAGCTCTCCGATGATCAGCAGATCGATCTCGTTCGCCTGCACGTACTTCTTGATCTCCACCTGAACCGCGCCGCTGACGCTCACCGCTTCGACGGCCAATCCCTTTTTGCGGGCCAGGCTCCGCACGTGATTCAGATAACGGTCGGCGTCCGCCTCCAGGTCGCGCTTGTACTCCTCCTCCTCGGCCTTGATGAAGATCCGCGCCTTGAGCAGATCCTCCAGAGCCCGGGTGTTGACCACGTACAGGGCATTCAGATCGGCTCCGGTAGCCCGGCTGAGCACAACCGCGTACTGGGCGGCGGTAATCGAACCCTCGGTTCCATCCACGTACACCAGGATCTTTTTTATTGGACCGTTCATGTTCCTCGCTCCGCTTGCTCCTTTGCCTCCAGACGGCTCTTCACCATCTTCATCAGGACGAACATATCCCGCTCGTTCTCCTCCAGCCTGTTCTGAATGAAGTGCACGGTCTGCTCAAGATCGGGAATGGCGATCTTCTCCAACGCGTTGACTTTCCGGATCGTCTTGCGCACCTCCGCGGCCAGACGGATAATCGAAATTTTCAGCTCCGCCAGGCGGCCCATCAACTGCAGGGCTTCCTTGAACTCCTCCAGGGAGTTGTCGATCCAGAAGCTGGTGCCCAGCGGGCTGTAGTACGGAGGATGCTCCGCAAAGCTGGTCTCCACCACTGGCAGGCGCACTCCCATGATCCGGCGGGTCTTGAGCTCGATCTCGGCCCGTATGTTGACGGCGCTGGCCAAGCTGGATACCCGCAGCTTACCCATTCGCAGCACCGCCTGTTCCAGGGTCCTGTAGGCCTCCTCCAAAGCCTTCACCACCCGCTCCTGAAAGTCCACGGCCTGGTCCACCAGGTTGAGCAGCTCGATGATCAGGATGTTCCGCTTCTGATCAAGGAGCTCGTGCCCCAACCGGGCGAACTCCAGCTCGTGGCGGATGCGCAGGAGATTGGTCTTGGTCGGTGCTACATTCGGCAACTCATCCACCCCTGTAGTACTTCTCGATCTCCTCTTCGCTGACCCGGTGCAACTCCTCCACCGGCAGAAGGTTCAAAGAGTTCCAGCCAAGCTCGAGGGTTTCCTCGATGGTGCGGTCCTCTTGTTTAGTCTGGCTGACGAACTTGCGCTCGAAGGTCTCGCCGAACTCGAGGTACTGATGATCCAGGGGAGTCAGCTCCTCCTCCCCGATTACCGAGGCCAGGTTGCGCACGTCCTTGACGTAGCTGTAGGCGGCGAACAGCTGGCTGGCCAGGTGGGGGTGATCCTCCCTGGTCATGCCCTCACCGATCCCGTCTTTCATCAGCCGGGACAGGGAGGGAAGTCCGGCCACTGGGGGGAAAATACCCCGTGCGTGCATCTCCCTCTCGAACACGATCTGTCCCTCGGTGATGTAGCCGGTCAGGTCCGGAATGGGATGGGAGATGTCGTCGTTCGGCATGGTCAGGATCGGCATCTGGGTGATCGATCCGGGCAGGCCTTTGAGCATACCGGAGCGTTCGTAGATCTCCGCCAGGTCGGAGTACAGATAGCCGGGATAGCCTTTTCGGGAGGGAATTTCTCCCCGAATCGTGGAGATCTCCCGCAGGGCTTCGCAGTAGTTGGACATGTCGGTCATGATCACCAGGACGTGCATGTCCCTGGTGAAGGCCAGGTACTCGGCCAGGGTGAGGGCGGTTCGCGGAGTGATCAGCCTTTCGATAGAGGGATCGTCGGCCAGGGAGAGAAACAGGGCCACGTTCTCCAAAACGCCGGAGCTTTCGAAGCTGTCGACAAAGAAGCGGGCCACATCGTGCTTGACCCCCATGGCGGCAAAGACCACGGCGAAGCGGCTCTCCTCCCCCCGGATCTTGGCTTGCCGGGCGATCTGGGCGGCCAGGTCGTTGTGGGGCAGTCCGTTTCCGGAGAAGATCGGCAGCTTCTGACCCCGGATCAGGGTGTTCATCCCGTCGATGACCGAGATACCGGTCTGGATGAAATCCCGCGGGTACTCCCGGGCCGTGGGGTTGATCGGCCGGCCGTTGACATCCAGCTCAACCTCCCCCGTGGGAGGGGGACCGCCGTCGATCGGCCAGCCCAGTCCGTTGAACACCCGCCCCAGCATCCGGTCGCTGACCTGGACCGTATGGGGCTCACCCCGGAAGCGGACGTGGGTTCCCGGCATGGTCAGTCCCGAAGTGCCGGCGAACACCTGGATCACCACGATGTCCGCGGAGGTGTCCAGGACGATGCCCAGACGGGTCTCCCCCTTGGGATCCACGCACTCTACCAGGTCCCGGTAACCCACGGGGTGGGTGTTGCGAATGAACACCAGGGGTCCCTCGATGCGGTCGACCCCGATGTACTCCCGGCCGGCCAGCAGGCGCTTCTCCGCCGCTTCCAGATCGACGGCGGTGACGCCCGGCCTGGCCCTCTTATTCTTCATAGATCTCCTCCAGCTGATCGAGGGAGCGCTCCAGGCGGGCGGCCAGCTTGTCGAAACTCCGGAGGTCGTCATTGGCAATCGTGAACTTCATCTTGACCACATCCTGAAGCACCTTCATGCGCCGCAGACGGACCAGTGTCATGCCCCGCCGGATCGCCTCCGCGCCCCGTCGCCAGTAGATCAGGATGATAGCAAGCATCCGAGTCTGCTTCTCCACCGAGGAGTAGCGGTCCACATCATCGAAGGCGTTCTGCTGCAGGAAGGCGTTCTTGAACAGGGTACAGACCTCAAGTACGAAGCGCTGGCTGTCCGGAAGCGCATCCGGTCCGACCAGCTTGACCACCTGCTGCAGCCGTACCTCCCGGTTCAGCAGATCGAGGATTTCCGCCCTGTCGGAAGTCCAGTCACTACCCGCCTTCTGTTCCCACCAGGGGGTCACTTCCTCGACGTACTCGCTGTAACTCTCCAGCCAGGAGATGGCCGGGTAGTGGCGGGCATTGGCCAGCTGGCGGTCCAGAGCCCAGAAGCAGCGGACGAAGCGCTTGGTGTGCTGCGTCACGGGCTCTGAGAAATCCCCCCCGGGCGGGGAGACCGCGCCGACAATGGACACCGAGCCGCTCGTTCCTGCCAGGGTGTTCATGGCCCCGGCCCGCTCGTAGAACTCGGCGATGCGGGTGGGCAGGTAGGCGGGAAAGCCCTCCTCCGCCGGCATCTCCTCCATGCGCCCCGACAGCTCGCGCAGCGCCTCGGCCCAGCGGGAGGTGGAGTCCGCCATGACCGCCACATCATAGCCCTGGTCCCTGTAGTATTCGGCCAGGGTCGCTCCGGTGTAGATCGAGGCTTCCCGGGCGGATACGGGCATGTTCGAGGTGTTGGCGATCAGCACGGTCCGCTCCATCAGGCTGCGCCCCGTAAGGGGGTCGATGAGCTTGGGAAACTCGGTAAGCACGTCGGTCATCTCATTGCCCCGCTCCCCGCAGCCGATGTACACGATGATCTCCGCGTCGCACCACTTGGCGATGGCGTGCTGGGTCATGGTCTTACCCGTGCCGAATCCTCCGGGAATCGCCACGGTGCCTCCGCGGGCCACGGGAAAGAGGGTGTCGATGACCCGCTGCCCGGTGATCAGGGGCGGGCCTCCGGCAGGCAGCCGTTCGGCCGAGGGCCGGGAGGTGCGGATCGGCCAGCGCTGCATCATGGGGATGGCGCGCTCCCCACCTCCGGATTCGATCAGGGCGACCGGTTCCTCCACCGTGTACTCCCCCTCGGCCGCCAGCGATTTCAACGTGCCCGCGACATCGGGAGGCGTGAGAATCCTGTGCTCCACCCGCTCGGTTTCCTGCACCGTGCCTATCACGCTGCCGCCGCTCACGGCGCTTCCCACGGCGAGGTCCGCCGGACGGAACAGCCACTTCTTCTCCCGGTCGAGGGAGGGCGCACGGATGCCCCGTTCGATAAAGTTCCCGGACAGGGCCAGGATCTGCTCCAAAGGGCGCTGGATGCCGTCGTAGATCGTCCCGATCAATCCCGGGCCCAGCTCCACGGACAGGGGGCTTCCGGAACCGAAGATATTGTGTCCCGGAGCGATGCCGGTGGTGTCCTCGTAGACCTGGATGATGGCCCGGTCTCCGGCCAGCTTGACGATCTCTCCGATCAGGCGCACCTCCCCCACCCGCACCAGCTCCAGCATCATGGCGTCACTGACGCCGGTGGCTTCGATGACCGGTCCGTTGACCCGCCTTACCTGTCCGATAATTCGTTCTTCCATAATATATCTTGAATCGTTTTACGAATTTCCGACTGCCGCCGCAGCAGCCGGGTGGCCACCTGGTTGTTGAACTCCACCCGTCCGTCCGCGGCCTTCAGCACCACTCCCTGCGGGATCAGGGGATCCCCGTCGGTCAGCGTCAGGCTCACCTTCCTCCCGGTCATCTCCACGACCTTGCTTTCCGCATCCTGAAGCAGCCGCTTGTCGATCTGCTTCCGTTCGGCTGCCGAGGCGTTCACGGCCGCCTGCTCCGCCCCCAGCCCGATCGCTCCTTCCACGATCCAGACCAGCAGTACCTCCCGGTACTCCGGCGTGCCGATCATCCCGGCCAGCTGCTGCCGAACCCGGGAGAGCACCTCCTGGACCGACTGCTCCCGCAGCATCAGGGCTATGCGCCGGCGCTCCATGCGAAGGGAGGAGGCTGATTGAGCGCGGATACGTTCGGCCTGTTCCTCTGCTTTGCTCTCCGCCTGCTGGACCACGGCCCTGGCCTGTTCCTCGGCGGCGCGGGTCCGCTCCTCCGCCGCTTTGTCCGCTTCGGCGATGATCTTCTCCGCCTCTGCCCCGACGTCCTGCTCGATGCCGGCGATCAGTTCGGCCTGCGGCTGATCAACCTGCCGCTCCACCTTCTGCCGGTCACCGTGGTGTTTGTGTAACTGCTTCTCGGAAGAGTTGTCCTTCTTGACTCTCACAGCTTGATTCCTATGGCCCGGTTGACCATCTCCCGGATGACCGGTTTGCCGGAAAGCGGTCCCTGCCGGTCGGGGATCTCCACGATCAGCGGAAAGTTCCGGGTGAAGATGAAGCGATCCACCTGGGGGCGAATCAGGTCCGCCACCCGCTCGGTGATGATGATGATGCCTATTTCGGACTGCTCGAGGGCCGCCGAGAAGGATTCCTGAGCCTGAGCCTGAGTCTGAACCACGGTTCCCGCCACACCGACCAGCCCGAAACCGAGCACCGCATCTTCGTCCCCGATGATGAAGTAGCGCATTCTCCCGAACCTATCGTCCTAGATTCTCCCCAGGATCATCAGGGCGGTGATGAATCCGAAGACCACCAACCCTTCGGCCAGGGCGATGAAGATCAGGGCCTGGCTGGCGATCTCCGGCCTCTCCCCGATCGCCCCCATGGCGGCCGCCCCGACATTGGCGATGGCGATCCCTGCGCCGATGGCACCGAATCCGAAGGCGATGGCTGCGGCGATCAGCCCGAAGCGCGCCACCGATGCCTGCTCCGCCGTCATCGCGACCTGGGCTGCCGGCGCCTGCTCCTGGGCGAAGACCCGCACCACAGAGACCATCCCGAACATGACGAAGAAGGCAAAGAGAAAGACCAGGGTCAAGATTATCTTCCGTCTAAGTCTCTTTTTGCTTGTTTTTTCCACCTCTTCCTCCTAAGCAGAAGTTTTACGCAGCGTC
>Ga0315534_1001643_pt1 | contig 15395 bp, 15 predicted proteins | sample SalMarSW160240MG_FD_203094 | JGI IMG/M metagenome (GOLD analysis project Ga0315534, IMG submission 203094) | Salt marsh sediment microbial communities from the Plum Island Ecosystem LTER, Massachusetts, United States - Salt Marsh Sediment SW1602-40 ... | reverse complement strand
GTGGTCTTCGCTATCTGGAAACGGCACAATTTTCACTGGTACGCGAATGCCTGAGGGAACGCGCATTATTGCTGAAACTGGCACCCGAGTTGGTGAGGTTACAACCGTTCTATATCCCCGTCTACCCAACGACACAACGACGTCCCTGGCAACTGCGTATTGGTCTCATGTTGTATAAGATCCTGACCGGTATAAGCAAGGCAGGCCATTTCAACATAATGCCACGCAATTCGTGGGATACACTCGATGGCCTCGATATCAAAGATATGCAGGCTGTTTTCCGATATTGGGATGCACAAACCGACGATGCCGCCTTGACCAGGGCGGTTGCCCGTTCCGCGCTCGACTTGGGCGCAGAATTGCTCATTCCGGCCGTCTTTATCTCGGCACATTTACATAAATCAGGTTGCACGGTGCGGTATCAAAAGGACGGTAAGGACTATACCTGCGAATGCTCAGTAATTGTCAACGCTTCCGGGCCGTGGGTAAACCGGGTGCTAGACAGGATTACACCAGTGCCGGACAAAATGGAGATAGAACTGGTACAGGGTACGCATATCCTGATTGAGGGCCAGCTTACTCAGGGTATTTATTATCTGGAAGCTCCGCAGGATCAACGCGCCGTATTTGCCATGCCATGGCACAACCGGATCCTGATCGGTACGACCGAATCACCTTACAGAGGCACCCCGGCCGAAGTAAAGCCGTTACCGCATGAACAGGCATATCTGTTGGCGACCTTTGGCCATTATTTCCCGGACTATGGCAGCCTTCGCCAGTCAGATATCATCACCTCGTATGCCGGTTTGCGTGTGTTGCCCGCAAGCGAGGATTCCGCGTTCTTGCGTTCACGAGAAACCACCGTGTATACCGACCGAGTGGTTCGTCCCCGTGTGATGAGTATCTACGGTGGTAAACTGACGACTTACCGCGCGACCGCGGAAAAGGTAATGAACCAACTCATCCGCAGCCTTCCCCAGAGAAAGATCATCGCCGACACCAAGGAACTTGCATTAACCCCTGTTTGATTGCTGTTGTCATGGCAGTGTTAAGAAGGAAGACGATACCCGCAGAATCCTCCCACCCTTGTCAGGATTCTTTACAGCTCTGTGCAATTCCCACCCGCAAAAACCCGATAAAATGACATATCTTATTATTTTTAATATAAAAAATGACATTGGCTTGAGTCTTGCAGCTATACAATATAACAATAATAAATGCGTCGGCATCAATAACATTAACCATAGATGCTACTGAGGCGCACCTCCAAAGGCGGCTATATGCCGCCTTTTTTTCGTCCTCTATCCACTCCCTGTGGGATATGCATGTGCAATTGTCTGCAACCGACCAGGACTAATGTTCCATGTTCTTGCAAAACCGGCAACAAATCGAATTTGTGCAGGCAGAAATCTGAACATTATAAAATCGCTGAAGGTAAACAGCTGTTCGGCTTCTGGCAATCTTGCCAGGTATCGCGCACGTGCCTGCTGGTAAGCTGATGTATCCCGCTCGAGTGCCTCCACTCTGCCCTGCATGCTCACCCGTGCCAGGGTTTGTGGATCGGTATCACCGTTGTCCCGTTCGCTGATTGCGAGGGCAGCACGCGCGTCCAGCAACAGATACTGCGTATGAGGCGCAAGCTGACTGATGTGAATCAACATGGCAGTGAAATCCGTTTCGGGCACATAGGCAACGAAGGAGGCATAGGGTTTGCCTTCATTGACCGTGGCGAGGCACGCCCAACATTGATGATGGATCAATTCCATCAGCTTTACCTCAGTCTCATTATCCACAACGATACGTAGTAATATCGGGCGATCAGCCCGGAGGCCAACGCATATCTCGGCCGGCCAGCACATGAAGATGTATATGGAATACGGACTGACCCGCTTCTTCGTTACAATTCATAACGGTCCGATAACCCCTCTCCGCCATGCCTTCCTGACGGGCAACCTGTCTGGCAACGAGATATAGCTTGCCGACGAGGGGCGCATGCGCCTCATCAAGATCGTTGATGGTCGAGATATGTTCTTTGGGAACTACCAGTACATGCATCGGTGCCTGTGGGTTGATATCACGGAAGGCTATGACTTCTTCGTCTTCATATACCGTATCCGGTTTGATCTCGCCTGCCACCATCTTGCAAAAAATACAATCTGTCATTGTGGACGCCTCGTAATATGATATTTGTTCAATTGTTATTGGTTATCAATGTAATTCTAACCTGACATGAACCGGTATGATCACCTTAATTGATGTGATAATCTGTCGCAAAAACATGTTTCAATGCTCGATCAAAGGCAGATGTTATCAAAAAGCCGACAACAGTGAAATTACAACCTGTATTCATAGGCCTCATCACAGGGTTATTTTTTTCATCATCGTGCTATTCACAGCAGCTGCCGTTGTGGGAGATAGGAGTCGGATTGGGTGCACTACATCTGCCCTTTTACCGCGGAGCCGAGACCACTGATGATCTGTTGATTCCGTTTCCTTATGTGATATACAGGGGTGATATATTCAGGGTTGATGAAGGCGGCGTACATCAAAGGCTTTTTCAATCAGATAATATCAAGCTTGAACTGAGTCTGGCAGGTGGTGTACCTGTCCCTTCGGGCGATACGGAAGGTGTTCGTAACGGTATGCCGGATCTCGACCCCACTGTGGAAATCGGACCTTCGCTTGAAATCAGGCTATGGGAAAGCGAACGTGAAATGCGATCCCTTATGCTCAACCTGCCCTTGAGGGCGGCCCTTTCTGTGAATACATCAAAGCTCGATCACCAGGGGTATGCATTCACTCCTTATATAGAATATGTTGTCAAAAGTCGTAAGCCGGGAGACTGGAAGATCGGCCTTGCCTTCGGTCCATTGTATGCTGACGAGGAGTATCATAATTATTTCTACGAGGTCGAACCCGAATTTGTCACCGCATCACGCCCGGAATTTCATTCTGCCGGTGGATACAGTGGCAGCCGTGTAACCCTCACCCTGCAAAAAAATATCGGTGACGTATGGTTAGGTGCATTTCTGCGTTCGGACTATCTGGGTGAGGCGGCATTCGAGGACAGCCCTCTGGTTGTAACAGATCGCTATAATGCCTTTGGCCTAGCCATGACCTGGATATTTGCCAAATCGAAGACACTGGTGGAGGTGGAGTGATGAAAGCATTATCCATAACTGAAAAACTGTACGAGTATATCCTGACGGCCTCATTGCGCGAGCCCGATATACAACAGCGCCTACGCGAGGAAACCGCACAAATGCCACTCTCCATCATGCAGATTTCGCCAGACCAGGGACAATTTATGTCACTGTTGGTGAAATTGATCAACGCAAGAAATGCCATTGAAATCGGTGTCTTTACCGGTTACAGCGCCTTGTCCATAGCACTCGCGATGCCGTCTGACGGCAGACTCATTGCCTGTGACATCAATACAGAAACCACTGCAACTGCAAAACGCTACTGGCGGGAGGCCGGCGTAGCCGACAAGATTAATCTGAGGATTGCTCCGGCGCTGGAAACACTGGGCACATTGATAGCAGAAGGACGTGATGATACATTCGATTTTGTGTTCATCGATGCCGATAAAAAAAAATTATTCTGCGTACTTCGAACATTCATTGAAATTATGCAGGAGCGGCGGACTCATTGCCGTTGACAATGTCCTGTGGTTCGGTTCAGTGATCGATGAAAACAAACAGGATGAAGATACCCTCGCGATCCGGGAGTTCAACAGAAAATTGAGCTGTGATGAGCGCATCGATATTAGCCTCGTACCGATCGGCGATGGCCTGACGTTGGCACGCAAACGCTAAACTGCTGTCTGCACATAGACTATACCTGTATCAATACGACCGTCAGGATACAGGTCCAACCAGCGGAATCCTGGCAGTTTATCATCCACGGCAAAATCGTAACTGTTGGGCTTGAACTGGATCATGGTTGAGGGTGTCGCAAAATATTCGACGGCATTGCGTTTTCTGTAAAATTCCTGATGGATGTGTCCCCACAATACGCAACGTACCTGCTCATGACGGTCAATGACGGCAAAAAGATCTGCTGGATTGTCAAGCAACAGACCGCTATCAAGCCAATGTGATCCGGTCAAAAAAGGCGGATGATGAAGGCATATCAGCGCATGGTGCTCAGGGGATCCAGTAAGGCAATTATCGAGCCGGACCAGCTCACGTTGCTCCAGATGTCCACCCACCTCTCCCGACACAGTGGAATCAAGCAATATAATCTGCCATGTCTTATGGATGATCGACCCACCTGTACGAATGTGTTCGTTGCACAGTATGTTGTCCATCAATACCGGCAAGTCGTGATTACCGGGTAAACAGAGGACCGGGGTGTTCAACCGTTCAAGGTGTGCCCTTATTCGTTGATAACCTGCCTCGGTCTCATCGTGCACCAGATCGCCTGTCGCCAGTGTCAGATCATGATGTGGATAATGATTCTTGATATACTGTATCACTCCGGACAAGGTCTCGTTGGTATTGACACCATGATAGATCTTGCCAGGATCTGCAGACATATGGGTATCGGTAATCTGAATGATTTTGAGAACATCACGGTCTTTTGCCGACATTAAAGTCAACCCTTTGTTGTCACTACCACAGTATCACGTATATAGACGGGCACGGCGTGTTCTACACTCACCGCCCTGCCCTGCAGGTAGCTGTGCTCACCCAAAATGGCAACGTCCCTTGCGCGTGGAAAATAATCATTGTGCCTGCCGGCCAGCCGGCCAGCTAATCTAGCTTGCAGCGCATTGTCATAGACCTGCCAGGCTGAACCGATACCCGTCCATCCCGTACCGTCGGGCAATGGCACCTGAGCGGGTTTGCAGACCGTCTCCTCGCCCGTCAATCTCACCAGCCCATCCTGACCCGTTACATACATCGACCAATACAGCTCCTGCATGCGTGCATCGAGACCGGCGAGTATCTTTTCGGCACCGAGTTCCCTGCAGGCACCCTGTGCCAGGGCTGCCAGTGATGAGACGGGTACGACCGGCAGATCGAGTCCACAGGCAAAGCCCTGGACTATCCCGGCTGCGATGCGTAGTCCGGTAAATGATCCCGGCCCGCGACCGAATGCCAGCACATCCAGTCGGCTAAATGTCAGCCCCGCCTCATTGAGGAGTGAATCAACCATTGGCAGGATAAGCTCGGCATGCCTGCGGGGGGCCAGTTCATAACGTTCGATTATCTCACCAGCTACAAACAAGGCAGCCGAACATGCCTCCGTGGAGGTATCGATTGCCAGTAGATTCATGTATTAGACATAACTAGGCACTTTGTATTCGTTGAACATCGGATTGTAATGCATCATGCTCGAAGAAGGCCTCTACATCGTCAAGTGAGCGCGTCACCGTCATGGGAGGAAGATTATGCAAAAACACCTTGCCGTAAGATTTGGTGAGGAGCCGAGGGTCACACAACATCAGGACACCACGGTCATTGACGTCCCTGATCAGCCTTCCGGTGCCCTGTTTAAGGTTGATCACAGCGTTTGGCAGCAGGTAATCCATGAAGGCATTGCAGCCTTGTTGTTTGAGGGTCTCGGCACGGGCCTGCAACACGGGGTCATCCGGGGTTGCAAACGGCAACTTGTCGATAATTACACATGACAGTGCCGGCCCGCGCACATCAACACCTTCCCAGAAACTGTTGGTGCCCAGTAAAACGGCGTTCCCCGATACTCGAAAGCGCTCCAGCAATTCACTGCGCGGCGCGCTGCCCTGAACATACAAGGGATATTCGAGACCAGCCTGTGCGAACATACCGGAAGCCAGTTTCAGAGCGCGATGGCTGGTAAACAACACAAAAGTCCGTCCTCCACAGGCCTTGATGACGGGCAATGCCACTTCGACAACAGCAGCGGTATAACCTGCATCCGCCGGCAATGGCATGGCTTGTGGCAAATATAACAAGGTATTCTGTCTGAAGTTGAACGGACTCTCCCAATAACCTGTATCGGCATTACGAATGCCGAGCCGTGACATGAAGTGTTCAAAACTTTGACCTATTGCCAGTGTGGCGGAGGTAAAAATCCATGCAGCCTGATAGCGATCCATGCAGTCATGGAAAATCGAGGAAATTTCGACGGGTGTCTGATGCAGGATAAAGCCATGTTTTGTAGTCTCATACCAGTTAATCGAAAGCTGATCTTCTTCACCCGCAAATTGCCTGAGTCGTTCCCCGAGATCCAGTATCCTTTTCCAGCAGTTTTCCAGTCCTTTCCCGCGCACAGCGGCTTCCTCCAGCATGCCCTGCAGTTTATCCACCTGCCCCTGCAATGCATTCACGCGTTGCCGTACCATCGGTTTTTCAGCAACGAAACGCCATGCGGTGCGGGATTCGCCACTCTCCAAGGCAAGCCGCAGTTCCCTGGAGAATGTCTCCAAACGACGTGCAGCCTCTCCCAGTATCTTCATATCAGGGGCATCACGGAGTTGTTCCACGACAACATCACGGGCAAAATCCATCAGTTGACGGCTGCTGAGAAAAATACCGAAAAAGTCCGAGGCGATCTCATACAACTGGTGGGCTTCATCGAGGATGATGGCATCGAAGCCCGGCAGCAATTCACCAAAACCCTCACCCCTTAATAACATGTCTGCGAACAAAATGTAGTGATTGATTACAACGATGTCTGCATTCTGTGCCGCACGTCGCGCCTTAACTACATGACATTCGTTATATGTTGGACACTCCTGCCCAAGGCAGTTATCGGTTGTCGAGGTAACCTGATGCCAGATCGGTGCGTCCTCGGGGATATTTTCGATTTCAGAGATATCTCCGCTGCTTGTCCTGCCCGCCCATTGCCGGATGCGATGTAAGTGATCAATGGCCTGACGTGAAGGCATGAGTCCGGACGATTCAGCTGTAGCCAACCGGTGCAGGCAAAGATAATTGGCACGACCCTTCAGCAGTGCGATAGAGACAGGTACATTCAATGCCTGGCGAACGACGGGTAGATCACGATGGAAAAGCTGATCCTGCAGGGTCTTGGTGGCTGTCGAGATAAGAATCTTGTCTCCCGACATCAATGACGGTACAAGATAGGCAAAAGTCTTACCGGTACCGGTACCCGCCTCCGTCACCAGGATACCCCTCTTCTCCAGTGATTCGGCGACAGCGCTGGCCATCTCCTGTTGCTGGGGGCGCGGGGCAAAATCCGGTATGAATTCGGCCAGCGGTCCATCCCGACCCAGCAATTCGGCAGGCGTCAGCATGTGGACAGGTGAATGGCAGGAATCCTAGCTGCTCGCCTGATTATCCCACACCTCATCTTTCTCGATACCGTTTTCAAGCGTCCAGACCAGTCTACTTATGTTCTTGAACTTGGCTACCGACATTGCCCCCCGTTTGCTGCGTTTACTTGATAACGAGTCACCGAGTGCCTCCACAATGTCCTCGCGTTCCGCTTCGTATATTTCATAGGGTTCAAGGTTCTCATCCATGATCACAAGCATGATACTGTCCCAATCCTGATCGATCTTCAACTGACCGATACGTTGTCCGGATTTTCCTTCGTCAAAGATGGCGCGCCCCTTGATCTGAATACGTTTACCTTCCCGGTTGCCATGTCCCACCGCATCGTAGCCTCCGGCCTGGTGGTCAGATACCTCAAGATTCATCAGGCGTGCCGCATCATGTTGTGCGATCTCACCACTGACGCCCGCCAGGGGTTTGCCGGTCACCCGACGATAATCGGCTGCCAGTCGACGGGCCTCGGATATCAATTTGTCAACGGAATAAACGCTCACTTGCAAACTTCCCTGCCTGTGATGATAACTGCAATAATTCTCGCATATTTATAGGAAATAACCACAATTTTTTAACTCTCGCTGGAATTCGGATGATTTAGGCATATGATTGTATTCTGCAGCGCAAATGTGAACCATACATAACAATTCAATGCAGTGACGACAATGAGCCAGCGATTAATCGAATCACTACAAAACAAGGACCTGTTTGACTATCCGGTGCAACAATTCGATATATTCGAAACACATATCTCGTGGGTATTGCTGACAGGACCTTATGCATACAAGATTAAAAAACCAGTTGATTTCGGTTTTCTTGATTTCTCGACACTGGAAAAAAGGCGCTGTTATTGTGAAGAAGAGATACGGCTTAATAGACGCCTTGCACCGCAGCTTTATATCGGCATGATTCGCATCACCGGCAGTCCGGAACAACCGCGTCTTGATGGTGGCGGACCGGTCATCGAGTACGCCGTAAAGATGCATCAATTCGAACAGGCCAATCAGTTTGATCGAATGCTGACAAATAATCTGCTCACAATGGAGCATATCGATCGGGTCGCAGACAAACTCGCAGAGTTTCATAACAATACCGCTGTTGCGGATAACGCCAGGCACTTCGGCTCTCCTGAGGCCGTCCAGCAACCGGTTGCGGAAAATTTTTTGCAGATCCGTCCGCTGATATCCGATCAACATGATATAAAGCGGCTGGAACAGCTACGGAAATGGAGTAAATATACCCATCTGTCACTGGCACAGGTGATCCAGTCACGCAAGGACGACGGTTATGTGCGGGAATGTCATGGCGACATGCATCTTGCCAATATAGCGATGTACAAGAATGACGTAGTAATCTTCGATTGTCTGGAGTTCAATGACAATCTGCGCTGGATCGATGTAATGAGCGAAACCGCATTCCTGCTCATGGACCTTGATGAACATGACAGCAACCAGCTCGCCAGCCGTTTTCTCAATCACTACCTGCAGTATACGGGTGATTATGCAGGCATGAAGGTATTGCGTTATTACCTGGTTTACAGGGCGATGGTGCGCGCCAAGGTGGCCTGTCTGCGCCTGGCACAAAAAGATCTGCGCCAGGATGAGAAGGATCAGGCGTATGCACAATTCCACAAGTACCTGCTGCTTGCACAGCAATATATACAACCTCACCACGCGGCACTGGTCATTACTCACGGCTTGTCCGGTTCAGGGAAGACCACCATTACGCAGCCAATCCTGGAAAAGATAGGTGCCATCCGTATCAGATCCGATGTCGAACGCAAGCGACTACACGGCCTATCGGCCGCCGAAAAGAGTGGATCCGGTATCGACAGCGGTCTCTATACCACCCAGACCAGTGAACAAACCTACCAGCGGCTCGCTGATCTGGCGGGCATCATCATCCAGGCCGGTTATTCCGTGATCGTCGATGCTGCCTTTCTCAAGCACGACCAGCGCGATATATTTCAGACGCTCGCCGGTAATCTGGATGTCCCTTATATCATCATCGATTTTCAGGCACCTGAGGAATTACTGCGCAAATGGATCACAGAGCGCGCTGCAGAAGGACAAGACGCCTCGGAAGCGGATATCAAGGTACTCGAACATCAAATGGCGACGCAACAATCCTTATCCAGAGATGAACGTTCCAATACTCTGTCCATTGACAGTGGCCATAGCGTGGATACGGATGCACTGGTGGGCAAGATCAACGACCTGATGAATCGAGGCCGTAAATAGTTATGCTCGATCCGAAGTAAAAAACAGGTCTGTCGTTTCACGGCAATGGCTATATCATGCAGCCGCATAATCCATGAGGCGCACCGGGACTCGTTTTGCCCCCCAATCGCCGGGCTGCTGTTCAAACACACCTGCACACGGCGTATCACAGAATTTACAACGGCCGTCCGGCGTCAGGTTCCATTCACTCAGCACATACCAGTCGCGCCCAATCAGCCGTTTCCCGCAATGATGACAATAGGTGCTCTCGCCTTCGAGGTCGTGGATATTGCCGGTATAGGCATAGCGTACGCCGTTTTTCATGGCAATCTCCCGCGCCCTGGACAATGTCCTGCGCGGTGTCGACGTCCTGTCCATCATCTTCCAGTCGGGATGAAACGCGGTGAAATGCATCGGCACATCCGGCCCGAGATGTTCGACCACCCACTGGGTCATTTCCTCCAGTTCCTTGTCAGAATCATTTTCACCCGGGATCAGCAAGGTCGTCAGTTCAAACCAGACGTCTGTATGGTGCTTTAGATAGACCAGCGTCTCCAGCACCGCCGCAAGGTGGGAACCCGTGATGTACTTATAGAAGCGCTCCGTAAACGCCTTGAGGTCGATATTGGCAGCATCTATAAAGCGGTAGAATTCCTCGCGTGGCTCCGGGCAAACATAGCCGGCCGTCACTGCAACCGTTTTGATGTCATGTTGCTTGCAGGCCCTGGCCACATCGATGGCATATTCATGAAAGATCACCGGGTCGTTGTAGGTGAATGCCACGCTGCGGCATTGGAGATCTGCGGCTGCCCTGGCGATGACCTCCGGCGAGGCGGCATCGGCCAGGGTATCGATTTCGCGTGATTTACTGATATCCCAATTCTGACAAAATTTACAGGCAAGGTTACAGCCGGCGGTGCCGAAAGACAGCACCGGTGTTCCGGGCAGAAAATGATTGAGCGGCTTCTTTTCTATAGGATCGATGCAATAGCCGCTCGATCGGCCATAGGTAGTAAGGACAATTTCTCCATTCTGGCATGCCCGAACAAAGCACAGGCCATGTTGGCCTTCATGCAGTTTGCAAAATCGCGGGCACAAATCACACTGGATACGACCGTCCTCAAGCTTGTGCCAGTATTTCGTTGATACGATGTCTGATGAATCTGTTTGAAGTGTCATGATCCTTACCTGCTAGTTTGATCATTTGCGGGTAAATGCCGGAAAGCATCTGCGTTGATTACTCTATACTGGTGCCGGATTGTTAAAAACCAACTGTTACGGTTCAACAAAAAACCCGCGATATTGACTTGAATAGCCAAACCATTGGCCATACATTATCTAGGGATTATAGAAAGAAGTCATCCCTTCTCACTCAGTGCGGGGGAAAGGAGAGCATTGTTCCGGAGTAGTATATGTCCTCGATCAGAAAACCGGCGGTAGCCGGCTCATTTTATCCTGCAGATGCCAGACAGCTGCATCAGACGATAGTACATATGCTGCAACATACAGCACAACAACAAGGCCCCGTTCCCAAGGCCATCATCGCACCGCATGCAGGTTATATCTATTCAGGTCCCGTTGCAGCAAGTGCCTATGCCCGGATTCAAGCAGGGCGTGACCGGATTAAACGTGTCGTTCTGCTGGGCCCTGCGCATCGTGTACCGTTCTATGGAATCGCCGCTAGCAGCGCTGATCGTTTCGTCACCCCCCTAGGCACAATCCCAGTGGATCAAATCGCCATCCGTCGGCTTACAGATCTTCCACAGGTACAGATTCTGGACGAAGCTCACGCCAACGAACACAGCCTGGAGGTCCACTTGCCTTTCCTACAGGAGATACTGGGCGATTTTAGCATGATACCCCTGGTTGTTGGCAGTACTACGCCTGAAGAGGTCTGTGACGTACTGGAAATGGTATGGGACGGTGATGAGACACTCATCGTCATCAGTTCCGATCTGAGCCATTATTACGACTATGATACGGCTCTTAGACTCGATCGCGCCACATCACATGCAATTGAAACACTCAACCCCGACGCCATCGAGTATGAATGCGCCTGCGGGAGAATCCCCATCAATGGTCTGCTCGTAATTGCAAAAAAAATGGGATTGCATCCGCAAACCATTGATCTGCGTAATTCAGGCGATACGGCTGGTCCCCGTGACCAGGTCGTTGGATACGGCGCCTTCGTGTTCAACTGATCCGGCGCATAATGCAGATGACCGTCCTGACTCCCGAACATAAGCAAATCCTGATCGACACCGCTTTAGCTTCCATAGAACACAGTCTGACCCATGACACGCCTCTTGTGGTCAATCTGGAACAATACGCACTTGAATTACAGCAATCTCGCGCCACATTCGTCACCTTGAAGATCAACCGCATGTTACGGGGTTGCATCGGCATACTCGAGGCTATCCGGCCGCTGGTAGTCGACGTTGCACAAAACGCCTATGCAGCCGCCTTCTCCGACCCACGTTTTTCCGCCATATCACGATCGGAGTTTGAGCTGCTGGATATTCATATCTCTATATTAAATCCCTTTACGGAGATGCAATTTACATCACAGGAAGACCTGGTTTCCCAACTGGTGGTTGGCAAGGACGGTCTGATCCTGGAAGAAGGTCGTTTACACCGTGGCACCTTTCTCCCCAGTGTCTGGCAATCATTACCAGATCCGGCAAGCTTCCTCATGCAACTCAAACAAAAGGCGGGGCTTGCCCCTGATTACTGGTCTGATACATTGCGGATATACCGGTATACTGTAGAATCGTTCCCTGAAAACGAATAATATTTTCCGGGCATTTCCCGCCCTATCGTTTTTCAGACAGGCACTGTCCTGTCGACCCGATTCCGCACTTGCGTCCATCAATCCAGATGGCGCTGTCCAGTTTCACGCCGTCCATTCGCGCACCCTGTATGTTAGCACCGCTCAGATCCGCGTAAGACAGATCAGCATTCTCGAGATTTGCATTCGCAAGATTACTTTGTCGCAGATTAACACCCACCAGGATCGCCGCGCGCAGATCCGCACCATTCAAGTCAGAGACGGAGAGATTGGAATATGAAAGGTCGGCCTTCACCAGCTGACTGTTATGTAAATCGGAATTACCAAGGTCCATGTTGGTCATCATCGCACCGATCAGATCGGCATCAATCAAGACCGACCCTTCCTTGTGACAATTATTCCAGTTCACTCCGGCCTGTGATGGTGCTTCACAGTCAATCCGACTGATGTTTGGCCTGGGCTTGGTCAGGTAGAAAGCGGTTCCCGTGGCGATAACAATACTCACCGCAATCAATCCAGCCAACAACCGTTCTTTCTTTATTCGTTGCCGTCTTTCGCGGGTGTCCTCACCGATATTTCTGCGTTTTGCCTCTTCAACAACTACGGAACTGCGCCGATCAGAGGCGCGTTTGTCCCGATGCATATCCTGGCTGGTCTGACGTCGATTTTCCATACCACGTTCGTCCGCCCAGCGCTTGGCCGCCATCAGGCGTTGACGTGAAACAGGATCATCCATATCCAACTGCATAACCTCCGGTATCAGTGCAGGCATATCTGCCACCTTGACCCACACATTATCACCGGTGCTTACCTCATCCGATTTATGGATCCTGCCCAACAGGATATAGCGCGAAATCAACCCTTCCGGATACGGGCCTTGCACTGCATTATCGCGTCGGACATACCACAACTGGTTTTTTTGTTTAGCCTGATGGATCATTATGATGCCTCTAACCGATTATATTCATGCATCTATCAGGCCACTGTGTGCTACAGGCATATTGATGTAAGACTAAAATTCCATAACTTGCTGATTATATAAATAATTTGATTATAATCCCGGGAGGGTATAGTTTATACCTTTTGGATAGGGATTTTGGACATCAACACAGCTACACCGTTATTGCACCTCACCTCGTCCCCTTCATCGACGCGGGTTCATAACGCGTTGCAAGTGGGGCAATTACTGAACGCCACGGTAATTAAGGTCACCTCGCCAGGACAGATCGTGCTACGCATCGGCACAACGACGATTGAGGCAAGTGGCCGGCAATTGAAATCCTCACCGGGTCAACAGCTAAAACTCGAGGTCATACAAACCGAACCGCGAGCGTTGCTCAAGGTTGTCGGTAACCCACCCACCTCACAAGCTGAAACAGAGATGCTCAAATATTTGATGCCTCGCCAGTTACCGCTGCGTCCCCTGCTGGGGAATCTGGTATTACTGAGCAACGAGGGGCATCGATCATCAGGGATATTGCCGCACAGTTTACTCGAGCAGATCAGGAAGACCATACGTAACATTCCCAGTGAAAAAAAGGTTTCGGATGCAGCTGGCATCAAACGGGCATTACTCCTGTCAGGACTATTTCTCGAGAATAAATTGATCACTGCGGCATCCATCGGTGAATGCGAGGATGATTCTATCGATCAGGACATCAAGGGGAATCTGCTAAGGCTGCTATATGTTCTCCGAAGGGCGATGGATACAAGATCGGCGCCGCCCACCCCTGCAAAAGGTCATCAACCATCTAGTCAAATCATGGAAGAACTGCTTCACCAGGTCAACGGCGCAATCGCACGCCTGCATATCAATCAGATCACCTCGTTGTCGAGCGAAGGAAATACAGCACCCGTATTGTCTTTTGAATTGCCCCTGCGCGTTGATGACCGGATTGATGTAATCCAGATGAGTATCTTTCGGGATCAACAATCCCATACCGAAGAGAACCAGAATCGATGGTCTGCATCCATATCGATGGAAATGGAAAATCTGGGTATCATATATGCGACTGTCACATTCAGTCAGGAACAGGTATGGACTACATTGTGGGCGGAACGACAATCAACGGTTGATGCCATTAAGCAACACCTCCAGGAACTGAACAAAGGATACAATGAAGCAGGGCTCCAGATAGGAGCGACATACTGCCGACTTGGAACACCGCCTCCCGCAGCTAAAAAATCGCCCAAGGTATACATCGATGACAACGCATAAGACAGGGGAAAAGGACAAATCGACCGTTGCACTACGTTATGATGGCGATAGCGCTCCCCGAGTAATCGCCAAAGGCAAGGGACATATCGCTGAAGAGATCCAAGATATCGCGCGGGAACATGATATTCCCCTGTATGAAGATCCCGAACTGGTCAGACTGCTGTCTCAGCTGGAACTGGGTGATGAGATTCCCCAATCGTTGTATCTGGCAGTGGCGGAGATCATCGCTTTCGCCTATCATATCAGCGGTAAAAGTGTTGTACACAGACGTCCTCCTGAGGTATAATTCCTTTTTTATCAAACAGTTACATAAGAATGCGGGTTTAAAGATATCACTCCGACTGCCGTTATATATAACGTCATTAAGGCAACCGACGTTATAATATTAAAAAAATCCACAGGTTAACTTGATTCATATAATTAAGACTGAATCTGTTTCGGTGCCGTTTCCTACTTGAAGTGTTTGGAATGAGTCAGATAATTGATTGAATGAGAGCATGGTGAATCCAGTTAAAAATACAGGTCTTGCCTTGGATATCCCTACCCTTCCGGACTACAAATCGGGCAAAAAGCAACCCAGTGTCGAGACAAATCTTGATCAACTGCGCAAGATGCGGATCCTGATCGTTGATGACCTCGAGGATAATCTTGATCTGACGGAATCGATGCTGAAGAAAAGTGGATTCTCAAACATCCTGACCGCAAACAGCGGTGAACGCGCGCTCAATCTCCTACGGACCCATACCGCTACCGAGGGTGAAGAAATCGATATCGTCTTACTTGATGTCATGATGCCCAAAATGGACGGCTATGAAGTCTGCCGCAGAATACGCATTCAGGAAAAACTCGCAGACATACCCGTTATCATGATTACCGCTAATGCAATGTGG
>Ga0315534_1001641_pt1 | contig 15404 bp, 14 predicted proteins | sample SalMarSW160240MG_FD_203094 | JGI IMG/M metagenome (GOLD analysis project Ga0315534, IMG submission 203094) | Salt marsh sediment microbial communities from the Plum Island Ecosystem LTER, Massachusetts, United States - Salt Marsh Sediment SW1602-40 ... | reverse complement strand
GAATACCACAAGTCCCGTCTTTCTGTCCTTGAAACTTGAACTTTGCTCCGTTTCTTCATAATCGCTCATATCTCATTTCTCCTGTGTTTATTCTATTACGAATATGTTCTTCTTTTTGCACATGTCTTTCAGAATCTTCGGCCACACTGTTGCGCTGACTTCGCCGATATGGGCCTTTTTCAAAAGAAGCATAAACGTCCGCGACTGGCCGATACCGCCGCCGATACTTAGCGGAATCTCGTTGTTAATAATGGCCTGATGGTATGGCAGCTTCAGCATTTCAAGCTGGCCGGATAGCTCTAATTGTATTTTCAACGTCTCCGCGGTAACACGAATCCCCATTGAAGTCAGTTCGTGCCGGCGCTTTGTCACCGGGTTCCAGACAAGGATATCTCCGTTCAGCCCGTGCATCGGCCTGCCGTCCTCAGAAGTCGTCTCCGTAACCCAGTCGTCGTAGTCAGCCGCCCGCATCTCGTGCGGATAGCCGTCTTTTAACACCCAGCCGATGCCATAGATGAACATTGCGCCGAGTTCCTTTGCAATTTCCGTCTCGCGCTGCTTGCGAGGCAGGTCGGGGTATTTTTCGAGTATCTCTTCAGCGTGAATGAAAGTAAGCTCATCGGGCAGGTCCGGATACTTGTCTGTTTTTAATTGTGGAAACATTTCCTGCACGTGGGCCTCGGCCCCCTTGAGCACCTTCCACAGTTTCTGCACAACTTCTTTAAGGAGTTTAAGGTTTCGCTGCTCTTTCGTAATCGCCAGCTCCCAGTCCCACTGGTCCACGTAAGCGCTGTGGTCATGGTCGAGCCAGTAGTCCTTTCGGATGGCCCGCATATCGGTAAGCAGACCTTCGCCGATGTTCATTCCGAACTGCTTCAGCGCCATTCGCTTCCACTTCGTCGCCGCTTGAACAACCTGCGCATCGATTGGATTTTTGTCGCGGTCGTTTGAGATGTGGAACTGGATGGGTGTCCGCGACCCGTCACGGTCGAGCATATCGTTGACCCCGCTCTCAACGTCTACAATCAGGGGAACGGTTACGCGAATCAGGTTGAGCTGCTTGCACATATTTGCTTCGATGTAGTCTTTTACAGCGTATGTGGCCAGTTGTGTCTCCTTCGGCGACAGCAGTGAAGTATAATCATAAGGCAGGATTTTCTCCAATTCCGCATAGTCACCTATCCCCGGCCCCGCCAGGTCTGCCTTCTTATCTGCCATATTCATCTACTCCTAAATCTTTTGTAAATAGCATCTTATAAACACGATGATTATTTGTTCCCTTTGGGAATCGCCGAATAATAACAAAAAATGTCACCCTTTTTCAAGTTTATTCTCGGATAAACGCAAAAGGCAGGCCTCCCGGATTGCTGCCGGATCTTATTTACTGTTAATTCCGGAACGGATTAAAACCTTCCTGTTCGACACTTCGGCCAACAGCAGGGTAAGCAAAACGGCCGGTAAGGCCAACCAAAAGGTTAGACACCGCCAGTTCGGAACGCTGCTGACATATTTTCCAATCTTATATCACAGGTTGCAATTCACTACTTGAGATCCTCGGCTATGTCACTATCGCAATCGAAAAACGTTTACTCCTTGTCCTCAGCGGCAAGGTCGATAATCTGGTTGCCCCGAATGATCCGAGGCTTGTGTCCATGTTTCATTCTGTTGGCCATCCCACGCGCCCGCTGGCTGAAACTATACCAGCCCATGACAAGACTATGAACACGCTCGTAATCGATGATGATATCTCCTGCCTTAAGCCCAATATCCTCTTGCTCAGCCGACACTTTCTCCACCTCTATACCCGACACTATCAGTTTCTTCACCAACAGCCTGGAACTCGCGGGCCGAATTACAAGACCAAATTCCTCTATGGTCTCTCTCTCCGACACATCAGGCTCTTTGTTTAAACGCTCCTCCCATGTCCGCAGTTCTGGGAGCATCTCTTTTACTTCAGCACGGACTTTTTCGAACTCCCCGTCTGTTAGCCGTCCGTTCTGCCAGGCCCGCATTTTCTGCCCGATATCAGTTTTGTATACCCAGGCGAGATTCTCCGGTGGCATTTTCTCTATCGCGGCCCTGAACGCCCCCAGTGACTTACTTTCTCCCAGCATTTCTAACACTATCCAGCGTTTTGGTCTTGCCGGTAGGGGACCCCGAAGCTTGATCCCTAACCGCTTCGCGAATCTTTCCAGCCAGCCCTGCCACTGGTCAGCAACTCCGCTCTTGAATACACCCACCAACCGCGCGTCACTTTCGATCTTACCCACTAAGGCCTGGAAATCACCACTCGCCTTGGCTTGGCTCATCGCATTCAGTGCAAGCCTGCCCTTCTCAACAGCCGCAACAAGGCGCTTTCTCTTCTCTTTGCTCGGCGCCGTTAGACTCTCCGTGACAATCTCTTTCAGAGCTTCGTCTGCCTTGCGCCATCCCTCAATCCAGTCCGCACTGACAAATTCCGCGGTCACAATACGTGCCTTGACAATCTCATAATACTCCGGCCATGCAGGCCCCCGAGTTCGGTCAACTTCTTTCGGTCCTTTATCATAAACACCACGCATCTCCGCCTTCATAGAAACTAAAATCAAATGTCCCTTTTGTTCGCGCAACACCTTTTCGGAAGAATAGAAACGCCGCGGCGGCCATTCGTCTCCACCCGTAACATCGCTGACCAGCGGTGCGAACTTGGTCGCCATATCCTCACTCAGACAAAAAGGCGGGGTCGCCAACACACCCCACATGCCCAAATACACCATCGGCTTCAGAAGCCATACCCGGCCATCGGCCTCATGCAGCAGGCAGTCATCAAAAAACCTCTCCTTTAGCTTACCTTCGTCCTGAGCCGTCATACTGCTAACGGACAAAAAACCGACCAGGATCAACGATAAATAGTTTCTGCTTACCATAACGGTTTCCTCCTTAATCTCAACGAATTGCGGCGATGCTCAGCCACAAGGTCGCTGTTCAGCAGCGCCAGCCCTGTCCTGTCATCTGTCAGCACGGCCGCACCATGCGTATTTATATCACACAATTCCTCGCCTGTGAATCCGTACATCCTCAATTCTATAAGCTCACTGCCTCCCAATTCCAGAGCAGACCGGCTCGCAAAAATAAACACATGCTGAATCTCGTTGCCAATGCCGCTTCGTACAGCCAGAATGTGCGGAAACACTGTCTGAATTGTCCGGCCCACCGCACATATTGCCGGATGTTCCGGATGCCCAATGAGCCGAACAACCAGCACGCCGTCCGGATTCAGATGCTCATCGACCAGCTCGAAAGCTTCCTTCGTATATAGGTGCTCCGGTGGATTACCACCCAGAAATGCATCTATGATGACCGCCTCGTACTGCCGCTCGTCGCGTACAAGAAATGCCCGGCCGTCCGCCACCGTCACCTCAGCAGCTAAGTCGAAGTATTCTGCAGCCAATCGAATCGCAGCCGGGTCGATCTCGACACCCTGGACCTCAATTCCATACATCACCAGCGCCCGCTCATGCAATCCTGCACCAACACCGATAAGCAAAGCCTTTCGGGTTCTTGGCCGAAAGTAGGGAATCAACTCTACATAATCACGCCCACGGATAAGTGTTCCCCTAACGATGCCCAGGCCGCTGGTTGGCACAACCGTCTGGAAAATGCCATTACACACCAGCGCTCGCGTTCCGTGATATTCAAGCACCTCCAGATGGCCATATAAACCCTCAACCTCTTCCAGCACGCGCATCGCCCCCGGTGCTTGTGGGCCAAACTCAAAAGTCCATCCCGCCACAATGCCAGGTACACCGATGACAATTACAACAGCTGTTACTGTCCACTTCTGAGCACTTCCCAACGCCGCTATACCCACACACAGCGTCCCCACAACCAAAATCAACAGAGTAGTTGATAAGCCTATGTGCGGTATCAAAAGCAAACCAGTCATCGCGGTTCCGAATATGCCCCCTATGGTACCGGCCGCCATCAGGCATCCAACCACCGTGCCCGTACGAGCGGCTGTACGGACCAGCAGACGAGCCAGGACAGGCTGGACCATCCCCAACAGAACAAGAGGAGCTGCTATAATCGAGATTGATGAACAACATGCCCCGGCAACAAGCGACATGTTTTGGAACGCCGCAGGTATGTTCCTGCCAAAGACTCGGACAAAAACCAATGAAAGCGCGGCAAGAAGCAATACCACGGCCAGTGTTATAACAGAGGGCCGGGCATCAGCGATTTTACCACCAATCCAGTAGCCAACCGCAAGTGCTGCAAGCGACGTGGCAATAACCACCGTCCAAACCTGGATACCCGTACCAAAGAGCGGCATTAGCAGCCGTGCGCCGGCCAACTCGAGCGCCATAACCGCAGTACCGGCCCAAAAGGATATAACCAAAAAAAAGAACCTCATCCCACCACGCGGGTTTGACGCCCTGTTTTCTGGGCTTGACACTTCCGCACCTCCTTGGTCAGTTTCAAATCACAACACAAAAAAAGTTGACGAACAGACTCAGGCTTACTCCTGTATGTATTCTAACATTCATCTTTCAGCCAGGCCACAAATCTCGCCAGCCCGTCGGCTATATTTGTTGAGGGATTGTAGCCCAATTCGTTGACAGCTTTGATTACATCGGCGTATGTGCGTTCGACGTCTCCGGGCTGAGGCGGCACGTATTCCTTTATTGCCTTTTTGCCGAGCGCCTTTTCGATTTCAGCCACCAAATCATTGACCGTTATTGGCCGTGACTCGCCGAGATTATAGATATGAAAACCGCCGCATTTTTCCATCGCCGCGACTGTACCCTCGATTATATCGTCAATATATGTGAAGTCGCGACTCATAGTGCCGTCGCCGTAGATCGATATCGGCTTTCCCTGCCCGATAAGCCGGGCGAATTTATGAATGGCCAAATCCGGTCGTTGCCGTGGTCCGTAAACCGTGAAGTAACGAAGACAGGTCACCGACATTCCATAGAGATGGTGATATGTATGACAGATTAGCTCACCCGCCTTTTTAGTCGCCGCATAAGGTGATATCGGAAAGTCAACGTTATCGTCCTCGGAAAAAGGGACCTTCTTATTGTTACCATAAACACTCGAACTTGAGCCGAAGATAAACTTGCCTGTCCTTTGCTCCTTCGCCGCCTCAAGTAAGACTATCGTCCCATTTACATTGACATCGGCATAGAGCAGCGGCTGGTCAATGGATGGCCGAACGCCGGCCCTGGCGGCCAAATGCACAATTATATCTACACCACTGGCGACCACATCGTTCATTGCAGTCCGGTCACGGATGTCCGCTTCGACCAGCTCGAAGTTGTCGTTCTCAAGGCATCCGGCGATGTTATGGCGTTTGATTTGAGGGTCGTAAAAATCGTCGAAATTATCAACGCCGAGCACTTGCCAGCCATCCCTGAGTAATCTCTCACAGAGGTGCGAACCAATGAAGCCCGCAGCACCCGTTACCAAAACTTTCATAAAACAATCCTTACGCACTAATAATAATGACCACTCCCACGGCCAACACAATTAAAGCTATAACTCGTTGAAGAATCTCCGATTGTCCCTGAAACCACTCTATCATTGGCCTGAGCTTCTTAGGCCCCAAAACAAGAACCAATATACCCGATATTAAAAGAAGAATACCAATCGCTATTATCACCCAGGGCTGTTTACACTCGCCTGCCCCAACTAAAAAGACAACGGCTAATGCCAGTCGTATCGGAGCTGCAACGTACAGCCGGCTGCCTTTTTTAAAGAATTCAAACAGTCTTTTCATCACGCTCGGCTTCAATACGTACACTACACCAATGGCCACAATAACTATTCCTATGATTTGAATCGCGGTGCTCATGATTGTCCCCTTTCTTTTTAAGGGTGAATTTTAATTACGGCACGACGGGAGCTCGGCCGATACTGTAATATTCAAAGCCGGCCTTTTTGACGACTTCCGGATTGTAGAGATTTCTGCCGTCGAAGATAACAGGCTTTTTCAATTTGTTGGCTATCACATCGAAGTCGGGATTCCGGAACTCCTGCCAGTCGGTGAAGATAACAAGGGCATCGGTATTGTCGAGAGCGTCGTAACCGTTTTGAAAGGTCTCGACTTTGCCGGCCAGCGCCTCCATCGCCCCGGATCCGGCTTCAGGGTCGTAGGCTTTTATCTTCATCCCCGAATCGAGCAGTTTCTTTATACAGTTAATTGCCGGCGACTCCCTGATATCGTCGGTCTTTGCCTTAAACGCCAGGCCCCAGACAGCCAATACTGTTTGCTCCTCTCGGCCGGAAAAATAATCCTTAATTCGCTCTGTAAATCGCTCGTGTGCATTTATGTTTACCTGCTGTACCGACTTGGCTATGGTCATATCAACACCATATTTAGAGCCTGTATGAATCAGCGCCCGAACATCTTTCGGAAAACAGCTTCCGCCGAAACCTACGCCGGGGAACAGAAAAGACGACCCTATCCGAGAGTCACTGCCGATACCCTGCCTGACCAGCTCCACATCCACACCGAGCCTCTCACACAATTCTGAGATTTCGTTCATAAACGATATTCTCGTTGCCAGCATCGTATTTGCCGCGTACTTCGTCATTTCAGCCGAAGCAGGATCCATAAACAGTATCCGATTACGCTTTCGCATAAACGGACTGTACAACTGTTTCATTATCTCCTTAACCGCAGGATTATTTGTCCCGATGATTATCCTTTCCGGATACATAAAGTCCTCGACCGCGGCTCCTTCTTTCAAAAACTCCGGATTGCTCACATAATCAAAGGGTATTTCCGTCTTGGATTTTATAATATCCGTTACCTTCTGATACGTTCCTACAGGAACTGTGCTTTTCGTTGCGATAACTCTATAGTCTTTGAGGTATTCGCCGATATCCGCGGCAACAGTAAGAATCGCTGATATATCCGCTGAGCCGTCCGGCGCCGAAGGCGTCCCAACCGCCAGAAAGATAACGGTTGAATTGGCCACTCCGAATTTCAAATCAGTTGTGAAGTGCAGACGACCGAGTTTTTCGTTGTGTTTTATTATTTCGGTCAGGCCCGGCTCATAAAAAGGGATTACACCATCCTTTAGAGAGGCGATTTTCTCACTGTCATTATCCACACATACAACATTGTTACCGGCCTCTGCCAAACATCCCGCCGTCACCAACCCCACGTAACCGGAACCTACCACACAAATCTTCATATGCTATCTCCTGTTTTTCAGATTCCTGTCAGAAACTTCCCTTTTCCTATTCCACTACCCTTCGTACAACCTTTAACCGGATTCATCAACAACCTCTATCATATCAGCGTCTATCTCAACACTCGCCGCTTGGCCGAGCATATCTATCTGTAAGACCAAACGTATGGTGTTTTGTAACTTAACGGCTCCCTCCGAATGTGTCGTTTTATGTCTGCCGGCTTTTACGACAACTCCCTGAAGGTCGGCTAATGGTCCTGCTATAACACGACACCGCTGTCCTGCTTTTATATACTTATGCGGGGAAAGAGGAGCGCCGGATTGGAGAGCCTGCTCAATTTGTAATAGTTCGCTGAGCAATTTCTCCTGGTCCTTGACTTTGATTATGTTTGCCACTCGATTGGTCCGAAACAGCTCTGTCCGCTCGTTATCGTCGCCGCAAAAGAACAGATACCCGCTGAACAAAGGCAGCAGCGACCGGACAGTGCGTTTTCTTATCCGCCGGACACGCCAGCTCATCGGAAGAAAGTAACTGATATCCCTGTGAATCAAATCCTGGGCTAGCGCCTTCTCGTTTCTGCTTTTGGTATGTGCCACCCACCACTGACCGGTAAAATCACGGACAGATTCCACCTCCGGCCAGGCAATAGGTGGATTTTCACTTTCCTTGAGCAACTCTGTTCTCCCAAATCTAATACAAAAGGCTTAAAATATCTTCCCGGCGGCAAATTTTATTACAACCGCGATTAATCCACATTAAACCGGCACTTTATATTAACCGATTATTTAAATCGGAAATTTCAGTTTACTTCGTTAGAAATACTTGTCAAGCACAAGAACGAATCCCTTGGCGTTTTATTTCTGATGGGATTCAGACGTAGACAGCAGGTAGATAAAGGGCCTGATTTATCATCGACTATTTTCGTTTGACGATTGATAACTCATCGGCTATCGTACTAGATACAAGAGACGCCCAAAAAGATACGAATTAGGAACCGGTAATGGCTAAATCACAGACTGGAGCGGCTAAGTTGCCTGTTTTGTTTACCTGCATCGGCAGACGGGTTTCCCTGCTCAACAGCTTTCGCCACGCCGCAAAACAACTCAAAATAAATGCCCCGTTTCTCGGCACGGATACCACCGAGCTAAGCCCTGCTCTACAACTATGTGATAAAGCCTTTATAGTTAAACCGGTAACACATCCGGGATATATCAGGCAGCTGCTGTCCATTGTCAAAACCAATAAGGTAAAATTACTCGTCCCTACTGTTGATTTGGACCTGAAAGTCCTCGCCCGGAACAAAGCAAAATTCGCCGACATAGGCTGCTGCGTGCTCGTCTCAAATCCCGATGTGGTGGATATTTGCCAGGACAAGAGAAAGACGTATCGTTTTTTAATCAGGAACGGTTTTGACACACCCCTTACGATGAGTATTCGCACCGCGCTTTCCAAAAAGAAACTCAATTGGCCCTGTTTCTTAAAACCCTGGGATGGCTATGCAAGCAGAGGAAATGCTCTCGTAAAAAATCGTAAAGAGCTGGCCTTCTTCGCAAAAAGGATTCCCAATCCCATCTGTCAGGAGTTTATCGAAGGTACTGAACACACCTGCGATGTATACGTCGACTTTAATATGAAGGTCCGCTGTATCGTTCCGAGAAAACGAATTGAAGTAAGGGCCGGAGAGGTCAGTAAGGGCCAAGCCGTGAAGAACCCGGTAATAATGAGAGAAGCTGAAAGATTGGTTAAGACACTCGGGGCCGGCCCAGGAATTATAACTTTGCAATTATTCTTAACCGCCGTTCATGGGATAAAATTCATTGAGATAAATCCACGATTTGGAGGTGGTGTCCCGCTCTCAATAAAAGCCGGCGCAAACTTCCCAAAATGGATATTACAGGGATTGCTCGCTTCAAAAACAAACATTCGTTTCGACGGCTTCAGGGATAAGCTGACGATGCTTCGATATGATGACGAAGTCTGGCTGTAGAATACCGGAATATGTAAGAGGCGAAAATGTTCTTAGATAGCTTAATCGGACCAAACCGCGACATCCGCTGGGTGATTCAGTTCTGGCCTGTGCTCGTCTCATCCTTTGTCTTTGCACTGGCCGCAACCTGGCTGTGCAAAAAAATCGCCGTAAAATTCGGAATCGTCGACAGGCCCGACGACCTCGTTAAAACACACAAGGAACCTATTGCATACCTTGGCGGAATCGGTATGCTCATAGGCTTAACGGTTGGTGTCTTCGCCGGTATCGGTTGTTTGAGAAACTCTGAAGTTCTCGGCCCTGCCTTGAAATGGCTGTTGGGAATACTGGCTGGAGGTGCAATTGCCTGTTCCGTGGGACTAACCGATGATATATTTGAGTTGAACCCGACGAAAAAATTTCTTGGCCAGATCGCCGCCGCTATTATCTTGCTGCTGGTAGGTATTGTGCCAAACCTGCAGTTCCTCACGGGTTCTCCATTGAATCTGCCGATATCCCATAATATTCTGGTCGTTCTCGGCGTTGGGACTGTGATATTCTTCGTACTTGGTGCAACAAATTCATTAAATCTTCTGGACGGCCTGGACGGTCTTTGTGCCGGTGTAACGGCCATTATTGCCGCGGCTATGTTGCTGTTGGCTGTTCATCTGGCAACCTGGGGGTACAGCGATGTAGGCGACCCTGTAAGGATTATAATTTGTCTTGGGCTTGTAGGGGGGGTGTGCGGCTTCCTGCCTTTCAATCGACACCCGGCTAAGATATTTATGGGCGACGCCGGCAGCATGCTTCTGGGCTTTACGGTGGCCGCTCTGATGCTTTTATTTGCCGAGTGGGTACCACGTTGGTGGTTGGCTTCTATCGTCGTTTTTGGACTGCCTATTCTCGATACCGCTGTCGCTCTCGTGAGGAGATTGCTGAATCGCAGACCCTTATTCGTTTCTGACAGAGGCCATATTTACGACCAGATGATTGACAGAGGAATACCTCTGAAAAAGACGGTTGCTATTTGCTATGTTCTCGCTGGTATTTACGCCGTCATTGGCTTGATAATGAGCCAGATTAGAACATGGTATGCCGCTGGTGTGTATATCGTGGTCTTTTTGGTCTCTGCCCTGGTAGTGTGGCGAAAAGGCTACCTGAAAATGGAAGGACTGAGAGGCGCTATTCGAAAAGAACCTTGATAGCAAAACCTGTCACTCGATTATCTTCCACAATATCCCATCCCCTTTAGAGCCTCGTACCGGCGAGACAGCATAGACGTCTCCTTCCGACAGCCATGTCTCCAACGGTTTGTCACTCAATACCGGTAAACCTTCGCTGCTCGCATATTGGGATATGATCCTGATATCCGCCCTTTGACCTTTAACTTGCTGCCTGTAAAGCAGCGGATAAACCATCGTGTTGTCCGCATAAACGACTGCAACGCCTTCCAGTTTCGCGAACACTTCATCGGCGAATTGTGCCGCTCCCCTGTAACCCGTCTTCCAGGGACGTAAAAACCACGTGTAGTCATTACGGTAAGGTACATCTCCACGCGTGGGAAGATTAAACTCCATACTTTCCGCCGCGATAGGCGCTACCACATAAACCGGAACCGGAAACAAAGAAAGAATAAGTACCAGGTAAACTAAAATCTTATGATGGGAAAGACTGATAAGCAAATCAAAACCAACACCGATCAGCACGCAGGCCAAACAATAAAAGGGTATGAAAAACGCATATCGGTCAGGAACCGTATATCTAAAAGCAAATACAAAAAAAAGAACCAACAACGCTAAAAGGATATTTCTAAAACCGCGGTCCGGCGATATTTTCTTCAGCCCGTAGAGACCCGTAAAGAAAAATATCACATTGGGTGTCGGAAAATTATACGCCATTAGTATCAAATTCTCTTTGATAAGATTAGCCGACAGTCCTATGTTGAAAACATTACTTTGCCATCTGTTACCGAAGAGTGCCGAAGCTAAGGTAGCTGTAAAATCTCCCGTTTGAATGTACTTATTGATAATAAGGTATTCATACGGGACTGCGCCAATAATCCATAGACCGGTAACAATACCAAAGTCTCTAATGCTAATCTGTTTTTTGACCAACAAAACGACCAGAAAAATCAGATAGCATATAAAACCGATAGAGGCAAACATATGCGTGGCTATCGCCAGCCCGTTGAAAAGCCCTAAAAAATACAGAAAGACCATCCGTTTCGTTTTAACGTATTGCAGCAGCATCACTAATTCGGCCAATAACAACGCCGCATACAAGGTATAGTCTTCCGCTATCACAGCGTGACGCCAGAACGTATGGGAAAGCGCCAATGTAATTGCGGCTATTATCGCCGGCAAATTCTTCTTCAGCCACAATCGCAGCAGCAAAAATAAATTCGCAACGGCAAACGCCCCCGCAAACGCTGAAATCAAATTCACCCTGTATCCGAATTCACCAATAGGTATAGATTTGACGAGGATACCAATAATATGATAAAGAGGATGTGAAAGAGCCAGGCCGAGCTTGCCCTCGATATCGTTGTGCCAGATGCGGTATTGATACACTCCGCTGTCCTGCCACAGCGGCCCCGGCGCACACGTCGCTATATAAAGCACTGCCGCCGATAATAGCACCGCAGAGTAACCAACCTTGATATTGCTAAGATTTGACGATTTCATATTCGCCTTTACATTTGATTAAATTGTTACCGTCAAATACTGGGTATCGGCAGTGAACCGCATCGCCCCTTCATAAGCAAAAGGCACAAGCAGGGTATCACCGCCCTTAAATTCAACAGGCCCCTGTTCGGACGCCGTAATTGTTCCGCAGCCCGTTAAAATGACCATAGTTTTCATCTGTCCGGCTGAAAGCAGCAATTCACAGTTTTGTCCCTGGTGGCCTTTATCTATTTTGAAGTATTCGCAATCCAAAAGCCGGCCTGTTGTTGTCACTGACAGATTATCGCCAGACGCATCGAAGTGGATGCTTTCCAGGGCTTCTTCGATATGCAGCGGCCTTGCTTTGCCCCTATCGTCAACGCGGTTGAAGTCAAAAACCCGGTACGTCGTATCCGACGGCGTTTGAATCTCCGCTATCAATAGCCCCGCTCCGATACTGTGAGCGGTGCCTGCCGGAAGAAAATGGCACTGGCCGGCCTCAACCACCGCTTTCGTCAACAGTTCAGCAACGTTACCCTTGTTTATGGCATGTGCAAATTTCTCTTTCGTTACACCTTTTTTCAATCCCTTATAAATGACCGCGCCCGGCTCAGCGGCTATAATATACCAGCATTCCGTTTTGGGCTCTCCTTTCCCTAATCGCTTGCAAGCCTGCTCATCGGGATGGACCTGAACGCTCAATATATCCTGGGCGTCGAGAAACTTGATTAACAATGGAAAGGGGCGCCGGAAATTTTCATCACCCGTTATTTCTTTCGGACACCTTTGAATTACCGAGATAAGCGTTTGTCCCGCCAGTTCGCCGTTTGAGATTACGGATTTATCGTCCGGCAAATCAGCCAGCTCCCAGCTCTCGCCGATTTTCTCGCCGGCAGGTATCTCCTTGCCAAGCTCTCGCAGCCTTTGACCGCCCCAAATACGCTGCTTCAATATCGGCCGAAATTTTAGCGGATAAAATCTCATCAGCCGGATTCTACTGTATCGCCGATGTCCCGTCCAGATTTACCTGCCCTTTTTCCCAACGCAGCGTGGGCACAGGCCCTCAAGCCGAACTTGCTGCCGATGAATTATAAATCCTCTATTCAGACCTTTAACAAGCGGAAAGGACAGCTTGGTCAAACACTGTGTTACTCCACATTTTTTGCACGTGAAGTGAGGATGGCATTGGTTTTCAGTGCACTTGTCGGCCAGCTCGAAATGCCACGCCCGCTTCTGCATAAACGCCTTATGCACCAGCCCGGCTCCGCAGAAGCTTTCGAGAGTGCGGTAAATCGTGACTTTGTTCGGGATAGTAGGTGCAAGGCTGGCGGAAATCTGTTCCTGGGTCAGCGGTTTATGGGCTTGCAGCAAAACGCTTAGAATCGCCACCCTCGGCCCCGTCCTGCGCAGGCCTACGGAGCGAAGCAAGTTCTCGATTCTCTTACTTGTTTTGGATTTCATTGCCCACCCTCCCCTTTTTCGCCAAGATGCGCATGGCTGTGGTGCGCATGGTCCGTGCAGGGACTCGCCAACCGGATATCAGACTTGACAAACAACAGCGGAAAAATAATGTCGCTGATACAGCACGGCAGCCAGGTAGCCACGAATAACGTTACAAGGATGCCCCCAAGAACTGCAGCCGTCATCTCAGACTGCATATTCATCAAGAGATACGATGATGACGCCCACGTACTTATCAAAATATGGCCGGCGTGTGGAAATTTCGTCCGAGGCAGAAAATACGCAATAAAGATTCCCAGAAACGCTGCCGGGTTGACTATATACCATTCTTCAATAAAACCAAGGTGAAGACCGTGTTCGTCACCCTCATGCTTATGTTCCGTTGTTGTTTGTGCCTCATCCGGAGAAGTTGTCTCGGTCTCGTGCAGTTGGCTGTGCTTTGGCACATTCAATCCCAGCAGTTCCGCACCGATATGAGGGATTATGATATCACTGAGCGTAGCTATCCCGACAGAACCGGTAAAACCAACGACCAGTACAAGAAGAAACCGTTTCTTTTCCGAATGGAGCCGGAACATCGACGCCGTAACAATAGCGCTTAAAGCAACATGGGCAGGGTGGAAGACGGCAAACAGTGTATGCCTGCTTCCGCCGCTGATATTTCTAAAAACCAGCATAAAAACGATGCCCAATACTGCACCAAAAAGCGTAAACGGCGCATGTCCCTTCAGCTCCACGAGAATATGTTTCGCTCTTTCTTTTATCGACATCTTCGTATCTACCTTTATTTAAACGCCAAATTAACACTCCTAATATTACATCATTATATTTCTAAATGCAACTAAGTTGCAAAAAAAATTGTAGTTTTCATTTCAATATTAATCGTGGTTTCTGCTCCTCCGAGTAAATGTGGGGCAAACAACCGTTATTACGGCCCAAAAAGCCATTGCAGGTTTGACCTAAGATAGTTAAATTAGGGCCTTTATCGAAAATAGCAGGTTTCTTGGAGCGTATAAAAATGATGGCTGTAAATAACCAGAAAACCAGGAAGATACTTGTATTACTCGTATTGGCGATTCTGTCCGCTTCTTTCGGCTGCCAGAGCACCCGCGCACCGGCCCGGCCCCTCATCGGAATCACCAGCGTCTATAGCCTGGACGAAAAAAAAGGCACGACCACGGTTGATTTCGCCTATGTAAAAGCAGTCACCGAGACCGGCGGTGTCCCCCTGATTCTGCCAACAATATACGAAGAAGAAATTCTCAGGCAATATGTGGATTTGCTCGACGGCCTCGTGCTCGTGGGCGGCGATGACATCCCACCTTCCGCCTACGGCCAGCAGCCACACGAAACCGTCAAAATAATGCCCACCCAGCGATACAACTTTGAAAGAAACTTAATCTCCATCTGGTGGGCACGCGGCAAACCACTCCTGGGAATCTGTCTCGGAATGCAGTTTACAAACGTCGTCGCAGGCGGTTCCCTCATCCAGGATATACCATCGCAGGTAGGCACGAAGGTTAAACATCGCGGCTATCATAACGTAACGATTGAACCGAAAAGCTCCCTGGCAAAAATCCTCGGCGCCGAACAGGCCTACGTTTACTCGAATCATCACCAGGCCGTAAAAGACCTCGGCAGGGACTTGAAAATTATCGCCCGAAGCGAAGACGGCGTCGCCGAGGCAATGGAACGAACCGATGGAAAGTTCGGCCTATTCGTCCAGTGGCATCCCGAGGCCGGCGACGATGTCGAGCAGAGAAATGCCATTTACGGCGCCTTGGTTCGGGCCTGCGCTCACTCAAAATAAGAGTTCTCAATAAATAATAAGGATACCAAAATCAAAAATGAAGATTGTTGAAGCAACATCATCTCTTGCCGGATTAACCGGAATAGAAAAAGGCTGCGTCCTGACCATCGGAAACTTCGATGGCGTCCACATCGGCCATCAACAAATCTTAAGCGCCGCCAAGCAAACCGCGGCAGAAGGGCGCACGCAGCTGGTAGTAATGACTTTCGAGCCGCACCCGCTTTCTGTCTTACGGCCGCAGCAAAAGCTCGACCTCTTAACATCCCTCGCATTCAAAAAACATCTCCTTGCCGAAGCCGGCACAGATTGCCTTCTCCTCGTA
>Ga0315534_1001640_pt1 | contig 15404 bp, 12 predicted proteins | sample SalMarSW160240MG_FD_203094 | JGI IMG/M metagenome (GOLD analysis project Ga0315534, IMG submission 203094) | Salt marsh sediment microbial communities from the Plum Island Ecosystem LTER, Massachusetts, United States - Salt Marsh Sediment SW1602-40 ... | reverse complement strand
GTGGCGATCAAAACGCCCGAGCAGATGGATTTGCTGGCTCTGCACCGCGTGCGATCGCGTCTTGTCAGCCAACGGACGGGGGTGATCAACCAAATCCGCCCCGAACGCGCTTCGCACTTGCCATCCCGTAGCGTAGCGCCGTCCGGGCCCCGCCGGGCCGAGCGTCAGGTCGAGCAGCCCCGCTATCGTCCTCGATTTCCTTCTGCAGGCTCTCGGCGAACTGCTCGTAGCTTTCGGTCGCAACCACAGTAAGCGTATTGACCTCGAAGCCGCGCAGCCGGGTGCCATTCTGGTTCACGCAAAGGCGCAAGCCGCGGCCGATGGTCTGCCGCCTTTCGCGTTCGGTCTGGATGTCGCGCAAAGTGCAAATCTGGAAGACGTTGGGGTTATCCCACCCCTCCTTCAGCGCCGAATGGGAGAAGATGAACTTGAGGGGCGTTTCGAAACTGAGCCGCTTGCGCACTACTCGATGTCGCCCCGCCTGCCGCCGACCCACAAAAGAAACCAGATATCGCGCCGGACGCGCCACGTGTGCTGCCCTGCCCGTGCCCACGCTGTGGCGCTCGGATGATTGTGATCGAGGTGATCGCGCGCGGCTGCGAGCCGAGGTGGCGCCCGACGCCAAGCAGGATCGATACCTCATGAGGCAGACCTCCGAGGAGCGTTGCGCCTTTCCATTACTGATCCGCTGGCTGCGCCCCAGCGACGATCTCTCTCGGCCCAATCACGCGAATCAATGCGTCAAGCACCCGTCGATGCGCTCTGAGCGTCCGCCGAAAGCCAATTCCCGGCTCCCAAACTCGCCTGCGTGCAGACACGCAGATCGCCTCGTGCTGTCGTCGCGCCCGCCATTGAAGCCGGGGCTGACATCAAATCCCCATAGCGCCCGCGGCACCGCTTCTCCCTAACTTCCCGCGACTTCGTGCCTTGGCACTTTTCGAACGCCGGCCGCATCAGACCATGGATCGCGTCGCCATAGCCGGCGTTCGAAAACCTGCACAATTGCGGAAGTTACGATGAGACTGCCAAAGAATTGATGTCGCGGAATTCCTTTGGTCTCATGCCCGTCGCATTGCGGAAAGCGCGCACAAAGTGCGGCAGATCGGAATAGCCAAGAGATGCTGATATGTCTGTGACGGAGGTATCCGTTTCCAACAACAGTTCCACGGCACGTTTAGCCCGCATGGTGTTCGCGATCGTGCGGAAGTCGGTCCCTTCCCGCTTCAATTCCCGCTGCAAGGTCCGTACGCTGATGTCCAGTGAGCACGCTGCGCTCTCGATTGAGAGGGTTCCGGTCAAAACCTGAGACCAAGTTTGCTGCGCAACGATGTCGATCGGTTTGGTCAGCCTGTCACAACGAATCCGAGCTCGCGCGAGGTCTGCGAGGGTGATTAGCCTGCGCGGCGGCGGCCCTTTGCGCCGCGCGTTAAGAAGCTTGGCCTCAAAGCTTATCGCCACATCAGGAGCATCGAATACGACAGGACACTGGAACGTGTCTTCGAACTCCGTAACGCGCCGCGGCCGCGGGATATCGAGCTCGACGTGCCGCGGCCGCCACCTGTCGGGCAGGAAGGCTCGGCAAAGGCTCAACATGATGGCGGCGGTCCCACAGGCCACATGGGAATAGCCTTTGTTGCCCTTGGCCGGGGGGCTTGCAAAGCCTAACCGCGCTATTCGGTTGTGGTTGACGAGCGTCCAACTGTCGCCGGCACTGTGAAAGCCGATCGTGGCGATGCCGCGCTTGATGGCGGCGCCGAGCGTGGAGGCCTGAATGATGTATTGCCCCCAACATCCCTTGCTGGCGATGGACAGATGAGGGGCCAGCAGAAGGCCGAGCGTCTCTTCGCCGGAGTGCCGGGCAGTCGCATTAATGAAGGCCGACAGAGTGACGTGGGGAATGAAACAGTCCTGATCCTCGATCGCCTCGATGTCGAGCATCGCCGCTTCGTTGGCGCGGCTGAGAACATTCTCCCCAAACGCATTGCGGACAAAGCCGGAGACGCCTGCGAGCGCGGTGACAGACACGACAGCGATCGACCCCGATCGCGTGTAGGAGAGTTTTTTCGGCGTTGGCGCAAAATGGCAGTTTAGGGCCATCGCTATTTGATATATCCCGGTAGGCTCACTGAGGAGACTGAATTCTTGTAGTCTTTGTCGCGCATTTCTGGCCGACAAGCCACCTCGGTTGGACGGTTTAATGCTTTGCTCTGGAGGTGTGGGATGGCTTCTTTTTCGCGGCGCAAAATCATTCTGGCGGCAGCGGTAGGCATGGCAATCGCCGCCTCGGTGACAATAGCTGGCGTCACCAACCCGGTTCGAGCGGAAGATGAGCTGAGCGCCGACGAGGCGCGGAAGATTGCCATCGACGCCTACATCTACGGGTATTCGCTTATTACCACCAACACGACACGGCTCCAGATGAGCAATGTGCCCAAAGTCAAGGAGATGCACGCGCCGCTGGGGACTTTCTTCAACGTACGGGGCTATCCCCCAGCAACGTACCGTGGTGTGTCGGCGACGAACGCCGACACCCTCTATTCGTTGGCCTGGCTCGACTTGAAAGAGCCGATGGTTTTCAGCCATCCCGAGATCAAGGACCGCTTCTTCACCTTCGAGTTGGTCGATCTTTGGATGATCGTCAAAGAAAGCGTCGGCACCAACACGGCTGGCTCAGAGGCCAAGACCTATCTCTTCACCGGCCCCGGTTGGACGGGCGAGGTGCCCGAGGGCATGACGCATATGTCATTCCCGACCCGCTATATGGTGATCCTCGGCCGGACTTATGCGCTCGATACGCCCGAGGACCTCGCCAAGGTCCACAAGCTGCAGGATCAGTACAAGGTCGTTCCTCTCTCTTCCTACGGGAAGCCGTACACTTTTGTCGCGCCGCCGGTGGATCCGAATCCGCCCGTCAGCATGACCGAGGCACCCCAGAAGGCAATCCTGGCGCTCGGTGTGGAAGGCTATTTCAACTGGCTCGCCAAGCTCATGGGCACTGTTGCCAAACCGGCGGCGGAGGACGCGCCGATCGTTGCGAGCATGGCCAAGCTGGGCATCGTGCCCGGCAAGAAGTTCGAACTCTCGAAGCTGGATTCGGACGTAGAGGCTGCGCTGAAGGACGTGCCCGAGGCGGCGCTCAAGAAGATGAATGAGGCCTGGGCCGAGGGCGGCAAGGCGGCGAACGGTTGGCGCTACAAGCTCGTCTCCGGGCGTTATGGGACGGACTATCTCGCACGCGGCGCTTGGGCCGCCGACGGTTGGCCGTCCCAATTGCCCAAGGTTTCCATCTATCCGACGACCTATGTCGATAGCGACGGCAACAAGCTGGACGGCAAGAACAGCTACACCGTCACCTTCCCGAAAGGCCAGACACCACCAGTGAACCCGAAAGCGTTTTGGTCGATCACCATGTACCAGATCGACAAGGGGCTGTGGTTCTATCCCAACAAGCTGAACAAGCTGACCGTCAGCCCGCGCGACGCATTGAAATACAACGACGACGGTTCGCTGACCCTCTATTTCCAGCACGAATCGCCAGGCGCCGACAAACAAGCAAATTGGCTTCCCGCACCCGCGGCGCCATTTGCACTGACTCTGCGGATGTACTGGCCGAACCAGAAGCCACCCTCGATCCTCGACGGTTCTTGGTCTCCTCCGCCAGTGCAGAAGACGGACGAGTCTCTCCTGAAGAAGCTGGAAGACGATTTGTAGTAGTACGGCCGCGCGCGGTCCGACATCTCGCGGGGGGAAATCTCCCAATGACGCTTCGCACGAGACGATTTTGGGCACGCGCAGCCATTGTTGTCGCGATCCTCGGCGTCTTAGGCGGCATCACCGGGTGGGCGCTCATGCGCTTCTTCCCGAATCGGGTCGACCACTATGGCGGGATTGTCATCAACTATCTCCGCACGCTGACGGCGCCGAAAGGCACGTCTACTCGGTCAAGGCGGTCGCCGGTTCATCCGAACCGGGTCCATTATCGTACCAATCTGCCTTCGGGAATAGCTTTGCATTGCGCATATTGAAAAGTCGTTCCGGGCCGGGGTGCCATTGCGTAAAGACTCGGGCAATTGCACCGAGAAGCCACGGCTACCCTGCACGCGTCGATGCCTTGTCATCGACGTGACTCAAGCTGCGCCGCGATGCGGCCTTGGCGCAACGCCGCCACGGTCCCTTCCGGCAGCGACGTCCAACCCAGTTCGGTAAGCGGCACGCTCGCTACATAGAGGACATCGGTCTGGCTTCGCGGGACTTCGACGTGCAGGCCCTTCACATGCAGTTCGCCGAGGTTCGCGAGGCTCAGTCCGGGCGGACGGGGCTTGCTGAAGTGGCCGCCACCTTCGTCCCAGCACCGCTTATGCGCGTGCACGAAGAGGATGTCGCCATCGGAATAGAGGAAGTTCGCGGCGCCCAACCTGGCGAGCTCGGCGGCCGTATCCGCAAAGATGCTGAGCCGATCCTCTAAGGCTGGCGGTCCGGCCGCGCCTCGCCACAAGGGGGCCAGCCGTTCGAGCAGAACGCAGAAGGCAAATTCGGAATCCGTATCCCCGACGGGGCGGTATGAGCCTGACTGCAGGCTCACCTTGTCCCAGATGCCTTCGAGCGAGCCATTGTGCGCGAACACGTGCATCTGACCGCCGAGCTCCCGCTTGAAGGGGTGCGTGTTGGCGAAGGTCGGCGGTCCTGCGGTCGCGTAACGCACATGGGCGATGACGCTGGTGCTGGTCAGCGGCTGGGATTCGATGAACCGCACGAACGGGCTGTCGCTGGCCGGCTCCGGTTCCTTGATGAGCAGGGCGTCCTTGCCTTCGTGGTACGCGATTCCCCAGCCCGACTTGTTGGGGTGAATCAGACCGCCATGTTCGGCAAAGGCATGCAGCGAATACCTCAGCTTCACTGGCTCGGAACTGGAAACGCCGAATAGCTCGCACACTTTTGTCACTCCGTGGCCTGCTTTTCTACCTTCCTCAATCGTCGGCGTCATGGCCTTACGGCCTGTCCGCGCGTCAAGTGCCCTGGCTCCGCGGACGTGCTCTTGGCTGGCATCCATATGAGACGTCCTAACGGATAGGGGACATCGGTCCGGTTGCTCAATGATGGTAGCCGCCAGCCTCCTGCTCGGTCATGGGCCTACTCACGGGATGCGCGGCGAAGAATTCGAGGCTCCGCCTCAGGTCTTCGATGAAGAGCGATGCAAGGTCTTTGCTGAACCCATGCCGCACCAGCACGCGTTGCACCACGAGGTCCTTGCGGTTGGGCGGCATGGAGTATGCCGCCACCTGCCAGCCCCGCATGCGCAGCCTGTCACTGAGATCGAACAACGTGTAGCCCTTGGTATCGAAGCCTTCCTTGACGGTCCAGGAAACCGCAGGAATGCCTTTCTTCGGGTGACCGTCGAATAGGACTTTGAACGGACCCATGTTGTCGAGTTCGGACGCAATGTATTGGGCCGTCTCGTAGCAATCCATGTGGATCTTCCGGTAGCCTTCCTTGCCGAGGCGCAGAAAGTGATAGTACTGCGCGATGATCTGGCCGCCCGGGCGCGAGAAGCTGAGAGCGAATGTAGGCATGTTGCCACCGAGGTAATTCACCCAGAAAATCAAATCCTCTGGGAGGTCTTGCCGGTCGCGAAAAATGCACCAGCCAGTGCCCAGTGGCGCCAGACCGAACTTATGGCCCGAGGCGTTAATGGATTTCACCCGCGGCAGCCGAAAATCCCACTCGATCTCGGGCGCACAGAAAGGGGCGAGGAAACCGCCCGAGGCGGCGTCGACATGCATCGGGATGTTGAGGCCGGTATTGTTCTGCAGTTTGTCGAGGGCATTATGCACTTCTTTGACCGGTTCATACTGGCAAGTGAAAGTGACGCCGAATGTGGGCACGACGCAAATCGTGTTCTCGTCTACGCGGTTTAGCACCTCCTCTGCATTCATGATGAGCCGATCACCCTCGAGCGGGATCTCGCGTAGCTCGATCTCCCAGTACTTGGCGAACTTGTGCCAGCAGACCTGCACCGGTCCGGTGACGATGTTGGGCTTGTCGGTTGGTTTTCCAGCGGCCTTCATCCTTTCGCGCCAACGCCACTTGGCCGCCATGCCGGCGAGCATCGCAGCGTCGGACGACCCCGTGGTCGACGTACCCATCGTGTCCGCGGCCGCGGGAGCGTTCCAAAGGTCGGCAATCATGTGGACGCAGCGCGCTTCGACCTCGGCGGTCTGCGGATATTCATCCTTGTCGATCAGGTTCTTGTTGACGCATTGATCCATTATTTTGTGTATCTCGTCATCGAGCCTGGTCTGACAGAAAGTCGCGAGGTTTTGGCGTGAGTTCCCGTCGAGCATCAGCTCGTCCATAACGACCGAATAGGCAATACTCGGACTATGCTCCTTTTCAGGCATCCTGTACTTCGGCATCGGCTGGGAAACGTCTTCCGAGCCGTAGACATCGGCCAGGAGATCAATCTTGATGTCGCTCTTCGAATACAGTGCCATGTGTTCCAACTCCCACTCATTATCTTGATGCGTGGCTCGCGCCGCGCCTGATCCACTTGCGCCGCGATGAGATCAAATTCGACTGGCGAGCGATTGAGGCCGTCGGAATCCCTTATCGGCGCTGACGTGAATCTTCACTATAGTACGGTTTGCAGCGACGTTGGTCGGGTCTAGCCAAATTTGCGCCCACTGAAATCTGTTTGCCAGCTCTTATGAAGTTTGTGGGTGTCGTCGGCCCTTTCGGCCTCGGATTTGGGCATCCGTACCGGCGTATAGATCGGAGTAGCCCTCCCGTCGTCGCCTGCAAATCCGTGTGACTGTCGGATATTGCATATTTTGGGTGCCAACAACACGACACTTTATTCCGGCGGGTCACATTCATGTCCGCGCGACCTGCGGTCATCCGCTGTCGAAGGTCAGGGCGGCGGCGAACCGCGCGACGCCGTGCATTCCGAACTACACATAAGTCGCGGGGCCGATTGCTGATCCGACGAGAAATCCTGTAACAACGTGCATGAGACGAGAGAGTTGCTCTCGGGCATCGGGGAGCGCGCCGCTTTCCTAAAGCATCGCCGCCGACCTTGATCGCTACGCTGCCTTATCACTTGGAGGAATCATTGAAACCGCGAGCTAGATCACACTTCCTTGCGCGCTTCCGGAGCTATCGGTTTCTCGGTCTGTTGCTGGCGCTGCTGGCCCTCCTGATCGGCTCACCATTCTTCGGAACAACCGTTCTCAGTCGCGTTGCTGTTGCCTTACTGCTGTCTATCCTGCTATTCGCAACGGTGATTTTGGCGACTAATGCTCCTCACCAGCGATGGATCGCTGCAATACTCGCAACGGTTTGCGGCGTCATCTTGTTTGCCGGTTTATGGCTTGAACACCGCGTGATTTACCTTCCTGTTGTCGCGCTGCTGACGATCTATCTAGCCTATACCATCGCCGTGGTTCTGTATCGAATAGTCGTCGCAACCGAAATCGACGCTGACATTTTGTGCGGCACGGTTGCGATTTATTTGCTTATCGGCGTTGTCTGGGCGTTGACATACTGGCCTATATATGAGTTCGACGAGGGCGCGTTCGCAGCGGCATCTTCGCTCTCAGCACAGCCATATGATCTCCATCGGTTCCTTTATTACAGCTTCAGCAATTTAACGTCGCTCGGCATAGGCGACATCACCCCGGTAAACCGTTTCGCGCAAATCTGGACCACGCTGGAGACCGCGACCGGCAATCTCTACATCGCCGTGCTAGTCGCGAGACTGGTCAGTCTTTACCGCTAATCAGCTTGGTGTCCGTTTGTGGGGATCATTGTGACGCTGACCAGGTTTTTCGGCCTTGATCGGCAACAAGAAATTGACTTCCGCCTCGCGGACGTTACTCGTGAAATCGCTAAAGGCAGCTTCTGAGCGAAGCGACTGGCCTTCGCTCGGAGATGGACGTGGGTGCATGACTGATCACATGGCGATAACTGAACTTATTATAATAAACGATCAGTGCGAGCCTGTCTTGCAGCGGTGCTCGAGGCTATTTCCCATGGTTGAGGTCTATAGGTTGGATGTCGCCGATACAAATTCCTGTGAGTGTCAAAGTGGACATGCCTGATCCGCCTTTGATGTCAGCTAATGATGTCTTGAACTATGAAGGCTGACTCAATGGGTTAGCGTTAGATGAGAGCTCACGAGCCATGAGAGGAAGAGGTCCTGCAGAGGATATGGATACTCGGACGAAGACGGTACTGACGCTCTTCCTGATAGTGCTGATTCTGATCATTCTGGTCTATGGCGCCAACGTTCTTCAGCCCTTGGCGGTTGCTCTTCTATTGTGGTTCTTCATCAATGCCCTTGCAGATGCGTACCGCCGTGCTGTGACGCCGGTGTTCCAAATGCCGCCGCCGCTTGCCCTCGTTTTAGCCTTGGCCACGATCCTTGCGGCGAGCTTGATTGTTATCGATTTGGTTGTCGCCAATATCGCCGCCATGGGGCAGCAGGAAGCCAGCTTTGATGCTGGCTTCAGTGTCTTGATTAAGAAAACCGCGCAGCTTCTCGGCGTCAAGAGTCAGGAGCTCGTGGACCGGATCCTAGCGTTCGTTCAGTTGGACCCATTGGTGAGCAGCATAATTGCCGGGATGGCGAGCCTCGCTAGCCAGTCCACGATCGTGTTCCTCTACGTGATCTTTCTTCTGGTAGAGCAGCGGTTCTTCGACCTGAAGCTGCGCGCGGTCGTCCCAAATGAGGAGAAGCAAACGCGCATCCGCGCAGTCCTGGGAAGGATCGCAGAAGACGTGCAGAGTTATCTTTGGATCATGACCCTGGTGAGCACGTTGACGGCCGTGCTTTCCTACGGCGTGATGGCTCTGGTCGGGCTCAATGAGGCATTTTTCTGGGCATTCCTCATCTTCGTGCTGAATTTCATTCCCACCATCGGGTCGATTTTTGGAACAGCGTTGCCGGCGCTCTATGCTCTGATACAGTTTCAGAACGTCACGCCGTTCCTATTGATTCTATTAGGCGTTGGCGTCATTCAGTTTGTCGTTGGCAACGTGGTTCAACCCAGGTTGGCCGCGCGGCGTCTGAATCTCAGCCAGTTTGTGGTTATCCTATCGCTCTTCGTCTGGGGAGCCATGTGGGGCATCGTTGGCCTGTTTCTTGCGGTGCCGATTACGGCGATGCTTATGCTTGTGTTCGCAAATATTGAGGCCACGCGGCCGGTAGCGATGCTGCTGTCTGAGACAGGAAGCATAGGCCCGCCTGACCGACTAGCGGGACCAAAGTAGTGAAGTCACACCGCGTAAGTCTGCTAATGGGATGGCCCGGCCGTGCTCCTACCCCGCGGTGCGTAAAATCCTTGCGGGGGCGTCTCGCCCAACGCCGGATTGGCCTCAGCTCCGCGATCTTTTCGCAGAAGGCGGCGATCAGCTCCTTCTCGGTCCTAGGCGAACATCGACACAGTACTGGATACCATCGGGAGTTTGCGGACGTTTCGCCTTGAGAGTTGGATCAACGACCGCGCTACCGCCGCAACTTGCTGAAAGCGAAAGCAGACCTGACGGATTGCGAAAGGATGCGAACAAGTGGAATCAGATCTCTGTTCATATGCATTCGCCGCATCATATGCGTTTGCGCTGTCGGCGTCATCGGCACGATTGATGTCTAGGGCGGACGACAGCGTCAAAGTTAGCAATGGATTCCAGCATTTCGTCGAGTGGCGTCGAATCGACGCAGTAACCTTCCCGTAACGCCTATACGCGGTTGACCTCGCTGCCCACGACTCTACCCTAACGTCACTGGAGAGCCGCTCCGATATCCAACAACACTACAGCACCGTCATTGGAGGCAGAGGCATGTTGAATCTAGAGCGGACTATTATTTTTTCCTGCTGTTTGCTCGCGCTGTTTGCCGGCGGGATGGTCGCTAGCAGTCCCGCTGCTGCACAGCAGCAGCAACGGCCTCAACAGCAGGCCCAGCAACCGCCGGCCCAACAACAACAAGGCCAGCAAAAGCCCAACATCCTCTTCATCATGGGCGACGACATCGGCTTGATGCAAGTTGGCATCTACCACCAAGGCATCGCGCTTGGAGAAACGCCGAACATCGACCGCCTGGGGATGGAAGGCGGCAAGTTCACCGACTACTACGCGATGCAGAGCTGCACCTCCGGCCGCAATGCCTTCTTCACGGGCATATCCGTTGCGGACCGGTATGATCCCCCCGCAACTTCCCGGAAGTCCGTCCTATCTGCGGCCGGGAACTCCGGCGATCGCCAAATTCCTGCTCGACCTCGGCTACACCACAGGTGAGTTCGGCAAGAACCATCTCGGGGACCACACCGAGGCGCTGCCGACGGCGCATGGCTTCCAGGAATTTTGGGGCTACCTCTACCATCTCGACGCCATGCAGCAGGTGAGCTTCCCTGATATCAACAAGAGTCCAACCGAGCAGGCGGTGGCGCCACCGTGCAAAAACACCCCGATCCCCGGTGTCCCTGAAGTTCCAGGTGCGGTGGATCCCAAGACAACGGTTTGCCTGACGCCTCCGCGCCCGGTCCTCTGGTGCAAGTCTTCCGACGGCAGCGCGAAGAATCAGACTTGCCACGATGAAGGGCCGCTAACGCTCGATCGGTCGCGAACCGTGGACGAGGAAATCTCGGCCAAGGTCATCGACTTCCTCGAACGCAACGATCCCAAGAAGACGGGCAAGCCGTTTTTCATTTGGTACAACCCGGCCCGCATGCACGTGACCACGGTGCTGTCGCCGAAATATCAGTCCATGGTGGGTGAACCCGGAGGCAAGGACTGGGGCGTCAACGAAGCTGGCATGAAGCAGTTGGACGACAATATCGGCCTCGTCCTCAAGAAGCTTGAAGACATGGGCCAGCTCGATAACACCATTGTTGTCTTTACGACTGACAATGGGGCCGAAGCGATCTCCTATCCTGACGGCGGGGTGACACCGTTCAAGGGCCAGAAAGGGGAAGCCTACGAAGGCGGCTACCGTGTCCCGGCCGTTATCCGTTGGCCAGGGGTCATAAAGCCAGGGACGCTATTCACCAAGATGTTCGCGTCCCTCGACTGGCTTCCCACATTGGTAGAGATTGCGGGCGGGCCGAAAGGGGATGGTCTCAAAAAGCAAATCGAACAAGGGGCCTATACCGGTATCGTCAAGACAACGCTCGATGGTGTGAATCAGATCGACTACCTGACAGGCAAGTCAGATAAATCAGCACGGGACGTATTCTATTACTTCTCCGGCGCGACGCCCTCGGCCGTCCGCTACAAGAACTGGAAGATGTACTACAATATGTCTCAGCCTGGCGCCGATGGCTGGATTCTGCCGCTCATTCCGTTCCACTTCACCCTGGTCAACAATATTAAGCGGGATCCATTCGAGCAGGCAACCGGGGTCTCCCAGAAAACGGCCGCAAGCACGCAGGGCGCCCTCGGGGCGCCGGCTACCGCCTTCATATACGACTGGAACCTGCTGCCGATCGGCCAGCAGCTGTGGCTCAGCTGGTTTGAGACGCTCAAGGAGTTCCCGCCGATGCAGGCGCCGGAGAGCTACAACCTCACGCAGGTGATGGACCAGATCAAAGCCGGCGGCGGTCACCCGAGCGATTAATCAGATCGGTTAACATGATGTGAGTCTGCGGGCGTCTTTTCCCAAAGGGACGTCCGTTGCCTATTTGTGGCGAGGTAGCAACCATGAGAGTGAATGTCCGGCTTTTTTTGGCTTCCGTACTTGTCGTTGCTGCCTTTGCCTGGGGCGCGCCGGCCCTCGCCCAGCCCGATCCGCTTCCGTCCTGGAATGATGGTATTGCTAAGCAGGTGATTATCGAATTTGTGCAGGCGACCACCGACCGCTCGAGCTCGAAATTCGTGCCGCCAGCGGAGCGTATCGCTGCCTTTGACCAGGATGGCACGCTGTGGGTCGAGCATCCCATGTACACGCAGGTTGTCTATTGCTTGGACCGAGTGCCGATGGTCGTGAAGGAAAAGCCGGAGCTTGCAAAGGTCGAGCCCTTTGAGACGGTGCTGTCAGGCGACCGCGAGACCATAGCCAAGCTCTCGATGGATGACCTCTTCAAGGTTCTTGCCGCTACGCTCACCGGTATGAGTGTCGAGAAATTCCAGGCCGAAGTAAAGGCGTGGCTCGAAACCGCGCGTGACCCCCGCTGGAAGCGGCCATACACCGAGCTCACCTATCTGCCAATGATCGAGCTGCTCAAGTATCTGCGCGCTAATGGATACAAGAACTACATCGTCACCGGCGGCGGCCAGGACTTCGTGCGCGTATATTCTGAGCAGGTGTATGGTATTCCGCCCGAGCAGGTTGCCGGCACCGCGGGCGGCACGAAATACGGCTACCACAAGGACGGAAAGCCCTTCCTCACCAAAGAACCGAAGCTGCTCTTGAACGACAACAATGCCGGCAAGCCCGAAGGCATCCATCTAATAATCGGACGCCGGCCTTATGCCGCGTTCGGCAACTCGACCGGCGACCGGCAGATGCTGGAATATACCAAGGCCGGCGAAGGTAACCGGCTCGCCATGCTCGTTCTGCACGACGACGGTCAACGCGAGTATGCCTATGGTCCTGCGCTAGGGCTGCCCGACACCAAAGTCGGCACCTTCACCCAGGCGCTGTACGACAAGGCGAAAAAGAACGGCTGGACCGTTATCAGCATGAAGAACGACTGGAAGCGTATCTTCGAGTTCGAGTAAGCGCAACCTTACTACTGTTCGATTAAGCGACTGGGTCGGAGCGCCTTGAGCTTGGTAAAGACGTTCTCGATCGGATTGAATTCGGGGCTGTGGGCAGCAGTTAGATGAGGCGGGCACCGGCGGCTTCGATCGTAGTGCGGATGGCCGGCGCAGTCAGCGTAACCTGTCCGTCGTCAGAGATATTGAGACACTGAGCGGTGCAAATTAAGGGAGGCTCTGGCTCGTCTGATTGATGATGTTACGCGGCTTGCCGTCGGTGCTGCAAGCGGCGTTGTGCGATGGTCTGGCGTTTGATCCTTTCTCTTTGCAGCAGGATTGTCTGGCCACGTCCGAAGTAGACGTCAGCCGGGGTTAGGTTATCGATGCTCTCGTGATAGCGGAGATGGTTGTAGTCGGCCACGAAGGCATCGATCTGTGCTTCCAGGTCGCCCGGGAGGTAATAGTTTTCGAGCAGGATGCGGTTCTTGAGCGTCTGGTGCCAGCGCTCGATCTTGCCTTGGGTCATCGGATGATAGGGAGCGCCGCGGACGTGGTTCATGTCATGGCGTTCCAGCCATTTTGCCAAGTCGTCCGCGATGTAGGAAGAGCCGTTGTCCGACAGCAACCGCGGCCGATGCACGACCTTCGCCTTGTCGAGCCCTGATGCCGCCAGCGCCTGTTCGAGTGTGGCGGCGACATCGGCGGCCTTCATGGTGGCACACAGTTTCCAGGCGACGATGTAGCGCGAGAAGTCGTCGAGAACAGTCGACAGATAGAACCAGCCCCAGCCGATCACCTTGAGATAAGTGAAGTCGGTCTGCCAGAGCTGGTTGGGTGCTGTCGTCTTGTCCGTGAACTCCTCGGCGGCCCTCATCACGATGAACGCTGGGCTGGCGATCAGATCATGGGCCTTGAGCAGCCGATAGACCGATGCCTCCGAGACAAAATAGCCCTCGGTGTCGGTAAACCGCACTGCCAATTCCCTCGGCGACAACGCGGACTCATCCAGCGCCAGATTGACGATGCGCTCGCGGACATCATCCGGAATGCGGTTCCAGACGCGATCCGGCTTGGGATGTCGGTCGTCCAGGGCTTCCGGCCCACCGGTCTGGTACAGGGCGTACCAGCGGTAGAAAGTGGCGCGCGGAATGCCGATCTTTTCCAGCGTACGCCGCACCGGCAAGGCAGACTGCTCGACCAGCCGGATGATCTCAAGCTTCTCGGCGGCGGGATATCTCATGCGGCGTCCTCCCCATCCGCCGTCACGCTTTTTTTGAGCAGACGGTTTTCCAGCGTCAGCTCGGCGACGACCTCCTTCAGTGCGCCGGCCTCACGCGGTAGCTCCTTCACTTCGTCCGACGTCGCAGCCCGGGCAGTATCGCCCGCCAGGCGCTTCTTCCCCGCCTCGAGAAAGTCCTTCGACCAGCGATAATAGAGGTTCTGGACAATCCCCTCGCGCCGGCACAGCTCGGCGATGCTGGCCTCGCCGCGCAGTCCTTCCAGCACAATGCGGATCTTGTCCTCCGCCGAAAAGTGCCGCCGGGTCGCCCGGCGAATGTCTTTGATCACGGCTTCCGCCGGCTGCTTCTCCGGCCCGGATTTCTGTCTCATCTTCGCCCCTTAATAGGCTACGATGAGCCAGAAATCCTCCCTTCCTCAACCCGCCCAATTTGTCTCATGAGTGCTGACGGCGGACAGCGTAACCAATTGACAACAGATAAGCTATTTGTTCGACGACCCAGCAAAAATCCCGCTTTTTGCCAGCCAGAGCTGATTTATGGGAGCACGATGCGCAATAGGATGGTCTAGGCGTGCCATGAGATATTTGACGACAATGATCCTGGTTGCGACAGCAATCGTAGGGATGGTCTATGAAGCGCCAGCCGGCAACAGCACCGTCGGCGTCACCGTGACGTCTGATCGTGATCCCGATAAATTCGCTGATCCTAAAGACATGAAGTACGAACTCAACGGGGCGTACACGTTCGACAGTGGGGTGATTTTCGGCGGCTTGTTCCAATACAACGACAGGGCCTTTAGCGATCGAACCCGCCAGAATCTCGAAGGAACGGTTGGCTATCGCGTGCAGCTTCATCGCGTTTTTTCGCTGACCGGCAGCGCGGGACTTGGCGAGCATTGGCGCCAAAACCCATCTGCCGCCTTTCCGTACTACGTTCTGCGCGCCGCAGCCGATCTGGTCCTTAATCAGACCGTAACCTGGAACGTCGTTTCCCTACGCTACCGGGACTCGTTTGACCGCAATGACCACTACAATACGCCACAGGTCGCGACCGGCTTCACATATAAGCTCAACGAACAGGTCTCGGTCACGGCGAAGATCAGGCGTAACTGGAGAGACGGCGACCCTAGCAGTACGGGTGTCTCGCTCGGGTTCAAACAAACGTTTTGACCGCTTGAGCCACTCGACGGGAGATCGGTGACTTCCGCTCCTGTGCAGGTTTTCGAACGCCGGCTATGACAACGCCATCCATGGGCTAATGCGGCCGGCGTTCGAAAAGCGCCAAGGCACGAAGTCGCGGGAAGTTAGGGAGAAGCGGTGCCGCGGGCGCTATGGGGATTTGATGTCAGCGCCGGCTTCGATGGCGGGCGCGACGCCAGCACGAGGCGATCTGCGTGTCTGCACGCAGGCGAGTTTGGGAGCCGAGAATTGGCTTTCGGGGGACGCTCAGAGCGCATCAACGGGTGCTCGACGC
>Ga0315534_1001639_pt1 | contig 15405 bp, 13 predicted proteins | sample SalMarSW160240MG_FD_203094 | JGI IMG/M metagenome (GOLD analysis project Ga0315534, IMG submission 203094) | Salt marsh sediment microbial communities from the Plum Island Ecosystem LTER, Massachusetts, United States - Salt Marsh Sediment SW1602-40 ... | reverse complement strand
TTATCAGAGGACCTGGAAAAAAATGCTGAAGATGAAGTTCAAAAACTAACCGACCAGTACACTGAAAAGATTGATTCCATCCTGGAAATTAAAGAGGCCGATATTATGAAAATCTGAAGGGCAATTGGTTTGCTTTGCTTTCCACAAAATCGAGTATTGTAAAGTTAATGAACATAATAAGAGACTCCTTCCGTGCAATTACGGCACATTGGTATCTCCTTTCGGTTTTGTAAAAGTTTTGTTCTGAAGGTCCTATATGGAATACCTTTCCAGATATCGACAAAGGGTTGTTGTCGAATATTTCCCATACCATAATCTCCATCTGCATCGAAACAACATGGAAGCACTATCCCATCCCATGTTATTACTGCTTTGCTCCAGCATTGCCAGCAATAATTTTTCAGCGGACTGTTGATCACAAACCTGCCATTGCTGTTTTTCCGGTACCTGGTATATTGTTCTTCAGGCATTAACGGATTACCATTCTCAAAATCATGAAACATGGCTGTTTTGATTTCCACTCCATCTGCACCTACCCCTTGGCTCCATTTCCTGATATCTTCTATCTGATGCTGGTTATGGTTGAAAACCAGAAACTGGATAATGATGACAGGCGTGTTGGATCGGAGTATTTTCTTCCATCCGACCAGTGCCTCAATGCCCTCCATCACCTTATCCAGGTTACCGCCAACCCTGTATTTTTCATACACCGGTTGATCCAATCCATCCATTGAGATAATGATCCTATCGAGCCCGGATTCAACCACCTTTTTTGCCGTATCCGGATCCAGGAATTGTCCATTGGTGGATGTCATGGTATGTAATCGTTTTTGCCGGGCTTTCTTTATCATCTCAAACAGTTCATCATGGAGAAAAGGCTCTCCCTGAAAATAGAGAATCAAAGAAAAGAGGAACGAGGAACAATCGGAAAGGATTCTGTCAAATGTCGTCATATCCATAAACCCTTTTTCCCTTTTTAACAATCCGCTTCCGCTTCTGCATTCCGGGCAACTCAAATTACAGTGGTTTGTCAGCTCAAGGGAAAGGGTTAACGGGTATCCCAAAAAAACGATGTTCTTCGAAATTCTTGAAATCAGATAACTGATCACAAGCTGAACCAGGTTCAAACTTTTTCTTACCCTAATTGTTCTCAAGAATTCTGAACAGTTCATCCAGTTTAGGGGTGAGTATTATTTCAGTGCGCCTGTTTTTCTGTCTTGCTTCTGGTGTTTTAGCTGGGTCAACCGGCATGAATTCTCCTCTGCCAGCGGCAATTAATCGTTGCGGGTTAATGGTTGATCCATCCAGAAGGATCCTGACAATTGCCGTTGCCCGTTTAACACTCAGGTCCCAGTTATCTTTAATGGGCCCCCCGGAAGTTATATAGGGAACATCATCCGTGTGTCCCTCAATCATAATGTTTATATCAGGATTAGCTTCCAACACCCTGGCCAGTTTTTTAAGTGCATTTACTCCTTTCTGGTCAACTTCATAGCTTCCGGTTTTAAAGAGAAGCTGCTCCTCCAGAGAAACATATACTTTCCCGTTCTTCAGGGCAACAGTAAGTCCGTCGTTTTCAAATCCCAGCAATGCAGCAGATACTTTTTCTTTCAATGCATTAACAACAGAATCTTTTCTATTCAGGATATCTTCCAGTTCGATCAACCGTGCATTTCGCTCAGCCAGTTCAAACTGAAGTTCGTCAAGATTTACTTTCTTGGTATTTAATGTTTGCTCCAGCTGCCGGAGCTCATCCTCTTTTGTCATCAACTCCTCCTGGGTTGTCTGCAACTCTTTTAGCAATCGTCTGGTTTCCTTGACATTTCCTTTGATCAGTTCTTCCTGAGCTGTCTGCAGGTCAAAATATCTTCGCTTTAACAAGTTATAATCCTTCTGTAGCTGAGAGAGTTCATTCGTTTTTGCATCGACCTCTTCCTGCAATGCGGAAACGCTTTTTTCCAGTTCAGCCAGATGGGACTTCATTTCCGTGTTATTCACCGAGAGTTTCTGATTCTCAGCTTTCAACAGATCTCTTTCATCAAGGTATTTCTGACTGGTTTCCTGCAGATCCTTATATTGTTTTGTAGATACACAGGATAGGGATAAGAGGCAAATAAGGCCAAATGAGATCAGGGGTTTTGTATGGATGAACATTACGAGACGAATTAATGGTTTTACCTTTCCCGTCATTCTGATTCCCGGGTATGGGCAAAGATATGAAATTCCGTTGAGCTGGTAACTATCTTCGATCCAACTGAATTTTTATTACTATCTTTGCGTTACTAAGGTATAAACAGCTCAACAGGATGGGAAAGGAGCCCTTTGGAATGTTACATAAGATTGATTCTCCATCGGACCTCAGAAAGCTGCAGAAGGATGAATTGATCCAGGTATGCTCTGAGTTGCGGGAATTTATCATCGACGTTGTATGCTCAAATCCGGGACATTTTGGTGCCAGCCTGGGAGTGGTGGAGTTAACGGTTGCCCTTCACTATGTCTTCAATACACCGGAGGATCTGCTCATCTGGGATGTTGGTCATCAGGCATACGGACATAAGATCCTTACTGGCAGGCGTGATGTGTTCGACACCAACAGGAAATATAAAGGGATCAGTGGTTTCCCAAGACCATCTGAAAGCATTTACGATACGTTTGGTGTTGGTCACTCCTCTACTTCCATTTCTGCTGCTCTCGGAATGGCTGAAGCATGCAAACAAAAAGGTGAAGATCGTCAGATTGTTGCCGTTATTGGAGATGGTGCTATGACAGCCGGTCTGGCATTTGAGGGATTGAACAATGCCGGTATTCAGAAATCAAACCTGCTGGTTATCCTTAATGATAACAACATTGCTATTGATCCAAATGTAGGTGCTCTCAAGGAGTATATGTTGGATATAACAACCTCTCCTACCTACAACAGAATAAAGGATGATATCTGGCATCTGCTTGGGATGATCAGTAAGTTAGGACCAAATACCCAGGCTCTTGCTCAAAAGTTGGAACATGGACTGAAGGCTACATTCCTGAAGCACAGCAACCTTTTTGAATCATTAAATTTCAGGTATTTTGGACCTGTTGACGGTCATGATCTGCTTCACCTTGTACAGGTATTATCAGACCTGAAACGAATCCCCGGTCCCAAAATACTCCATTGCAGGACCATTAAGGGCAAAGGGTTCAAACAGGCTGAAGAAAACCAGACCCGATTTCATGCTCCGGGAAAGTTTGATAGAAAAACCGGAGAGATCCTCACGATACACAGTGATAAATCCGAGCCTCCAAAATATCAGGATGTGTTTGGTCATACCATAGTCGAGCTGGCCAGAAAAAATAAGAAAATTGTCGGGATAACACCGGCGATGCCAACCGGTTCATCCCTGAACATTATGATGAAGGAAATTCCGGAACGGGCATTTGATGTTGGCATCGCAGAACAGCACGCTGTAACTTATTCTGCCGGATTGGCTATGCAGGGCATGATCCCGTTTTGCAATATCTATTCCACCTTTATGCAGAGGGCATACGACCAGGTTATCCATGATGTCGCCCTTCAAAACCTCCATGTGGTTTTCTGTCTTGACCGTGGAGGATTAGTCGGCAGTGACGGAGCCACACATCATGGTGTTTTTGACCTGGCCTATTTCAGATGTATTCCAAACATGACGGTGAGTGCGCCAATGAACGAGCAGGAATTAAGGAACCTCATGTATACTGCACAGCTTGACAATAAGGGGCCTTTTGCGATTCGTTACCCCCGGGGACGTGGTGTATTGCCCGACTGGCAGAAACCAATGCAGAAAATCGAAGTGGGGACAGGCAGGCTGATCCGGGACGGAGATGACCTTGCCATTCTCTCCATTGGACATATCGGTAATTTGGTAACAGAAGCCATTGAAAAGCTGGCAAAAAATAATATCTCCGTCGCTCACTATGATATGCGGTTTGTTAAACCCATCGATGAAAATCTGCTGCATCAGGTTGGTAAGAAATTTAAAAAGATCATTACCGTTGAAGATGGAACCATTATTGGAGGGCTGGGATCTGCAGTTCTTGAATTCTTTGCAGACCACAACTACCAGCTCCAGGTCACCCGGCTGGGAGTACCGGACCATTTTATCGATCAGGGAAGCCAGCAATTGCTCTACAAAGAATGTGGGTTTGATGTACAGGGTATCTTTCAGGCAGTGAAAGCTTTGGTGAAACCCGGGATACTATCCAATGCAGGATAGGTACCCAACCTGAAACATTTTGTACAACGAAAACAAATCCATATATTCGCAATCCGAGGAAAAATCAAGAAAAAAGTTAAACGTTATAAGTTAAAAGTTTTTTCCAATACACTAAAACGTTAATATTTCTGCTTTTAGCTTTAATGAATTGTCTACCCACCTGAGGGCTGCCCGTTAATAAATTGTCTGGTAGACAATTTTAGGGCAGAGACAGGTTGCAGGGGTAGCGACGTTTAACAGGGAGGGGCCCGATTGCAGGGCGGCCCAATTCCGCCACCCGTAATAGAATAAACTTTTAACAGAGTACAAAATAGAAAACAAAACATAAACTTTATGAAGAAATGCCCAGGTGGCGGAATTGGTAGACGCGCTGGTCTCAAACACCAGTGGTAGCAATACCGTGCCGGTTCGACCCCGGCCCTGGGTACCAGATTTCAATGGGCTGATGATACAGCCTATTCCACCTGAATACTCGTAGAATCGCATGAATAAAGATGACTTGATCAGACCCTATGGGGAAAAACAGGCTGAATTTGACAGACGGTATCTTGAAATGGCCCGGATCTGGGGTGAAAATTCATACTGTGAACGAAAAAAAGTGGGCGCATTGATTGTCAGGGATAAAATGATCATTTCCGACGGTTACAACGGCACTCCTTCAGGATTTGAAAATGTGTGCGAAGATGAGAATAGCGTTACCAAACCTTATGTCTTACATGCTGAAGCCAATGCGATTACAAAAGTCGCCAAGTCAAATAACTCGAGTGAAAATGCAACCTTATACGTTACAAACTCACCTTGCATGGAGTGTGCCAAACTGATCATTCAATCCGGAATAAAACGGGTCGTATTCTCCGAAAAATATCGAATCCAGGATGGGCTGAAATTACTTGAAAGGGCCAATATCGAACTGGTATATATTGAATTATAAGAGCTGAACAGATGAAATACGAAAACAGGCGTTCAACCATTTATCTACCCATACTGTTAGCCGTTGCCATTGTAGGAGGAATTTTGATCGGATTGCAACTACAAAAAGCCGACAACAACCAGAACTTTACTATTTACCCCAAGGCGGATAAACTGAATGGTGTTATCAATTACATCGAATCAGAATATGTCGATACTGTTTCAAGGCATGATATGGTTGAAGTAGCAATACCTGCAATCCTGAAAAATCTTGACCCACATTCAGTGTACATCCCGGCAAAAGACGTTCAGCGAATGAATGAGCCGTTGGAGGGCAATTTCGAAGGAATTGGAGTTACTTTTAATATGCCAAATGATACCGTGGTCATCATGACAACCGTATCCGGCGGACCCTCCGAACAACTTGGCATTCTTCCGGGTGACAGGATCATCACCATCGATGATACCCTTGTTGCCGGTGTAAACATGAGGGATGAAGAGATCATAAGCCGTCTTAAAGGCCCCAGAGGAACAGCTGTAAATGTTGGAATCCAGCGGAAAGATGAGCCGGAGCTGCTCGACTTCACAATTATCAGGGATAAGATCCCGCTTGTTAGTGTCGATGTGGCTTATATGATTACCGATGAGATCGGTTATATCAAAATCAGCAAATTCTCAAGGACCACCTATCAGGAATTTCTTGAAGGGATAGAAAAACTGAAAGCCCTTGGATTAAAAAAATTGATCCTTGACCTTCGGGGCAATGGCGGAGGATACATGGATGCGGCAACCAACATTGCCGATGAACTGCTTGAAAAAGGGAAAATGATTGTCTATACCGAAGGCAAAGCAAGAGCCAGGGATGAATTTTTCTCCACCGAAAGAGAGTCCTTTACACAGGGGGATATCCTGGTTCTGATCGATGAAATGTCTGCTTCGGCAAGTGAAATTCTGGCTGGGGCCATACAGGATAATGACCGGGGAACCATTATGGGACGAAGGTCATTTGGCAAAGGTCTTGTTCAGGAGCCGCTGATGCTTTCCGACGGCTCTGCTTTGCGTTTAACCATTGCCAGGTATTATACACCCACAGGCCGGTGCATTCAGAAACCATACATCAATGGTACTGAGGAGTATTATAGCGATCTGCATCAGCGGTATGTGAATGGAGAGTTTGAACGAATTGACAGCGCGGTTTTCCCCGATTCACTCAGGTATGTCACTCCGGGAGGGAAATATGTCTACGGCGGTGGTGGAATCATGCCTGATATCTTTGTGCCCCTCGATACGTCAGGAATTTCCGATTATTTTATCAAAGTACGAAACCGTGGACTGATCTACCGGTTTTCATTTGAATATACCGATATAAACAGGGATAAAATTGACCATTTTAACCATTACCGGGAATTGATTGCCTATCTGGAAAGTCAAAACCTGCTCGAACAGTTCATCGATTATGCGGCAGAAAAAGGGATCCCTCCAAACAGTAAAGACCTGAGGGAATCAGGAGAAATCATTTACACACAGATCCTTGCATACATTTCACGTAACCTGTTCGACAATGACGGGTTCTTCCCGGTTTTTCATGCCATCGACAACACCCTTGAAAAAGCCATCTCTTATCTTGAAAAAGGATAAATTAAAACAACAGCAGGTGCTGCTTCTCCAGATTTCTCCAGCCAGCCTGTGATTCGTATTTTACAATATACACTTTTAAATCGCCCTGCGACTCATAGTCTACCTTGTATACTTTCTGTGCCAATACTTTCCATGGACCACCAAGCACAAAACACAAAAGAAAAGAAACCAGAATATACCGTATCATGGGATTATCCTTATTGATTCGAAATAACAAAATCAAGAATTATGCCTAAGCTTCGATCTCTTTCCTCTATAAAGCCCATATGACCGGAATGATCAAGCAGCGCAAGTGCTCCATTTTCAGGCAGTGTTACCCTTTCAATCAGGGCATCATAAGCAATGTAGTTATCTTTTTTCCCAAGAATCCATAAAAACGGTGTTTGGCAGTTTTCAAGGATTTCCCGATAATCGGGGCGTTGCATCATTCCGTTCAACACAGCAATGATCCCAGAACCGGGAGTCCTTCGCGCTATTTCCCTGGCAAAATCAACATCGTCACGGAATTTTTCCAGATTATCGTCAGCAAAGGCTTTTGGAATATTTACGTTGTAAATCAATTCCTTTTTACCCTCCCGGATCAAACCGATTTCCCGTTCCCGGTTTACCTTTGTTTCAGAAGTGTCAGCCAGAGGATGGGAATGAAAAAGAGAGAGCGCCTTTAGCCTATCGGAATACTTTGCAAGAAATGCAAGGGCCACATAGCCTCCCATGGAATGGCCAACCAGGATGCATTGTTCAACCACCAATCGATCCAAAACGTGGTTAACCACATCTGCCATGAATTCCATGGTATGTACCTCTCCTGCAACTCCTGATTCACCATGCCCCGGAAGATCGATAGAGATCATTCGTCCCTGCCCGGCCAACCCGTTGGTAAATGAACGCCAAATCTCCGATGATTCGAGATAGCCATGCAGAAAAACAACTGGAATGCCCTGGCCCTCATCCCTGAATGCAACCTTTATATCATTGTGAAATATCTCCTTTTTCATTACCTGATCTTTATTGTATAGAATTAGTATAAATTATAATCCGTATGCTGAGTAACATTGTAAAAATATGCGTAAAAAAATACATTTGATCACACTAGGAAGGGAACGATTTCCTAATGTTTAAAGTTATTTAACATCCGTAAAAAACAATCCCATGAGTAGTTTTTTTGGTTCATCACTGACAAAAAAGTTGGTAATGGCGCTGTTAGGTCTATTTCTCATACTTTTTCTGATCGTTCATCTTTCGATCAACCTGCTTTTGTTATCAGACGATCCTGTAAAATTCAACAAAGCTGCACATTTTATGGCTTCGAATACAATCATTAAGGTTTTTGAAGTCATTCTGTTCCTGGCATTTGTCATCCATATTATCTGGGGAATTATTCTTCAAATCCAGAACTGGCTTGCCCGACCCAAGCGTTATATCAGGCATTATTCATCTCAAACATCATTCTTCTCGAAATACATGATCTATCTCGGGGGAATAGTTTTGATTTTTCTGATCATCCACTTCATAAATTTTTATTTCGTGAAACTGGGTTGGGTTGAAGGGGATTCGGAAAACTTTTATGGTATGGCATATGAGTTATTCAAAATACCAGTTTATACAATTATTTATCTTTTATGCTTTCTTTTCCTGGCGTTCCATCTAAATCATGCTTTCCAGTCCGCTTTCCAAACCATTGGATGGAACCATCCAAAATATACTCCTGCCATTAAATTCATTGGAACAATTTATTCGATCATTGTACCATTAGGATTTGCAATCATTCCAGTGATTATATACTTTTTTAAATAATCAAGTAAGCATCAGGTTATGACGAAATTAAATGCCAAAATACCCGAAGGACCCCTGGCTGAGAAATGGACCAGACACAAAGCTTCCATTAAAATCGTAAGTCCGGCAAACAAAAAGAAATTAGATATTATTGTAGTCGGTGCCGGTGCTTCCGGTGCTTCCGCTGCTGCAACACTGGGAGAACTGGGATACAATGTAAAGGTTTTTGTATATCATGATTCACCCCGGAGAGCGCATTCCATTGCTTCGCAGGGAGGGATCAATGCAACCAAAAATTATAAAAATGATGCTGACAGTGACTACCGGTTGTTTTATGATATGATTAAGGGAGGCGATTTCAGAGCACGGGAAGCCAACGTGTACCGTGCGGCAGAAATCTCCAACAACATCATCGACCAATACGTGGCTCAAGGCGTCCCCTTTGCCAGGGAATACAGCGGTTATTTAGCCAACCGCTCGTTTGGAGGGGTTCAGGTTTCCAGAACATTTTATGCTCAGGGGCAAACCGGACAGCAATGTACGCTGGCAGCCTATCAGGCGTTGAGCAGGCAGATCAAAGAAGGGAAGGCAACATTGTATCCCCGAAGGGATGTGCTCAACCTGGTGGTTGTTGATGGTAAAGCCAGGGGGATCATCACAAGAAACCTGCTGACCGGTGAGATTGAACGGCATTCTGCCCATGCCGTTGTTTTTGCAACGGGTGGATTTGGAACGGTATATTACCTGTCGACCCTGGCTATCAATTCAAACGGTTCAGCTGCACTGTTAGCCTATAAAAAGGGAGCCTTTATGGCTAATCCGAGCATGGCGCAAATTCATCCCACCAGTGTCCCGGTATTGAATGAATACCAGTCAAAGCTCACCCTGATGTCTGAATCCCTGCGAAACGATGGAAGGGTATGGGTCCCGAAGAACAAGGAAGAGAAACGTCCGGCTAACGATGTGCCTGAAGAGGATAGGGACTATTATCTCGAACGGATGTATCCTGCATTCGGCAACCTTGTCCCAAGGGATGTGGCATCCAGAGCTGCAAAAGAACGGTGTGATGCCGGATTTGGTGTTGGTGAAACCGGATTGGCAGTTTACCTGGATTTCAGAGATGCAATCCAGAACCAGGGAAAAGACGCCATTGCAGGGAAATATGGAAACCTGTTTGATCTCTATCGCAAAGTGACTGGAATCAATCCTTATGATGAGCCCATGCGGATCTATCCCGCTTCCCACTATACAATGGGTGGTTTATGGGTGGATTACAACCTGATGACCAGCATTCCCGGATTGTATGCCATCGGTGAGGCAAACTTCAGTGACCATGGTGCTAACCGGTTGGGTGCCAGTTCTCTTATGCAATGCTCCGGTGACGGATACTTTATCTTACCGGTAACCATTGGTGATTATCTGGCAGATGATATTAAAACCCCGAAAATTCCGACCGATACTCCTGAGTTTGAAAAAGCGGAAATGGAAGTGAAAGCAAAACTTCAAAAACTTTTATCGGTAAACGGTTCGCAAACGGTGAAAACATTCCATAAAAAGCTTGGACACATCTTATGGACCTATTCGGGGATGAAAAGGAACGAAGAGGGGCTCAAGAAAGCCCTGGATATGGTAAAAGAGCTGAAGGATGAATTCTGGAAGGATGTTAAAGTTCCCGGGGAAACGAATGATTTCAACCAGGAACTGGAAAAAGCAGGCCGGGTTGCTGATTTCTTTGAACTGGCACAATTGATCATTTTGGATGCATTGAACCGAAAGGAATCCTGTGGAGCCCATTTCCGTGAAGAATTTCAAACCGATGAGGGAGAACCCAAAAGGGATGACGAAAATTATTCTTATGTGGCTGCCTGGGAATATACCGGTGATGATTCAGCCCCTGTATTACACAAGGAAGAACTAACATTTGAGTATGTTGAAGTAACCCAAAGAAGTTATAAATAAAACCACGATATACTCCATCTAAACCAGAGACCGAGTATTAAATAAAGCAATCTTGTTATGAAAATAACACTGAAAATCTGGCGCCAGGAAAATCGCCAAACCAAAGGAAAATTTGTTACGTACGAATTGGATGATGTTTCAAAAGAGATGACCTTTCTCGAGATGTTAGATTATCTGAACGAGAAGATTATTAAGGAGGGCGGCAAGCCCATTGCTTTTGACAGTGATTGCCGGGAAGGTATCTGCGGAAGCTGTGGTTTGTATATTAATGGTCGCCCCAATGGTCCACAGAAAGGTGTAACCACCTGCCAGCTAAGCATGAGTGCTTTCAAGGATGGAGATAAAATCATTGTAGAACCCTGGCGGTCCAAAGCTTTTCCTGTAATCAAAGACCTGGTAATTGACCGCACCGCCTTTGATGAATTAATACAAGCGGGTGGATACATTTCTGTCAATACAGGCGCAGCACCGGAAGCAAACTCAATTCCGGTCAGCAAAGAGAAATCAGACAGGGCATTTGATGCCGGTATCTGTATAGGGTGTGGATCCTGTGTTGCTGCCTGCAAAAATGCTTCCGCCATGTTGTTCGTATCGGCAAAGATTTCCCAGCTGGCTCTATTGCCACAAGGACAGGTAGAAGCCAAAGAAAGGGTACAACATCTGGTTGAAAAAATGGATGCCCTCGGGTTTGGCAATTGTTCAAACACAGGAGCCTGTGAGGCAGAATGCCCGAAAGAAATTACGCTTGTGAATATCGCACGGATGAACCGTGAATTCTATTCTTCAAAAGTGTACTGAGAGACTACCTGAACAACAACCGTATCAAATTGAAAGATATTTTCTAGGAGGCCATTGTGCTCTCAATCTCAGTTACCGTTTTGGGTATTGGTCTTCCCAAAACACGGTATTCTTCTCCTGTGACCAGAACATCATCTTCAATACGGATACCACCAAAATTTTTATAGGTTTCTACCTGGTTATAATCGATGAAATCGGTAAATTTCTTTTCACTTCTCCATTGGTCAATCAAAGCAGGGATAAAATATATACCGGGTTCAACCGTAAGCACAAATCCCTCCTTCAATCGTTTTCCCAGGCGCAGGAAGGCAAGTCCAAACTGGTCGCTTCGTTTAACCTCATCATCATACCCAACATAATTCTCACCCAATCCTTCCATATCGTGAACATCCAGGCCCATCATATGGCCCAGTCCATGTGGGAAAAAGAGAGCATGAGCACCCTGATGAACCGCTTCGGAGATATCTCCCTTCATCAATCCAAGCACTTTTAAACCTTCGGCTATGATCTGTGCTGCAGAGAGGTGTATTTCCTTGTAGGTTAATCCGGGTTTGATTGCCCGGATCGAATCCACATTGGCTTTCAATACGATTTCATATATCTCTTTCTGCCGCTGGTCAAATGTTCCACCAACAGGCACTGTCCGGGTTATATCACTGGCATAATGCAATAACGATTCAGCACCGGCATCCGTAACCATCATTCGTCCTTTCACGAGCGTATTCCCATGATAGTGATTATGCAGTGTCTCTCCGTCGATGCTTAATATGATTGGAAACGAAACGCCTGCTCCCCGGGTTAAGGCAATTCCCTCAATAACCCCTGAAATTTCCCGTTCAACAACTCCCGGCATTGCCATCTTCATGGCGGTAGTATGCATCTCATAAGCTGTTTCCATGGCTTTTTCTATTTCCTCAACCTCAACATCCTCCTTTACAGATCTCAATTCAATAACTCCCCGGATCAAATCCTCTGATACCATCTTGCGTATATCATCCGGCTTCTTTCCAAAAAGGCTCTCCAATAGAATTATATTCTTCCCCCGATAAGGTGGTAACAGGTGTATCTTCTTCCCCCTGGTCTGAGCATCCACAAGCATGCCTTTCAAATTCTTTAAAGGAGAGCTGTTATGTATACCTGCTTTTAGCGCCCGCTCTTTTATCGACGGCTGTGGTCCCATCCAGATGATGTCATCCATATCAACATCATTCCCAAAAATATAATCCTCTCCGGAGTCAACATCCATTACCCCGGCTAATTCGGGATAGTCCAATCCGAAAAAATATAAAAAATCACTATCCTGTCTAAAAGGGTATGTATTTGCAGGATAATTCATGGAGGCTTCCGTATTGCCAGGAATAAGCACCAATCCTGATTGAAGTTTCTCTCTGAGCCTGTCTCTTCTTGATGTGTAAATCTCAGGTTTGAACATTTCTTTTTCTGTTATGTAAGTTTTAATTAATCGAGGCATTAAAGTTAATATCTAATTGGAATATGACAAATAAAAGGGATCGCTGCCTCCCCTGAGTACAATCTTGCCCTTACTCTTCTTTCAAATCCACAAAATAACAATTCTAAATTCTGATTATCAGTTATTTAATGAGTTTTATTATAAAATGCGAATATACTTGTTTATTTATATAAATTTAGTATCTTCGCTGATTACTGATAAGATATTAACAATTCCTTAACAATGTAATTCACAATATGCCCTACCGAAGATTGCCCAACACAGACAGTTCCCGATTAAAGGCCCTTCATACGGCCCTGGCAAAAGGGAAAGATTTACCTCCGTTTAAATTGGCATTCAGTCAGTCAAGTCTTCAGAAAATTCAGGAATTTCTTACCGGATTTGAACAAGCGTTAATCCTGAAAAAGCAAGATTACCTCAAGCAGGTCGAGCACAATAAAGTGTATCAAAAGACGATCAGAAAAGTCAGGTTATATATCTCCCACTTCATTCAGGTCATGAATATGGCCATTGCACGCGGAGAGATTTCCTCCACTACCCGTAGCTTTTATGGGTTAAAAGAAACGGACAAAAACCTCCCTTCTCTTCAAACGGAAGCAGAGATCATTGAATGGGGACAAAACCTTATCAATGGAGAAGCCAAACGGATCCTGAAAGGATTATCACCCATTACGAATCCTACCTCAGCAGTGGTCAAAGTAAGGTATGAGCAATTTCTCGACGCATACAATTTTCAGAAAACCCTGCAGAAAAAAAATGCTCTGAATCATCAGAAACTGTCAGTCCTGCGTGAAAAAGCCAACCAGATTATATTACAAACCTGGAATGAAGTTGAAGAATACTACAGTGATCTGCCCGAAAACATGAAGCGTGAGAAAGCAAAGGAATATGGTCTGGCATATGTCTTCAGGAAAAATGAAATGAGGAACATCACTTTTGCCGATGATCAGCATAAAGGAATAGGTTAGTCTCCTTTATCCTGGCACTTCAATAACTCCTTCATCCCCTCTGTTTACTCATGATGGTTTGCTGATACCCTGCTCGGTGCGGTAAATATACCATGTTAGCAAACCAACAAAAACTGCTGTGACAGCAATCAGCAAAAATCCTCCTCTGCCAGTGCCCAAAGAGTCAACATCCCTTGTCACAGATTCCTCACCAAAAATATAATAGATCGTCACTGCAAGACCATTGTTTACAAAATGGGCAAGGACAGGCAGCCAGATGGTCCTGCTCCAAAGAAAAAGGTATCCGAAAAATATTCCCATGGCTAACCGAGGTAAGAATCCATAAAACTGGAGATGAAAAGCACTAAAAATTATTGCTGCGATGATGATCCCGATGTGATTATTTCTGGTCCACTCACAGAATATTCGTTGTATAACTCCACGGAACAACAACTCCTCACCAATAGCCGGGATGATTGCTATCATGATCAGATTGATGGTGAATTGGATTAATGTGTCTGAATCCAGGAAGGTCTCGGTTAGTTTTCCTGCTCGTTCTTCCATCTCCTTCATCCTCACCTCAAGCCCATCCAGAAAATCCGGAAGATTCATTTCAGCATTCCATTGAGCCAATAGATTAATGATGGGCAGGGCAATCAGCATAACCAGAATCACATTAAGTGCAGAAAGCGTATTGAGATAACGGTTAAGCTTTAAATAACCGATGCTGTTCCCACTGATAAAATAAGCGATGAGGAATGCAGGGAAAACAAATGTCCCGATGGATAACCAGATCTGGAAATATTTCATAATCCCAACGTGGTTCGTCTCGCTAAGGTTCTCAATAATCGATATCATCTCCTCTGGTTCCAGTCCAAAAATGGGAAATGCAAAAAGTGCAGCAAGGAATAAAAAAAGCAGAAATGATCCAACGATGACCAGCACTGAAAATATAAGCTGCGTAAAGTGGGAGGTATTTTTCAGTATTCCCTCAGCCATTCCTCTATTTTTAATAATTTAGCCGTTAAAAGTACTTAATATTTTTTGTATTGGTTGTTATTGGAAATATTCAATTAGGGGATTATCCTCTCTCCCTTGCTCCAATGGAAAATGTAACCGATCCCTCCTTTCGCTATTTGTGTAAACATTTTGGTGCTGATCTGCTCTATACCGAATTCATCTCCTCTGACGGATTGATCCGCAGTGGGCAAAAAAGTCTGAAAAAGCTTGAAATTTTTGATCATGAACGACCCATCGGTATTCAGCTTTATGGTCATATCATTGGATCGATGGTTGAGGCGGTAAAAATTGCAGAGCACTCATCTCCCGAATTTATCGATCTTAATTTCGGCTGTCCTGTGCGAAAAATTGCCAGGCGGGGAGCCGGAGCCGGAATGTTAAAAGATATCGATGGAATGGTTAAAATGACCTCGGCAATTGTGAAGACCACACAACTCCCGGTAACCGTTAAAACACGTCTTGGATGGGATGAGGATGCGAAAAACATAGTTGAAATTGCCGAGCGTCTTCAGGATGCCGGGATCCAGGCCATTACAATCCATGCACGTACGGGTGTTCAATTGTATAAAGGAAAAGCCGATTGGACCCTGGTCGGCGAAGTAAAGAATAATCCCAGAATAAGCATTCCTGTTTTTGGCAATGGAGATATCACCGGTCCTGA
>Ga0315534_1001637_pt1 | contig 15416 bp, 12 predicted proteins | sample SalMarSW160240MG_FD_203094 | JGI IMG/M metagenome (GOLD analysis project Ga0315534, IMG submission 203094) | Salt marsh sediment microbial communities from the Plum Island Ecosystem LTER, Massachusetts, United States - Salt Marsh Sediment SW1602-40 ... | reverse complement strand
GAATGATATTTTACAGAAATAATATTTAATATAACTCAAAATTAAATCCTTAGAACTCGATATTATATTGGCTTCAAGTGATTAACCTATTCTAAATTGAGGTATTTTCAAATTATCATGTGCTAATTATAATTAAGAAATATTTAATATCCCTTAATAAATTCAATTTAATATGTTTTGTAATTGTAGATGTATAAAATGCAAAAGTCCGGACTTAGACTATTCTGAATTTATTGCAACAGATGGTTTCAATGAAGTTCATCATACCTGCAAAGATTGTGGTATTCATTTTAATCATCTTGATGGAGAAACTTACGAATTTTGTATAGAATGCAATTTTATGAAGAGATGAAATTTGATTATGATTATGAACTATCTGTAAGTATTATTAGCTACCTGTACATTAGTTTAGTTTACAAGATTTATTTAGTCTTTGTGATCAATAATTTTCAAGCATTTCAGAAAATCATTAAAAATGTCTACTAATAAATCATTGCTTAATAATTTATTTTTTATTGATATATCGGCTTTCATTTCATTTTCAAGATTAATACTTATATTTTATTAACACTTAAAAGTAGGAATAATATGTATGTAATGTTATGGCTGCCCGAAAAAATACATCTAGAAAAATAAGACTAATAAAAAAAATGAGGCAAAACAGACCGGTGCCAGCCTGGGTCATCATACGCACTCATAGACAAGTAAGATCTAATCCGAAAAGAAGATCTTGGAGAAGGTCTGATGTAAATATAGGATAATTAGGAGGTATGGAAAAAATTGTCTAATCAAGATAGTGCAGATCATGTTTATACTGTAAATCTTAGCAAAGCCTGGTTGACTCCTAAACATAGGAGAACGGATAGAGTTATCAACATGATAAAAGAATTTGCAATACGACACATGAAAAATGAGAATGTCAAAATAGATCAGGAATTAAATCAACAGATATGGAAAAGAGGAAAAACAAACCCGCCAAGAAAGATCCGTATAAAAATGTCTGTTGATGACAATATGGTGTTAGTTTCATCATATCAGGACTTAGTTGTAGAAAATAACACCGAAAAGAAATAGTTGAATAATTTTTTTCAACCATTATATAAAATATTATTTAGAAAGGTAGATCCGATAATCAACTATGAATTAGATTTATGAATGTATCAAATCTGCTATTAAAGAATATTGGGAATAATTAGAAATCTTAACTTTGACTGTATCACCTATATCCAACCCAGAGTTAACATCTTTTATTATTACAGATTTATATGCATAATTCCTTCCCTGAATAGTATTATTATTTATTTCGTCTATTAACAATTCACCCACCCAGTTTTTCCATATAGCATTTCTCTTTCTGGATATCGACCTGCAAAAACTATGCAAAATCTCCGAACGATTTTTTATAATGTTTGATGGAATTTTTTTATACTTGGAAGAAAATGTACCAGATCTGGAACTATATTTGGAGATATTTACGATATCTGGTCGGGTGAGTTTAATTAAATTGATAGTTGAATTAAAATCATATTCTGATTCTCCAGGAAAACCTACTATTATATCGGTGGCAATTGTTATTTCTGGAATTTCTTTTCTAAATTTTAAAACAACATCCTTGAAAGTATCTATATCATGACCTCTAAGCATACGTTTTAATATTTTTCCGCTACCGCTTTGAACAGGTATATGCAGGAATTTGTAAATTTTATCCGACTCTTTATAGAGTCGTAATAATCCATCTAATAGATCAGGCAAATACATAGGGTTCATCATTCCTACTCGAATTTTAAAAGTTCCTGGCAATGATGAACATGACTCTAATAATTCTACGAGATTTGAATTTATATCGCGCCCATAACAACCATTATCAGTGGAGGTTAACCAGATCTCTTTACATCCATCAACAACATCATGTTCTAACTGTCTAATAATTGATCCGTTGCGGTAACTTTTAAGCCAACCCTTTGCAATTTTTGTCTGACAAAAAGAACATTGACTTAAACATCCTGTTGCTATTTCTATGATGCTAATGATCTTATTTTGGCGAATACGTGGTAAATTTATCTTTTCGTGATTAGAATCATCTAAAAATACACTTTTTCTCCTAAATTTTGCTGAGTCAACCACATCCAATAAACTATTTAATGAATTAGGACCTATTAGACTGGCTTTTGGATTTATTTGTTCGATTTTTTCTCTTTCTGTCTTAGGAAGACATCCTGCAACTACTAAAGGTTTGTCGGTATTTGTTAAAGTATATATTTGATGAAGAATTTTATGTTCTGTAGAATCTTTAACAGAACATGTTACTAAAATGTTAAGATGAGATTTGTTTTCATCATCAACTATATTGTATCCTTGCTTTAATAACATACCTCTTATTATTTCAGAATCTGCAATATTGGCGGAACACCCATAGGCGTGAACCCATATGTTTTTTATAGGGCTACCAATAGATTCATTCCTATAAAAAGACTCGTTAGCTGAATCAACATTAGAATAATGATTTTTTTTCCCGATTATAGATGAGTCTTTCTTTTTCAAAATTGAAATTGTTTTAATAAGATCGGTGTCAAGAAATCCCAAATATTTATACCTCGAATAATACCATAAAGAATTTAACTATTTATACAGGCATTGGCGATACTTATGTATATTTTTCTTCCATTTTATTATATTTTGGAAGGTTTACGAATTCATTAAATTCGTTAAATGTGATCATTTTGTTTTTCAATTTGTATGTCATGCCTGTCTGTTTCAGAGAGGTTAAAACATTTTTTATTGCATAAGTTGAAGAATATAATGCAGAGAGTGGAAAGACAACCATTCTAAAACCTAGTTTTTCTAATTCCTTTGAGGAAAGGTTAGGGGTAGCTCCTCCTTCAATCATATTAGCTAAGAGCGGAGCATCTATCTCTTCAGTAATTCTTTTCATTTCTTCTATAGTCTTTGGCGCTTCTATAAATATTACATCTGCCCCAATTTTTTGATATTGTTTGCCTCTTTCTATTGCTTCATCCAAACCATATTCAGCCAGGGAATCTGTTCTTGCTACAATAATGAAGTCATTGCTTTTCCTAGCATCTATTGCAGCTTTTAACTTTGGAATATATTCTTGTTTAGTTATTACTGATTTTCCTTTCATATGACCACATCGTTTAGGCCAAGCTTGATCCTCAAGAAAAACACCACTGGCTCCTATTCGTTCCAGATCATTCACCATTCTCCAAACATTTAGAGGGTCACCATATCCTGTGTCTATATCAACTAAAATGGGAATTTCTACAGAATTAATAATTCTCCTAGCATTATCTATTGTTTCCCCTGCATTAAGAAATCCAAAATCAGGCATTCCAAGTAATGATGCAGATGTTCCATATCCGGTTTGAAATGCCGCACTAAAACCCACATTCTCAGCTATTCGAGCACTTAATGCATCATAAACTCCTGGCAGGACAATTATATCTTTTTTGGTTTCAAGATGTTCTCTGAGTGAGATTGTTTTCAATTTTTTCATTTAATTAATTAAATTATATAAACTTATGAACATTTGAATAGAGTAATAATATGTAATGAATAATTGATAGTGTAGTTATAAAATTTTTAAAATCAATTTGCTTGTTTCTCAAAGATCTCATAATTAGTTTCTGAATATTTTGTAACTTCAATTTTGCAATTTTCACATATGTAATATTTTACTGGAGGATCATGACTGATAGATCCGTTTATCCAGATCATCATTGCATCACAAATAGGACATTTCATTGTCATAACTAATATATCTAAGTTCAAGACTTTTAAAAATCTTTCAAAGTATTATTATCGAATATTATAATTTTACTACACATCATGATTTTGTCTATTTGACCATTTGGAAATAATAGAGAGGTGATATGGGGAACTTTTGTTAAAAAGAAATGTAAAAATATCTAATGTTGTATTTCTAGTATTAGAATTTGATTTATATAATATTTAGGCTATTATTTAGGTCTAATTGATTCCAAAAGTTATAATTATCTCATATCCAAGTTAAAAATTTTTAATCTACTTGTTTTCTTTAAAATAATTTACAGGTTTAAATTAGTCTGCTCTAGGAAATCAATTTTTTAGATACTTCTCAGTTCTAGATATTCTTATTTTATTATTTGAATCATCCTCATTAAATTTCTATGATTCAACATTGCTGAAGAAATCTTAATAAATCGCTAGTGATATAGATATTTTAATGATATCTCATTGGTTTTCAAGAGTAAATAGTGTTATTCCTAGAGGATTCTCAAGACATTATATTTTAAACTTGTTGAAAGAAAAACCTATGAGTGGTAAGGAAATTATAGATTATGCAATTTATGAGAGTGAAGGAAAATGGAAACCCTCGCCTGGATTAATTTATCCCATGTTGGGAAGACTATTAGAAGAAGGTTTGATAGTTGAAATAGAAAATGGAAAATATAAAATCACACACAAAGGTCTAGGTATTGCGGAAGATATTCAATCTATCCAGAAAATATTACAAAAACAATTAGATGTTATGTTTAGATTTGGAAATATAGGTAAGTTTATGGCTATGGATTTAATAGACAGATTATCATCTGTTGGATCAACTCTTAGTTCAAATCTTGATAAGATGACAGAACAAGAGAGAGAAAAATATAAGGAATTTTTAAGAACCGAGCTGGAAAAAATAAAAGATCAAGAAAAAGAACTAAAATAGTAAACTCAATAATAAAATTACAAATATATAAAAAAGATAAATATAATTTAATATTGTGATCTCTGATTTTTTTAACTCCATAGATAAGCTTAATTTAAAAATAGATGAAATCGAGAAAGAAATCGAAATTCAGGCGGAAAAGATAAGTGAGGAATTTAAGAAAAAAAGCACAAAATTAAAAGAGAATGAGAACTATTTTCTTACTGGTATTCAATATGGGGTTCCTTTAAAATCCTATCTTATCACCTCTAAGGGGATAGAAGTCCTTGGAGAAGAGGTGATTGATATCAATGTATTCATCAAAGAGGTAATAAATTTCGCAGATAATCCTAAAAGAAAAATAGAAGTATTGAAAGAATTAGCTACTCATCTACAAAAATTTCACGAGGTAATAGCTAACAAAAAAATATAGAATTCCAATATTAATTAATGATAAATTAGTTATTTTGTTATTTGAAGCAAAAGAAATAGAAATTTTTGGATCTAACTTCCATTATCTTTCGTGATTTCTATTAATTTCATCTTTATTAATTTTCTTAGCTCTATAAAGAAAATAAGTGGTTACAAAAAATTCTCATTATTAGGGTTTCCAAGAATATATTTGTCTAATAGGTTTTATTTGACTTGAACTTCAAATTCTGCAAATTCAGGATTTATTGGAACAAAGTTAATTCCTAATACTGGAACCTTGATATTATATAAACCAGGTGATTCAAACTTGTATGGTATAGTGACTATTCCTTCTGCGGTATGTAATAGAGGTTGACCTGTTAGTTTAGATGCAGAAAAGATCTCTTGATTGTCAGAAGAAATTATCAAGTCATAATCTACGTGAACTTGAACAGTACTACTATTTGGTTCAAAAAATGTTATCTTAAATTTTGTTTCATCTTGTGAATTAATCTGAATTGGCAAAGGTGAAATTTTTACATCAAGGGAACCTCCATTGGTACTAGAAAACATATCAGAATTGATTTCATTGGGTGTTGAATAGACTGATTGTTGGAAATTTAATGTTATCAATGATATTGTTATGAAGGAAATCATGAAATATTTAAGATATTTTACTTCATTCCACATACCAAGGTACTTTATACTAATCATATTTATTTATTCACTAAAATTAATGATCTGAGGATTTAAAATAATTTAAAAACATCAACATATTGATCGTGAAATCACAAATCATAACTCAAGATATTTGCATATCATTTTGATTTATAGCTTTATTATTTCTTAAATGATAATCCTATTTATTTAATTCATATTATAAAACAACCATCACTTTAACTAACATTATTTCAATAATTTAATTCTGACTAGAATAGTTAACCAACAAAAATTAATAATTTAAGTAACTGGACTCACAGTGCAAGCAATTTTAATATACTATGCTAGCTCAATGCGGTGTATTCAATTATCTGTATTTTTTTGATGATTTGACGATAAGATTAAATTTTTAAACAACAGTATTATTTGAGTATTAAAATATAGCTAATGCACTATAACCTGTAAATTGTTAAAAAGTTGTTTCAATTCAGAACAAGAACCAAAAATATCCATATTTATATTAGATTGAATAGTTATTTTAGCAGTTCTAAAAACCAGACCTTTTTCACAATATTTGATTTCATGTAATTTATCTAGACGTTCACTTATAATATCATCAGATTTTAGAAATCGCCCTCTTTTTGCGTAAAGTATTATTCTCAAATCTGTGATCAAGAAGTTATATCTATTTTCTGCATATTTTACTTTAGTCTTACTTTGAAATTTAATATTTTCATCAGGTAGTAAGAATTCGTGAATACTCATAAGACAGACTATTAACATAAGGTTTATTATTTATTAACTCAAGTCATAACTAATTCTCAAAATTGATAATTAAATTAAATAATTACTAGTAAAAGAAAAATTTTACTAAAAATATAAAAATAATAATTTATCATGTTAAATTATCTTTAAACAAAAGTTATCTGATTCATTAACTATCAAATATATATCAACAATGCGAAAATAAAAATGATAGCAAAATTGTCATCAGGAATGTCTGTTAAAGAACATTTTTCTGAATTGCGATCTAGAATATTAAGAATTGCTATTATTATTATCATTTTCATTATTTTTTGTATTACTTTTGGGATAAGTCTTTATTCAATTAAAATTGATTCATTCTATACAACAGATAGCGTAATCACATTCCCGATCATTTATCCTGATCCTTTTAACAATATAGCAATACAAACCACTACATTTATGAAATTAATGTTGCTTCCTCCAGGTGTTGATCTCATACAAACAGCACCAGGTCAAGCGTTTGTTGCACAGATTTACGTAGCTTCTTTAATAGGTATAATATCCTCAATACCCCTAATTATCAAGGAATTTTATGAATTTCTTAGTCCTGCTTTAGAGAAAAAAGAGAAAAAGAAAAATAAACTTTTGAAGATATTTATCCCTACAGTAAGTTTATTTGCTTCAGGAATCGTCTTTTCGTTCTTAATTGTCATTCCATTTACACTTGATTTTTTGTATAAATATGGAGAAGCTATAGGTGTTGAAACATTTTTAAATATAAATGATTTCATTTCATTTGTTCTTCAATTTCTTTTAGGATTTGGTATTGCTTTTCAGCTCCCCGTTATAATGTATATAATATCACTCTCTGAGATAGTAGATTATGATTTTTGGAAAAAAAATCTTAGATACGCTATTATTATCTTTATTATTTTCGGAGCTGTCATCACACCAGATGGTAGTGGGGTTACCATGTGGTTTATTTCAGCTCCAATGATATTACTATATATCTCTGGAATATTTGTTGTAAGAATAACATCTAGAAAAAATTATTATAAAAAAACGTAATGTTTATGAAGAGTTATGATTTGTGAATCCCTACAGGCTAAACTATATAGTATAATACTAAATAAATCAACAAATATTATCAATAAATGAATTTAAAATGATTCTAATTAATTTATACATAAATCAGGTTTTTATGATGCTAATAAACAGGTTTGTGAAATAGAAAAGATTAAAAATTTAATAATTATTATCAATCTAGAAGAAAAGTGTATCCGGAATCCGACCCCATAATTGAAACAAAAATGTTTAATAATATGTTGGAATTACCTGAGAATAAAAAAGTTATATTACTTTCTTCATTTTATTCCGGAGAAGAACGCGGAGTTATCTTAAAATTTTATGATCCTGATTCAAAATTAATATATTTTTGGAAGGATCGTACTAATCATAAACCTTATTGTTATACAAAAACAGAGTTCAAAGAAAAAGCCTTAGATATTGAGAAGGAACAACCGAAATATCAAATACAAAATGATAAAAAAATTGATTTTATTCTGGATAAGGAGATAAACGTAATTAAAATTATTGCACCAGATCCCTTATCAATAGGTGGTACTAGTGATAGTGTTAGAGAAAAAATACCTTCTTGGGAAGCTGATATAAAATATCATGAAAATTATTTATATGATAATTCTCTTATTCCAGGTACATATTATTTTAGAGTTGGTGATAATATTGTCGAATACAAATATGAAATAACAGAACAAATAGAACAACAATTGAATTATACTTTATGGAACAAAATTTCACACCAAGAAATAACAGAAATCGATGAATATAAGTATTATATTTCTAACTGGGTAAACCTGTTGAATCAACCTATACCATATATGAAAAGATTAGCAATAGATATAGAAGTTGAATCAGAAGAGGGCAGAATCCCTAATCCAAGAGATCACGATAAAAAAATTATAGCTATAGGAATGGCTGGAAGTGATGGATTCAAGAAAGTATATGTTCTAAATTATGGTGACTATGATGATAAAAACCAGAACAATAAGATGATTCCTGAGGTAATGGTATTTGAAAATGAGAAGGATTTGATTTCAGAAGCATTCAAAATAATCGAATCGTATCCGATAATTCTTACATTTAACGGAGATGACTTTGATTTACCATATTTGTATACAAGGGCACAAGATCCACTTATAGATAAATATCAGAAAAAAGCAATAGAAAAAGATAATATTCCAATAATAATAAAAAAAGAATCTCTTATAAAGAGAGGAATGCAGGCAGAACCAGTTCAAATTAAACATGGAATTCATTTAGATTTATTTCGAACGTTACAAAACAGATCTGTTCAAAATTATGCATTTAATCACAAATACACAGAATTTACATTAAATGCAATATCAATAGCTCTATTAAATGACCATAAATTAGAATTTACTGGGGATATAACTGAGTTACAAATGGATAAATTAGCCAAGTATTGTTTAAAAGATGCAGATTTAACTCTAAGATTAACTACATTTAATGATGATCTATTAATGAAATTGCTTATAGTTATATCTAGGATAGGACATTTGCCGTTGGATGATATTTCAAGATTTGGAGTCAACCAATGGATAAGAGGAATGTTATACTATGAACATAGACAAAAAAATGCATTGATACCAAGACGTGACGAATTAATATCAAAAGGGGCTTCTTCTACTACTGCGATAATAAAAGAAAAAAAATATAGAGGAGGCTTGGTAGTCGAACCTAAATTAGGGATCCATTTTAAGGTAGTGGTAGTAGATTTCGCTTCATTGTATCCTAGTATAATTAAAGTGCATAATTTATCATATGAAACTGTTAATTGTTCACACGAAATCTGTAAGCTTGATCCTAAACAACATATCCCTGAGACCACTCATTGGGTTTGCAAACGAAAAAGAGGGCTTACATCTCTTTTAATTGGTTCATTAAGAGATCTTCGAGTTAATTATTATAAATATTTATCAAAAAATAAAACAATTGAAGGAGAAAAACGTCAAACATTTGAAGTAATAAGTCAGGCTATAAAAGTTATTCTGAATGCTAGTTATGGAGTAATGGGATCGGAAATATTTCCTTTATACTGTTTGCCAGTAGCAGATGCTACTGCTGCAATTGGGAGGGATACAACAACAAAAACAATTGAAAAATGTAAGGAAATAGGAATAGAAGTAGTTTATGGTGATACCGATTCATTATTTCTGAAAAATCCTTCACCTCAAAATGTTGATATTATATCAAATTGGGCAAGAAATAATCTAGGAGTAGATTTAGAAATTGACAAAATGTATAGATATGTTGTATTTAGCGAGTTAAAAAAAAATTATCTTGGAGTATTGCAAGATGGTACAGTAGATGTCAAAGGTTTGACAGGAAAAAAATCTCATACACCTCCATTTATAAGAAAAGCCTTTTACAAAATACTTGATATTTTACGAGAAGTCGGATCCGAGAGTGAGTTCGAAAATGCAAAGGAAAAAATTAGAGAGATAATTAAGGAGTATGCCATTAATCTAGAAGAAGGAAAAATTCCAACTCAAGATTTAAGTTTTAACGTAATGGTGAATAAGTCTCCAGAAAGATATGGAGAAAAAACTAATAATTCTAAAATCCGATCTATAGATGGTAAAAATATAGATTATATAACCTATAAGGGCTTACCCCAACATATTAAAGCGGCTATGTTATTAGATCAGTCAGGTAAACAGACAAGAGCAGGAGATATAATATCATACGTTAAAACTAAAACAAATGATGGAGTAAAACCTGTGGAACTAGTTACTAATATAAATGAAATTGATATTGAAAAATATCTAGAAACTATGGAATCTACTTTTGATCAGATATTAGCCTCGTTGAATTTTAATTTTAAATCCATATTAGGAAAGGATAGGCAATCAAGTTTAGATGAATTGTTTTGGTCTAAAAAATAAATAAATGGTAGTTTATTATATCTACAAAGGAAACATAAATAATTGAATTTGTTTGATAAAATAGAACATTTTTTTATTCCACCTGAGAAAACTCAAGCTGGATATAGTTTTATGGATGTACCTGATAGGATATCGTCCGATGATGCAGAAGCTATATTATACGGTATCCCACTAGATATAACAACGAGTTTCGGAAAAGGAGCTAGATGGGGTCCAAAGGTAATTCGAATAACTTCAGCAAAACAAATCGAAACATTTCTTTTAGATAGTAATATTGAGATTCATAAGAAATTAAAGATATTTGACATTGGAGACTTTAAATTGCCAGATTTAAAGAAGAAAAATTTAGATGAAATATTTGAAAAAATGTCTGGAAACATATCTGATATAAATTCTCAAATAAGAGACAATAATAAAATTCCCATCGTACTAGGAGGAGAGCATACAATTTCTTACTTTACGATAAAAGCTACTACTAAAGAAAATCCAGTTATATTACATTTTGATGCGCATAGAGATATGAAACCTATATATGATAGAATGAAACTATGCCATACAACTCCATTTTACCACTTAATTAAAAACAAATTCATTAAAGGTTCAAATTTGATTCAAATAGGAATTAGACAAACAGATAGAGAAGAAAATTATATAGCCAAAAAGAGTGGTGTTACTACATTCGATGCTTGGGAAATACATAATAATTTCCAAGAAGTTAAACAGAAATTAAAAACGATCACAGATGGTAAAAAAATCTATATTTCTTTTGATATAGATGTATATGATATATGTTATGTTCCGTGTACAGGAACACCTGAACCATTTGGATTGAATCCGTTTGAATTAATAGAAATTATAGATTCGATAAGCGAAAATGCAAAATTAGTTGGTTTAGAAATAGTTGAAGTAGCTATGAAAAATGGTGATTACCGGGAAGGTACTCTAGCAACTCAAACTTTGTATAGAATCATTTCTAGGTTGATAAATAAAAATATAAAATAAAAAAAAATTTCATCAAGTATAGGACCAATTCATTAATAGATACCGATCTTTACGTATACTACCCAGATAAATTATTAAAATATCAGGTGCCTTGGGTTTTTGGTAATAGCAGGCTGAATATCTCGCCGAAGCTTGATACTTACACCTCTATCCCATCAACGCTATCTTCTATAGCTACCCTATTCTTTACAGAAGGTTGTCTTTTCTCGGGAAAGGCTTCCTCCTTAGATGCTTTCAGGAGTTATCCTAAACAGCTTAGCTGCTCAGCCTGCCCTGTCGGACAACTGATAAACCAGAGGCTGCGTTGCCCTGTTCCTCTCGTACTAGGGACAACTTCCCCTCAAACAACCACGCCCCTGTCAGGCAGAGACCGACCTGTCTCACGACGGTCTAAACCCAGCTCACGTTCCCCTTTAATGGGCGAGCAGCCCCACCCTTGGCTCCTGCTGCAGAACCAGGATGGGAAGAGCCGACATCGAGGTACCAAACCGCGGGGTCGATAGGAGCTCTCGCCCGCGACGAGCCTGTTATCCCTAGGGTAACTTTTCTGTCACCACCAGCCTCCAATAGTGAGGACATGATGGATCGCTAAGCCCGGCTTTCGCCTCTGAATCTCGTATCATTGGAGATCCAGTCAGACTGGCTTTTGGCTTTGCCCTCACCGGCGGAGTTCTGTCCCGCCTGAGCCAATCTTTGGGCCCCCTCGATATTTTTTCAAGGGGGTGCCGCCCCAGCCAAACTGCCCACCTGCTGATGTTCCCGTAAGAACGGGTTAGCAATACAATAACAAATGGCTGGTGTTACATTGTCGCCTCTGTCAATCCCAGAGAACTGACTTCGAAGGCTCCCAGCTACTCTCTGCATAAGGCATCATACCGCAACAACAGGCTGCAGTAAAGCTCCACAGGGTCTTCTCTCCCCGACAGAGGTTTGTGGACTGTTCGTCCACGTTATGTGGCTTCACCGGGTTGTAGGCGGGGACAGCGGGGCCCTCGTTGTTCCATTCATGCACGTCGGAACTTACCCGACAAGGCATTTGGCTACCTTAAGAGAGTCAGAGTTACTCCCGGCGTTAAACGGCCCTTAGCCCAGTTGAACCCAGGTTTTAGGTACCGTCACTGGCCAGGATACATAGGCCATACAAATCCTTTCGGACTAGCGACCAACTGTGTTTTTATTAAACAGTCGGGACCCCCTTGTCACTGCGACCTGCAGTCCCCATTCTTCATAAAAACTGCAGGCACTCCTTATACCATAGATACGGAGCTAGTTTGCCGAGTTCCCTCGCCATACGGTATACCCGATAGACCTTAGATTACTAATCCAGGGCACCAGTGTCGGTTCTCGGTACGAACTTGAAAGAATCTCCCTATACTTGCTTTCAGTGTCTCCTGGATTCAGATAAACCCTCCTTGCGAAGGGCCATTCTCACCTCATCACAGTTCTCACCATTACGATACTCCCTATGATTCGAGTAATTAGACAGAACGACGATTCTGTTCATCTTATCCGGAAGCGACAAGTAAGGTACAGACGATCTTCCAAGGCACTGGAATATTAACCAGTTTCCCTTTCGGATAACTCTGTTGAGGTTATTCTTAGGATCGGCTAACTCCCGGCTGATGACGCATTGCCGGGAAACCCTTGCCCATACGGTCACCGAGATTCCCACTCGGTTTTGCTGTTACTACCACCAGGATCTGCAATAGTAGATTAGTCCACTGGACTTCACAGCCCAGCTTCTGCCCAATCACTACGCCCATCTACCACACACCATTTTAAATGGTGGTCTAAAGTATCGGTAATCTGCTTTAGCCCCGTACATTTTCGGGGCTCCCAAGCTCGGCAGGTGAGCTGTTACGCACTCTTTAAAGGGTGGCTGCTTCTGAGCCTACCTTCCTGCTGTCTTTGCTCAAAAACACCCTTTGGTTTGACACTTAGCAGATATTTCGGGACCTTAACTTTAGTCTGGGTTGTCCCCCTCTCGGTTATGAGGCTTACCCCACATAAACCCGTCTCCTAGTTTCTCAGATGCTCGTCCCTTCGGAGTTCGAATGGACAGCGAGCCCTTTCGGGCCCTTACTGTCCGATCGGTGCTCTACAGAACAAGCCATCTCCACTAAGGTAGGACTGCGATCCAATTCGATGGGAACTAGCGATCACCGGACTAGATTGGTTTTTGACCCCTAATCCCAGATTAGAGGACCGATTTGCACGTCAGGACCCCTGCAGACCTCCAGCAGGCTTTCGCCCACCTTCGTCTTATCCAGGAATAGATCGTCCGGTTTCTAGCCTTACTGCTATGACTAAGACCCTTTCAGATCCTTCGTCTCACCAAAGGTTGCACGAAATTGGTTTCCCTTCGCCTTCCCTTTGCAGGTTAAGCTCGCCATAACAGTAAACTCCCTGGCCCGTGTTTCTAGACGGAACGTATAACTCTAGAAGGTTTTAGACTCTTGCGAATCCTCCACCTAATTCCTTTCGAGCCATACACGTCTGTAACCGGTTGGTTTCAGGCACTTTTAACCCCCCTTCCGGGGTACTTTTCAACTTTCCCTCACGGTACTAGTACGCTATTGGTCTTAGATAATATTTAGCCTTGGATGCTACTTTCACCCATATTCACTGGCCACTGCCAAGGCCAACTACTCTTGTTATAGAACAATCCATTCCTCTTTTATCTACGGGGGTATCACCCTCTTTTCCAGTTCGTTCCAAAACACTTCGATTCCGAAGTCTGGATCTAAAATCTATAACTCACCACATCTCGATATTGTTACCAATATAGATTCAGTTTGGGCTATTCCGTTTTCGCTCGCCGCTACTTGCGGAATCTCGATTGATTTCTCTTCCTCGTCCTACTCAGATGCTTCATTTCGGACAGTTCGCCCTCCCAAGCATAAAGCATGGGAGTGTATGAGAGACCTCATTCGGAAATCCTGAGATCTTTGGTCGCATGCACCTACCCCAGGCATATCGCAGCTTGCCACGTCCTTCTTCGCTTTCTAAGCCTAGTCATCCACCAACCGGCGTAGTTGCACCAGCTTTTATAATCTGGATAGTAATTCTACGCGATCAGATATATTTGAATTTGAAGCCAACTAACCATCTGTCATTATTCTATATTTTAATAATATATGAATAATCGGTTAATTGTAGATCCTATACTTGATGATCATTGTAAACTTTCGTTTACTACATCCTTCATTCCTAAATTTTGTTTAGGAATTGCATTTTTTTTAGATTACAAACCCTTTACACAGGTTGTCCGACCTTATACTAAGGAGGTGATCCGGCCGCAGGTTCCCCTACGGCCACCTTGTTACGACTTCTCCCTCGTTGCTGACCCCAGGTTCGATAGTGCCAATTAGACACCACCTCGCCAAAAACCAACTTCGATGAAGCGACGGGCGGTGTGTGCAAGGAGCAGGGACGTATTCACCGCGCGATAGTGACACGCGGTTACTAGGGATTCCATATTCATGAGGACGAGTTTCAGCCCTCAATCATAACTGAGGTAAGGTTTAGAGATTGCCTTCTCCTTTCGGAATTGGAACTTATTGTCCTTACCATTGCAGCCCGCGTGTGGCCCGAGGGTTTCGGGGCATACTGACCTGCCGTAGCCCCCTCCTTCCTCCGTCTCAGCGACGGCAGTCCCTCTAATTAGCCCCAATACTCCTGAGAGCATTAGTAGCAACTAGAGGTAGGGATCTCGCTCGTTACCTGACTTAACAGGACACCTCACGGCACGAGCTGGCGACGGCCATGCACCTCCTCTCAGCTTGTCTGGTAAAGTCTTCAGCTTGACCTTCATTCTGCTGTCTCCCCCGGTAAGATTTCCGGCGTTGACTCCAATTGAACCGCAGGCTTCACCCCTTGTGGTGCTCCCCCGCCAATTCCTTTAAGTTTCAGTCTTGCGA
>Ga0315534_1001636_pt1 | contig 15418 bp, 17 predicted proteins | sample SalMarSW160240MG_FD_203094 | JGI IMG/M metagenome (GOLD analysis project Ga0315534, IMG submission 203094) | Salt marsh sediment microbial communities from the Plum Island Ecosystem LTER, Massachusetts, United States - Salt Marsh Sediment SW1602-40 ... | reverse complement strand
TCGAACAACGCCTTGAAGTCGGGACTCTGTTTCAGCCGGTTGAAGGTCCAAACCACATCTTCCGCCGAAAGCGTGCGTCCGGACTGAAACTTCACGCCCTCGCGCAAATGGAAGCGCGTGGTGCGCTCGTCGATCGTCTCGAAGCTCTCGGCAAGGCGCGGCTCGAGCGAGAGATCCTGGCGAAAGCGGATCAGCGGATCGAACAGAAGGTGAGACATCTGCAGCGTTGCGACCGAGAGCTGCTGATGAGGATCAAGCGAGGTCGGATCGGAATCGTAGGCCATGCGCAGAGTTTTAGGCTCTAGCACCTTGGCCTCGACCCCTTGCTGGGCCAAAGCGGCGAACAGAGCGACGGAGATGGCGGTGAGAAGAAGACGCATGCGCCGGCTATGTCGCCCGAAAGGCCTGGGCCCGTCCACCCCTTTGCCTCGCGCTGACCGCCTCTATACAGTCCCCCTCTCTTGGGAGGAGCCCCTCAGGCTGGAGCAAAATTGCAGGGTTTTTTCGTCACCGGATCCGACACCGATGTCGGCAAGACAATCGTCTCGGCCTGGCTCGTGGCACGCCTTGGCGCGTCCTACTGGAAGCCGGTGCAGGCCGGGACCGATCCGGAAACCGACTCCGGTGCCGTGCGCCGTCTGTCTGGAGCGGCGCCGGACCAAATCCTGACGGAGGCCTATGTGTTGCCTGAGCCGCTCGCGCCGCACGAAGCCGCGCGGCGGGCGGGAACGGCCATCGACATGGCGAGGCTCGTGCCGCCGCCTTGCGAGCCGCCGCTGGTGGTCGAAGGTGCGGGCGGTCTCATGGTGCCGCTCGACGAAAAGTCTTTCATGATCGACCTTGCGCACGAGCTGGAGCTGCCCTTGATCCTCGTCGTGCGTTCTACGCTCGGCACCATCAACCACACGCTGTTATCGGTCGAGGCGATCAGGCGGCGCGGCCTTCCTCTTGCCGGCGTTGTGATCAACGGTCCCGAGACCCCGCATAACCGCGCGGCAATAGAGCGTTATGGCAAGGTGGAGGTCATCGCCGAAATTCCCTGGCTCGATCCGCTGACACCGGCGACACTCGCCGCTATCGAGCCTGAGCTCGATCTGACCAAGCTTACACGGGCGGCCGCATGAACGAGGAAGCAAAGCATAAGGACGCGTCGGTGGCCGAGGACGTGTTGGCGCGCGACCGGCGCTATGTCTGGCATCCATTTACCCAGCACGGGACGGAAAGCGAGCCCATCGTCATCGCGCGCGCCAAAGGCGCGTCGCTGTTCGACGCTGGCGGCAAGGAATATCTCGATCTCGTGTCTTCGTGGTGGACCTGTACCCATGGACATGCGCATCCGAAACTGAACGCGGCGCTGGCCGAACAGGCGCGCCAATTCGAGCATGTGATGTTCGCGGGCTTCACCCACCAGCCGGCGGCGGACCTTTCCGCGCTGCTGGCGAACGCGCTTCCGGGAGATCTGAACCGCGTGTTTTTTTCCGATGACGGCTCCACCTCGGTCGAGGTCGCGCTCAAGATCGCTTATCAATATTGGATCAATTGCGGTGAGCCACGGCGGCAGACACTGATTGCGCTGGACGGCGGCTATCATGGCGACACGCTCGGCGCCATGTCGCTCGGGCGTGGGTCGCAATTTTTCAAATCGTTTAACGATCTGATGTGCCAGGTCATGGTGCTGCCTTATCCCGCGACCTTCGAAGGCGACGACGCGGTGGAGGAACGGGAGGCCGGTGCGCTTTCGGTCTTCGAGGCGATCCTGTCCGACCAAACGCACGGTGTGGCGGCGCTGATCGTCGAGCCGTTGTTGCAAGGCGCGAGCGGCATGCGAGTCTGCCGCCCGAGCTTTCTCAAGCGACTGGTTGAAACTGCGCAAGAGGCCGGCGTGCTCGTCATCTTCGACGAGGTGGCAACGGGCTTTGGGCGGACGGGAACGATGTTCGCCATGGAGCAGGCAGGCGTCGTCCCCGACCTCGTCTGCCTATCGAAAGGGCTGACCGCCGGCTATATGCCGATGGCGGTAACCGTGGCGCGGGATAGCGTGTTCGAGGCGTTTCTCGGCGAAGATTTTGACCGCGCCCTTCCGCATGGGCATTCCTTTACCGCCAATCCGCTTGCCTGCGCCGTGGCGCTTGCCTCGCTTGCGCTATACGAGGAAGAGAATACGCTTGACCGGATCGCGGCGATCAACCGATCGCACCAGGCGATGATGACTTCGCTCGGCGGGCGCGCCGACGTGACCCGGCACCGCACGATCGGGTCGATCCTCGCGTTCGATGTCAAGGAAGCCGGCAGCTACGGGTCAGATGCGAGCCTTCGCTTGCGCGATTGGTACCTCGCTCGCGGTCTCAACATCAGACCGCTTGGCGCGACGGTCTATCTGATGCCGCCTTACTGCATCACCGATGCAGAACTGACGCGGGCCTATGACGGGGTCGCCGAAGGACTCGACAGGCTTGCGTCCGGCGCGCTGACCGCACCGTAGACGATGTGCCAGGTGACGCGCCCGCCGAACTGCGAGTCGGTGGCGCGGATGGCGCGGCGGAGCGCGCCGGGCGATAGAAGCTGATAGCCTTCACGCGGCGTAAGCCCGCCAACCGCCTTCATGCGGCGCAGGAAGGAGAGCGTGTCCGTATCGGGCGTAAGCGTCTGTTCTTCGATCACTCCGGGCAGCGGCGAGATTTCGGCAAGTCCGCTTTCCAAACCGCAGCTTGCGAGCCCAGCACGCCACTCGGCGAAGCTTTCCGGCCCGAGCGTGGCGTAGAGCAGGAGACCGCCGGGGTTCAGCAGCCGGCGCAAGCGTTCAAGGCTCGAGGCCGGATCGGCGAGCCAGTGAAGCGTCATGCTTGAGACGATCAAATCGAGCCCGGCATGGCCGCCCGCTTGGCCGGCATCCATCACCTCATAGCTGATTTGGGCCGGGCCCAGGCTTGAGAGGTTGCGCCGGCACTCCGCGATCATGGCCGGGGCAACGTCGGTCATCACGAACCGGCCCTCGGGGTAGCGCCGCACCAGATGGCGGCTGAACAGGCCGGTGCCGCAGCCGAGCTCGAGCACGCGCGGACGCGTTAGTTCGGGCAGAAGCCCGGCGAGCCGCGCGGCGATAGCGCTCTGGAGGCCCGCGTGAGACTCATAGCTTCCGGCACGCGCGCTGAAGCTTTCCGCGATCTTGGCGCTATGACGGGAGAGAATGGGCGAATTCAAGGACATGATGGGCGCACCATTGCGGGTGCTTTAGGGGAAGAACATGGCCGCCATCCGGCGAGACGATAAGCCCGGCGTCGCGCCAGATCGCCTCGCTCATGGCAGCCGGCACGATTGGATCGTCGCGGGAAGAAAGGGCAAGCACGGGGCATGTCAGCTCGTCTTTAGCTTTTCGGGCGTCCCAATGCATCAACCAATCCAGCCCCTGGTCGAGGCGCGGAACATTAAGCGCCTCAGGCGGGGCAAAGTCCGGCGCGCCGCAAGAGCGCCAGAACGCTTGCATGGTCGGATACGGCTCGCGGTCCACGCCCCGCTTGAGTGCTGCGATCCGCGACGGCGCGATATGGCAGGAGAAGCAGTCGAAACCCTGAACGCTGACCAGAGCGCCGAACTGCCCGCGTCCGCGTTCAAGCAGCCATAACAGTCCAAGCGAATGGCCGACGGCGATGGCGTCGGACGGCCAGTCCTGTTTGCCCACAGGCCCGCCGGCGACGAAGCCGAGATCGACCAAAGTGATTTCGGCCCCTTCAAGATGGTTCACGACTTCGGACCAGAGTCCGGCATGGAAGCCCCAGCCATGGACGAGGACGAAATGCATTCTGGCGCGTCACACCGCCCGCGCCCGGGGACGCGCGTCTTTGCCCACGAGGACTTCAAGCAGGCGGTCGATATCGGCCTCTTGATGCGCGGCGGTGAAAGCGAGTCTCAGCCGCGCCGTGCCGGGCGGTACGGTCGGCGGTCTGATCGAGCTGGCCCAAAGTCCGGCCTGCCGGAGCCGTTCGCTCATGGCCATGGCGGCGTCCGGCGAACCTAAAATGACCGGCACGATCTGCGTAGCTGAGAGGCCTGTGTCATATCCGGCATCGCGCGCGCTCGCGCGAAGCCGTTCGGCGAGGCCCGCGACATAGGCACGCTCGGCGTCCATGCCGGGCACGATGTCGAGCGCGGCATCGATCGCGCCGAACACCGGCGGCGGCAGTGCCGTCGAATAGATCACGCCCGCGCAGCGGTTGATCAGATAGTCGCGCACCGTCTCGCTCGATGCGACAAAGCCCCCGAAACTGCCGAGCGCTTTGGAGAAGGTGCCGATCACGATATCGGCGTCGGCGGACAAGCCCGAACCCCCTTCCCCGAGGATTCCGGTCGCGTGCGCATCGTCCACGATGAGACACGCTTCGTGCGCGCGCGCCAGTTCCGCGATCTCGCCGAGCGGCGCCACGTCTCCATCCATGGAGAACACGCTTTCGGTGAGAACGAATTTCGGCCGGTCGTCGTCTCGATGACGCGCGAGAAGCTCGCCGAGATGCGCAGGCTCGCAATGCCGGTAACGGATTTGCCGCACGCCTGCCGCCTGGCAACCGAAATGCATGCTCGCGTGATTGAGCCGGTCGGCGAACACGAGCGGCTCGGCGCCGAGCACCGCCTTATCGAGCAGCGCCTGGAGCGCGGCGGCATTAGTCTGGAAGCCCGAGGCCATGACGAGCGATGCAGGCTTTCGTTTCAGGCGTGCGAGCTTGGCTTCGATCGGCGCAAACGGTTCGAGATTTCCGGTGACGAGGCGCGAAGCGCCCGCACCCACGCCCCAGGCGTCGGCCCACGCCTTCGCCCGCTCGATCAGCGTCTGGTTGAAGCGGAGACCGAGATAGTCGTTGCTAGAAAAATTAACGTAGGACCGGTCGCCCGATTGAAGTATCCGCGCCTCGCGCGCGGCGACCGCGCGCAACGCGCGCCGCAGCCCCTCGCCGGCACGGCTGTCGAGAAAGTCCCGATAGCATCTTTCACTCAGCACCATGATCCTGTCTTAGCGAAGGGCCGGTTCTCCAGCAATCAGCCTGTGCTGGGTGGTCAGCCGCTCAGCTTATTGCGCGGTGAATCCGCCATCGATGGTCAACACCTCGCCCACGACGAAGCGCGCCTCGTCGGAGGCAAGATAGAGCGTGGCCGCCGCGATCTCCTCGGGCCGGCCGAGACGCTTGATCGGAAACCATCCGACCGCCTCGTCGCGGCTGATATGGTGATCGTCTAGCCAGCGCAGGAACATGTCGTTGGGAATATCGAAGGCGCAAGAGGCGATCGCGTTGATCGAGATATTCTCGGACGCCACCTGGATGGCGGCGGACTTGGTCAGTCCGATAATGCCGCCTTTGGTCGCGCCGTAAATACCGTTATCGGGCACGCCGGTGATGCTGCTGGTGACCGAGGCCTGATTGACGATCGCCCCGCCACCATTCTTCCGCATCTGCGCGACCTGATGCTTCATGCCGTAATAGGTGCCCTTTAGATTGGTGTCGATCACCGTCGAAAAATCCTCCGACGGCAGGTCGAGGGTCGGGCCTGAGATTTCCTTGGACGCGTTGTTGACGGCGACGTCGAGCCGTTCGAATTGGCTGACGGTCGCCGCTACAAAACCCGCCACGTCGGTTTCCTGCGCGATGTCGGCATGTTGGTAGAAGCCATCGGCCCCTTGCGCCTTGACCTTGGCAAGCGTCTCCTCGCCGCCCGCGTCATTGATGTCGCATAGCGCGAGTTTCGCGCCGCGTTCGGCGAAGGCTTCAGCTAGAACGCGGCCGAAGCCCTGCGCCGCCCCCGTAATCAGAACGACTTTGTCCTTGAAATCGAACATTTCGTGCGGCCTCCGCTTCGGTTGGGCAAATCGTGCCTAGGCGGCGATCATCCCACCTGAGACCGAAAAATGGAAATCGACCGCTCTGCCCTAATGCTGTAAGAGCGAAGGGACAATCTTCCAGCAATCTCAAGCATCCTGCCCGTGCCGGAACTTTCGGAAATCGTGAATCGTATCAGCGGCGAACCGCGCCAGGCGGACAGCCCGCATGAGCCCGACCTCTCGCCACAGACCCGCCATGACTGGACGGGCCAGGAGGTTCTCGATCTTCTCGATCAGCCCCTGCTCGATCTCGTTGATGCGGCCCGGGCGGTGCACCGGCGCTATCACCGCGACGGCGAGGTGCAGCTTGCAAGCCTCCTATCAATCAAGACCGGCGCCTGCCCCGAGGACTGCAAATATTGCGCGCAATCGGCCCATTACGCCAAGACCACAGGGCTTGAGCGCGAAACCCTGCTCGATGTCGACGATGTGCTTGAGAAGGCCCAGCGCGCCAAGGACGCGGGCGCGACGCGCTTTTGCATGGGCGCGGCCTGGCGCGAGGTGAAGGACGGCAAGGCCTTCGACAGCGTGCTGGCCATGGTCAAGGGCGTGCGCGCGCTCGGCATGGAAGCATGCGCCACGCTCGGCATGCTGACGCAAGCACAAGCCGACCGCCTCGCCGAGGCCGGGCTCACCGCCTACAACCACAATCTCGATACCTCGCCGGAGTTCTACGGCGAGATCATCACGACGCGAACCTATCAGGATCGCCTGGACACATTGGCGCGTGTCCGCAAAGCCGGGGTCCAAGTCTGCTGCGGCGGCATCATCGGCATGGGCGAGACCGTGGCCGACCGCGCGCGGCTGCTCCAGACGCTCGCCAATCTTGACCCCCATCCGGAGAGCGTGCCGATCAACGCCCTTGTCGCAGTGCCCGGCACGCCGCTCGCCGATCTGCCGCCGGTCGATCCGATCGAGCTCGTGCGCATGGTCGCGGCCGCGCGGATCATGATGCCGCTATCGCGCGTGCGTCTGTCCGCGGGGCGGCGTGAGCTCTCCAAAGAGGCGCAGATCCTCTGCTTCCTCGCCGGCGCCAACTCGATCTTCTACGGCGACAAGCTGTTGACCACCGCCAACAACGATGTCGACGACGATCTCGCCCTGATCGCCGAAGCGGGCCTCAGCGTCGAGCCACCCTGCCCGCGGAGCTAGTGGCCGTGCCGCTTGCGCAGCTTCGGCGATTCTCCGGGATGGGTGTGATAGACGATCATCAGCATCGCCATAAGGATCGCAGAGAATAGACCGGCCAAGGTACCGATCCACACCGGCGCATCGCCAAGACCGCTTTCTTGCGCGATCTCCAACGCAGCGGTACTGCCGGCAAGCGAGGCAATGATGGCATAGATGATCACGAGGATAGGGGTGCGGCTGTCGGCCAGTGCGTCGCCCCGCCTTTCGCCGACACCACGGGAAATAATGAAGTTTCGAACAATTGAACCGATAATGGTGCCGAGAAATCCCGCGACGAGCGCGATCCATAATGGGCCGATCGAAGTGCCGACCACAACACCGGTCAGCGCGCCGACCACAGTGCCGACGACAAGAACAATCAACAAGTCCGCTGAGGTCATCTTCTTCCCCCCCTTTCAAGGCTCGGGAACCGATTTGAGAGTCGTCCCCGTTTCAGGACACGGAGTATGCCCCAAGCCTTCGCATGGGAAAAGCAGCGAGATGGATCAGTCGCGTTCGCCGCTTGCGCTCGGTTGGGCCCGGCGCTAGGCAAAGCCGTCCGTGAACCCAGGTTTTTCCCGCCAATGTCCCGCATCGTCCATGTGAACGGCCTCTACGTCCCGGAGAACGAGGCCAAGATCTCGGTGTTCGATCGCGCTTTTCTGTTCGGCGACGCGGTCTACGAGGTCACGGCGGTGCTCCAGGGCCGGCTGGTCGATTTCGAGGCGCATCTTGCGCGGCTCGACCGCTCGCTCAAAGAGATCGGACTCGTCCGGCCGCTGGATCACCAGGCTTTGCTGTCTTTGCATTTGGAACTGATCCGGCGAAACGCGGTCGACGAAGGCATCGTCTATCTCGAGATTACGCGCGGGACAGCCGAACGCGATTTCGCATATCCGGAAGGCGCCGTTCCCAATGTCGTCGCCTTCACGCAAGGGCGGCCGCTGATCGCCAACCCAAATGCCGAGACCGGGGTCAAGGTCATTACCCTTCCCGACCTCCGCTGGAAACGCCGCGACATCAAGTCCACGTCGATGCTGGCGCAAACGATGGGCAAGCAGGAAGCGAAGCGCAAAGGCGCGTATGAGGCGTGGATGGTCGAGGACGGCTTGGTAACGGAGGGAACTTCATCGACGGCGTTCATTCTCGACGACCAGGGCTCGATCCGGACGCAGCCGCTCGGGCCGCATATTCTGCCAGGCGTGACGCGCCGCGCCGTGCTCCGGCTCGCCGCGCTCGAAGGCCTGAATCTCGAAGAGCGTCCGTTCAGTGTCGCCGAGGCGCTTTCCGCGCGCGAGGCCTTCATGACCGCGGCTTCCGCCCTCGTCCTGCCGATTGTCGAGATCGACGGCGTTCCCATCGGCGATGGGCGTCCCGGTCCGGTCGCCCGCCGCTTCCGGTCTCTCTATATCGACGAAGCCCTTGCCACCAGCATCGGCGCGGACTCCTAGGAAGCTTGGGTGGGTTGTGAGGAAGTGGTGCGCGTTTCGCCAGTGCGCTGCTTGAAGCGGGCGCGAATCGGATATGATCGTGCCGAAGTAAATCATGAGATCGAGCATGTTTCCCCGCCGGCATCCGAGCGACTTCAAACGCAAGCTGATCGGGCTTTCGCCCGAGCTTTGGCTTGCGCTCGACCTGCTCGCCCAAGACACGGGCAGAGACATGCAGGATCTCGCCGACGAGGCCTTGGCCGATCTCCTCGCCAAATACCACCGTCCGGCCTCATTGAAAGAGGCTTTGCGGGAGAGCACGCGCCGGCTTCCTGCCAATGACGACCTGCCGGGCCCGCGCTGACGCGGGGCCGGTGCGGCAAATTCCTCTAGCAGTCTGAATTTCGGTCGTGCAGCAAGGAAGACCGCGCGTTCAACACGCGCGGTCTCGATTGGCTAATCCTTTGGTGTGCTATTCGCTACTGCGCCGGGGCCTCGGCCGGTGTCTCGGCCGGAGCTTCAGCTGGAGCTTCGGCCGGCGCTTCAGCCGCTGGCTGCTCCCCGCTCGATCCGAACACGCAGCTGATCAGCGTCGCATCGTATTTGCAGCCGTGCCTCTGTGCCTGCACCACGACGAACACCGCGGCGATAATAATCAAAATCAGTAGAATTCGCATATCAACCACCCTCCCTGTATCGCGGGGCGTAAAGTATACGAACGGGCCGCAAACAAAAAGAGCCCCCGCGCGGCCCTTCCCCGATTTCACCGTTCCGTCACTTGAAAGGCGACATGCAGAAAACCGCTATTTACCAGGGTTTTTCGCTGCCTTTCCCATCTGCCCTCGCGGGAGACGTTGCATCGCGCGGCACCGTTCATGGCCTAAAGTTTAGTTGGCATCGAACGGTGTGCGCCCCATTTCCTATGTTCCCAGCCGCTAAACTCTCCCTGCAACGCTGGCTAGAATGATGCCGATGAAGCACTGCAAACAGCAACAGCCGGCAACGGCGGCAAGCCTCTCCCGGCAAGCGTTCTTGCGCGCAAGCCTGGCGCTCGCGTCCTTACCGCTTTTGCGTTGCCTGCCGGCGCAGGCCGCCGAAGGAGTCGATGTCACCGAGATTGCGCCCGGCGTGTTCGTGCATCAAGGACTTTACGAGCTGCAATCGCCGCAAAATCGCGGCGACATGGCCAATGCGAGCTTCGTGGTGGGGAACGACGCCGTCGCGGTGATCGACACGTCGGGAAGCGCGGTTATGGGGCGCGAGCTTAGGGAGGCGATCCGCGCCGTTACCGACAAGCCCATCCGCTACGTGATCAACACGCACATGCATCCCGACCACGTGTTCGGCAACGCCGCCTTCAAAGAGGACAAGCCCGAATTCGTCGGCCATTACAAACTCGCCCGCGGGCTCGGCTCTCGCGCCGAGCGCTATCTCACGATCATGAAGACCCTGCTTGGCGAAGAAGCCTTTGAAGGGACCGAGGTGATCCTGCCCACCGTTGCCGTCAAGGACAGTCTCACTCTCGATCTCGGCGGCCGAAACCTCGTGCTCGAAGCCCAGCCCACCGCCCATACCGACAACGATTTGATCATCACCGATACGGCGACCGATACGCTGTTTCTCGGCGATCTCCTGTTCTCGGGGCATGTGCCGACTCTGGATGGCTCGATCACAGGCTGGCTCGCGCTCCTCGACAAGCTCTCGCAGAGACAAGCCGCACGGGTCGTCCCCGGCCATGGACCGCATGCCATGGCCTTCCCCGAGGCGCTCAAGCCGGAGCAAAAATACCTTTCCGCCATCGCCACCGACGTCAGGAAATTGATCAATGATGGCAAGACCTTACAGGAGGCGACCAAGACCGCGGGCTATTCCGAGCGGGATGCCTGGGAACTTTTTGATCATTATCATGTCCGCAATGTCACGGCGGCCTTCGCGGAACTCGAGTGGGAGTGATATAATCGCGCGTTCGCCAATGAGGACGGTGCCATGACCTTGTCCATCAAGACCCTCGGTTCTCTGAGCTGCGCTGCCGCGCTCGCTTGCTTCATTCTCGCCGCCCCTGCGGCCAAGGCCGACGTGGACGTCTGGCCGACGCTTAAGAAACAGGCCTTCGGCGACCGCCCGATCGTGGCGGAAGACGGCATGGTGGTGCTCGAGCTTCCCGGGACAGCCGAGGACGCGGCGATCGTGCCCTTGACCGTGCGTATACCGCCGCATGTCAAGCAGGACCTCAAATCGCTGACGCTGTTCATCGACAAGAATCCTGATCCCAAAGTGGCGACCCTCACCTTCGGGCCGGCGCAAGGCAGTGGCGGTGAGCGGAGCTTCTCGACCCGCGTGCGCATCGACAATTTCTCACACGTGCGCGCGGTGCTTGAGACCGCCGACGGCACGCTCCACATGGCGACCAAGTTCATCGCCGCCGCCGGCGGCTGCGGGGCGATGCAGGCCAAGGATCCCGATACCGAGATGGTCGGGCTCGGCAAGATGATCGTGAAGACGTTCCCGCCTGCGCTCGATTCGAGCCCAATCTGGTCGGCTCAGGTCATGATCAAACACCCGAACTCGAACGGGATGCAGCTCGACATCAACACCGCCGACGTCATTCCGGCGCGTTACGTCAGAGAGGTGACGGTGAAGCGCTACGGCGAGCTGGTGTTCAAGATGACAAGCACCTTCTCGATCTCGACCAACCCGAACTTCCGCTTCACTTTCGGCCGTGGGCCCGAGAACGATCTCGACGTGGTCATCACCGACACGAATGACGTGCGGTTTGCGGCCAAATCGCAGCCGAGCGGGTCTTAGATCTTAGCTTTTGCGCGCTGACGCCTGCGGGCGGTTCCTATTCGGGCTGCTTGCTCGAATAATAGACATGCGCCTGGAGCAGAAACTCGTCGGGCTTCTTCAGGAACAAGGTCTTCGCCGTCTCGTTCCCGAAGCAGTAGGTCCGGCCGTTATAGACCGTATTGACCGAGCAATCGGTCTTGATGTCCTTGCCGAGCGCGAGCCCCATCACGCACTCGCCGTCGAACTCGGGGTCGCCCGCGGCCGCCGCCCCAACACCGAGGCCCAACGCAAGGGACGCCGCAAGCGCATATCGCATTGCTGTTAGCCGCATGATCTTCCAATCCTGAAACAGGTGCCGGGGACCGTACTCAGGCCCGTCGGTGAAACTTCCGCATTGAGTTGGAGGATTTCAAGGCCGGGCTGAACATTCCGCGAAAAAAAGGCGCCTAAACCTGACGATCGACGCCGGTCTTGGGGTCGGGACCCAGGGCGACAATGTCGGAACCCGCGCCGGGTTGCGCATGGGCTGGTAGAGGCGATCTGGGTGCGGGACTGACGCTCGCTTTAGAGAGCGACCTGGATCGGGGCCGAGTCGGTTGGACAGGGAAGGGTCGCGCTGGGCGTCTCAGTGTTGGCCGGGCTCGCCTTGTTCTGACCGGGGGCGGACACGGTTTCGCTTGGACCTGCTTGATGGTCCCGGAGGACCGGGTTGGACGCGAGGCTGCTGGTGAACGCGACGCCGAACGCCAAGGCGACCAGCGTGAACAGCGTGAAGCAGAATGCGTTGTGGGTGGCTGTATTTTTCATGGCGGCCTCCGTCTCCCAAGGTCCAACTAAGCGTTGGACGCTTCCAGCCGGGGCGAGGTTCAAGGCCAGCTGACGATTTTAAGCGTCGACACGCGAGCGCTTCACAGATGCCGGAAACCGCTATTGCAATGATTTTATTGGTATAAATGAGGCTTGGACTGGGGTCAGTCCTTCATTGCCAGCCACCACATGGTCGGGGCGAGCACGCCCACGATGACGATCGGCGTCCAGATGAACCAGGCCGCACCGGCATATTCCCCGCTGATCACACCGTAGAGGAGCGCAAAAAAGGCCAGCGTATAGCCCGCCGCGAGACCGGCGATAAACGGATGCTCCTTGACCCAGCCTTCCGCCGCGAGCCATGGGCCGATCGCGATGCCAAGTACGAATCCTCCGGCCCAGCGCACCCATCCGGGGTTGGTTGGCGCGCCTGGATCGCCGCTGAGATCCAGCAAGAATTCAGGGATGAGCAGAAAACCGAGCCCGTAAATCACCCCGACGATCCCGGCCGTCCGCAAGGCCAAGGCCGTCGCGTCGAATTTCAGCTCTGGCTTGGCCATCGCCCCCACTCCTTAAATCTGCAAGGCCCGGCAAGGGTGCCGAGGCCCGGCGTCTTCTTATCCAATTAGACGACGCCGGACAAACCTGTAAGAACAGAAAAAGCGGGTTACGCGCACAAGGACTGGACCTGTGCAACAGACATCCTCGTCCGATGGGACACGGACACCCCCTACCCGGCCGCGGCCGCTCCTCATCTATGACGGCGATTGCGGGTTCTGCGTCTATTCGGTGCGGTACTGGCAAAAGCTCACGGGCGACCGCGTCGAGTACCGGCCCTATCAAGAGGTCGCGGCGCAGTTACCGGACATCACGCAAGCCCAGTTCAAAAGCGCCATTCAATACATCGCGCCGGACGGGCGCCGCGCCAGCGCCGCCGAGGCGAGCTTCCTCACCCTGAGCCACGCGCCGGGCAGAGGGATGGGGCTTTGGCTCTACCGGCACCTGCCCGGTTTCGCGCCCGTCTCGGAATGGGCTTACAAGTTCGTCGCCGCGCACCGCCCGGCCTTTCACACCATCAGCAAGGCGGCATGGGGCAAGGAGCCGGAGCCGCCGCGCTACGACCTCGTCGCGTTCCTGTTCTTACGGCTGCTCGGGCTGATTTATCTGGCGGCGTTCGTCTCCTTCGCGGTGCAGGCACAAGGCCTGATCGGCAGCCACGGCATTCTCCCGTTGAAGGATTTTAGCGGCGCGATCGCCGCGAGTTACGGCGCGGAGCGCTTCTTGCTCGCGCCGACGGTGTTCTGGCTGAACGACAGCGACACCGCCATCCAGGCCGTATGCTGGGCCGGCGCCGGACTGTCGGTGCTTCTGATCGGCAACGTGCTGCCGCGTCTCAGCCTGTTCCTGCTCTACGCGCTTTATCTGTCCCTGCTCTACGCCGGCCAGACCTTCATGAGCTACCAGTGGGACACTTACCTGCTGGAGACCGGCTTCGCGGCGCTGCTGTTGAGCTTCGCGCCGGCGCCCGGCATCTGGCTGCTGCGCTGGCTGATGTTCCGCTTCATGTTCATGTCGGGCGTGGTCAAGCTGCTGAGCGGCGATCCGACCTGGTGGGATCTGTCGGCGCTGTCCTATCATTTCTTCACCCAGCCGCTGCCGACGCCGCTTGCCTGGTATGCCGCCGGATTGCCGCAAGGCGTTTTGACGTTCGCGACGGGTGCGGTGTTCTTCATCGAGCTCGTTCTGCCGTTCTTCATCTTCGCCCCGCGGCGCTTGCGGTTCATCGCCGCGTTCGGCTTTCTCTTGCTGCAGGCCGGCATCCTCCTCACCGGGAACTATAACTGGTTCAATCTCCAGACCATGGTGCTGTGCCTGCCGCTGTTCGACGACGCGGCGCTGCGCAAGATCCTGCCGGCGCGGCTGGCAAGACTTGAAACGGTCCACCGGCCGCAACGGAGAGCGGTCACCATCGTTGTCAGCGCGATCGCGGGCTTCGCCGTGTTTTGCAGCCTGGTGCAGATGGGCGCGCGGTTCGGCGCACGCCCGCCCGGCTGGTCGATGGATGTGGCCGAGCTCGCCGGACCGTTCCATATCACCAGCCCTTACGGCCTGTTCGCCATCATGACCACCAAGCGCCACGAGATCGTCATCCAAGGTTCGCAGGACGGCACCGAATGGCGCGACTACGAATTCCGCTACAAGCCCGGCGATGTGTCGCGCCGCGCGCCGTGGAACATTCCGCATCAGCCGCGGCTCGATTGGCAGATGTGGTTCGCGGCCCTCGACGACCCGAGACGCCTGACATGGTTCTCGCGGTTCCTAGAAAAGCTGCTGCAAAACGAGCCGAGCGTCACGGCGCTGTTAGAGACCAACCCATTCCCCGACGCGCCGCCGAAATATGTCCGCGCGCAGTTCTACGACTACACCTTCGCCGGCAGCGAAGAGCGCGCCCAAGGCCGCTATTGGCAGCGGCAATTGCTGGGTGAGTACTTCCCGTCGGTGTACCTCAAGGATGGCGGGGGCGCTGATTAGGGTTGGCTAGTGCAAAGAAGGAAATTGGTGGGCGCACAAGGACTCGAACCTTGGACCCGCTGATTAAGAGTCAGCTGCTCTACCACCTGAGCTATGCGCCCGATTTTGCGCCTCATCTCGTTTCTGCCGAGGCGCGTATCGAAGGGTGATCCCACCCGAGGATCGATGTCGACCCGAAACTAGATCCCCCTGAAAGGGCCCTCTAGAGGGCCCGAAGGGGGTCCCCTTAGCACTGGGGCCGTTGCCCTGTCCAGGGTGGGGTCTCGAAGCGGTTCGCCGTGCCCGGCGCTATTCACCACACACACCGCACCCGGCCGCCACGCCCTGCGCCGGGGCGCTAGACTCCCCGCCTCACCACAAAACGCCGAGCTCCTCGCGCCTGATCCGGGTCTCGCGGTTGACATGGGCGTTGAGCACGAAGCCCAGGCCCACCAGCATGGTCAGCATCGAGGTGCCGCCGTAAGAGACGAGCGGCAGCGGCACGCCGACCACGGGCATGAGACCCGTCACCATCGCCACATTGATGAACACATAGGCGAACAGGCAAAGCCCCATGCCTGCGGCCACGAGCCGGGCGAAGGTCGAGCGGCATCTGAGCGCCATATAGGTAATGAACAGCAGCACCAGAAGATAAAGCGCGAGCAGCAATGCGGCGCCGACAAAGCCCATCTCCTCGGAGAACATGGTGAAGATGAAATCAGTGTGCTTCTCGGGCAGAAAATCGAGCTGGGCTTGCGTGCCCTGCATGAAGCCTTTGCCGCCGAACCCGCCCGAGCCGATGGCGATCTTCGATTGCAGGATATGGTAGCCCGAGCCGCTCGGGTCG
>Ga0315534_1001635_pt1 | contig 15424 bp, 14 predicted proteins | sample SalMarSW160240MG_FD_203094 | JGI IMG/M metagenome (GOLD analysis project Ga0315534, IMG submission 203094) | Salt marsh sediment microbial communities from the Plum Island Ecosystem LTER, Massachusetts, United States - Salt Marsh Sediment SW1602-40 ... | reverse complement strand
GACGAGCATGGGCGCTAACAGGTGCACGAGCTGCTCCGACAGTATGGGGAGGAGAAGCTGCGCGAGCGGCCAGAGGACTGGGAGCGTGTTCGCGACCGGCACTGTGTTTACTATGCTGAGTACCTGGCACGACACGAGGACTCCTTTTGGCAGTTCGGTCCAGGGAAGGCACTCTGCGAAATCGACAACGTCAGTATGGCCTGGCGCCGGATGCTAGACCAGGGCAAGCTGGCAGAGTGCCGGCGGGCTATGAAGGGACTCTATTGGCTCGATCAAGAGTGGGCCTGGTGCCGTGTACGGCTTCCCCTACTGGAGGATGCGATCACGCTGTTGCGCCGTGCGGAACCGAGCCGGGAGAACCGGATCGCGCTGGGCATGGCCCTGTGCTACGCGTCGCGGCCGGGTAGCGGTGCTGACCGGCAGTATTTGCGGGCTCTGGCGCGAGAGGGGCACCAGATCCTGACCGAGCTGGACGCCCGGCGTGAGCTGGCGGAGGCCAAGCTGCAAGCCTATTTTGCCGGAGCGGCGGAGGACGACGCCCACGCCGAGCGCCTGCTCCAGGAGAGCCTCTCGCTCGCCCGGGAGACGGGCAGGCCCGATAGCGAGGCCTGGGCACTGGAATGGCTCGGAGACCGCTACTTTGCGCACAGCATAGAGGCCGATTCATTGGGCGGGGAGATGTGGCGACAGGCACAGGCATCGTATTCCAGATCGCTGGAGATTCGCCGTCGGCTGGGCTACCACCGTGGCGAGGCCATCCTGCTCGCGAAACAGGCGCTCTGTGCGTATGCGGAGGGCCGGCATGCTGAGGCCCGGTCGTTGTATGAGGAGAGCCTGGCTCGCTTTCGCGCCATGGGCGTGCGAGACTGGATCCTCGTCTGCCTTGGGGAGTTGGGCATGTTGGCCCTGACGGTGGGCGATCATCGGGCGGCAGAGGCTAGTTTCCAAGAGTACCTGGAAACGGCGCAGGCGTGGGGCGATCCGGTCTCGGCCCGCTATGCGCTGTGCGGCTTGGGCGACCTCGCCCTAGCTCGCGGGGAAGCCAGCAAAGCGTCATGCATCCGCAGGCGTGCCCTGCAGGGCGCGATCGAGGAGGGGGGACTCGCTGCGGAGCGGATCTTGTTCTCGTTCGCCCAGCTGTCGGCGCAGGAAGGAAGACACGTGCGTGCCGCGGAGCTGTTGGCGCTGGTATATGCCATCGTATCCCCCAGCCTACGGTGCACGGTGATGGTGTGCGGTGGTGGGGATCTTGAGAGAGCGCTGCGGAGCGCTCTCTCGCCTGAGGTCTATGCCGCAGCGCAGGAACGCGGGCGGGCGCGCGATGTGGAGGAGACGCTGCGCGAGCTGCTGGCCGAGCTGGAGCAGAACGGAGACCTGCTTGAGCCTCAGTATGCCTAGCGTGTAGTGCCCGTGTCACGCCGGGAGGCATGACCTGTCTCGGTTACGATGTCTTTTGATGAGGATCAGGAGCGAGGACGATGAGATCTGTAGTGGCGCATTATACGCGGTATGGCAACACGCAGCGAGTGGCCGAGGCGATCGCGGAGGTGCTGGCGGGAGCAGGCGAGGCGCGCACGGTGCCGATCGACGAGCTGGCCGCCGATGAGCTGGAGGGTATGGATCTTCTCGTGGCTGGCAGCCCCACCCATTACCAGAGCCTGCCCAAGGAGGTCCGTGCCATGCTGGACGAGTGGCCCAAGCGCGCCCTGCGTGGCACGCAGGTGGCGGCGTTCGATACGTCGGTGGAGACGTGGGGGCCGCTGATGTGGATGACGGCGGCACACCGGCTGCTGTCCGAACTGCGCAAGCTGGGCGGAAAAAAGATCGCCGGACCGAAGACCTTTCTGGTAGAGCGCGGCAAGGCGCCAGAGAGCGGAGAGCGACAGGATGCGCTGCGCGAGGGCGAGCTCGAACGCGCCAAGGCATGGGCGACAGATCTGCTCCAACGCGTCGAGGCAGGGCAAGGTAAGAAGTAAAGAGATCGTGATTGACCGGCCAGTGCATCGGATCGGCCATGTACGTCTCTATCGCCCCTGACGTCTTTGAACTGGACAACCAGGGGCAGTCGCACGCTATCAACTCGGATCCAGGCGACGACGACCTGTTGCGCGAAGCGGCAGAGAGCTGTCCGGTCCTGGCCATCGTTCTCGAGGACGACGAGGGAAACCAGGTATTCCCCTAGAGAGACAGGAAACCTTTCCTCCTGCGCCAGGGGGAATGGGTCGCGGTAGCAGCGAGGTGGCGAGGGGTGGACCATCCACGTGTTGTGCTCCCCCGGTTGTGGGCGGTTTCTCGTGGGGCGCTGATTCGAGTACAATAGGGGCAATGGATCAGCGTGCGGGCGTGAGCCTGCCGTCGACATGGAAGGCATCCAGCGCAGATGGAGACCGATCGCCCGCAGAGAGAAAACGAGCAGACGCCAGACGAGCAGGCCGCCGCCCAGGAAGAGGCCCGGGGGGAGGAACAGCAGCAACCCACACCAGTCCACCCATTGGCAGCAGAACGCGCCTGCTTGCAGCGGGCGCTGGAGGCACTGGAGGCGTGCCCGCCACGGGGGTGGGTAGAGACCGTGCTGTGGCGAAGCCTGCGCCGGGCTTATCGGCTGCGTCTGCGCAGGACCGATGCGAGGTGGGAAGCGTGGATCAGCAATAAGCGAGCATCGGGCCCTGAGGATGCGTATGGCTTTGAGCCTGACATGGTCCTGATTCCGGGCGGGCCGTTCGTGATGGGCAGCGACCCGCAGGTGGATGGCCTGGCCAGGACGGGAGAGCAGCCCCAGCAGACACTATCCTTGCCTGATTACTACCTGGCCAGGACACCGGTGACGAACGCGCAGTACGCAGCCTTTGTGAGCGGAGCTGGGCACAAGCCGCCGCGCTACTGGGCCGGCACGCGGCCTCCCTGGGGTAAGGGCCAGCATCCCGTAGTCAGCGTCTCCTGGTACGACGCGCTCGCTTATTGTCGCTGGCTGGTCCAGACCACCGGCAAGCCGTACCGCCTGCCGACAGAGGCGGAATGGGAAAAGGGCGCACGGGGCACAGACGGGCACAGGTATCCGTGGGGGGACGAATGGGACGCGGGGCGCTGCAACACCAAGGAGAGCGGCCGGGAGGACACGACCCCGGTGGGCCGCTATCCCGAGGGCGCCAGCCTCTATGGACTGCTCGACATGGCGGGCAACGTGTGGGAGTGGACGTCCAGCCTGTACTGGGCCTATCCCTACCGGGCGGACGACGGGCGCGAGGATCTCTCTACCCCCGAATCGCGCGTGCTGCGGGGCGGCTCGTGGCTCGATTTCTATGACAGTGCGCGCGCGGCTTACCGCCGCAGCTACGTGCCGGCCTACCACGGTCGCACGCACGGATTTCGGCCCTGCATGTCGGCGACATAGGCTGGGCGTCCCTGAAGCACCTCTGCTTCCTGGAGCATACCCTTCGGAGTAGAGCATGCCAGAGGGTGCCAGCCGTGGAACGTGCACCATCCCGGGACTGCCTGTTCGTAGGGGCGAGGCATTCCGAGGATATTCTATGAATCAGGGCATGCGCTCATCAGCAGGAGAACGGACAGTCACAAACCACCGCCGGGGAATGCCTCGCCCATTGAGAGAGCCAACAGAGAGGGTGACGCATTCCTCGTCCGCGTGCGCATGTGGGACATCGCGCTTCTGATGGGAGAGGGTCTGTACACCAACTGCTCCTTCGGAATGCGTCGCCCCTACGTCTGGGTTATGTTCGGTAGAACGTGCACTATCAGATGGCATAACCAGAGCCGCGGCGGAACACCACCGCGCTGTGCGCCTGCCTCGCGCTGGGGGGCGTGACCTACAGGTAGGTCTGGTTTACCACCTTGCTCATGTCCAGCGCATAGCCAAAGCCGGGGCCCGGTGGCGGCTCGAAATAGCCATTCACCGGCTGGTAGAAATCCTGGAAAAAGAACTGGACGTTGTGGTTGATCTTGATCCCCCATTCAGCCAGCGGGCAGGTGCGGTGCGGCTGGGCGAAGAGCAGGTGCAGGGCATTACGACAGGTCTCGTTGGCGTGCGGCACGAGCGGTACGCCATAGGTGGAGGCCCAGGCCGCGATTTTGCGCAGCTCGGTGATGCCGCCTGCCGCCGATGGCTCGGGCTGGATCACGGTTGCGGCGCCGCTTTCGAGGACGTGCTTGAACTGCCAACGCGTGTACAGGCGCTCGCCGAACGCCAGCGGGATCGCTGTCGCGCGGGAGAGCCGGACGTAGGCTTCCAGATCCTCGGGATTGAGCGGCTCTTCGAGCCAGGTCGGATGGTAGGGCTCTAGCCGGCGGGCGAGCTTGATCGCATAGAGGAGCGAGTTGCCGGAAGAGTTGGCGAGGATGCAGTCGACCATGATGTCGACCTCCTCGCCGACGGCCTCGCGCACTGCCCGGATCAGCGCCACGTTGCGCGCCAGTCCCTCTGGGCCATCCTCGTCGCCGCAGGGCAGGTACCACTTGACGCCGGTAAAGCCCTGGGCTACCCACTCGGCGGAACGGGCTGCCGCCGCTTCCGGCTCGACGGAAAAGCCCAGCATGGCAGCATAGGCGCGGATGCGTTCCTGGCATGGGCCGCCGAGCAAACGGTAGACCGGCTCGTTCCTGGCCTTGCCGATCAGGTCCCACAGCGCGAGGTCCAGGATCGACAGGGCGCCCAGGTGCTGGCCCCGCTGGTAAGCGCTGGTGTAGAGACGATCCCAGATATGCTCGATCCGCACCGGGTCCTCGCCGACGATGCGCTGCCCGAGCTGCACGACCCCGGTCGAGCCGCCGATGGCCAGGCCAGAGAGGCCCTCGTCGGTCTCGATCTGGGTAAAGGTCTGGCGGTAGGGCGTGACCTGCTGGGGGGCCAAGCCACTGCGAGTTATTTCGTATAGCGATATGCCGCTGCGCGGCGGGCCTTCCAGCTCGAATACCTTGACTGCGGTGATCTTCACGGTCCCTCGCTTTCCTGTTGTGCACTATGCGGTAGTCAGGTCGCCTGTGGTGCCGTGTCGTACTGGCCGTATGCTCGCCAGGCATCGATCATGGCCCGATAATTCGCGATGCTCGCCTCGACCTGGACTGCGTTGGACGCGCCAAGCACGAGGCCGCCGCCCTCTCGAAAGTCGATCAGCAAGTTGCGAGTCTGCTCAACCACCTCTTGCGGCGTGCCGCTGACCAACAGCCCGCAATCGACGTTGCCGCACAGGCACAGCCGGCCGCCAACCCTTGCTTTGGCAGCGCGGATGTCCATGCCAGCGACCGGATCAATGGCCTGCAGCGCGTGTAGGCCGCTCTCTGCGAACGCGTCCAGGCACGTGGTGACGTCGCCATCGGTATGGAGGATGGCATAGCAACCTATCTCGCGCACGCCCTCTGCCCAGCGACGCAGGTAGGGCAGGATGAAGCGTTCCATTTGCGTGGGGTTGAAGAACAACCCGTGATTGTCAGCGATGTCCGATGCAGTGAACATTGCCTCGACACCCAAGTCGCGGAACTGGCGAGCCGACTGCAAGCCGCGCTCGAGTGTGGCCTGCGCCCGCTCGTCGATCGCTTCGGGGGCATCGAACAACTGGTAGCAAAAGGCCACATACTCGGTCGCCCCGGGCATGCTCATCACCCCGCCCGTGCCGGCGACGAGGATGAGGTCACCAGCCAGTTGTCGCAGGATCTTGACCTGGCGAACGCGCGCCTCGCCGGGCAGCCAATAGTAGGCCGGCTGACCCGGCGCGATCTCCCAGTAGCCGCCGGGCACGGTGAGCGCCGCGAAACACAGGTCCTCCGATACAGACAGCATGATCTCGGCGTTCGCATACAGTGCGCGTTCCTGCTCGGCCGGAGAGAGCGCCGCAAACTCCTCACCCAGCACGACATGGCCTCCAGAGGCTTGATCCCAGAGATGGAACTCGAGCTCCCACACCGGCACAGCCTGTGCCGGCTGCCGCCCAAGCAATGCGTCGACCATGTCCTGCTTTCTGCTCACCCGCACCTCATTTCCGCTGTCGATCTTGGGTCCTCGCCGTCTCTACTATAGCACGGATGCTCGCTTGGTTCTCTATGCTCTCGATGTAGACGACTATAGCTCAGTCGGACCACATGTGCAAACGGCCCGATTGCTTTGGAAAGGCGAAAGTGGCATGGGGATGCCACCCTACGCACATAGATGCCACAGCCGCCGCCGCTGACGCTGCGCCCGACACGATGCCACCCTACGCACACAGATGTCACGCCAGGAGACGTGACCCGCAGGGATCGAACAGGGCTACGTCCGAGGACGTAGCCCTGTCGTCAGCCCACGATGTGGGCGCTGATGCGGTTGTGGTGCTCGTGCGATCAGTCGCCGATGCGGCTCCACCAGACGCGAACCTGCGCGTTCCCGCCCCGCTCATAGTATTGCACGACCACGGTGCGCGTCCCGCTGACGGACACGTCGGCCGTGTAGACCTGGTGCGCGTCGTTGTCGTGCCACTCATTGATGATCGCCGCGTCATTGAGATAGACGCGGACTCCATCGTCGGCCACAGCATAGAAGCGGTAGCGGCCGGAGGTAAAGGTCACCTGGCGCACCCAGCGCGCGGAAAAGTTGTCGCTGGGCAAGCCGACGGCCGGCGCATCCGTGCCCCAGTTAAAGTTGACGCTCGGATCGTTGCGCACCAGCGCGGGCGTGCCGCTCAGGTCGCGGTTCTTCCAGTACTCACCCCTCCAGTCGGGGTAGGTAGGCGAAGAGATCTGCTCCCACCACACGTGCACACGGGCACTCCCGCTGTGCTCATAGTACTCGATCTTGATCTCGTGTGTCGCCTTGCTCATGTTCAGGTCGAGCGTCATGTCGCTCGCTTCCTGGTCGCGCCAGGCGTCGTACCGCAGTTGGCCATCGATCCACAGCCGGATGCCATCGTCTGCCAGGACGTGAAAGCGATAGAGGCTGTTCTCCAAGGGCACCTTGCGCGTCCAGCGAGCCGAGAAATTGTCGACCGGCAGGCTGGGCGAAGGCGATCCCTGGCCCCAGTCAAAGTTGACGTCGCGGTCGTTGCGCTTCAGCACGGGGTCGCCCGACAGGCTAGCGTTGTTCCAGTACTCGCCCTTCCACTCGGGAAAGACAGAGACCGCCGCCTTTTCCCACCAGACCCAGATGCGGGCGTTGCCGATCCGCTCATAGTACTCGATCCTGAGCGTATGAGTGCCCTGCGCCAGGACCTGATCTACCGTCAACTGCGCCGAATCGTGGTCGGTCCACGCGTCCAGGATCAGCTCGTTGTCGACCCACAGTCGAACGCCGTCGTCCACCAGGACGTGGAAGCGGTAGGTGCCGCCGTCAAAGTAGGCCCTGCGTGTCCAACGCGCCGAAAAGTTGTCGGCTCGGATCGTGCTGGATGGGCTGTTCTGCCCCCAGTCGAAGGCCAGGACCGGATCGGTGCGCACCAGCGCCGGATTCCCGCTCAGGTTGATGTTGTTCCAGTACTCGCCCTTCCACCCTGCAGTGGTGGGGGTGACGTCTTCCCACGCCAAGTGGGCCAAGGCCACGCCGCCCCGCTCATAGTACTCGACACGCAGCGTGTGGCTGCCCCCGGTCATGCGGCGCTCGGCCGTGAGCTGGCGGCGTCCACCATCGCGCCAGTCATCGATCACGAGCACACCATCTACGTAGACGCGGATCCCATCGTCGACCGTCGCTCGGAAGAGATAGGTCCCCGCGGTAAAGGTCGCCGTCCGCGTCCACCGCGCGGAAAAGTTGTCCGCCGAGATACCGGCTGCTGGTGAGCCGCTGCCCCACTCAAAGTCGATCGCCTTATCTGCGCGTACCAACGCCGGGGTGCCGCTCAGGCTGACGTTGTTCCAGTACTCGCCGCGCCAGTCGGGATAGGTGACTGTGGTACCCACCTTGTCCCAGCGCAGGCGGGCCACAGCCAGGCCGGATCGTTCATAGTATTCGACGCGCAGGGTGTGGCTCCCTGCGGTCACCTGCCGGTCTGCAGTCAGCTCGCGCTGCCCGCCATCACGCCAGGAGTCGATGATCAGCACGCTATCCAGGAAGACACGGATCCCATCGTCGACCGTCGCCCGAAAGCGATAGAGCCCTGCCTCAAGGGATACGGTCCGCGTCCAGCGGACAGAGAACCCATCGGCCGGGATCCCGGCTGCCGGTGCGCCGCTGCCCCAGTCAAAGTCGATCGCCGCGTCTTGGCGGGTCAGGGCCGGCCCACCGATCAGGTCGGTATTGCTATAGTACTCGCCGAACCAGGCCCCCGTCTGCAGGCTCGTCGATGCAGCCACGGCCGGAGCCTGTCCACCTAGCACGATGGCCAACACTGCTACTAGACCCAGTACATATTGTGTCCATTTGCTCGTCTTCATCTCGATCGTCTCCTCGAGGGTCCTCATCCCTCGATGCTATGTACGTCCAAATGCAAGCACCTCACCACTCCTCCTAGAAAGGAGAGGAGCGGTGGCTGCTTCGATGTTTGTTTCGCCACTTACGGCTATCCTGCTTATCGTGCCTCTACTATCATGACGCGTAACAAGGAACATTTGTTCCGCGATCCACGCGCTATCCCCGCCCGCTATGCCCCTCGACGGCGCCGATCCGCAGGATCGTCCACAAACAAGCGGGGCTGGGGCATCTGCCCTGTGCAGTAATACGACCGTGCTGCTTCCTGCGCCTTGTCGCGCAGCGCTTCTGCTGCCCAGGCCGCCTTGGCTGCGCTGACAGAACCATAGATCCTTTCCACGAGTGGGTACTGCTTCTTCCGCATGTCCTTTCTCTCCTCGATCTATGCCGTGCCGGTCATCTGGGCAGCGAGTGCGCCTCATGCCCACCCAGTGCCCGTACGAGCGCACGCTCAGTTGCTTTCCTCGCTCTCTTGGGGCAGTGCGAGGTAGGATTCGACGTATACCGCGCGGCCGCCGGCGGCCCAATAGCGATAGACGACGTTCCCTACCTGGAGCCGGATGTTGTACCCGTGCGTCGTTTCCCGCGGATAGCTCAGGCCCGGTTCGGGCGCGCCCAGGCTGGCGTCGGGAAACTCGGTTCGCTCGATGCTCTGTACGTGCACCGCCGTACCCGCCAGACCGGTCCGTTCGACCAGGTCGGCTACCGTCAGGTTGGCCAGCGACTGGCCCTCGGCGTCCGGACTGTGAAAGAAGGCTTCTCGCCGCTCCAGAGCGATGGTCATCCCCTGGACGCCCGCAAGCGCCCAGACCAGAACCAGTAACCCAATCAGTACGATCCGTAGCCTCTTTTTCATCTTTCGCCTCTTTAGAGGCACCTCCACGCTCAGGTTGCGTGCTGTGCCCACTGTTTTCCCTGTTCTCCAGTGGGCCACGATCCATTCTAGCAACCCTATGACGTCGGAGGTATCGATCCAGTTCCATCATCTGTACCTCGATCGTACGATCGTTTCCGCGCGAACACATCGGGCGTTTGCAGGGGATGTATCCTGGACAATGGGCTGACTTTTCTCCTCACCATGTGACCAGGCAGCGCGTTTCACTGTTGTGGCAGAAAGCGGAACGAGCTGACCACGGTGGCATAGAGCTGCTCCATCCGGGTATAGACCTCGCCATACTCTTTGCCCTGCGGCATAAAGGTCAGCCGGTAGAGCAGGCCGCCGTGGACGACGATCACCTGGCGGTTCGTGTCCTGGCCTGGGACGTTATCGAGCACGATCACCTGCTCGCCGCCCACGGTCACCTCTGTCCGCTGGATATCAAAGCCCATGCTCCATTCGGCGACCACCTCGTCGGCCACTTGCGCGGCCGTGCGTCCGGCGGCGGCCTGGACGTGGATCGAGGCGCGCGGCTGCTCCACGTTCAGCAGCGAACCGACAAAGAGGATCGCCTCGCTGTCGTTGGGGTAGCGCACTTCGTACCCAACCGGGTAAAGGAGGCAGTAGCCGTGTGCCTCGTTCAGCAGGAGCTGCGTGCCCTCTGTCACGGCAGGGCAGCCTGTCTTGTCTTCCGCCTCGCGAGGCGCGGAAGTCGCCTGGGATCCACCGAGGCGATCACAGGCGCTCAAGAGCAGGACGAAGAGCAGGACGGGGATCGACCATCGTGTTTTCATGCGCGTTTCCTCAGCCAGTCACGTTTTCCCGATGTCCCCTATCGTAGCATTCTCTGCTCGGGCGCACATCGGTCGATAGGCAGGTTTCGGGCTACGCAAAAAGGGCCGCTCTCAGAGCGGCCCCTACTGGGTCAAACGACCAGACAAGATCCACAGATGACCTATTCTCTATCCTCTACTCATACCGGAAACGCCATATTCCAACCACGAAAAAGACCGCAGCAAAAGCCAACAGAACTCCGGCAATCGGCAAGACTGCATTCAGCCCCTGGCCGCGCAGGACAATGTCGAGCAGGCCACGCATGGCCCAGGTGGTGGGCAGGACCTGGACGACGTGCTGTACCGACTTTGGAAATAGCTCCAGCGGGTACCAGCAGCCGCCCAGCAGCGCGGTGACCATGCCGGTCATGATGCTCAAGCCGCTGGCCTGGCTTTCGGTTCTGATCAAGGTGCCCAGCGTAGTCCCCAGGGCTGCCGCGGCCAGCGCGGAAGCAGCCATCATCACCAGCAGCGCGAGGGGGTGGCTGCCCCAGTTCAGCTTCATCACAAAGATGCCGAAAAGGATCAACAACGACATCTGCACCAGGGCGGTGACCACCTGTCCCAAGATCGTACCGAGCAGGTAGGTGCCCTTGCGGGTGGGGGTGATCAGCAGGCGGCGCAAGGTGCCCTTTTGGCGCTCAGAAGCGAACATGGATGAGATGCCGATCAGCGGGATAAAGACCCAGGTGATGAGCTGCCCGGCAGACGAGTTGGCACGCGGATCATACTCGATCGCATCTTGGGTGGCGCCGATGGTCTCTGTCACCCGGCTGGGCGCTTGAGCGAGCAGGGACTGTGCTTGCGTGAACGCCTCGTCGAAATAGGCTTGCCGGTCCGCCGCGGTGGCAAAGGGCCGAATGCGCTCGGCGGTGGCGACGCTGTCCTTGGCAATGTCGGCTGCACTGCTGAGCTGGCTGATGATCGACTGGACCGCCTGCTGGGCGATCATGGCATTCGTATCATTGGGCTGCTGGCGCAGTTCCAGTTGGATGCTGCCCTGTTCCAGGTGGGCCAGGTCGAACGCGGCGGGGATGATGAGTATGGCCGATACGCTGCGCTGCGAAAGCTGTCTCTCGGCCTGGGCGAGCGTTAGCAGGTCGGGGCGAACGGCCTGGGAATCCTGCAGCGCAGCCACCAACTGCGCGGAAAGGGATGTGTTGGCCTGATCTACGACCACTAGCCTGGCGCGGCTGTCACTGCTGCCGGTCCCGCCAGCCAGGGCAACGGTAAAGACGACCGGAAGGATGAGAAAAAAGAGCCACCTGGACCAACCATCGAAGCGCAACAGCGTGTCTTTCCAGACAACGGCCAGGATCTTGATCATGTCGCGCTCCTATCGTTCCACCAGGCCCCGCCGGTTGAAAAGAAGCACGGCGATGGCGAACAGGATCAGACCCATGGCGAGGAGGGCCAGGATGGGGGTCACGATGTCGTGCAGCCCGCCGCCCAGGGCCAGGGTGGTGAACCCCTCCAATCCCCAGGCATTTGGCGTGATCTTGGAGATATAGCGGAACCAGGCCGGCATGGCATCCAGGTTGACAAAGGTGCCGCCCAGGATGCCAAAGGTGAGCATGATGGCCGTACCTACCATGGACACCTGGCTTGGCGTGCGGGCTATGGCGGTGATGAACATGCCCCAGCCCACTGCTGCAAAGACGGCTGCCAACACCAGGGCCTGGACCGCGTCCGAGTCGCCCCACTCGATGCCAAACATCACGCTCGTGCCGCCGATCAAGATCAGCATCTGGAGCGTACCGGTCACATAGATGCCGACCATCTTGCCGCCCAGCACCTCCACTGCTGTCGTCGGCGAGACCAGCAGGCGTGGTAGGGTGCCCTGGTCGCGCTCGGCCAGGAGCGTGCGCCCGCCGTTGCTGACGGTGTACATCAGGAACATCAACGCCATGCCAGGGGAGAGCAGTGCCAACACGTCAAAGCTGACCTGTTTTCCGCTAGAGGTGACATTGCCGAGCACAATGGATGGGCTGCCCGCGGCAGGATTGCGTTGGCCAAGTTCCTGCCCCACCCGGCCCACGTCCTGAGCCTGGATCAGGCCGCCGGCGACGAGCTGCGTGAGGATCACCTGGGTCCCTACACGTTCCGCCTCCACCTGGCTGATGAACGCATCCAGGATGGTCTTGACGACACCGACGCTGGTGGGCATGGTGGGATTGTCGTACAGCTCGATCTGCACGGGCGAGCTCGGTTCGGCCTGGCTCGATGGCGGGATGATGCTCTCGGTAAAGCCGGCCGGGACAAGGATGGCGGCTACCGCCTGGTCATCATCCACCCGCTGGTAGGCTGTGGCTGCATTCTCGCTGACGGTGGCGTCAATCAACTCGTCCAGGTCTTGAGACTGAAAGAGTTCCACGAGGGCATTGCCGAGCTGCTTGCCATCCTGGTTGACCAGGATGACCGCGATGTGGCTGATGCCATTCGTCGAACCACCTGAAAAGCGCCCGGTGACGGCCCCCAGGCCGAGGGTCAGCAGGAAGGGCGCCAGCAGCATCATGATCAGTGCCGCCCGGTCGCGGATGGCCAACCTGACGTCCTTGAGGCCGATCAGAATGATTTTCAGCATGGCCGCCTCCCTAGTCGCGCAAAGCGCGTCCTGTCAGGTGCAGAAAGACGGCTTCCAGGTTCGGTTCCCTGATATCCACCGAACGGATCTTTACGCCGAGCTCGTTGGCCTTGATGATGACCGGCGCCATGACCTCTTCGGCCTCGGGAGCGATGACCGTCACGGTATGGTCGGTGGCATCCACCCGCAAGACGCTGTCGATTTGGCGGGCGGATGCTGCCAGCGCCTCGCCGTCCTGGCTCTCGTCGATGTGCAGCACGAGCGTATCGGTCTCGCCCACCTGGCGGGTCAGTTCGGCCTGCGTGCCGAGGGCGATCAGTTCGCCGTGGTCGATGATGCCGACCCGGTCGGAAAGCTCCTGTGCTTCCTCCATGTAGTGGGTGGTATAGAGCACGGTCATGCCCTGCTTGTTCAGGTCCTTGACCGAGTCGAGTATGGCGCGGCGGGACTGCGGGTCGATGCCCACGGTAGGCTCGTCCATGAAGAGCAGCTTGGGCTTGTGCAACAAGCCGACGCCGATGTTGACGCGCCGTTTCATGCCGCCCGAGTAGGCCTTGACGCGCTCCTTGGCCCGGTCGGCCAGGCCGATCTGTTCCAGCACTTCTGCCACGCGGACTCGGAGTGCTCTGCCTGCGAGACCGTACATCCTGCCCCAAAACATCAGGTTCTCGCGGGCGCTCAGGTCATCGTAGAGGGCCAGTTCCTGCGGCACCACGCCGATGAGGTTGCGCACGGCCATGGGCTCTTTCGAGACCGAGTGCCCGTCGATGGTCGCATCGCCGCTGGTCGGCGCGTAGAGAGTGGAAAGGACCGAAATGGTGGTGGTCTTGCCGGCGCCGTTTGGGCCCAGCAGGCTAAAGATCTCGTCCTCCTGGATGTCGAACGAGATCCCCTTGACGGCGACCAGGTCCCCGTATTTCTTGACCAGATTGCTGACTATAAGTATGGCTGCCATCGTCTCTCCTGAAATGCTATGCGCATATGTCGTCTGGAAGATGATCGATCCCGCCAAACTCTTTTACGACGATCGACTTGATCTTGGCTTTCAGCTCTGGCTTGAGGTGGGATAGGTCATTTTCCTTGATCGGCTAACCCCTCGCGGATCGCATACAGTGCGGCCTGGGTGCGGTTGGCCAGGTGCAGCTTGCCCAGGATGTTGCCGACGTGCGTGCGCACCGTCCGCTCGCTGACGACCAACCGGTCGGCAATCTCTTTGTTGGGCAGCCCCTGCGCGACCAGTTTCAGCACCTCGACCTCACGTCCCGTCAGCTGCTCCGTGTCCGACGGAGGGGACGGATGCTGGGCTGTGCGATGCAGCTCGCGGAGCAGCTTTTGCGCGATCGTTGGGTCTAGCGAGGGCTCGCCGCGGTGCACGGCGCGGATGGCGCGGAGCAGTTCGGCGGGCGACGAGTCCTTCATCAGGTAGCCCAGCGCGCCGCCCTTGATCGCCGAAAAGACCTTTTCGTCGTCGGCAAAGCTGGTTAGTACCAGGATCCGTGCACTTGGGTTGCTTTCCAGGATCTCGCCAATAGCCTCGATCCCACCTTTGCGCGGCATCTCCAGGTCGAGCAAGATCACGTCGGGATCCAGCGCTCGTGCCTGGGCGACGGCCTCGATGCCGTCGGCTGCCTCGCCGACCAACACCATACCGGGCTCGGTCGAGATCAGCCAGCGCAACCCCTCGCGCACGATGGCGTGATCGTCGGCGATCAATACCCGTATCTCGTCCGTGTGTTCTGTGTGTGCCATCAGGGCACCTCCTCTCGCACTGGTTCATGGCGGGCGGTCCGTCGCTTGGGGTCGGGGAGGTCCAGCGTTACTCGCACGGTGGTCCCCTGCCCTGGCGCCGAGCGGATCGCCAGTTGGCCTCCCAGTTTTTCAATCCGCTCTTGCATGTTCGCCAGCCCCATGCCGCCTCTATCCCGCACGTCGCCGGGATCAAACCCTCTGCCGTCGTCTGTGACCTCGATCTCGACGCGATCATCGCTGGCGTCGACCCGTACCAATACGTTGGTCGCCGACGCGTGCTTGAGCGCGTTGTTGAGCGCCTCTTGCACGATCCGGTAGAGCGCCTCCTCGACTGGTGCCGCTAGTTCGACTGTCCCTTCCGTGATGAGTGAGGTCCTGATGCCGGCCCGCTTTTCCACGGCGTCGAGTCGCTGCTCCAGGGCACGTACCAGGCCTCGCTCCTGCAAGGTGAGCGAACGCAGCTCGTACACCATCAGCCGCATCTCTTTGAGCGCTTGCTGGCCGATCTCGCCCAGCCGGGTAACGACCTCTTGTAGCTGGGACGAGTCCTGCGCGCCGGTCAGGCGCCGTGCTGCTTCGGACAAGAGCACCAGGCTGTACAGCGCCTGAGTCACCGAGTCGTGGAGCTCACGGGCCAATCGCTGGCGTTCGTTCACGATAGCCAACTGCTCTGCTTGCTGGTACAAGCGGGCGTTCTCCACTGCCACCCCGATCTGATCGGCGATCGAGGCCAGCAGCGACACATCTTGGTCGCCAAAATTGCGCCCTGGGTGCCCGATCACACTGAGCACGCCCAACACCCGGCCCTTGGCGTGCATGGGGACGCCGACGTAGGCGTGCGACCCGGCGACGGAAAGAGCAGCCAGCGGGCGCGGGCCGTCGGCGACGTCGGGCAGAACAAGCGGCGCGTCGCGCTCGACGACGAGGCCGGTCAGGCCATCGCGCAGCGGCATCGGGTCGTCCACAGTCGAGAGGCCTGGCGCATCGCCATGCCACGCAGC
>Ga0315534_1001633_pt1 | contig 15433 bp, 9 predicted proteins | sample SalMarSW160240MG_FD_203094 | JGI IMG/M metagenome (GOLD analysis project Ga0315534, IMG submission 203094) | Salt marsh sediment microbial communities from the Plum Island Ecosystem LTER, Massachusetts, United States - Salt Marsh Sediment SW1602-40 ... | reverse complement strand
AGAATCAAAATATCTACAATAGAACTTATAACTATCGTATTTAAATCCTTGAGTTATGGGTAAATCTTCATTAATATCAAAAATAATTTCTGGTGAATTAAGATTAGTGTAGTTCTCTAAAGAGAAATAATCTAACATTAATCCTTTATAATTAATAGGATCAAACGCGTCATCTAGCATAGCGAGGAATCTAAATTGTACGTAATTACCTATATATTGGGTTATGTTTATTTCTTCGAGGAACCAATCGCTCTCTTCATCCGTATAAGTTTCTAATGTAACCCAACCTGTCCAATTTGGATTGATTTGAAGAAACATAAAATCACCGGCATTTATACTTATCCTTAAACCGAATTTAGCAATAACTTGTGTATAATTTTTGTTAATCTGGGTGATGTTAAATAAAGGGCTTCTAATTGAACCGTTAGGGAATGGATTTGTAACAATATTTGGTTGATATGTGTAATTTGAGGGATAACTATGCTCTCTACCAAAATATATCGCAGACCAATTTTCAGCGTATAGGGATGATCGATTATCGTTTTGATTGTTTTGTGTTAGAAGTCCCCAACCAGTTCCATTATAAACCCAATCATCAACACCATTATTAAAATCGTGACTGTAAGGAAATCCTTTACTATCACTAGGAGATTCAATTGTGATATTAAATGATCCCGAGAGAGGGTATTGTATTTTATGTATACCATCACTAGCATTAAAGTAATAATGATACGTACCAGGTGTTAAGAATTTTACTAAGTCGCTTCTAAAAGTTGCTCCATTAGTGTAATTATTATCAAACACATTTAACTTAGTTAAAGTATAGCTTCTTGAAGTTTCCTCAATATGTACGTATACTTCCTGAGGAGCGATATTTAAAGTATCGTTATCGAAATATTCTATATAAAACCAATAGCTATCAATAGTATAGTTTTTAGAGGGAATATTTCCATAAAACTCATAGAGACTTATCACTGTATTATTTTTTGATCCTCCAAAATATGTAATTTCAGGAACTTTTAACTCCGGTGCGAAATCATTTTTAACATTTGAAAATTTTAAAGTAAAGTTACTATTGCCTTCTATCGCTTTTACGATAACTATACAATTTGTTTGGTTATAGCTTGGGATAAAATAGAAGAAATCTGAATCACCATACCACTTTTGAGCGGTTTCTAGTAAAATAGGTTCTCCAAATCGATTCGATTCGTTCGAGAATAAAAATATATCAAAATCTGCATTTCCATCAACATCCGTTAAATTAAATAAATATTGAATATCTTTTTGTAAAGAAACCTTTCTGGCAAAAGCATGATTTCCGAGCGGATTAATCTTAGAACTTGTTAAATAATTATTTGTAGATTGATTTATCTCCATAAATTTCGTTAAAGCATCAATAGCGACTTGAATGTTCATCCTCCCATACCCTTCATGCTCGTCTTTTAAATTATATGATAAGCCATTATATAAAGAAGGGGAATAATTACTTTCGTCAATGTCTGTTTGGGGATCGTTTTCTCTTTCAAGATTTGTTTCTGTAGCAGTCATTAATAATATGGCTTTAAGGTTTTTAACCAATTTTGATAGATTCTGATTATTCCACTCCGTCCATGTATCCCATTTTGCTTCAATTAATAGATTTATAGCTGCTGATACAATTGCCGCAGATATAGAGGTACCATATGCTGCAGTAACTTTATCTGACTTACCATCTGCGCTTATTATTGAACGCCCTCCCGGTAGTGCACTTCCTCCAGGAGCAACTAAATCTGGCTTAAGAATATTATTGCCAACATCTCCTCCCATGGAACTATAAGAAGTTATCTGATCCTTATCGTTGATTGCCCCTACGACAATTGCATTTTTGTTTTTCCCTAACTTGTTTAACGGTTCGGATCCTTCAATCCCATTGTTTCCAGCAGCAATTACTACTAAAATGTGGTTTTCAATTACCTCATCAATCACCGCATTTATAGCAGAAACATCTCCTCCTAAAACTCCGATGCTTAAACAAACGCTAACGATGTGATGAGTCGTCCTATTTAGTATTACGCTTGCCATTGCGGATATTAGATCTGACACATAGCCTTTTCCAGTTTGATTTACAATTTTATACGCTACAATTTTAGTTGCATTGGCTATTCCAGTAAAATGATTATAATTTTCGATATAAGCTTCTGGAAAATAAGTTATAGATGAATTAAACGAAAATTCTGGCACAGAATTACTTTTTTTGTGATATTTAATAATTACATCATAAATCCCACTTTTAGTAGGAGTAATATCGTGAATTATCGAATAATATTGGGTTGGCGTTTGAATACTAGTTGTGTTGACTAAGCTTGAATTATAGTATAATTCAAACCAGAATTTATCAATTTCATCTAATTGAAAGTAACTAGTGGAATTTATTACAATATGCGTATTTGTTTTTGAAACATTAGCAGAAAAAATCTTGACTGAATAATTTTTGGGGGGTAAATATTCGTCAAAAAAATCTAAATGAGAATAATTCCCGTGCAATTTTACAATCGATGGACTAGAAGAGTTAAAATTTTTTGTCCCCGTACCCGCAATAACTGAAGAAATGAATGTACCATGACCGTTATTATCAGAAATTATTTCTTGATCCACCAAATTTTGCCATCCAATAATTTTTCCCTGTAAAAAATTATGGTTAGGATTTACGCCACTATCCAAAACGGCAATAGAAGAATTTGTATTACCGTTATAGCCATTTACATACCAAGATGAATTAACTGCTTGGGTTTGCACGCTTGCATAGTTCATTTGAACTTCAACAATTTCATCTGTGTCAATATTTATGTCTGGAAATTTACTTGAATATGCTGAAATATTTTCCATAGGAATTAAGCCAGCAAATCCAGAAAAACTGCTAAATACACTATTCCAGTCTTCATTTTCTTTCAAAGTCCCCCCATAAGACTCAAACTCACTTTTAGCGCTAATATTGTACACGGAATTGTTAAAAAAAACTATGACTGCTTTCATACCATTATTTGAGGAATGTAGATCATTATAACCTTCTGTTTGATTTATTGGATTTATATGGTAATTATTTAAATTTAAAAAATCCAAAAAAAGACTTGATCCTATGGAGAAACTAATAGCAATGAATAAAACAAGAGTTATTTCAATTTTTCTATTCAGCTATCTACTTCACCTTCATTTTCTTTTTCTATAGTTACATCTTCTTGTGTTATAGACATTGAATTAAATCTATCTCTTAATGTATTTTCGATTTTTAGAATTGCATCGCTTCGAGATATTTTAAATAACATCAGCTCGTTTCTTAGAAGTTCATACTTTTTAACTTTATACCTTCTAGTTTGATATACAAAAATAATTAAAACTATCGCTGCCACTATAGATGGACCTAATACAAAAAACATTTGTATATTTTCGGGAATTACAACTTTAATATCAACCCAATTAGATGTATCGATAGATTTTCTTAAGTAGTAGTGTTCAATACTAGCAGGTTTGAGCTTTACTATTACTTTTGTTATTGCTTGAATTTTATAGGAAAATGTTATTTGTTCTCCAGGTGATAAATTTGAAATTGTATTTATAAGACTCCCACTTACTAATTCAAAGTTAATATTAGTGAAACTGGAAGCATCATTAATAGTTATATTTTTTGCGCAAATATTCCCAATATTCCTTACTGTAATCGATACATCAATAACATCACCAATTTCTATTTGATTTTCATCGACTGATTTTACAATAGAAAAGTTAACAATTCCTAATATAATTGGGTTAGATAGCGCAATTTGAATCAAAGAATTATCCGAATTTTCGAAATAATTAACGGAAGGATAGTAATACCCTTTCCAATCCCTTTTTATTAAAGTGAAATTAACTGATCTAATTTCGTTATAACCTATATTTGCTAGAGTTAAAGTCTCATTGTCAATCCTCGCTAAATCACCATACTGATCATTCATTGAAATAGATAAGTTCTGAATATTTATCCCTTCAGGGCTTGTATTTCTAATGTATATCGATAAATTTAATTCTTCTCCTATAGCCGGTGCCAAATTCGATGTGTTATAATATATTTCTATAGTTTTGATGTAGGGAACCCGAGATAGGTAATCTACTGGAGCAGAGAAACATACTTCGTTAGGAAATGTCTCTAAAGAAGTCGAATTCAAATTTTGAATGTGCTCCGAGTTATTATAATTAATGATTGTATTACTAAGGATTGCAGAATTTGGGACATAAAAAGAAAAAGCTACTCTTTCTTCTGCACCTGGAGCCAGTTCAGAGATAGTATATTTCAGATAATTTTCCTCAATAGTAAAATTAATAGGATTAAAAATTATACCAGGTATAGGTATAGATATGTTAATATTTTTCGCAAAATTAGAGCCAATATTTCTATATATTAGCGAATAGTTATTGATATTTCCTACATTTGAGCTATAACTAGCTAAATATGCATATGCTACAAGTGAAGACATCTCATAAGTACTCAATGATATTGTATTCGACTTTCTTACATATTCAACTACTCCACTTGATGATGTATAAATAACTCTCGATCCTAGCACCGTATATTCGTTTATATCTCTATAATATAATTCGATATCTAAGTCGTTTATTGAAATGTTGAAGAGATTGCCGCTAGCTCCTTTAATTTTTAATAAAATCGTATGATTATATCTGGCTGAAGGATCAAATAACCAATTAAATGTTCTCTGATTTTTTACAAATGTATAGGTCGATGTATTGTTAATAGATGAGGTCAAATATTGAGAAATATCTTGAAATTCCTCTGTAGTGTAATTAAAGACTTCAAAACTTAAGACATTACTAGGATCACTAAAATTAACTAATATTGAAACTCGATCGAGTGTGTTATTAACTAAGTCTATTTCTGTCTCATTTTGAAATAGGAACTGAATTTCAATTTCATGTTGATCAATATACTTTTCTTCCGATTCTACTATCCAGCTCTCGTTATCTGTATTTAATGCCATTTGAGGAGTTGTATCTGCGATTGAAACACCTGATATTATTGATGGGAGCGGAGGAAATGTTTCTTTAATACTGAAATTGTATTTATAAAAAGAGGAAAATGTGTCAAACTCTTCAACAGAAAAATTATTTTGGGTATAAGAAATTATTTCTTGTGGTTCTAGTTTCCAGTTATCGTCATTCCAAATACTATTTTTGTTAGTAAAAGTATCTTTTAGAGAATTAGAAGTTAGCCCTATTGAGGCTAAAGCAGCAATTAGTTGAGGATTACCATTTGGTCCAGATATTATATCAATCACATTGTTCATGTTTTCGTTGTAAGGGAGCAGATTAGTTAAATTATTGAGATTAGGATAATAAGAATCGACTAATCCCGTTCCAGATGTATCAAAATAAAATAATCGAGGGTTTTTATCAAAATTAAAAAAATCATCTAAAGAAGTGTATTGTCCGGAATATTCAACTCTTACAACTTCCCATATCGCCTCTTTAAGGTCTTCATCTAGTCCTAGAAGAACACCGAGCGGGCCAATAATTAGTGTAAAAACATCGTCTAATTCTATTGGGATCGGCGTAGGAACGCCCCAAGCGGTTTCATTTCCGACATTTTTAGCTGTAATGTTAAAAGAAAAATCGTTATAAACACCGTGCGATGCGTTGTTTCCAATTAACTCTTTAACAATAAGTATATTTGGTTCTGAATTCGATATTTTGTACGTTATTTCAAAGTCTTCAATAGGGTTAAATAATCCCGTAGGAATCCCCGGTAATCCTTGGAATCCAAGTAGGTGCAGAAAATTCATAAAATTTGTTGGATCGTTCAAATTCACAGGTTTGATATAGCTGCGTTTAAACCCATTCTCGTCTACCCAAAATAATTCAAATGAGTATTCCTTTAGCGTTTGAACATCAAAATCAACTCCTGCATAAAACAATAGCAAACTTATTTGTTCTAATAAAAATTCATAAAGTGTGAAATATTGAGGAGTTACATCTAATATATCAGTACAAAAGATTTTGATATCAATTTCGCTCATTAAGGCTCCGATTAACGCGATAAATACCTTTTCGCTCGGTTGAAGCGAGTCTCCTTGATATCCTATGGCGTTCCATAAGTTAAATGTAAATTCATCTTCACCTATTTTTTTTATACCCGCACTTAAACCCTCGTATTGCACCGTTAAACTTACGTAGTGAGACTCGTTTGACAAATTTAAGGTGTTAAACACTTCGCCAAATTCCTCAAAATCCACTTGAGTTGTTTGATTTGAATCAGTAAAATTTGAAATGTCCCCAAACAAGGATGGAATTTCTACAAGAATGTTTGAAAATTGCTCAAAGATATTATCAACCTCAAAATTCTCTAAAAATTCTAAATCAAGTGAATCAAAATTAAAGTTGACTTGATCAATTGATTCGGTTATATCAAGATCCAGTAAATCCAAAGAATTTACCAAAAGAAATGTTGAGGATAAATGCTGGTTCTCAATATAATCTTCTGATATTAATCGTTCAATGTTTAAAGCTTTCCAATACCCGTCCATAGGAAGGTTATTAGTAATTTCGTAAAAAAACAATTCCCAATTAGGATAATATCCCACAAATGGAAAAAAGTATGGATTGGATTCATTAATCATAATAAGATCTAAATCAAATTTTCTCTTAATAATTTCAAGAGCTCTATCTGCTCTTAATTGGATATCATCTACATTCATTTCTTCATCGTAATAAAGGAATCCTGAAAATCTATTAAATGTCATTCCGTATTGCTTACTATAACTATCCTCATTGAAGATGCGTGGAAAGATTTCTGGAGTAATTCCATTTGAAGCGCTAAAGAGAACATTACATTTGTAAAATGCGGGATCTCTCGTATCAAAATGAGGCAATATACTTGTATCGTTAGTAAAAAGAGATTGTTTTATTAACGATTTATTCCCTGCAACAAATGCATTAATGCTTTCCGCATACAAATCTGTTCCTGCGATATCAGAAGGATGAATTAAATAATTTTCAGCTATATTTTCTCCTTCTACTTTAGGAACAGTGAATTTTTCCATAAAAGTACTATATAGTGGAATAGAGAGAATATTCAGAATTATTATCAAAACTATTAGTTTTTTAATTATCTTCAATATTTATCAAATCCTCCTACATAGTTTCTCTGTAAATTTCAATGATTTTCTTTTTTCGGGATCTCCTTAATAACAACTTAATTCCAATCAATGTAAAGATAATTGAGAGTGAAAAAACTATGATCATATCAGATAACGGAAAAATAGGAATATTTGGCAAGCCACTCATCAAATTCAATGACATGGTTAACAATAACCCTGTTACCCATCCTACTATAACCCCTACTGTCCCACTACTCATCATTATAATTAATGATTCAATTGTGAACAATCGTACGATTTCTTTGCCTTTTAGACCTAATGTTCTGATGATTCCAATTTCTTTCTTTCTTTCGATAATTGACGAATAAGAAGATGAAAGTAAACCAAAAAGGCAGATTAAAACTGTTGCGTCTAATGTTATTGAAAAAAATATATTGACAATTGAAAATAATAATTGTTGTTGCGTAACTCTCTGTTGTAAGCTAATAACTTCAAAATCAAAATCATCCTCGTTCTCTTTGACGAGTGCCATTATATTTTGAGATAATCCTTGGGAATATAAATTAAGTTTAACAAAAATTTTTTCCAGATAGGGAATAGGAGGGATATCCATAAGCGTCATATAAATGTCTTGCGAAATCATGACTCCTCCCATGTTTGCTGATGCGCTGGACCTCCCAAATTCCGAAGAAAATCCCGGCATAGCTGCTGCTACTCCCGCGATTTTAAATGTGTATATCTCATTTTCATAACCACGCTTAATTGAAATCCGAATTACATCCCCTAAATGCATATCTAAGCTTACAGACAAACCCTCGGAAATAATACACGTATATCCATCTGGACTGCTAAAAAGTTGTTCAAAAGACGAAATAATTTCACCTTGAGTAAAATCTACATATTGAGTTTTAATTGTAGAGGGATATTGTTCATCAATTCCTATTAAAGTAATTTCTTGGGTTGTTAAACCTGCGTAATCGCCAATCTCTGCGGTAAATTCTTGGCCTTCCTCTGAATAAATTTGAGTTAGGTGAAATGGACTCGCGATTACTGTAGAAACTCTCTCAATTCCCTCCATCTCTAACAATTCTTCTTCGAAATCGCTTGTCAAGATTCTATTAGGATTAATATTATATCCATTTTCTTGAGAAATACTGAGAATACCACCACCCCCTCCAAATAAAGTTAAAGCTTCAACTTCTTCTGGTTCATACCAACCTTGCGTCTCTATAACTAAATCTGCTCCGTAGTTAAGGTGTGCACCAACTACCGATTCATTAGATAAGAAACTAAATATACTAGAAGTAAATATGATGAAAGAAAAAGTAAAAGCAAAAGTAAGAACAGTACTAGAATTTCTCCTTGCATATCGAAATATAAAAATTTTATACACTGGTGCTATTTTCCTACCAAATATTCTAAATAACCTTATAAAAAGTCTTAATATCAAGGGTAATATGGCTAGTCCTGCAAATGTCATTCCAATTAAAAAAATTACGAGAAGAACTATTAAAGTACCTGACATCAGCGCTAAATCTCCAGTAGTTAATATTCTTGGAATAACAAAAAGGACAAAGGCACCATTTGCCGCCAATATAACACCAACTATTAATAATTTATAATTCACGGTAGCTTTTTTCTGGAGCTTATATAAAACATCTTCTTTCCGGTAAGGGTGAATTGATTCGATTAATTGGAGTTTCATCACTTTTACTGCTGGAGAAATGCTCACTATAAGTCCTACGCTTACTCCTATAAAATATGATATTAAAATTGACCAAATAGTTATAGAAAATGTAACATTGCCAGCTAATCCCGGGATGGATTCTGCTACGGCTGCTCCTGCGAAGGGAAGTATAATATATTGAGCGAGTAATTCAGCAAAAATGATACCTAATATCGTTCCAAAATTACATAACAAAAATCCTTGAACTAACACAATAAACAAATTATACTTCTTTGTAGCACCCACTGTCCTAAAAATTCCGAATTCTCTTATTCGTTCTTCCACTGAAGTTTTAAGTATTCCGTTAATTAGTACTCCTGATATTAACATAGTGATCATAGATACAAACACAAAAATTATTGTTATTCCAACACTTAGAAATTCGGAAAAGCCCAAGACTTCTAATTTAGGTAATTCAATTTTAAATTCATTAATCCCTATTAATAGTTGAATATCACCCGCTAAATCTTTTACCCGATTTTCAGAACCTTCAATATCTCGAGAGTCATACAAATTTAAGCCTTTTTTTACCGTAAGAATTAATTCATTACATGTTCCATTAATGGTTTCATTTCCAAAGAGATCATAAAGAGTGTTGATATCAACAACAATTAATGGTCTATATGTATAGCTAACTGGCCATTTTAATTGAAAATCAAAAATTCGATCAATTGTAAAGTTTTTAACTCTCAAAAGATTTTTACTACCATGTCGTAAACCCATACTAATTTCAATTGTGTCATTTTCTGCGTATCTTATTTCCTCATTCAACTTGTAATAAATGGCACAGTGATATAACGATAATTCTGTTAAGTCTAATAATTCATTTGATCCAGGTGTAATAAAACTCCCAAACTTTAATCTGTTTTCCAAAGTGAAGTTTATACCCGAGATCGATACTCCTACCGTTTCATTTTCTAATTCTTGGGTTCCAACCCCTTTCGATATGTTCACATCACCTTGTAAACCCATTCTTGGAATAAATCCTCCAATTTCGTCTATATTATTCTGTATCGTTTTTATTAACGGTTGAAACTCGAAATAATTAGATCTATTGTCTGGTTCACCATTATAATGCCTAACATTAATGTTAAAATCTTGTTGACCTGCGTCTATGCTAAGATAATCAGTAAATGTAACCGAAATAGAATCAGATAAAAAAAGAATCAGTGCTAAAAGCCCTACAGAAATCATTATACCAATTATGCCTAACGATGATCTTACTTTATGACGCGATAGGTCTTTAAATGCGTATTTGAATACTAATGTTATATTAGACATATGAGGTAAAAAATTATAAATTTTATTTTAAATATTAAGTCGATGAATTTCTTATTCTAAAAACAATTCATCTCCAATAACTTTTCCACTAATATTATTTTCTTGTAATAATTCCACAAGAATATCATTAAAATGTTCTGGTAAGTTCATAAGAATTGGATTTGGAACACTATTTTTAATTTCACTTACTTGGATATGATTTTTCCCTTGATTAGTGAAGAGATATCTAAAAATCATATTTTTACATTTTTCTTTATTAATTTCGGAGTCCTGTTTCCTTTGTAACTGCATAGTTTCTGTTTCTTTTAAACCTCCAATTTTCCCCTTGTCGGTTAATTTTCCATCTCTCATGTGAAACACTTTTGAAGCGAACTCAGATACAGCTGCATCGTGAGAAACAGATATAAAAGTTGCCCCTCTCTTGTTTAAATCCCTAAGTAAATTTAAGATCATTACTCCAGTTTTTGAGTCCAAATCACCAGTAGGTTCATCTAATACGCATATAGCCGGATCGTTTGCAAATGCTCTAGCTATTGCAACCCTTTGCTGCTCCCCTCCACTTAACTCTGAAGGAGCATGATGGGAACGTTCTTCTAATCCAACAAGAGTTAATAAATCCATTGCTTTTTTTCTCTTACCTCTTCTACTTAACTTTCCGGAAAAATGTAAAGGAACCATCACATTTTCTAAAGCGGTCATTTGAGGTAGTAAATTATAGAATTGAAATACAAAGCCAATTCTTTCTCTTCTTATTTCTGCTAAGGCGTTGTCGTTAAGCATAGAAATATTTCGTCCTTCCAAGAAAATCTTTCCTCTCGTAGGAGTATCTAATCCACCTATAAGATTTAATAGTGTTGTTTTGCCACTTCCTGAAGGACCCATTATATCTATGAAATTACCTTTATCAATCGTTAGATCAACGCCGCGTAAAGCCGCGACCGCTGTAGTTCCAAGTAAATAAGTTTTGTGTAAGTTTTCTACAACAATTAGATGCTCATAATCTCTTCCCACTTCTTTTTCTTGTTTTAATTCTGATTTGAATTTCTTTCTTTCTTCACGAGAGAGGGAAAGCGATTCCAAATTCTCCTTTTTTATCGTATTTTTTTGTTTTTTCATTTGCCATTTTCGAAATTCTTTACTTTCATTTCCTTTCCATATCGCAAGTTTTCCAGTTTCGTTTTCGTATTCATCCATTTCCTGAGTTTTTTTAACTATTCTTCCTTCAGACATTAAGATTAACCCTTTTTTGAGTTTAGAAATATAAATTGTAGAACTAATACTAAGATAATCTTTATTGCAGTAGGTTTAGAAGTATTAGGAAGGTTTTAAACCTTAATATTCTATTTTATTCGAATATCTATAAAAATTATTTTAGATATAAAACGATTGAAATAGGGGTAAATTTCATTTTCCTTGTAAGTATTTTAAAATTTTCAAACTAATATTTTTTTCTGCATCTTGTTTTGATTTAAGTTTATCCGATTTCAAGGAATTAGGTACCGTAATTAATTCTTTCTTATTGTTATCAATTATTTTTGGATTTTTTGCAATCCAGCGAGCATCATTATCTGGACCTAGCTTTTCAAAATCACATACTATTGTGGGTGTTATCTTGAATTTATTCTGTAAATATTCTAAAAGCTGATTTTTATATAAGTGTGGTGATTCCTTTATTAACGACTCCCAATCAGTTATAAATCTATCAATAATTATTTTTTCAACAACTTGTAGATTATTCCCTGAATCGATAAAAATTGCTCCGCATATCGCTTCGAATACATCAGCAAGTATTGAAGTGTCTTTTACTCTTTGCTTATTAGAGGAAAAAATATATTTCCACAATTCCATTTCCGTCGCTACTTTTTGAAAAGTTTGGTTATCCTCTAAATGTGCCTTAATTATAGTTAATCTGCCAGGATCAACTTCACCTTTATTATAGAGTTTTAAACTAAAGATTAATTTAATTACAGCATCCCCAAGCGTTTCGAGGATTTGATAGTGAAGAAGGCTTTTTTCGTTAGCAAATTGGGGCGTAGTTAAGGCTTGAAGCAGCATTTCAGATTTATTAAAACGATAATTTATAAAATCTTGAAATTGATCTAGTAGGTCTACTGTAACCTTATCCATACTTTTATAAAATGTAAGGATAAATTTAAAAATTTAAATAAAGTTAGTTAGTATATGGAGCGAGAAAATTTATTAAAAGCTCTTTCACTTATAGAAGACTTCGAACAAAAAAATGTAGAAATAGGTGAGGTTCTTTCAAATTTGCCAATATCCTCTCGTATTGAACTTCTTCAGGAAATTACGCGAGATATCATTGAACAGAATAGCATTATTAAAGAACATGGATTTGCTAAAGAAAACATCTGTGATCCAGAATCATCAAATCAAGAGAACTCATCAATAAATTTGCTAATAGATAATCTCATTTCAAATATTCAAAAAAATCCTTCCAAAAAAGTGCTCTATTTACGGTTATTCCTTGAAAGATTTCGAGATATTTCTGATCAAGATAAAAATGTTGTTATCCAGTCTATAAAGGATGAAGACTCTAAAGGATTAAAAGAAAAAATATTATCAATTTTAAAAGTATTCCAATTGGAAGGATGAATAGAAAAAATAGATTTGATATGATCTCGAATTTAATTACTTAATCCCATTTGAAGTTATCTTATCCTATTCATATTCAAACAGTTTCATTAAAATGAGAACATTTTTAATACCTTTTATTTTGACCCGAAAAGTGATGACTTTCCAAATAATAGATCCCATTGAAATATCACCCCCTCCCAAGAGTTCTACAAACACTTGAGTTTTTGCCTGTAGTAATCCATCCCAACCTAGAACCTTTTTAGATATATTCGATTTTGGGTTGTTTTCAATGCCCTCAACATAGATACTACCCTTTTCTATCACTAAAAGTGCAGCATATTTCCCATCTTTGGCATTTAAAAGAATTTTAATTAAAGAATCTTTAAAATCTTCTTTAAATTGCTCAATTGTGTTCAAGACTTCTATCTCCTTAGCCACAATCTTGGCAAATCCTTTTAATCGCGTCTTTTTTTCTTCAGTCATGGTTTATCATTCATTAAAGTAAAATCGTGATACGATAATTTCCTATTAATTTAATTCTAATAATAATAATATATCTTTAAAATTGTCTTTTTTAACATTTAATACTAAGAAGAAGAATGATTCTATATCTGAGGAATGTTATCGCTCTGTAAGGTTAAAATCCCTCAGCACTACCAAGATCAAAGAATTCTTCAAATGCTTTTCTATCTTGATCAGAAATTTTAGCACTATTCATAGTTTCTTTCACAACGATAGGAGCTGACTCTTTCTCGTCGTGTTTAATCTTTTTAACTATTTTAAAATCTTCTGCTTCAGCATCTAAATCGAATTCTTTATCGCATGCCTTGCAATATACTATTCCGTTTTTTGGAAAGATTATATTGTCGCAATCTGGACAGAACTTCATAATTTTATTTTTTTGGTTAACTATTCCTTAGGTGTCTTGTATATTATTCTATTGTCAATTAATATTTAAAATACTTAACATTTATAAACTTAACGGCGTCCAATGAGAGGATTTGAGTTTAGATATTTAAATTTTTCTTTTACATTATTATTGTATAACTAATAAAAAGGTTATGAGAAATTAGTTTAAGCAAATAAAAGATATGAGAAGACATACTTTTATATTTCAATCAATTTAAATTTAGTCAAATATATAATTTTAATTAAAAAGTAATATTAAATTTCTTCAGCAAAAGTAGTTTTTGAGTGAGTTTTGTACAATGAGAGATTTGAAAAATCGTACCTTAATTATAGGTCATCGTGGAGCAAGTGTAATTGCTCCCGAAAACACGCTAAAAGCATTTAAAAAAGCTATTGAACTTAAAGCGGACTACATAGAGTTTGATGTTCAAGAAACTCTTGATGGAGAGTTAGTAATAGTTCACGATGAAGATATTAAAAGGATAACTGGTCGCGATGGAATAATCTCTAAAATGACTCTCAATGAATTAAAAATGTTGGATTTTGGTGAAGGTGAAAAAATTCCCACATTGAAAGAATTAGTTAAACTAACAAAAAACAGGATTAAATTAAATTGCGAAATCAAGGTTGAAAAAATAACTGAAAAGGTGATAGAAATACTCCGAGAATGGGAGATTCTCGATACAACTATAATCAGTTCATTTATCCATGAAGAGCTCTTGGCAATTCAAAAATTAGAGCCTTCGATAAAATTAGCATCACTTGAACCAACTCCAGGGATAATAAAAATCGATTGGGCTAAAAAGAAGGAAATGATTGAATACTGTATTAACAATAAACTTTACGCGATAAATCCTATCGTTATGATGGTAGATCAGCAATTCGTTGATTTTGCCCATGCAAATGATATCAAGGTCTTTCCTTGGACAGTTGATTCTAGAGTGTCTATAAAAAAACTCATAAGACTGGGCGCTGATGGGATAATAACCAATGATATTACTAAAGTAAAAGATATTTTACAATCATTTTCATAAAAAAATGGTTAAGATTAGAAAAGGTCTTATTCATGAAAAAAAAAAATGCTGATGTGCTTGTAATCGGACATAAGGGTGCGAGCGCAATAGCTCCCGGAAATACATTAAAAGCGTTTCAGAAAGCTATTGACTTACGAGCTGATTATGTGGAATTTGACTCACATTTAACTAAAGACGGTGAAATTGTCATAATTCATGATGCAGATACGTATAATTCAACTGGAGTTCATGGTTTGATTAAGGATAAAACTTTAGAAGAGATAAAGAAGTTAGATGCGGGCGAAGGCGAGCGAATACCCACTTTACAGGAACTAATAGCAATTGCTAAAGGTAAAATTGGTCTCCAATTGGAAATAAAATCTACAGGACTTCTTGAAAGGATGGTGCAAATTTTAGGAAAAGAAGATTTAATTCAAAATTCTATTATAAGCTCTTTTGCGTTTGATGAACTGGTAAAATTAAAGGAAATTGAACCTAAAATTAAAATAGGATTCTTACTGCCGGCTGAATTAGTGCGATCACAATTAATAAAAAGAAAGATTTTAAAATGTGTAAAAGAAGGTTTTTATGCCATTCATCCACATTTTAGTACAGTTGATAAAGAGATTGTAGAGTTTGCCCATACAAACGACATTAAAGTAAATGTATGGACCGTAAACGATAGTGATATAATGAAGAACTTAATCCAATTAGGCGTCGATGGGATAATTACTGATGACATTTCGCTAGCTCATGAAATGATTGGTTCATAAAATTACATTAAA
>Ga0315534_1001631_pt1 | contig 15442 bp, 15 predicted proteins | sample SalMarSW160240MG_FD_203094 | JGI IMG/M metagenome (GOLD analysis project Ga0315534, IMG submission 203094) | Salt marsh sediment microbial communities from the Plum Island Ecosystem LTER, Massachusetts, United States - Salt Marsh Sediment SW1602-40 ... | reverse complement strand
AAATATACTTGCGCCCCACAAATCAAGCACGGCTCCGACGATATTGGTTGTGTTCCCTTTAATTTCGAATAATCGCACACTACCGTATGCTATGATATTAAGACCACCGTAGTTTACTATGCCATTCGGTTCCTCCAAGCGAAGCTGACTCCAAACATAGGTTGGGCCTCCAAGACTAACATTCCCATAACACAGAAGCATATCAATGGGGTGGTCTTCTTGTAGCTTTACTTTCGCTTCGTCTACACCGATGCTGTTGCTGTCTATCTTTACGATAAATGTTTCTGCAGCACTATTATGGGGCACCTTTGCAGGATCCCAATTGCTTACTTGCTCCCACCAACCGAATTCACCTCCGACCCAGGTTGAATGGATAACGCCAGCTTTAACCTCACAGGCCGAAAAAACTAATACAATGGACGTTAACATTAATACTTTTCTAAACATAATCCCACCTTCCTTTCTTGATTTAGCAAAATTATTTTCTGTCATTTCGAGCCCGCCGGAGACGGGTCGAGAAATCTATTTTAACAGACCCCTCGACTGCGCTCGGGGTGACGGTTCAACACCTCGCTCAGGGATAAAGGCTCTTTTCGCTCGCAATAACAGAGTGAGAAATTCGGTATCTTCACCGCTTAAATTCCTCCTTTTCTTTTCCCTGGTAATGTACTGGATTTGGTTATAATGTCAAGTAAATTATGTCCGTAAGAAGTTTTCCCGGCAAATTTTGGCTTTGGGCTTGCATTTCTCCGGAAAAAACGTAATATGTGTCGAATTGTAAATTTTTAGCTCATAAATCGTTGTTTGTCTTACGAAAGATGAACAACGAGATGAAAAATTAGGAGTATATCGGATGTCAAGAGTATGTTATTTTACGGGCAAGCGAACCGTGGCCGGCAGGAGTATCGCCCGGCGTGGTAAGGCCAAGCACCTCGGTGGTGTCGGCAGGAAGGTAACAGGCATTACCAAGAGAAAGTTTAAGCCGAATATACAAAAGGTGCGGGCGGTTATTGATGGCAAGGTTTGCAGAATCAAGGTCTCAGCCAAAGCTATTCGTATGGGGCTCATTGAAAAGCCGACCAAGCGAGATTACAAACCCGCCGAAAAAGCAAGTGACTGACAAAACGTTTTATGGTTGGAAACATCAATGGCGAGGCGGGCTACGCCTCGCTTTTTATTTAGAACATTATTGTCATTCTGAGCGCAGCAAAGAATCTTGAGGATTGAAAAATGGCGAAGAAAATTGACCAGGCCCAGGTGAAAAAGGTTGCCAGGTTATCCCGCCTGGAATTGACTGAAGCGGAAGTCGCCGAATTTACCGGCCAGTTGAGCGCCATTCTTGACTACGTGGAAAAAATGAACGAGCTGGACACCACTGGCGTTGAGCCTCTGGCGCATTGTCTGCCAATCAATAATGTCTTTCGCGAAGATTCGGTCAAAGAATCGCTCGGAACCGAAAAGGCCCTGGCCAATGCACCTCAGCGGGATGAAGAATTCTTCAAGGTTCCGAAAATACTCGATGATAGTTCGGGAGCCTAAGCATTAAGCTAAAAAGCTCTAACAAAATGAAAAAACGATGGGAAATGTCATTGCGAGGAGGCCGAAGGCCGACGCGGCAATCTCTAACTTTAGAACCGAGATTGCTTCGCTTCGCTCGCAATGACAGGACCTTCACTGTCATTCTGTTACACCCACAATTAGATTAGGAGGTTTTTAACTATGAAGGCAATTCGATTAGCATGTTTTATGTTTGCGGCTTTGTTTTTGGTTGGTTGTGGACAGACGGAGAAAATGAAGATGACATCAAAACCAGTTCTGGCGCCGGGTCAGCATCCTCAGGTATTTGAAAAGACGATTACGAAAAACTTAAGCTGTGAATACCTGCTGTTTTTACCGGAAGGCTACAGCAAAAATAAGCAGGGCTGGCCTTTGCTCCTATTTCTGCACGGTGCCGGGGAACGCGGCAGCGATTTGAATAAGGTAAAGGTACACGGTCCGCCGAAAATAGTGGAAAAACAAAAAGATTTTCCTTTCATTGTTGTGTCGCCGCAGTGTCCCGAAGACGACTGGTGGACAGATAAGAATGAGGTCCTGATCAACCTGCTGGATGACATCGTGGCCAGGTATAATGTTGACACCGAGCGAACTTATCTGACGGGTCTTAGCATGGGCGGGTACGGCACATGGGCCTTGGCGGCTGAGTATCCCGAGCGTTTTGCCGCCGTCGCGCCTATTTGCGGAGGTGGCAATCGCATAATGGCATTCAGGCTAAAAGATGTACCTGTTTGGGCCTTTCATGGCGGGAAAGATCCGGTCGTCCCATTGAAGCAATCTGAGGAGTTGGTCAATGCGATTAAGGCACGTGGCGGTGACGCCAAGTTGACGGTTTATCCCAATGCCGGTCACGACTCCTGGACGGAAACTTATAATAACAAAGAGCTTTATGATTGGTTCCTTGAACATCGCAAAACCAGTAAGACGAAATAACAGGTGATTTTCGGCGATGGAAAATCTGAGTGCCATACAGTTGCGTGACAAGATAGCCGCCGGACAAATCAGCAGCGTTGAAGCAACTACCGCTATTTTCAAAAATATTGAGGAGCGAGAGCCGACCATTGGCGCTTATATCAGCACTTACCACGACAGCGCGCTGGAAAAGGCAGCGGAAGTTGATAAGCGGATAGCCGCCGGCCAGGAAGTAGGGCAGTTGGCAGGCGTGCCGGTTGCAGTAAAAGACAATATGTGCACCACTTTTGGAGCTACAACCTGCGCCTCAAAGATACTGGAAAATTTCCATGCACCTTACAACGCCACGGCCGTCGAAAAACTCCTCTCCGCTGATGCCGTCATAGTAGGCAAGACAAATATGGATGAGTTTGCGATGGGTTCGAGCACGGAGAATTCCGGCTTAAAGCAAACAGTGAATCCATGGGACCACAGCCGGGTTCCGGGTGGAAGCAGCGGCGGCTCGGCTGCCGCGGTGGTGGGGGGGCTGTGCTTGGCTGCCCTCGGCTCTGACACGGGCGGCTCAATTCGCCAGCCAGCCGGTTTCTGTGGTGTCGTGGGGCTAAAGCCAACGTATGGCAGGGTCTCACGATTTGGACTCGTGGCGTATGGCTCCAGCCTGGACCAAATCGGCCCAATAACCCGCACGGCAGCTGATGCAGCATTGATGATGAATGTTATAGCCGGTCACGACCCTGCGGACAGCACCAGTGTCGACGAAGCGGTTGCTCCTGTTTGTGATTACCTTGAAAAGCTCGACGAACCGATAGAGAAACTAAAAATAGCAGTTGTGCCGGAATTCGTCACCGGAGCCGACCAGCAGGTCCAAAAGGCCCTGACTGATGCCATAGATATTTATAAAAATCTTGGGGCCGAGGTAATAGAAATAACGATGCCTCATCTGGATTATGCCATTGCCGCTTACTACGTGATAGCTACCGCCGAGGCCTCAAGTAATCTGGCACGGTATGACGGCGTACACTACGGGCACCGCAGCGAAAACGCGGCAGACTATGTCGAAGTCTATTCCAAGTCCCGGGCCGAGGCTTTTGGCAAAGAAGTCAAGAGACGAATAATGCTCGGAACGTATACGCTATCCAGCGGCTATTATGACGCTTATTATCTGAAAGCGCTCAAGGTCAGAAATTTGATACGCGCCGATTTCACCCACGCTTTTGAAAAATGTGAGGCCATTTTAATGCCGGTCTCACCCACAACCGCCTTCAAAATCGGCGAAAAGGTCGACGACCCGCTGACAATGTATCTCTCTGATATTTACACGATAGCAGCTAACCTGGCAGGCGTGCCGGGTATCAGCATTCCATGTGGATTTGACGAAAGCGATCTACCGATTGGCCTGCAAATTCTTTCACCGGCCTTCACCGAAGACAAACTCCTGCGAATTGCAAGAATGTACGAAATGCAAACCGACTGGCATACAAGAAAACCAAGCTTAATTAATTGAGAGCGGAAATGAGCAGTGAACTGCAGTACAAAGTTATAGTGGGATTGGAAATTCACGTCCAGCTTTGTACAAAAAGCAAAATGTTTTGTAGCTGCGCAGTGGAGTTCGGCCAACCGCCTAACAGCAGGGTATGTCCGGTCTGCCTCGGTATGCCGGGCGTCTTGCCGGTGATGAACAAGCAGGCGGTAGAGTATGCGGTCCTGGCAGCGATGGCCCTTAATTGCGAAATAGCCGAGCATACAAAGTGGGACAGAAAGAGCTATTACTATCCCGATTTACCCAAGAACTACCAGATAAGCCAGTATGATTTGCCGCTCAGCTCTAACGGCTTCATTGAAATACCACTTGAAGAGGGACGAACAAAAAGAATCGGAATCATCAGGGCGCACCTCGAAGAAGATGCCGGCAAAAATCTGCACCCGGCGGGAAATTTTTCACAGGTAGATTTGAACAGGACGGGAACACCATTACTGGAAATCGTCACCGAGCCGGATATGAGCAGTGCCGCCGAAGTACGGGCTTTGGCGGTGGAATTGCAGCGAATGGTCAGATACCTAAGTGTTTCCGAAGCCGATATGCAGAAAGGCCATATGCGCTTTGAGCCGAACATCAATCTGGTCATCACCAAAGACGGCCAGGAATATAAAACGCCTATAGTTGAAGTCAAAAACCTCAACAGCTTCCGGGCATTGGAAAAAAGTGTGAATTATGAAATCCAGAGACAGATTGACGAATTTCTTGAAACCGGCAAAACAATAGAAACAGGAAATAAATCCACACGGGGATGGGACGATGACAGAGAAGTGACCGTCCTGCAAAGAGAAAAGGAAGAGGCCCCCGATTACAGGTACTTTCCCGACCCCGACCTCGTTCCGGTTGAATTTACGAACGAATGGCTCGATGATATCCGCTCCCGTTTGTGCGAACTGCCGATTGAAAGACAAACGCGTTATGTCAATGAATATAAATTAAGCGATTACGATGCAGGGGTTTTAACGGCAGAACGCCTAACATCCGACCTTTTCGAGAAGATAGTCGCTAAGGGATGCGATCCCAAAAGAGCTTGTAATCTGCTCACCCAGGAAGGATTAAGGTTGGCAAAGGAAAGAAATTGCAGCGTGTCCGAACTCGGCATCAAAGCCGAGAATGTTGCAAAATTAGCCAATATCGTCGAAGCCGGAGATATTAGTGCCAGTGCCTCATCACCCATTTTTATAAATATGGTCGAAACTAAAAAAGACCCCTGGAGTATTGCAGAAGAACTGAACCTGATTCAGAAAAGTGATGCAGGCGAGCTGGAGACAATAGTCGACCAGGTACTTACCGAAAATCCAAAAGCGGTCGATGATGTCAAAAGCGGCGGCAAAAAGAACAAGAAAGCCCAGGGTTTTCTGCTGGGCCAGGTTATGCAAAAAACAAAAGGACAGGCCAATCCAAAAATCGTTTCCCAAATCCTCGCCAAAAAACTTGGTTAAGTGTGCGGGTCACGAAACAAAGCCTTGTGAAAGTTAAAAAGGATAAAAGATGAATCCCGTTAGACATTGCTATGATAAGGAAGTGTGTATCTCTAACGGGGAATAATCTGTAAGGGGATAAAAAATGTCTAACGGGATGAAAATAGAAAAAAGCAGTTCTATCACAAAAGTAGCCGTAGAAGCAGAAGGCGCAAAAGACGTAGACATAAGATGGTTGATATCCAAAGATGATGGGGCTGAAAACTTTGCAATGCGTATGTTTGAATTACAGCCCGGCGGCCACACACCGCTGCATACACACCGGCATGAACATGAAGTGTTTGTGCTTGAGGGCCAAGGCACTTTTATTTATGAGGGCCGGGAACATCCGTTCAGCCCCGAATACGTAATATTTGTTCCTGCCGGCAGCGAACACCAATTCAAAAATACGGGGGATTCCATTATGAGAATGCTTTGCATCATTCCGGCATCAGCCGTATAGGTTCGCAGTCGGTTAAAAGCTGCGATGACAGCTTACCCAAAAAAGGCAAATGCCCGAAAATTATTGTCCTGCAAATCCTGTCTAAAAGGTGAAAACGAACTTGGCACTGTGATAGAATTGTGTTATCATAGTTAAGCTTAAATTGAGATTACCAGAGCTAAGAGTTGTTCATTTAGGAAAATCCCGCTTGGAATAAGGAACAGTGTTAAAATCGCTATGAAATTGTGAGGATTAGAAATGAAAGACGATAAACTTACTCGCAGAACTTTCATCCGCAATACTTCACTGGCAGCGGCGGGAGTAATTGTCAGTGCAATGTCCAGCAAAAGCCGGGGCTTGAGCGCGAGCACTGAATCAGCCATCAGGAAAGCTCCGAGTTACAATCCGGACATGGAGTATCGGCGGCTGGGCAAGACGGGCCTTTGGGTCTCAGCCGTGTGCCTCGGCGGCCACTGGAAACGCGTCAACGTGATGAACCAGGACTTTGATGAGAACCGCCGCGATGTCGTCACCCGATGTATAGAGGTTGGCATCAACTATATCGACGCATGCTGGGACAACGAGGTTAAAGCATACAGTAAAGCCCTGGCCGGGCGACGCGACAAGATGTACTTGGCCCTGTCTCACGGAGCGAAGGAGCCTCGTTTTGGAAACTATCGTACGGCGAATAAGCTGTTGGAGAGCCTCGACGAACTACTGAGGGATTCGAAACAGGAGTATATCGATTTGTGGCGCATCACCTGCTTTGAGCCCGGCGGCAGACACACCTTCAATACATCGTGTGAGCTTGTCGAGGCCCTGGAAAAAGCCAAAAAGCAAGGTAAGGCCCGATTCATCGGCATCTCTTCGCACGACCGAAGGTGGCACAAAATGATGATAGAATACTTTCCACAGCTTGAGGTGATTCTGTTCCCGTACACGGCCAAGAGCAATGTCGCACCGAAAGAGAGCCTCTTCGATGCTGTCAAGAAGTGCGATATAGGCGTCTTCGGTATCAAGCCTTTTGCCAGTAATTCTCTATTTAAAGGCAGCAGCTCGCCAAACGACCCTCACGCCGAAGAGGACGACCACAGGGCAAGGCTCGCAATCCGCTACATTCTATGCAACGACGCAATCACGGCACCGATACCGGGACTCATAAGCCCACATCAGGTGGACAATATGGCAAAAGCTGTAAAGGAGCGGCGACAACTGGACATTGCCGAGGCACAGGAGCTAAAGAAGAGTATGGACGAAGCGTGGGCCAACCTGCCGGCAAATTACCAGTGGCTGAAGAACTGGGAGTACGTGTAAGAACAATCGAAGACTGACAAGCTTTGATATATAGTGCAAAGGTTAGTGCTAACCGGATAAACTTTACAAGAAAGGGATTTTAGTGAGCAAGTTTAGGAATTGTTTGTGGATACTCGTGTTGACAACAGTAATTGTAGCGATAGTGGCCTGTGAACAACAAGTCAAGGAGAAGCAGGAGCAGCCGCTGCTGCTTGAAGACCCACCTCTATTGCTTGAGGATGAAGGAACGGGACCGGCTGCGGACAACAGCCGCTGCCAAGTTTGCCATATAAATTTCTCGGACGAGGTCCTGGCTGTTACACACGCACGGGCCAACATCAGCTGCGAGCAGTGCCACGGCGCCTGCGATGCCCACTGCTCCGACGAAGATAACATTACACCTCCAGATATTATGTATCCACCGGAAAAAATAAACGACTTCTGCAAGAGCTGCCATCCCAAGGCAAAATTAGGCGAGGGTAAAAAGTTCTGCACAGATTGTCATGGCGAGCACCGCCTGAGTTACCGCACACGAAAATGGGACAAAACCACCGGCAAGCTGATAGAGGATGACAAAGTCCGTATGCTGAAGAGCCGGACGGATGATTAATATAATTGTATTTATTTACTGCGCCTATGGGTGTTATTTCGGGAATTCTACTTTTCCGTCATTGCGAACGAAGTGAAGCAATCTCAATCTTTCGTAAATCGCAGATTGATGCGGCCGCCTTCGACTACCTCGCAATAACAAACCTTGGATATAAAACTATTTGAAAACTTGCTATACAAGGCGCTATCACGGCTGAGGCTCATTGATTAAAGACCTTGTTTTCGGTTCCGGCGATAAGTCTTTTTATGTTCTCTCGATGTCGGATAATAACCATCAGCGGTATCGCCGTCGCCGCGATAAGTAACGGCCAAAGATTACCAAAATCCCACCTCGGTATGAGCACTATTGCTAAAACAAGAACAAGAGGAAAAGCAACAGAAGCAGTAATCGAAGCAAGCGAGACATATCGCCATATCAGCGTAACCCCTACCCATATTACAAAAGCAAAAAACGCACAAATTGTATAGTACGGCCAAAGGCCAAATGCTACGCCAAGGCTGGTTGCAACGCCTTTACCGCCTTTGAATTTCAGATATACAGGGAAGATATGGCCCAAAATTGCAGCACAACCGACCAGGAGCCATAAGAAAAGCAGGCCGGGAGTTGGGCTGGGCATTTCTACCAGGGCTCTGACTACCAACATGGGAACCAGGCCTTTAAGCACATCAAGCAAAAAGCAAATGTAGGCCCATCTTCTACCAAGAGCACGCGCAACATTGGTTGCTCCGATATTGCCTGAGCCGATTCTGCGCAGGTCTTTGCCGTGGGCCTTGGCAATCATAACTCCAAACGGTACCGAGCCAAGCAAATATGCCGGTAAAACAGCCAGTACGAAGACAGTGTTCATTGTCTTTTAGTTTTTCCTTTGTAATATAGATTCATAAACAGAAATTAGCTGCTCAGCAGCTCTGTTGATGGAAATTTTTTCTTTGAGATTATCAGCAACAATTGCCTCCGATGCTTTCCGTATATTGTTCGTATCCGTGAAATAGCCAATGGCTTCGGCTAAAGCCGAGACATCTTCACTTTGTTCAATTACCTTGCCGTGGCGATTATTAATAAACTGTTCGCTTGCTCCGTTAAATCTGGTGGTAATTACCGGCTTGTTGGCCGCCAACGCTTCGAGAATATACCGCGAACACGGGTCATAAAAAGTAGGCAGGATAGCTACATCGATTATAGACAGTGCATTTTGAATGTGCCTGATAGGTCCTAAGAAAATGATTTTTCTCGTCGCCATAGACGGATTAAGCCTATGTGCGAGCCGATGGTACTTGTTCGTTTTGCCGCCGCCGGCTGCAACTAAGAAGGCCTGTCGACCGGTTTTACTACGCGCCGATTCACTATAGACAGACATTGCTTTTATTAAGACAGCCAGCCCCTTAAGCCTGAAATTATTCGCTACAAACAGAAAAAGAACCGGATTGTCGGCCTCTTTAAGACCAAGTTGAGCCAGTATTTGGGTGCGAAGTTTACCAGCTCCAACGGTGTTGACCCGTTTTTTAATTTTTACGCCGTTAGGTACAACCACTATCCGCTCATCGGCGACGCCATAATGCTGTTTGAACTGCTTCGCAACGTACTGAGAAATTGCGACAATTACTGGTCCATTCGGTTCCATACACAGCTTCCGCTCAGCACGAAGGAGCGCTGTTCGGCGAAAGTTGGCAAAAGCTGTAACTTGCTTGTAAGATTGGAGAAGCCTGTTTTGATAACTGGCTGCATTACGCAAAATGGCTTCAACATACGTACCACCACGCGGCTGATAGACATCGGCAAAATCAAAGGGTAAAACGCTGTGAATCAAATGATAGTGATTTTCCGATAGATATTTTTTTAATGCCTTTGCAAATGTAAAGTAACAGGCGCGCTTTCCGGGGTTGTTCCGGCACAGAATGCGAATGCTGCCGGCATTCGTTTGGCCTTTGGCCGCAAGTATGTCAACTTCAAACCCAAGGGCGCTCAGTGCGGCTGCCTGCTCAAACACCGACCGTTCCGCTCCCCCCAGCATCATATTTGCACGTTCTATTACGATTGCGATTTTCTTCTTCATCGCTCAATTATAGCCGAATATCCTCAGCTTTCAAATGGGACTTCTCTGCCGTGCTTTGCATCGTGCCTTGCCATCCGCCCGGCCTTATTCATTACTCTGCGAATAAATGCTTTATCTTTCCTTGTCAGCTTATTCCGGCCAGCATAACTAATGTAGAAACGCAGCCGGTCGGTTCTCGAAAAATACCTTGCCGGTGCCGAATAATACAACTGGGCGATGTCCTTTATGCGAAATCGTCGGCCAAATAAAATCGGCTGAAAGGCCCTTGCAAGGTCTATCAAATAAAAATCGCCGTCGTTACTGTAGAATACGTGTGAAAAATACAAGTCACGATGGCGGTAATTAGTGTTGTGAAATCTTCTTATAAAACCGGCGAATTGGGTAATAAAGCTTCTCCGTAGTTTCAATTTTTCAACCGTAGTCGGGCCTTTGAAACAATCGGGTAATTTTCGTTCCAAGGATTCGGCATTTGGAAGTTGTTCGGTGATTATAAAACTTCTTTTTTCAAAAAAAGCTCCCCATTGCTCGCCGTAGAAAAGAGTCTTCGGGGTATTTATACCCGCCGCCGCCAGCTCACTTGCTGCGCTAAAACCAAAAACGCCGCAGCTTACCCGCCTGTGAGCTGAGAGCCAGCTTCTTAGCTGGACCAGAATCGGCGGTCTGTCATATCGTTTCAAAAAGACCGTAACAGCCGGCGAATTTATTTCAAACTGCAAACGCGTACGGTATCTCGCAAGATTGTTTTTAGCTAAATTTGTGCCTGCATTAAAAGCAAATATGTCATCGATTGAAGTTAAGTTCAATTCGCCAAACGCCGCTTTATAATCAGGGTCGACGAAAGATGATTGTGAAATTTCCATGAATTTTTGCTCTCGCATATCTGTCACTGTTCCTGGTGACTATTTCCAAGTAATTTCTTCGCGGCGTCACAAACCATCTCTACCGTTATCGACTGCATACACAAATGTTCTGATTTTCTGCAGACCGGTCTGTCGCACGGAGCGCAGGGTGCACTGCCGATTATTCGAATTTCATTTTCATAGCCGAAATCTGTCCACTTAGGGTCATTGGGTCCGAGCAGGCTGATTATTTTACGCCGCAGAGCGATAGCTATATGCCGTGGTCCTGTATCATTTGATATGACCAGGTCGGCGGCTTCGAAAAGGGCTTTTAGTTCGCCAAAACTTACAGGATTGTCCGCCAAATTGACGATTTTATTATCAATACCGTTTTGCTGCGTTTGCATTGACAGCCTGCTCGATTCGCAAATCTCTTTTGCAATTCGCTTTTCAACAGGAGTGGGCGCCACAGATATTAATACGGTAGCGTTATAGTTGGTAATCAGCCAGTCTGCTGTTTGGGCGAATCTTTCGCTGAACCAGCGTTTACTTGGCCCGGCTGCTGCCCCGGGGACGATAATAACAACCGGACCCTGGGACTGGGCCACTTGCGGCAATTTAGTTTTAATTTTTTCCCTGTCCTGCTGTTGGATGGAAAGCTCAAGATTTTTATCAGTGGTATCCGCACCGAGCCGGGAAGCAACCGCAAGATAGTAATCAATCATAGAAATGGGCTTCAATTTGCCATCCGGCAGCTTTGGCGGATACAGCTTCTCAGTAAGCAAAAATCCCCGTCTATCACGAGCATAACCAATCCGTGATGGTATCCCTGCCAGGAAAACCGCAAGGGCCGAAGCAAAAGAATTCTTGAAAAGAATCGCATGCGTGAATTTGTGGCCTTGGAGCATTTTTGCAATCGCAAACGGATTTTTCGTACGTTGTTCCAACCACCTGTTATTCAAGCTGCTCGGCGACAAAATCCCGCGAACGAAAGGATTGCCAAAAAATGTAATCTCGGAAGACTTGAAATATTGACGTATCGCTCGCAAGGCCGGAGTACAAAGAACAGCATCACCTAAAGGTGAAGGAAGCCAGGCTAAAATCTCGTTTCCGGTCTCTTGCATTTCGCATCTCTTATCCCGCATCACGATATATGCTTCGCGCCTCAGGCCTCACTATTTTCGCCCCTGCATAATATAAAAGGTCAGCGACATCATCTGTAGAACCATAGCAAATCCAAGCGAGATTAAAACCAGACTGTCCTGCCTGTCCGGCCTCATCAACAGCCATACTGTTATCAGCAGGCAAAACGGTACAATAATCTGTAATACTCCTGCAACAAATCTCATTATTGAAAACTCACCGAACATATTTTCCCTTTGCATACTTTTTAGCTGCCCCAGAATACTGCTGAGCATTTGCTCTGTCCCCTCAGGGACAGCTTCCTGCTCCACCTGGCTTACTTTTGCCTGCGGCTGATTTGGTTTTTCAGTAGTTTGCAATTCCCGCTTGATTTGGGATTTCAGCTTTAGTTTGTGTTTGTGCTTAAGAGTTAGTAACGGCTTAGGCTCCGGGACCGGCTTAGGTTCCGGGACCGGCTTAACTGGAACTTTTACCCCATTGGATGAGCGGTGATATTTTTTAATGATATTTACCGCCTCCTTCATATTTACGCCCTTATAGTCGGGCTTGGGCTCGGATGGTCCACCGTATGTGGATTTGTACTGCGAAAGTCGGCTTATTAATATAGTTTTACAGCCGGCTCGTAGACCTGCCTCAACGTCACTGCTGCTGTCGCCGATGCTCCAGGATTGGCTAAGGTCTATATCCATTTCGTCGGCCGCGGCCAACAGCATTCCCGGATTGGGTTTTCTCCAGTCACTTTCTTTACGGTATTTTGAAACAACTCCGTCGGGATGGAAGGGGCAGTAATAAATCCGGTCCAAATACGCTCCCTTTTCGTTCAGCAGTTGACTTAGACGGTCATGAATCTCACCAAGAACCTTTTCACTGACAATTCCACGTGCAACAGCCGATTGATTAGAGACAACAATCAACATATATCCCATGGCTCGAAGCTCGATAAGGGCCTCAGCAACACCGTCCAGCAGATTAACCTGGTCGGGATTACTGATATAGCCGGGGTCTTCAATTAAAGTGTCGTCCCGGTCAATGAATATCGCTTTGTTAGACATATTTCTTCCAATTTGTATTTCGATTAAATTATTCGAAAAAACTCTGTTCAACAAGTTTACATATTATATGATAGCCAAGTTGATGAATCTCCTGACTGCGTGCCGTCGAACCATCCGCACAAAAACAAATATCGCCAATTGCCTCCAGCTTACTGCCAATCCTGCCGGTAAAAGCCAGTACGCACGCACCCCTTTCTTTAGCTAACTGAGCGGCCTCAATAACGTTCGCAGAGCTTCCGCTGGTCGAAATTGCCCAGAAAATATCACCTTCTCTTACCAGAGCTTCGACCTGCCTGGTAAATATATCCTCAAAACGACAGTCATTGGAAATCGATGTTATCACGGATGTGTCGGTCGTCAGAGCGACTGCGGGCAATGCTCTGCGCTTGCGCTCGAACTTACCCACAAGCTCGCCGGCTATGTGTTGAGCATCTGCTGCCGAACCTCCATTGCCGCAGATATAAATCCTGCCGTTTTGTTTCAGTGACTTCACTATTGCCTCGACAGCAGCAGCAATGGTTTCAATACCGCTTTTCTGCAGTTCGGCAACCATCCTCTTGTGCGTCTCTATCACCTCCACAATCTGGGTTCTTATACTTTCGTCCATTATGATTTTTTCTTTGATGAACCTGTTTTTCGATGTATTATAACAGTAGAATCCTTTAATGCTTTTATTTTCTCGATTGTCTTAGTTGAACTTTTGCCTTCGACAAGCGGCGCAAGAACAACTTTGCCGCCGTAAGATTCGACAAATTCCCGACCTACGACAACTTTTTGAGCCCAATCCTGACCTTTTACTAATACATCAGGCTTTACTTTTTTGATTAGGTTGAGCGGGTCCGGCTCATCAAATACCGTAATATAATCGACCGTTTCCAATGCAGCTAAAACAGCGGCTCGGTCATACTGGTTGTTAATTGGCCGGTCGGGCCCTTTAATTGTCTTTACTGAACTATCACTGTTTAGCCCGACAACAACTATGTCGCCTTTCGATTTGCAGAATTTCAAAAACTCGGTATGCCCCCTATGCACCACGTCGAAGCAGCCATTGGTAAAAACAATAGTGGCCTTCTGCCTGTGATGCCAGCCAAGCTCGTATACCAAAGAATCAATCGAACGCACCTTGCCGCTCTTGCCCCGATTTTGGCTTACGATTTCGTTAATAATTTCCTCAATAGAAACCGTCGCGGCGCCGAATTTTTCTACCTCTATGCCGGCAGTGATGTTGCAGAGCTGCACGGCCGTCTTGTAATCACAATCAGCCGCTAATGCTATCGCGAGCGTTGCCAGAACCATATCGCCGGCACCGGTAACATCATACACGCTGCGAGGTCGCGATGGTATCAGTTCGCTCACTTCATTTGTTTTAACGTATGCGCCTTCCTTATCAAGAGTAATCACCACAGCCTCAAGTTGAAAATCTCCAAGCAGTATCTCTGACGCTCTGGCAGCATCTTCTTCGGTCTTTATCTCGAAACCAACCGCTGTTGACGCCTCCTGACGGTTCGGTGTAATAACTGTAGCACCCTTATACTTTGAATAGTCACTGGCCAGGCAGGGATCAACGAGGACTCTTTTCTTCGCCTCGTTTGCAATCTGTATCATTTGCTTGCAAATCGCCGAGCTGAGCAGGCCCTTATTATAATCCTGCAGGCAAACGACATCAGCCTTATTCAACTTCTCTTTGTACGCCCGCAAAATCGCCTCATTCAGTTCATCAGCCAGCGGCTCCGTGGATTCGTCATCAATCCTCATCAACTGCTGACGATGACGATGTTGTGCCAGCCCGATAAGTCGTTGCTTGCTGATAGTAGGGCGGTCCATCACGGTGAGCAATCCACTTGTATCAGCGCCAATTTTTGATAGTTCATCTTTTATCTTTTCGCCATTGAGGTCGTCACCGATAACGCCCAGACAGGAAGGGACTGCCCCCAGGTCCGCAAGGTCGGCCGCGACTGAGCCTGCACCGCCACATCTGTACTCGGTATCGGTTACCTTCAGTACCGGCACGGGAGCCTCCGGGCTTATTCTTAGCGCATCGCCGTAGGTATAAACATCCAGCATAAAATCACCGACGAGTAATACTTTCGGCGAGCCGAGATTCGTTACCGTCTTTAGCAGCTCTTCGTACATCTTTGTTATTGGACTACCTACTCTTTACTACCACCTTTTTATACCGGTAGATGCATGTTATATTCTCTTTTTTTAGATTTTACCCGCCAATCTGTCTTTGAGCAACTGTGTTATTTTATCCTCCCCGCTAATAAAACAAAGCTCGATCGCCAGATACGCAAAATTTACTTCCTCGCAAGCATTTGGCATCGCGGATGATGGAAACGAAAACCAGTCTTTCTGCGTCGTCAGTATCAATTCTGCATTAAGACGTTGGGCCTGTTCGTCAATATCAGACAAACACTCGTCCGTATAATGATAATGGTCATCGAAAACTCTCGAACCGACAAGTTCTGCTCCAAGAGCCTCGACCGTATTTAAAAACGCATCAGGATTGCCTATCCCGCAGAAGGCAAATATTTTTTTGCCTTCCAG
>Ga0315534_1001630_pt1 | contig 15444 bp, 15 predicted proteins | sample SalMarSW160240MG_FD_203094 | JGI IMG/M metagenome (GOLD analysis project Ga0315534, IMG submission 203094) | Salt marsh sediment microbial communities from the Plum Island Ecosystem LTER, Massachusetts, United States - Salt Marsh Sediment SW1602-40 ... | reverse complement strand
AAACGAGCAACTGCGAGACGGCATCTCGCTCGTGTTCCAGGTCGCGCAGCGTCTGCTCCAGGCACTCTGCCATCGCGTTAAAGTCGGCCTGCAACTGCGCGACCTCATCCTCACCTTGCACCGTCACCCGGGCATCATATGCCCCCTCGCGCACGGCGCGGGCCGTGTGCGCTAGAGCCTCGAGCCGCCGCGTCGTCCGGCGTGCAACCCAATAGGAAAAGGCCGCCGAAGGTGGCAAGAGCACTACGAGTGCGCCCAACATCAGGACCGTGTAGATCGCCGCGAGAGGCACGAGCGTCAAGAACAGCCGATCGGCCACCACCGCCAGCAAGCCTTCCGGCTCTTGCCCGGCATCGACCGGGGGACGCTGGAGCAATATGTAGGTTGCCCCGAACAGAACCACTGCGAGCATGGCCCCCAGCGCAAGCACCAGGTGAGCGTGCGTGAGCGACAGGACCATGCGCTGGCGCCGCAGACGGTCCCAGTACCGCCATAGCCGGACCAGCAACCGTGCGACCAGGTATCCTGCGCCAGTGAGGCCCAGAAGCGCAGTGGTCAGCAGAGGATGCAAGTTGGGCTGTTCCCACACCGCCGTCCACCCCAGCAGCTCCGTTGACGCGCGCAGACCAAGAACCATCACCAGGCAGAGTCCGGCCGCAACGCCCAGCTCGTACAACGCCTGGCGCCAGGCGCTGCCGCCAGGCAGCCGCGTCCGCACGACAGCCCACATACCACATGTCCCACACAGCATCAGCGTGCCGTTCTGCAAGAGCGCAGGGCGTGCCATCCCGGCTACACGACTCATCAGGAACAGGACGGCGATCCCCAGCACCCACGCCTCTGTCAGCGCCCACAGTGGATGGACACGCAAGAGAAACCCGGGGCGCCGCACGTCCGCGCTCATCGTTCCCAGTCCCCTACCTCGGGCAAGAGCCGGTACCCAATGCCCCACACCGTCTCGATCGCTTCACCGAGCTCGCCCAGTTTCTTGCGCAGGCGCAAGATCGCATTATCCACCGCCCGGTCGCCGCTCACATAGTTCTGTCCCCACACTGTGTCGAGCAGGTAGGCACGACTGAACGCTCGCCCTGGGTTACGCATCATGAGATGCAGCAGGTCGAACTCGGTCCGCGTCAACGGTAGCACCTCGCCACACCGCGTGGCTGTGTGTGCCTCAGGATCGAGCTGCAGAGGGCCGTAGCGTACCAACTCTCTTGTCTCGCTGCGATCCTGTTCCAGGATCTCTTGCACGTGTGACATGCGGCGGAAAAGGGCGTGCACCCGTGCCACGAGCTCGCGCATGCCGAACGGCTTGGTCAAATAGTCGTCTGCACCCACCTCGAGGCCGATCACGCGGTCCACCTCTTCTCCACGCGCCGTGAGCATCAGGATCGGGACCGCCGAGCGCTGGCGGATCCGGCACAGCACTTCTAGGCCATCCAACTTGGGCAGCATCCAGTCGAGGATCACTAGGTCGGGATCTAGGTGGGCCTGCTGTTCGAGCGCGGCAGCGCCGTCGGCAGCGTGAACGACGCGATAGCCGCTGGCCTCCAGCTCGCGCCTCACCACCCGCGCCATCTCTGGCTCGTCTTCGACCAACAGGATCGTCTCCACCGTACTTCTTTCCCGACCTCTGGCTATCGCCCGAGACGAATGCTGCCTGGGATTGTACCCGGTCCGGCTCTGAGACGCAACCTAAAGAACACAAGGTCGTGGCCTGCGATCTTGCAGATCGCAGGCCACGACCATACAAAAGATGCTGCACATCTACGTCCGCATGCCTACAGCGTGCTACCGCGATGCACTGCTCGTGTTGAGAACCTCGTTGATCTCTGCCAGCTCGTCAGCGGTGAGATGCCAGTCCGCTGCCCTGGCGTTACTCTGCACGTGCTCCACGCGCGTCGCTCCCGAGATGACCGAAGAGACCTGTGGCTGGGCGAGCAACCACGCGTGCGCCAGCTCGTTCATCCCACGGCTCCGCTCTCCTGCCCACGCAGTGAGCTGCTCCAGTATGTCATAGTTCCGTTCGGTCATATATCCTTGCACGTAGCGGTTCGACTCGCCCCGCGAACCCGGAGGCGCTGGCTGGTCACGCTTGTACTTGCCGGTCAGGAAACCGCCTGCCAGCGGGAAATAAGGCACGAACCCCACCCCGTGTGCCTGGCAGCAAGGCAGTACCTCTCGCTCTACGCCGCGCTCCAGCATGTGATAGTGTGATTGGAGCGCTACGAACGGTGCCCAGCCGCGTACCTCTGCCAGCAAGTTTGCGTGTGCTAGCTGCCACGAGGCGAAATTCGAAGCACCGACATAGCGCACTTTGCCAGAAGAGACCAGATCGTCCAGGGCACGCAGCGTCTCTGCGATCGGTGTCGTCTCGTCCCAGCGATGCACATAATAGAGGTCGATGTGATCGCTCTTTAGGCGGCGCAGGCTCGCTTCCACGGCGTTCATCAGGTGATAGCGAGAGGCGCCGTGGTCATTCGGCCCATCCCCGGTCGAGGATCGGAACTTGGTCGCGAGCACGACCCGATCCCAGCGCCCGCTCAACGCCTCGCCCAGCGTCTCTTCCGATCGTCCCCCCGTATAGACGTCCGCCGTGTCGATCAGGTTGATCCCTAGATCGAGCGCCGCATCGATGATATCGTCGACGTCACGCTGCGAGACCTTGTCCGAGCCAAATCGATTCGTCCCCAGCCCGATGACCGAGACCCGAACCCCTGAACTGCCCAACTGGCGATATTCCATGACCGTGTCCTTTCTCTAGGCGCTGCCTCGGCGCAAGCTGGCACCGAGGCGACTGCCAAGCCCACTGCTGTGTGCCAGTAGCTACCATAGCACTGCACTACGGGCTTGTCAGTGACTTTCGTCGGGTCAATGGCAGAGATGAGCCCCACCAGTCCCTTGACTGCCTAGACCTGGGACCAGCCCTCGGGGTACTCGAAAGCGGCGGCCATCTCGGCGTTGCCTTCCATGCCCATCAGGTCTTCCAATACGGCGACAGCCTGGTCGTACGAGCGCGTCTGGTGGCTCTCTAGCGCACCAAAGAGCAGGATCGACTCGTCGCCGGTCTTGAAGGCCAGCAAGCTGCGTTCCATCCCCAGGATCTCGGGCCAGATGCATTCCCACATGATCTTGGGTGGCAGCGGATCGACGCGCAGCGGCTGGATGCCCTTCCGGTCGACGATCGCTGGCACCTCTACCACCACGTCGTCCGGGATGCCGGGCAAAGCACCATCGTTGCGCACGTTGACCTGCGCCCGGTACTCGTTGTCGTTCACCAGTCCATCGATGATCGGCACCTGCTGCTCGCGCGTCTTGGTCGTGCCAAAGAACTCGGACACGCTGGCCTTGGGGTCGGTAGCCAGGCGCTGCATATCCGCGATGCGCTTTTCCAGGCGCTCGACAAAGACTGGGCGCGCCAGCTCCGTGTCTGGCCCGCCATAGGGCTCACCGAACCAGCGCTTCTTGGTCTCGATGTCGGTATGGTACCACCACCCCCCGCGTCGCGGCGTATCGCCGATGGGAAAGAGCCCGTACATGCGGTACTGGTGGACCGTACTGCGCGACATCTGGATGTCGTGTGTGCCTTGGGCCACGTGCGTGTTCCAGTACGTCTCCCCCTCCCGCTCGATCCACTCGTCGAGCAGGGGATACGCGTCCTGGCCCTCGTAGTAAAAGTGAGTCAGCCAGATGTTGTGGTTGAGGCCCGGCGCCTGCCAGGTCACGCGATCGGGATCGAGCCCGATCGTTTCTGCCACGGTACGGTAGCCATAGTGGCCGTGGCATAGGCCGCAGACCTTGACCCCCGTCTCGCGGGCCATCATCGTACTTCCAGTAAACACCGGGTTGGCGGACTGGATGAGCCACGCGTCCGGGCAGATCCGCTCGATGTCGCGCGCGACGTCGAGCATGAGCCGCAACTGGTACCACGACCCGAGCCCCACACCGCCATAGTAGTAACCGTGCTTGGCCGTCACTTCGCGTGCTGCACGCGCGTGATAATGTCCCTGCACGAAAGCCGTATTGACGACGAAATCGGCATCCTGCAGCGAAGCCTTCCGATCCGTGGCCTTGTCGAAGGACAGATCGGCACCCAGCTCGTCTGCATAGCGCAGCGCAAAGCGATGGATCATGTCTAGGCGCTCTGGGTTGACGTCCATGAAAGAGACGTGGCTACCAGATAGGCTGGGCGTCAGACACAGATCCTTGACCAATCCCAGGGAAAACTCGGCGCTACCAGCGCCGATCACACTGATCCGGACGGGTGTACCCATTTTCGCGCTCCTTTGATGAGGCAGCTCCAATACGCTCGGGCGCAAACGAGGCTAGAGACAACGGGCCGTTTCGCTGACCATTCTACTCGAAAGGGGCATCACACACAAAACAGGGGAGACGCGAGCGGGGTGTTACCGCATGCAAGTTCACCGTGTCCGGCTCACAGGCCAGCGCGCTCGCGCCCGTGAGTCGGACACGGTCTCTGGAACGTATAGCGTGCGGTGCGCACAAAGGGCGACTAGTCGCTCGCGACGCGCCCAGCGATGGGCAACAGCTCACGCTCTTGGGCTGACAGCCCTATGCGTAGCCCAGCCGGGCTGGGTGCCGCCGCTTGCTTGTGCTCAGACGGGGTCGACCACAGCGTTTCCGACAGGCCCCGCAGGCGAGACTCCTTGTCCATCACGATCTGCTCGGCCGTGCTCCTACAGCCGTTGAGAGAGGCAGCACCGCAGAGCGTGCTAACGAAATTAGCCATACGCTCTGCCAGCGCCTTCGCGATACCGATCACATCCCTCTCGCTTTGCGCCTGTTCCGCAGTAGCGAGGATCCGCTCTGGTGCGTAGGGCAGGATGCTGCGGGCAGTTGCGCGCACATACTGTCGATACTCCTGCCACTCTTTCTCGCTCCGGACCCGCGCGTCCGCCTGACCATCGCAGAGCGCTTCCCAGGCGGCACAGTGCGCTTGCTCCTCCTGTGCCATGTCCATCAACAGAGCCCGCATCCGCGGATAGCGGGTCCTATTGGCAATGAGGCGGTAGCAAGCTTGCCCCACCTCTCCGGCCTCGATTGCCAGTTCCGCGGCCTCTAATGAGGATAAGTATGCCATGTCTGCCTCCTCTGTCTACTGCACGGATACGATGTCAGACCAGGACGGTCTGGGTCACGCGCCAAGTACAAAGGGTCTACAAATGCAGCACGATCCTATGGGAACGATGGCCCGAACACCCCGAACGGAGAGCGAGGTGTTCGCCCCCAGGGATCAGTACTCTTCAGGCAGTGTCATCAGCTCCTCGTAGCTGAACACCGGTCCGTGCTTGCACACGTACGCGGGACCGATGTTGCAGCGCCCACACTTGCCGAGCCCGCATTTCATCTTCATCTCTAGCGTGGTGATGATCTGCTCCGGCGCGAAACCCATCTTGCTGAGTGAAACCAGCACGAATTTGATCATGATCGGTGGGCCGCAGGTGATTACCATCGCGTTGTCCGGTGAGGGGTTGGCCTTTTCCAGCACAGTGGGTACAAAGCCGACCTCTCCACTCCACCGTTCATCCTCACCGCCGGGGTCGACCGTCAATACCATCTCGACGTCGTCTCTGGCGGACCACTCTTGCAGTTCCTGCTGGTATACGAGATCCGCCACGCTCCTCGCGCCGTAGACCACGGTGATATCCCCGAACTGGTCACGCCGATCCAGGCAGTTCCAGAGCAGCGATCGCAGGGGTGCCATCCCGATACCACCGCCGACAAACACGAGGTTCCTTCCCTCCATCTGATCGATCGGGAACGGACGGCCATAGGGCCCACGGAATCCGACCTCATCACCCTCGTTTAGCTCGTGGAGCGCATCCGTGACCTTGCCCACGCGCTTGACGCTGCACTCGATGTACTCGCTGCGCGTCGGCGAGTTGGCGATGCCAAACGGCGCCTCGCCCTGGCCAAACACCGAGAACACCCCAAACTGTCCTGCCTTGAAACGAAAATCGGTCTGCGCCGCTGGATCGCGGAACGCCAACCGGAACGTCTTGATGTCTGACGTCTCTTGTCGGATCGAATCTATCGCCATCACGTATGGCTTGTATATGTTCGTCATCATTTCACCCAGTCCGCACTTGACTCAGCACTTGCCGAAGATCGATACCCACCGGGCAGTGCTCGATACACCTTCCACATCCAACGCAAAGCGTCCGTCCAAAGTTCTCCGAGTAGTAGCGGAACTTGTGCATGATCCGCTGCCGGTATCGCCGGTAGTGTACCGGCCTTGGCTGCCCGGCGTGCGCTTGTGTGTAGCTGGGGAAGGTGCAGGCATCCCACAGCCGTACGCGCTCCCCCTGCTGCGGAGTGCCCTCATCTCGGATATCAAAGCAGTGGCACGTCGGGCACAGGAAGGTGCAGATGCCACAGTCCAGGCACTGCTGAGTAAGCGTCTCCCATACAGGGTTCTCGAACTCGAGCACTTCGTCGAGGCCCTCGATGTCCACTTGCCTCGGCAGCTTGGCGAGAGAAGCCTCTTGCGCCTGGACGCGCTGGCGTTCGTGCTCCACGCTGCTCTCCTCGAACAGGTCGCTGTAGCGATCGACCAGCTCCCTTCCGCGCTCGCTTACGACCGCGACGTGGTACGCGTCGTCCAGCTCTGTCAGGAGCAGATCAGCCCCCTCGGTACCTGCCGGCGACCCACCCAGCGACGCACAAAAGCAGGTCGTACACGGTTCGTCGCAAGCCATGGCGATGATCGCCGTGCTCTCCCGCCGCTCGAGGTAGAGCGAGTCCTCATCATCCCACTGGAAGACCAGGTCGAGGACCGGCAGCGCTGCCACGTCACAGGGCCGAGCGCCCAGGATCACACGGGCCATGCTGCGCGGTGACGGCGGCTCGACCAGCTCGACACCGGAGCGACTCTTGGTGTAGCGGACCAAGAGCTCCCTCTCTGGCAGAAAGAACTGCTTGAGCGACTGTGCGGGCTTGTCTCCGTCCGACCGCCACTCGCTTGCCGACTCGATCTCGCCATACGACCGCTCGTCCTTCGGTGCGATCACTGTATAGTCCGCGATCAGCGCATCTACGAGCTGGTCCAATCTGTCTTTGGGCAGTGTTCTTGATTCCATCCAGTACGGCTCCCTGTTCCTACCTGACAAAGTCGTCTGTGTCGTCTACTTGGAATGTCGCCAGCGCAGGCGCTGCCTCGACGTCGACTCCGGCGACATAGTCGAACACCGCCGCCACTTCTTCCACCATCTTGACGTTTATCAAGCTCAGCGGGATGTCGACGGGGCAGACGCGCTCGCATTCACCACAATCCACGCAGCGACCCACGAGGTGAAACGCCCGGATCGCGTTCCAACTGATGTTGTTGCGGGGCAGTGGAGAACGGCCGATCCACTGTGGCCGGTTCTCCTCGGCGATGCACTCCTCACAGTAGCAGAATGGGCAGACCTGGCGGCACGCGTAGCAGCGGATGCATTTGCTGAACTCCTCTCGCCAGAATGCCCACCGCTCACTGGCCGACATCTGTGCCAGCTCCCCGACGCGCGCGCGCGTCTCTTCCCGACGTGCGTCGTCTGGCTCGATCTGGCCGACCTCGACATCCGGTTTGACGGCAGATGCAGTCCCGTCGACGATGCCCAGGATCACGAGATCCTCTCGCCCGAACTGGTGCTCCTGGATCAGGACCGAAACGGTTCGAAGCGTTGCCGGGCGCGCGACGAGCGCCACTCGAGGCCTTTTGTCGGCAGGCACAAAACGCGACGTCAGGTACCCTTCCCTGCCCACCAGGTACCTGGCCAGGTTATAGACGCAGCGCTCGTCAAAGATCAGCCTCGATACCTGTGCCTCGTCGCGGACGACGCAGGGGGTCGTCGTTGACGGATCCCAGCCCTCTTCATACCCGATAACCATATCCACAAGGTCTTCAGAGAGAAGCCGGCGTGCCTCTTCCTGGATTCTACTGGTGATCTGCTGCATTGGCTGTCTCCTGAGGATGCAGTGGACCGAGCGCCTTGATCTCTTCCGTCACCTGGGCCACGACATCCGCCCACTTGGCGCCCTCGCTGGCCGAAACCCAGCTCATCTGCACTCTTTTGCCGTCGATTCCGAGAAACTCCATCAGTCGCCGGAACATCAACATCCTCCGGCGCGCATAGTAGTTACCCTCCGTATAGTGGCAGTCGCCCGGGTGGCAGCCCGAGACGATCACGCCGTCCACGCCTTCCTTTTCCAAGCTCTTGAGGACGAGCTTGGGATCGATGCGCGCCGAACAAGGCAGACGGATGATCCGTACGTTAGCCGGATACTTGGTCCGGCTTCCGCCCGCAAGGTCCGCACCGGCATACGAGCACCAGTTGCACAGGAAAGCAACGATCTTGGGCTTCCACTCTTGTGCCTGCACTGGCGGAGCTGCTTCCGTACTCGTTCTGCTCTCCACTCCTGACCTGACCTCCAGACCCACTGTGGCAACCATCCTACACCGCCTCTACCTGAGCAAAGACCTGCTCGTGGCTAAACCCGCTGAGGTTTGGCGCACCAGCCCGGCAAGCCACGGTGCAGTTCCCGCAGCCGTGACAGAGGCTCTCTATGACGTGCGCCACTGTCCTCATCTGCCTGGTCATCATGTCCCGCCACTCGATCTCTTCGATCGCACCAAACGGGCAGCTTTCGACACAGGCTCGGCAGTCGCTGCACAACGCGGGATCGATCTGGGCCACCATCGGCTCGGACTCTAAACAGTCGTGGCTAAACAGGCCCAAGGCCTTGGCCGAGGCCGCCGAAGCCGTAGCGACGGTGTCCGGGATATCCTTGGGTGCCTGGCATGCCCCCGTCAAAAAGACGCCGCTGGTCACCGTCTCGACGGGCGCAAGCTTGGGGTGTCCTTCCGTAAACAGTCGGTTCTGATCGTATGGGATGCCGAGCATCCGCGCGACCTCTACCGCGTCGTCGCGGGCGATGAGCCCCGTGGCCAGAACGACTAGGTCTGCCTTGATCTCGACCTGCATGCCAGCCAGCGTGTCGGCACCGCGCACGACGAGGTGCCCGTTTTCCTCGTAGATGCGCGAGACACGTCCGCGCAGGTAGTGCACGCCAAACTCTTCCTGCGCCCGACGGACAAACTCCTCATAGTTCTTGCCCGCCGCCCGGATGTCTATATAAAAGACGTACGCCTCACCATCGGGGTTGTGTTCCTTGAACAACAAGCCATGCTTGGCGGTGTACATGCAGCACAGCCGGGAGCAGTATTCCATCCCCTTTTCGCGGTCGCGTGAACCGACGCACTGGACAAAGACCACTGTCTTCACCGGCTTGCCATCAGATGGACGCAGGATCTTGCCTTCCGTAGGGCCACACGAGTTGACGAGACGCTCGAACTGGAGGCCGGTGACGACGTCCGCGTACTGCCCACCACCGTATTCCCCATAGACCGAGTGGTCGAAGAGTGTGAACCCGGTCGCCACGATGATAGCGCCGAACTGCTCCTCGATGATCTGGTCTTCCTGCTCATAGTCGATCGCGCCCACATCGCAGGCGCGCTCGCACAGCCGGCACTTGCCCCGCTGGAAATAGATACAGTTGTCCCGATCGATGACCGGGACACGGGGCACGGCCTGCGGGAACGGGATATAGATCGCCGTCCGGTCGCCGAGATGCTGATCGAACTCCGAGTCCACCTTCTTGGGACACTTTTGCCAGCACGAGCCACAGCCCGTACACTTGTCCGGGTCTACCGAGCGCGCACGCACCCGGATCCGGGCCGTGTAATTCCCCACGTATCCGGTCACCTCTTCGACTTCGGCATAGGTGTAGATCTTGATGTTCTTATCTCGGGCCACCGTAACCATCTTGGGGGTGAGAATACACGCTGCGCAGTCGAGGGTGGGGAATGTCTTGTCGAACTGGGCCATCCGCCCGCCGATGGAGGGCTCCCGCTCCACGATCACCGCTTCGTAGCCTGCCAGGCCGACGTCGATCGCGGCCTGGATGCCCGAAATGCCGCCGCCGATCACGAGCGCCCGCTTGGTGATAGGAATCGTCGATCGCAACAGGGGATGGCTCCGTGCCACCTTGGCGCGGGCGATGTTCACCAGCTCAAGCGCCTTTTCCGTTGCCTCTTCGCGATCGTCGTGGACCCAGGAGCACTGCTCGCGGATATTGGCAATCTCGAGCATATAGGGGTTGAGCCCCTCATCCTCAATGCAGCCGCGAAAAGTGGGTTCGTGCAGACTGGGCGAGCATGCGGCGACCACGACGCGATCCAGATTGTGCTCCTCAATCGCCTCTGCAATGAGCCTCTGTCCCGGATCCGAACACATATACCGATAGTCAGCGGCGAACGCGACCCCCGGCAGCTCGGCAGCCTGGGCCGCTACGCGCTCTACGTCTACGGTCGAAGCAATGTTCTTGCCGCAGTGGCAGATGAACACTCCTATTCTTGCCATATCGCTTTACTCACCTTCTCGTCTCTGTATACGACCGCGATGCTAGGCCGGCTGGCGCAGGCCGGTGCGGGCCAATAGCTGCTGAGGGCTGACCATGAGCTTGCTCAAGCCCAGGTCCGCGCTCGGGATCCCCAGTGCCAAGCCAATTAGCTGGGTAAAGTACAGGACGGGCAGCTCGAACCTGGTGCCGTACTGCCTGTTCACCTGAGGTTGCCGCATGTCCAGGTTGGCCTGGCAGAGCGGGCAAGCCACCAGCAAGCAGTCTGCCCCTTGGTCAGCCGCCTTCTGATAGATGTCGTGACACAGCTTGAGCACGATATCCGTTCGCGTCAGCGACAGGCTACTGCCACAGCATTCGGTCTTGTAGGGCCATTCGACGGCTTTTGCGCCCAGCGCCGTCACAATGTGGTCCATAACCATCGGCTGGTCTGGATCGTCGAAACCCGTCACCTCCGGCGGCCTGACCAGCAAGCAGCCATAGTAGGCCGCCACGCGAAGGTCGCTCAGATCCTCGACCACCCGCTCGCGCAGTGCATCCAGCCCATAGTCGCCAGCGATGACCTCGAGCAGGTGCTTGACCTCGCTCTCGCCCCTGTACGTGTTACCGACGACCTCGTCCACCTCTGCAACGCGTCCGTTCTTCCGGGCACGCATCTCCCGGTTGGCGATCTTGAGCCGGCTGTAGCATTCCGCACAGCAAGCCACCGTGTCCAGTCCCATCTCTTTGGCAATGTTGAGATTGTGGACCGGGAGCGCTATCGACAATAGCTCGGATGTCATGTGGGCCGACGATGCGCCGCAGCATACCCACCCAGGGATCTCTTCCAGTTCGATCCCCAGGACGCGGCATACTGCTCTGGCGGAGAGGTCGTAATCCCTGGCGGTCGAGTGTAGCGAACAGCCCGGATAGTATGCGTATCTCATGTTTGCTTGCCCTCCAGCTCTGCCGCCTTGGCAAAGATCCGCCGCAGTGCCTTGCCATCCTCCGCCCGAGGCGGTAGCAAGCTCAGTTTTCCTTTGAGCAGCATCCTGGGTGCCATCGGCACGTCCTTGGTCAGGTGTCCACTGAGCACGTTGTACGAGCCGATCATCGCTGCCTCAAAGATACGGCCGAACAGTCGCACGCTTCCCAGGAAGATGCTGTGGAACAGTGGCACATCGCGCTCGGGGGACCGGATCCCTTCCGCATAGGCGATCCTGCGCAGGGCGTCCATCACGCTCGCTGGCTCCACTCCTTGTGGACAGCGAGTCGAACACGTCTCGCACGCAGCACACAGCCAAATCGTGCGGCTCGACAGGACGGTGTCTCGCATGCCCAGTTGGACGCCCCGCATAATCTGGTGAGGCGGATAGTCCATCGCGTATGCGACGGGGCAGCCCGCTGTACATTTGCCGCATTGGTAGCATAGGGCTGGGTCCTCTGCGCCCCGTTCCCGGACTTGGCGCACAAAGGCCAGGCGTGACTCCCTTGAGGGTAGCTCTTGACTCATGAATGTGCCTCTCTTCTGGATAGGGTAGCGGCTAGCCGTTGTCCTGCAGCATTCTGGCCAGGCGCCGGATGTGCGATCTCTCTTCCTCCACGATCTCGCGGACAGCACGCTTTCCTGAATCGGGCACGATGTCAGTGAGATCAAAGAAGAACAACAGCGTCTCTTTTTCAAACTCGATCGCCATACGGACGGCTTCCTGGTGACCGGTCACCGTCTCGGCAGCGGCCAGAGCCCTGTCCGGACCCTCAAAGAAGGCGCTCTGTACTGTCGCACCGAGATACCCCTGGTATTCGTGCCACTGCTCCGCGGTCATTAGCGGCCGTCCACGGATCGACTCAAAGAGCGAGCGGAAGAGCTGGTAATGCTTGACTTCCTGGAGAGCCAGATCCTCGAACAAGTCCTTCACGCTGTGTGAGTCTACCTTTTCCGCGGCGGCGCGGTAAAAGGCCTCCCCGCTCCTTTCGACTTGCATCGCCATCTCGAACATGTCTGTTGCTTGCAGCAATACCACCTAGTCCTCCTCAGGTCACCAATGCTAGCCGTTGATCACCTAGAACTCGGCAGGCAATTCGCCCAATGCCGCCAACGAAAAGACAGGACCATCCTTGCACACGTACTTGGGCCCAATGTTGCAGCGCCCGCACTTGCCGATCCCGCACTTCATGCGCCGCTCCAGCGAGGTATAGATCCGATCAGGTGGAAAGCCCAGCTCGTTGAGCACCGGCAAGGTAAACTTGATCATGACCGGCGGGCCACAGACAAAGGCCACCGCGTTGTCGGCGCGCGGGGCAAGCTCCTTGGTCACCGTAGGGACATAGCCGGTGAGACCGTCCCAGTCCTCACGCGGGGTGTCGATGGTCTGAAAGAGGGTCACGTCATCCCGTCGACTCCACATCTTCATCTCAGGCTTGTACAGGAATAGGCCTGGCTCACGTGCACCATAGATCACGGTCAGATCTCCGTATTCCTGACGAAGCTTTGGGTCCAGCAGGTGCTTGGTCAAGGCATATAGCGTGGTAAACGCATAGCCGCCGCCGATGACGACAATGTCCGCGCCCTTCCATTCCTCGACCGGATACCATGTACCGAGCGCGCCGCGCATGCCGATCGGATCGCCTGGCTGCATCCCGTGGATGGCCTTGGTAAAGACGCCGATCTTGTTGATGGTAAAGCGGACGAAACTTCCCTCCCACGCCGCGGAGGCTACCCCAAAGGACGCCTCCCCTTTGCCAAAGATCGACAACTGGCAGAACTGGCCCGGCCGGTATCCGGAGAAGAAGCGCTCACGGTCCGAGTCGTGCTGGAAAGCAAGCTCAACCGAGCGGAGGCTGTGATCTTCCGTCTCAACCGCCGTCCGGGCGATATACATAGGCATGGGCTGGTAAGGATTCTGTGTCGATTTCTCCACGTCCGACTATCCCCTCGACTGACTACTACGGATGATCTGCCGCATGTCAATGCCTGCCGGGCAGTAGCGCACGCAGCGACCGCAGCCCGTGCATCCGACCTCGTCGTACAACTCGCCAAAATACGCATACTTGTGCATGATCCGCTGCCGCGTTCGCTCCACATTGGTAGGCCGGGGATTGTGGCCCGACGCTTCCTGGGAATAGATCTGGAACATACACGTATCCCAGTTGCGCACGCGTTCTCCCCGTTGCGCCTCGTCCACAATGTCAAAGCAATGGCACGTTGGGCACAGGAACGTGCACACGCCGCAACCCAGGCACGGCTGCTGCACGTCGTACCAGAACTCGTCGTCAAACAGCCCGTACAGTGTCTCCCTGATACCGTCGAGCTCGAACGGCCTTGCCATCGCGGCCCGCGCCTCTGCTTGAGCCTGCGACGAGGCATCGATCTGCTCCTGCGATGCGTCCTGCAGCCGGCTCAGCAAGGCCTCGCCCTGGGCAGTATCAGCCTGGGCGACGTACACCTCACCAATGTCGGTCAGCATCACGTCCGCGCCGCGACTGTCAAACGGCCCCGACCCGACCGCCGTGCAAAAGCAGGTCTCACAAGGATCCGTACAGCCCAGCGCAACGAGCGTCGTATGGCGACGCTTCTCCGACCAGTAGGGATCCGTGTATTCTGTCCCAGCAAAGACGCCGTCCAGCAACTGGCATGCTCGTGCATCGCATGGACGAATACCGAACACGATCCGCTCCGACAAGTCGCCCTCGACTGGTTCCAGGTCCGATCCAGCAACCCGAAACAGCGCCTCGGATTGAGGAAGAAACAGAGACTTGGGAGGGTAACGCGAGTTGGCGTCCAACGTAAAGCACCCGTTGCCCGATCCGGTCAGCGGCTGGAAGCCAACAACCTCTTCCTGCCGGACCGGAGCGTAGACCGTGGCCTCTACACGCCACTGATCGATCGTCGTGGCCAGGTCTGCCTTGGGCAGAATCTTGATCATGCTTCCGTCTCCTAACGTACGAACTGGTCTTGGTCGTCCAGCGTAAAGGTGGCAAAGGGTGGCGGAGCGCCCTCGGCCGCACCGACCTCATAATCGTACTGCTCCAGCATATCGCGATCGAGTTTGTCGGTCAGATAGGTCATCTTGATATCCATCGGGCAGGCACGCTCGCACGCCCCACAGCTCGCACAGCGCCCGGTCTGGTGGAAGGCACGAATGATGTGCCAGGCGTGCGTACCGCTGGGTGTTATCATGCTTTCCGCCCACCGCGGCGTCGTATAGTCGACAAAGCACTCGGTGCAGTAGCACATCGGACACGCTTCGCGACAGGCGTAGCAGCGAATGCAGCGCTCTGCCTCTTGGACAAACGACTGGTAGCGCTCCTCAGGCGACAGCGCCTCAAAGGCATCGACCAATCCCCATCTCGGCTCCCGGGCATCCGCGCCAGCCGGCTCGCCCAACGTAATGTCTGTGCCAACCGGGTCTGGATAGGCGCACCGCTTGCACGAATCGTGCAGGACCCGCTCCCGTTGGAGCCGGTACTCGCCGCGACGGGTCGAGAGCAGCACCTCATCTCCCTGTTCCGACACGCTCAATACCTCGGCGAACCCGCCCGGGCCCAGACCCGCCTCGCGTTCTGCCTTTCGCCAGTCGATGATCCCTTCACACGGGATGCCGATCAGATAGAGGCCCTCGCGATCGTGGCGATGCTCGGAGACCAGGACCCTGATCGCGCGGCTCTCGCAGCCGCGACAGACGATGCCAACTCGCTCCTCACGGGAGCGGCGTGCCAGGTAGGTAGCCAGGTTGTTCTGGCAAAAGCCATTGTAGATCAACGTGTCGACGCCGCTAGCATCGGTAAAGAATGCCGGCTGCGGCCTGAGCGCGAGGCTCCCCGCCTGGAAGCCGATGACGACGTCGACCACATCTTCAGCCAGCAGGCGCGCTGCCTCTGCCCGGATTGCCTGCGCAAGTTCGTCCATGCCTCGTCTCCCTAGACAGCCAGCGGCACGCGGGTGACCAACCGCCTGCTCTCACCAAGTTCCCGGAGGGTCGCCTCAAAGCCCGCCAGTTCGCGCCGGATACGCCCGCGTTCACCAACGTCGATCCACGCAAAGCG
>Ga0315534_1001629_pt1 | contig 15449 bp, 12 predicted proteins | sample SalMarSW160240MG_FD_203094 | JGI IMG/M metagenome (GOLD analysis project Ga0315534, IMG submission 203094) | Salt marsh sediment microbial communities from the Plum Island Ecosystem LTER, Massachusetts, United States - Salt Marsh Sediment SW1602-40 ... | reverse complement strand
CGGGCGCCGTTGCGAGCCGGTAGAGGCGCGGGCGCTTGGCGACGAAGGCCCAGAGTTTCAGCCCGGTGCGTTGAACCGTCGGCGACAGGCGCCGCTCGAACTCGCGCTCGCGCCAGAACCGCATCAGTCGCGGCAGCGGAATGCGGACGGGGCAGACTTCCTCGCAGCGCCCGCAAAAGGTCGACGCATTGGGCAAATGGCCTGCCTTGTCGATGCCGATCAGGCTCGGGGTCAATACCGCGCCCATGGGCCCGGGATAGACCCAGCCGTAGGCATGGCCGCCGACTGCGTGATAGACGGGGCAGTGGTTGAGACACGCTCCGCAGCGGATGCAGCGGAGCATGTCGCGGAACTTGCCGGCAAGCATCGCCGTGCGGCCATTGTCGACGATAACGATGTGATGCTCGACCGGCCCGTCGGGATCGTCCGGTCGGCGTGGCCCGGTAAAGATGGTCGTGTAGACCGACATTTCCTGGCCCGTGGCGGAGCGCGCCAGCACCCGCATGAGCTGCGCCATATCTTCGAGCGAGGGTACGAGCTTCTCGATGCTGGCAAGCACGATATGCACTTTGGGCAGTGTCGCGGTGAGATCGCCATTGCCCTCATTGGTGACGATGACGGCGCTGCCGGTCTCGGCGATGAGGAAGTTGGCACCGGTGATGCCGACTTCGGCGGCGAGAAACTTGGCGCGCAGCGTCGCCCGCGCTTCGGCCAGCAGCGCGGCCGGCTCGTCGAGATTGCGCTCCTTCGGCAGGTCTTTGTGCACGCGGCGGAAGTCGGCCTCGATCTGCGCTTTGCGCAAATGCACCGCCGGCATGATGATGTGCGACGGCAATTCGTGGCGAATCTGGATGATGTATTCGCCGAGATCGGTCTCGACCGGCGCGAAGCCGTTGGCCTCCAGGAACCCGTTGAGGCCGGTTTCCTCGCCGACCATCGACTTGCCTTTGGTGATGGTTTTGGCGCCGTGCTTGCGGCAGATGTCGGCGACGATGCGGTTCGCCTCCTCCGCCGTGACGGCGAAATGCACCTGCGAGCCCCGCGCGGTTGCGCGCGCTTCGAAGGTCTCGAGATAGAGGTCGAGCAAGCTCAGCGTGTGGTTCTTGATGTCGCGCGCGGCGTCGCGCAGCGCATCGAATTCCGGCAACATGTCGGCCACGTTGCGCCGCCGCTGGGGGAAATTCGTCTCGACGAAGTGGAGCGCATTCTGCAGCTCCGGATCGACAAGCGCCGCCTTGGCGTTTTCCTTGAAGCGCGGCGAAGTCGCATGATGGGTCATCGGCTCGCCTCCGTCGCCTCGGAGCGCTCCTCTGGTTTAGCCGCAGCACCGATCGGCGGCTGATCAAGCTGGCCGGCAAGCACTTCCGCCACATGGCGTACGGCGATCACCCGACCTTCGCGCGCGAGCTTGCCGGCGATGTTCATGAGGCAGCCGAGATCGCCCCCGAGCAGCATGTCGGCGTCGGTGGCCGCCACGTTCGCCGCTTTCTTTGTGACCATGGCGTTGGAAATATCGGGATACTTCACGCAGAACGTTCCACCGAAGCCACAACAGGTTTCGCCGTCGGATAGCTCCCTCAGCGTCAAGCCCTCGACCGAGCCGAGCAGCTTGCGCGGCTCCTCGCGCACGCCGCAATCGCGCAGACTTGAGCAGGAGTCGTGGTAGGTGGCGGCGCCATCACAGCGCGCCTCAGTGCTCGTCACGCCAAGGAGACCGACAAGAAATTGCGTCAGTTCGTAGGTCTTCGCCGCGAACGCGTCGGCGCGCGGTTGCCAGTTCGGATCGCCCTCGAACAGCTCAGGATAGTGCACGCGCGCCTGGCCCGCGCACGAGCCGGATGGCGCGACGATGTAGTCGCAATGCTCGAATGCGGCGATCACCTGCTCGGCGATCGCCCGGGCAGTCGCGCGGTCGCCGGAGTTGAACGCCGGCTGGCCGCAGCAGGACTGCTGCGGAACTTCGACGACGCAGCCTGCCCGCTCCAGAAGCTTGACCGCAGCGAAGCCGACCGATGGCCGGATCAGATCGACAAGACAGGTGACCAGGAGGCCGACGCGTTTGCCTGATCCGGCCATGGTTTGCTCCTCCACACACGTACAACTCGCGCTACTGAAACATGGGCATTAGTTCGCCTTTGCGAACACGTGCGATGACGCCGCGCAAGCATCTCCCCTTAAAGGCAACGTCAGCCACCCGCGCTGTACATTATGCGCGGCAGCCACAGCACTAACTCGGGAAACTCGAAGGCCAGCGCCAAGGCCAGCACCTGCAGCAGCACAAAGGGAATGATGCCGACATAGATGTCTTTGGTGGTGATCTCCTTCGGAACCACGCCCTTGAGATAGAACAGGGAAAAGCCGACCGGCGGCGTGATGAATGACGTTTGCAGCCCCACCGCGAAAACCACGACGAACCAGATCGGATCAAAGCCGAGGTCTTTCACCACCGGCGCGACCAGCGGCAGCATGATCAGTGAGATTTCGAGCCAATCGAGGAAGAAGCCGGCAACGAAGGCGACGAACAGAATGAAGGCGACGATGCCGTGCGGGCCGAACGGCAAGCCCTTCAACAGGAGAGCAATGAATTCGTCGCCGCCAAGCGAACGCATCACCAACGCGAAGGCGGTCGCACCGATGAAAATGCCGAAGATGAAGGAGGTGGTCAGCGTGGTTTCGATGCCGACTTGCCTGATCGTCGGGAGGTCAAGGCGCTTGTTGGCCGCCGCAAGCAAAGTCGCCCCGAAGGCGCCGACCCCCGACGCCTCGGTCGGCGTCGCTATGCCGAAGAAGATACTGCCGAGAACCGCAAGGATAAGGAAGAGCGTCGGCACAATCGCGAGGACTACGCCCAACAATTCCCTCCATGTGAGTCTCGCCGTCTGTTTCGGGGCCGGCGCGAGATTGGGCCGCAAATAAGCAATCCCGAGAATATAGATCAGGTAAAGAGAGCCGAGTGCCAGGCCGGGAAACAACGCGCCCATGAACAGATCGCCGACGGACAGCGAAAGCTGATCGGCCATGACGACCAGCATGATCGACGGCGGGATGAGGATCCCCAGCGTGCCGGAGGCGGCGACGACGCCGGAAGAAAGCGACTTCGAGTAGTTCTCCCGCATCATGATCGGAATCGACAATGTCGCCAGCAGCACGACCGACGCACCGACAATACCGGTGGAGGCTGCAAGCAGAATGCCGATCATCACCACGGTAATTGCAAGGCCGCCGCGCAGCCGACCAAAGACACGGGTGAAATTCACCATCATCCGGTCGGCGACGCCCGAGCGATCGAGCATCAGGCCCATGTATATGAACATGGGAAGCGAGACGAGCACCCAGTTCGACATCTGGGCGAAGATGCGATCGACAATGATCGCGAAGTCCTGCCAGCGATCGAGCAGAAACGTATCGACGCCGAAGTACTGATTAAGAAAGATGCTGAGTGCGGTGAAGATCAGCGACAATCCACCGAGAATCCAGGCGATCGGATAGCCGGTGAAGAGGAGGCCGATGAACGAGCAGAGGAAGATGATGACCAGAATTTCGTAGGCTTCCACAACGTCCCCCGACTATCGACTAACCAAGCCGAATCTATCGACGCATCACGCCCGCCTTGAACCGCCCGCGAGCCGCAGCGCGGCCCATACGCGCGACAGCCGCGACACCGCGGTCATCGCCAGCAGGATGAAGGCAATGGTGATGATGCCCTTGAGCAAATACCGGTAGGGCAGTCCGCCCGGCGCCGCTGAAATCTCGCCGGCTTGCCACGACTCAATGACATAGGGGATCGACCACCAGATCACGAAGATGCAGAGCGGCAGCAGGAAGAACACAAGGCCGATCATTTCGATCCAGAGGCGGACCCGCATAGGGAACTGCTCGGCGACCACGTCGATGCGTACATGCCGCTCCCGCATTTCGGCAAGCCCGAGGCCCAGCATGAATCCGATGGCGTAGAGATGCCACTGGGTCTCTTCCATCTGGATTGAGCCCAGGCCGATCACGTAGCGCTGCACGACCTGAATGACGATCAGCAGCATCAGGATCGTCCAGATCCAGGACGACCACTCGCCGATCCTCCGCACAACGCCGTCAAGCACACGCGACAGGCGAGTTTCCGGCAGCGGGATACCTGACGGCCCGACTGGCGGGCCGTCAGGATTGGTTTCGGTGGGAGTCATGACCGACGATTACTTGAAGTCACGCGGCAGGTAACCGTATTCCGTCCACTTCTGGTTCTGCTCCTGGAATGCGGTCATGCTGTCATAGATTTTCTTGAACATCGGATCCTTGGCAGATTCTTCCGCCATGACCTCCTTGGTCGCCTTCTGGAACGTCTTCAGAAGTTCGGGCGACACTTTCACCAGCTTGACGCCTTCCTTCTCGAACTTCGCGAGCGCCTTGCCCTGGAGGGCTTCCGCCTTGGCAAGCGAGATGGTGACGGCTGCGGTGCAGGTGGTCTCGATTTGCGCCTTCGTCGTCGCGTTCAGTTTGTCCCACACCGCGGCATTGATATAGAGATACTGGTTGGTCGAGGGCTGGTGCCAACCGGGCAGCATGTAGAACTTCGCGACCTTGTAGAACCCAAGCTGATCGTCGATCGCCGGCAGAGAGAACTCGGTGCCGTCGAGCACGCCTTTTTCCAGCGCCTGGAAAAGCTCGCCGCCGGGAAGCAGCGTTACCGAAGCGCCGACCTTTTGATAGACCTTGCCGCCCAGTCCAGCGGCGCGGAATTTAAGGCCCTTAAGCTGGTCCGGCGACGTGATCTCCTTGCTGAACCAGCCGGCGGCCTCCGGGCTGATCGTCCCGCAGAAAATCGGCACGACATTATGCGGCTTGTAGAGCTCGCGCAGAAGCTCGTTGCCACCACCAAAATACATCCACGCCATGAATTCGACACTGTCCATCCCGAACGGCACCGCGCCGAATAGTGCCGACGCCGGAAGCTTGCCAACTTCGTATCCCATCCAGGTATATCCGGCCTCGACCTTGCCGTCGGAAACGGAATCGTACACCGCGAGCGCCGGAATGAGCTTGTTGGGCTCAAACACTCGCAGCTTGATTTTGCCGCCGGAGACTTTTGCGAGCTCCTTCGCAACCCACGGCATGGTGTCGCCGAGGGCAACGAGATTGGAGCCAAACGCCATCGGCACGCCCCAGCGGACCGTGTCGGGTTGCTGGGCCTGCGCGAACGAAGGAACGGCGGCTAGAGCGGCGGCGATGAGGGCAATCTTGATTCGATTCATCAGTTCTCTCCCGTTTCATTTCATCCGACCAGTCTTCTTATTGTTGAGGGTATCCGGCACCGCAGCTATCTTCGCGAAAAAAAAGAGCCGACGTTTTGTCGAGCCCGAACAGTCCGCATAGCCATCAACGCCGCCATCGATACCCCAAGCACGATCATGCTGGGACCCGAAGCCCGGGTAAAGAGGCCCGTGGCCCAACCCGCGATCTGTTGAAGATAACGCCCCCGCTGCGGAACGAGCGTAGAGGGCTCGCTCAGGCCGATCCGGTGGTTCTCAGCGGGGCTTGCAGTTTTCCAGGCGCTTACGAAAAAGCGCCGATGATCTCCTTGCTCGGGGGTTAACCTACCCAAATTGCGTTTTTTATGGACTGTTTATGGCTATTGGTATAATATTTTTACCATCTCGTCAAGCAGGATAACTATAACATCCAACTAAATATCTAGACACATTTATTAGACCATGGCAAATCCGGCGACGGAGAGAACCGCCCATGCAAGACGCCATCCGACCCCCGCGCCTCGCCGACGCCGTCGCCAGCTACATCGAACGAATGATCCTGGAAGGAACTCTTCGTCCGGGTGAGCGCTTAGCGTCGGAGCGCGATCTCGCCGAGAAGCTCGACGTTTCACGTCCGTCGTTGCGCGAAGCTCTCGGTCAGTTGGAAAAACGCGGGCTGCTCGTTTCCAAGCGGGGTGGGACGATTGTCGCCCAATTCCTTGCGCCATTGTCAATGCCGCTTGCGGAATTGTTCCGCGACAAGCCGCGGGTGACGGCGGACTATTTCGAGTATCGCTGCTTCGTCGAGGCGCAGGCCGGCAGATTGGCTGCGTTGCGCGCGACCGACCTCGACCGCAAGACCATTGGCGCAATCGTCAAGCGCATGCAGCAGGCCCATTCGCTCGAAGATCCCTACAAGGAAGCCGAAGCAGATGTCGATCTGCACGTCGCGGTGTACGAGGCCTCGCACAATGTCGTGCTGCTGCATGTCATGCGCGTGTTCGCTGAACTGCTGCGCGAAGGGGTATTTTATAACCGCGATCAGCTGTACCGCCGGCACGGAACCCGCCCGATCCTGCTCGAACAGCACGTCGCCATCGCCGACGCCGTGCTGAGCAGCGACGTCGACCGCGCCGCGCGCGTTTCCGACGAGCACATCCGCTACACCTTCAACACGGTCGAGGAAATCCGCCGCGACGAAGAGCGGCTGGAAGCGTCGCTGCGGCGTCTGGAGCGGTCGGACCTGCTGTCATCGCGCGACGCCGCCGCCACTCCTGACGGCGATAGCTAGCGGCTTTGCTGCCCTCACATCGGCGGGACGACGCCGCGGCCGATCGTTATCGCCGGGGCAAAATAGATGCCGTCCGGCTGCCGGGTCGCAGAGAAGACAATCGCCTCAACGCCCGGCTTGAGTTCGCTGCGCTCGCCGGGCGCATAGGCCACGATCGGCGCACCAGGCGGCACAATGATCTTCTGCTCCCCATCCTTGTATTTGACGGTGAGCACGCGGCCGTTGACGCCGGCGACGATCGTCTCGACCGCCGCATTGGTCATCGTGCTCTTGGGGGCGAGGTCCCACGGCCGGTGGCCTTCGGCGACGCCGCGCTGGGCTTCGGTAAAAATGTGAACCGCGAGCGCGCGCTGGCTGCCGTCGGGCTGGGGCATGGCGGCGACCCCAATATAGGCGCCGGGCTTGATGTCGCCGATCGCAGCCTTCTCCAGCGCCATGACGCGCCCGCCGTCGGCGAGCCTCACGGTCGCTTCGCGCCCATCGCGCGTTTTAAGCGTGACCGTCTGGCCATCGACCTTAACGATTTGACCGCGAAGCCGGACCGTTTGCTGAGCCTGAGCGACGACGGGCAAGGCCGCGAGCATCACCAGGGCAGTGACGATCGCGCGCGTCGTGATGGTATGCATCGCTTTTTCCTCCTGCGCGGCAGCGAGGCGTGGCGGCTGCACCGCGGCCAAATGGCTTTACCGCTCTCGCGCGCGATCGGCCGGCGGGCCGACGAGGTCGGCCTCGACCAGCGCGCGCAAATCCGCGGTCACCGCGGGGCGCACGCCGAACCACAGGAAAAAGCCCCGCACCGCCTGGTGCAGCAGCATGCCGAGCCCGTCCGCGCGCCGCAAGCCGCGAGATCGGGCGGCGGCGAGCAGCGCGGTCTCGAGCGGGACATAGACGAGATCGGCGACGACTGCCTCCTCCGGCAGGCGGTCGAGCGCAATCGCCAGCGGCGGTTGGCCGGCCATGCCGAGCGTCGTCGTGTTGACCAGCAACCGGCACTCCGCAAGGCATTCGCTTCCTTCATCCCACTTGAGCGGATGCACCGAAGCACCGAGCCGCACGGCGAGTTCCTCCGCGCGGGCGATCGTGCGGTTCGCCACATAGATGCGCGGCACGCCGCGCTCGGCGAGCCCGAACACGACAGCGCGTGCCGACCCGCCGGCGCCGAGCGCAAGCGCCGCTTTGATCCCTTTGTCCCAGCCCGGCGCGGATGCGTCGAGGTTGGCAATGAAACCCTCGGCATCGGTGTTGGTGGAGCGCAGCCTGCCCCCGTCGAGCCATAGCGTGTTGGCGGCGCCGATCGCCTGCGCGCGGGCGTCCGGCTCCGAGAGCGCGAGCGCCGCCGCCTTATGCGGAAGCGTGACATTCGCTCCGACATAGCCGTGCTTGGCGAGATTCAGGACAAATTCGGCGAAAAGCTCCGGCGGCACGGCTTCGGTGCGGTAGTCGCCGGAAATGCCGTAGGTCTTGAGCCAGTAGCGATGGATGAGGGGCGACCGCGAATGCGCCGCCGGCCAGCCGATGACGCAGGCGGCCCGCGCGCCCGGTCGGCGCTCGCTCATGGCTCGTCGATCACGGTGTTGCGCAGGACGCCGATCTCCGGCACCGCGATCTCGATCACGTCGCCCGACCGCAAGAAGCGCGGGGGCTCGGCCGGCGCCCCCGAAGGCGTGCCGGTGACGATCACGTCACCCGGCTTCAGTGTTGTGAACCGGCTGATATAGGCGATCAGGTCGGCGAACCCGAAAATCATGTTGGCGGTGGTGTCGTCTTGGCGCAGCTCTCCGTTAACGCGCATGCTGAGCCGCAGCGGCCGCGCGGGGTCGATCTCGTCGGCGGTGACCAGCCACGGGCCGAGGCTGCCCGAGGCATCGAAGTTCTTGCCCGGAGTAATGTTGGGCGAGTGCTGCATCCAATCGCGCACCGTGCCTTCGTTGCACAGCGTGTAGCCGGCGACATGGTCGAACGCCAGCTCGCGCGGGATGCGGCGCCCCTCGCGACCGATCACCAGGGCGATTTCGGCCTCGCAGTCGAGCTGCTCTGATTCTTGCGGCCGTAGGATCGGCTGCAAATGGCCGACCAGCGACCCCGGCGTGCGAAAGAACAGATTAGGGTACTTCGCCAGTCCGAGCGGCTCGCCTGGTCCGACATAGTTGTTACCGACGCAGATGATCTTTTCCGGCTGCACCACCGGGCGCAACAGTTCGATTTCGGCCAACGGGTAATCCGCCCGCACGCCGGCGAGCGCCGCCAACACCTCGCCGAGCGCATTTCCGCGCAAAATGTCGAGCAGGCTCGTGAACCGCGGACCGAACCGCAGCCGCATATCGACGACGCCATTGGCGACGACCGCGCCGAACCCGGAACGGCCGCGGGTGATATAGCTCGCAAGCCGCATAGACGCCTCCCCGAATCAACGCTGCGGCAACATCAACACTGTACGCAATTTCGTTCAAGAGATTGCCACCGAAACGAGGCATGTCCGAGGAGGCCCGGCATGCAAAGCCCCCCGGATCGAAGTTATGCACGGTTGTCTTTGAATGAGCCGCCAGACCAACTCGGCGGTTTGCGGGCCGGACGCCCGCGAGCGGTTGGTCATTCAGCGGGGATCGGCGGCGAGGGTCTCAGGTGCAATTCTCGTAGCGCGTGCCGGGCCACCACAACGGCGCCTTGTAGAGCGAGGCTCGCCATGATCGCCGCGACTGCGACATCCGGCCATCCCCTGCCCGTCCCGAACACGCCGAGCGCCGCGGCGAGAACCGCGAGGTTTCCGAGCACGTCATTCCGCGTGCAAATCCACGCCGAGCGCATATTCGCATCGCCGCCGCGGAAAGCCCACAAAAGGGCGAAAGAGGCGGCGTTCGCGACCAGCGCGGCGACGCCCACGGCGCCCATGGTGAAAGCGTTGGGGAGGCTTCCGTGCCAGGCGTGCCAACCAATCACGCCGATCACCCACGCGCCGAATACGCCCATGCTCGCGCTCTTGAGCAGCGCCGCAAGCGCGCGATAGCGCAGGGCCAGGCCGATGACAAAAAGGCTGATGGCGTAGTTCGCGGCATCGCCGAGAAAGTCCAAGGCATCCGCCAGCAACGACGCCGACCCCGCCGCGAGGCCGGCGCCGATCTCGACGGCGAACATCGCGGCATTGATCGCGAGCACAAGCCAAAGTACCCGCCGGTACGACGCGTCCCGGGCGCGATCGGACTCATGGCAGTGGCTGCAGCACGCGTCTCCCATGTCGCCGATATAGGCGAAACCACGCCGGTTACACTATCACCCGAAACGGCGCGCTCCTGCGCGGCCTTTCCAATTCCGATCGAGGCCTAAATCAATCAATGGGACCAACAAACCATTAATCCAGAAGTTGATTGTCGCCCTTTCATCACGCATACGCCGCAGGCACAGGTTCGCTAAGCAGCAATGCGCTTTGGCTCCTGAATCAGCTACGTAACCTTACCTAGGGGAAGTCGCCCCCGGCTATTCCCAAGGGGATTCGCGTCTGTGGAACTCGTCAGCGCTTCTCCCGTTGGCCTCCGGAGGAAGCTGAATAACGACGCCCTGCTCGAGTCCACAGTTCGCGAGGAACGGTTATGTCCAAGCGTCTTCACGTAAATTACTCATTGTGGCCCGAGCGTGCCCGTCCCGGCCGAAGCACACCGCTGGCATCTGCAGTCGGCGGCTTTGCAATCGGTGTTGTGTTTGTGGTCGCGGCATACAATTCCTTTCCGGACGCCGGCATCGCGGGCGCCGGGCAGGAACCGCCCAAACTGAGCGGTTTCGATAGCGATTTCGAGCATACGCCGATCTTCAAGTATGCGGTCGCGGCGAAGCCCGCGGTCCCGCTCGAAACCGCGAATCGCGGCGGCCGCCCTCGCACCTCCGAAACTGACGGCCGCGGCGGCGCGGAGCCAGCACGTTCAGTGACGGCATTAGGCGCAGAATCTGGAAATTCCGAGGGCCTGATTCACGAAGAAGGGTCGATTTCCACCGGCACGGGTGCGGAGGAGGCAAAGCCCGCGCCAACAACGGTGCGAAAGAAGACTGTTCGAGAAAAGCGCAGGAAGATTTCCCGAGAAAAACGCAAAAAGGTTGTCCGAACGAACCGGCGGCAACCAACGCGATACCGCAAGCGGTACGGCAATAATTTGATTTCTGAAACTGATATCTGGTACTAGGCTCGCAGATTGTTTCTGATATTCGATGCCAATTGCCCAATGGTTTTCAGCCAGTCCATAGGCGTAGCGGGAAATGGTGGCGCCATCTCCCTCAGATGCGTTCGCTCACCCGAATTACGAAGCTTGCAGGGCGCGACTATTTGGCGTGCTTTTTTTGCGAACGCTTCGCGCGGGCTGGCGCTCCTCTTCCGGCGGCTCCCCTTTTACCTATCTGCAGCGCGTTCAATGACCTATCATCTAATAGCCCGGTAACGGGGAGGTGTCGGGCTTTTTGGAACTTGCGTAGTGCACGCTCCGTCTTCTCGCCGAAGGTTCCGTCGATTGCCTTAATATCATAGCCCTTTCGGAGCAAGGCTCGCTGGACCGCCCGGATTTGATCTCGCAAACGAGCCAAAGTCGCTCGATCGATTTGTCCGGTAACGGGGAGCCGCTGAGCTTTTTGGAACATGCGCAGTGCGCGCTCCGTCTTCGAGCCGAATTCTCCGTCTACATCCCCTACGTCATAACCCTTCCCCTCCAAGGCTCGCTGGACCTCCTGGATTCGATCTCGACTTACTCTAATTCTGGCGGTTTTGGCGCTCTGACGGGGCGTTGTTCGCATGAGCGTCTGCGCCGCTGCAGGCATGCACAAGCACAAGGAGAGTGCCGCGATCGCTGAAAGGATGGATTTCCTCACGGTTTGACTCCCTTGGTGGACCCAGAGGATTTTTCACCGCGCCCCTTCGGTCAGCATTGACGTCTTTTCACAAGCGTCCGCCAGGCAATCGCAGCAGAACGGTGCGTTGGCTCGCCCAGCGTGATGCACTTGCCGAAGCGTTGGCGCAGCCGAACAGTCTCATGATCTGATGAGCTTCGCGCCGAAATACTTTTTTAGAGGCTTTCTGTGATTCGCACCACGCCAGCCTGCCGCGGTTGGCGCCCGGCTTTCCAATTTTCATTGGTTAGCTCATCAAACATACGCGGCGCCGCCCATTGCAGGTTCATATTCAGCGCCGCCTGAATGTATGCCTGAACCACGCCCTTTGCGTGGCGATCGAATACATCGGCCATTGACGGTATTCGGCGGCGTAACGTGCCGTCCATCTGCGTTTCTGACGGTGTCGGACGGCGTGACGCGTCAGCCGCTTGCGCCGATGATGGTGTCGGACGGCGTGACGCGTCGGCCGCGTGCGCTTCTTGCGGACAATCTTTTTATGCGGTTTAACCAGATGCTCGGCGGCTGCGGGCCTTGCATCATCCGCACCCAGGCTCGGGGTACTCCCGACCGCAAGCGCCGCTGTCGCCTGAGCCGCCCTTCCCTTGCCGCCGTGCTTGTCGGTTGCGGCGCCCGGCAGAGGGGCTCGCGATCCGGTAACCGGAAGCTCCAGCTTCGCGGCAGGCGTCGGCGTCTGCCTGAAGCGGCGTGCAGCTTCAACGGCCGGCTGCGGCGCGACCTCCGGCATAACGATCGGAGCATGCCCGAGTTCGCTCAGTGCGGGCGGCTGCTCGCCGGCTGCCGAGATGTCGACGTCGGGAAAGCTGTATACCGCAATTGCGAACGCGACGCCGACGACAAAACCGCCAACGGCAGGGGTCAGCGGCGATGTGCTTCGGCGCGGACGGACCGGCTCAGGCCATAGCGAGTAACGCGTGTTGAATCGTTTGAACATGCCGGACTCTCAGGGGATTTGTGCACTTTCCGCGGCGGCACATGAGCAGGGGAGTCAGCTCCCCGAGTGCAATATGAGAGGTACTGAGAAATTTAGGCGTCTCTCTTCCGATGGGAAAAGACGCTCAGGTCAAGAGTCTCGCTTTCGGCAGGACTGCGCAATTCCGGGTAAATCCCCTCGGTGAAAGCCGGGGGTGGCTCCCTTGACCGATAACAGCGGGGTTGGACGCCGAACCACAAAGGCCCGAGCGGTCCACCGCGCCTTGCTCACGACGGGAATCGGCGATCGTCACTATGGGATCGAGAAATGCAGCGCCATGAACGCCGGGTCTTGCCGCGCCTTCACGCCTTACCAGAGTCGACGGTATCTAAATACATGATGCGACACCGACGGCCGCTTTCACAGCTTCGATGGGGGGCGAGATCGGCGTATCCTCGATCAAGGGCACTTCCGCCGAGTCGATCTGATCAGCCGCTTCGCATATCTGTTTTGCCACGGCGACCCCAGGCATGTGGATCGATCTCTGCTGCCCAGGGCGCGAGCACGCTGAACGAACCTTATTATAGGATTGATCACAGGCACCTACGTACAAAATACATCGGAGTCTCGTGATAAGCACGAAAGATGCCGTGAATCGAAAACATTGCCATGTTTGCGCAATTTAACAATTTATCAATGCGACCGGCGAATAGGTCGTTGTTATCGGAAGCCATCTCTAACCGTGAGAGAGGGTCGGTGGTTCAAGGCAGGCCACAGTCTCGACTGCGATTTTCGTCGATTTTGCTCGGCGCACTTGCCCTTGCGGTTTTCCCTACGCTCGCAACATCGACCGCGCTCGGGAAAGCGGCGAAGAGCAGGAAAAAGGCTGCGGTAACGCGGTCCATCAAGGTTCCGCTGCCGCGGATGCGGCCGGGGTCGGTTGCCGCCGTAGCGTTTGTCCCGACGCCGGCGGTGCGTCCGCTCGACCGGCATGCCCCGCCGGGTCATGCGGCGCGCCGGGCAAGCACGGCGCCGGCGCGGGTCGCCTCCCGGACAATCGCTGATCTGCCGTTGGCTTATGCGCCGACGCGTGCGACCTCGCGTGCCGATATCGCCGTGCTCAAGAGGGCGATCCGTGAGGCGCGCCGCGGCCACTCGATCGCGGTAGACAAGTTGCAGGCGGCGATCTCCGATCCACTGGCGCGCAAGCTGGTTGAATGGGCGCTCCTGCGCGCCAACGACAACGAGGCCGATTTCGCCCGCTACGATGCGTTCATAGCCGCCAATCCGAGCTGGCCGAGCATCGGCAGGCTGCGCCGCCGCGCCGAGGCAATGCTGTGGGCAGAAAAGGCCGATCTCCGCACGGTCCGCGCTTTCTTCGCCGCGCACGAGGCTCTGAGCGCCAAGGGCCACTTTGCCTACGCGCGCGCGCTGCTGGCGCATGGCCACCGCGCTGCGGCGCAGGCGCGGGTGCGCGCAGGTTGGACGGAGTCCTTCAGCCGCGATGTCGAGAACGACGCGCGCAAGCTTTTCGGCGGGCTGATCACCCGCGCCGACGATAAAGCGCGTATGGATCGCCGCCTCTATGAAAACGATGTCGATGCCGCGATGCGCGCGGCTCAGCGGGTCGGCGGCGTGCAGCCGGCTATCGTGCGAGCGCGTCATGCGGTGCATAAACGGGCGCGTAACGCCGCGGCGTTGATCAAGGCGCTGCCCGCAAGCGCACGCAACGACGTCGGACTGTTGTTCAGCCGCATCCGCTATCTGCGCCGCAGCAACAAGGATGAGGAAGCGGCCAAGCTGATGCTTGCCGCGCCGAGCAAGCTCGGGGCCGGCCATGATACGGACGACTGGTGGAAAGAGCGACGTGTGCTAGCGCGCACGCTGATCGAGCTCAACCAAACCAAGGCAGCCTATCTCATCTGCCGCAACGCCGCGCCGCCGGCCAAGGAAAATTACCGGGTCGAAAGCGAATTCATGGCCGGCTGGATTGCGCTACGCTTCCTGAAAGCCCCACAGACCGCGGCGTGGCACTTTGCGCGCATCCGCGCCCTTGGCATCGAGAACACAACCGCGCTCGCGCGTGCCGGCTACTGGCAGGGCCGCGCCGCCGAAGCCGCCGGCCGCTCCCGGGAGGCTTACGCTCACTACGCCGACGCCGCGCGCCACGCCACCACTTATTATGGCCAGCTTGCCGCTGCCCGTATCGGTATGAGGGAGATCGCCCTGGAGTCACCACCGGCGATGTCGGCGGCCAGGCGCGCGGCGCTCAGCCGGGCGGAAATCGTGCGCGCAGTCGACCTCCTTTATAAGATCGGTGAACGCCGTCTCGTGATCCCCTTTGTGGCCGATCTCAACCGCATCGACGATGCCGGAGCGCTGACGCTGATCGCGGAACTCGCGCGGAAGCACGGCCATGCCCGCGCCGCGGTGTTGATGAGCAAGGAAGCGGTCAGCCGCGGCCTGCCGCTCGACTATCCCGCTTTTCCCACCTACGGCCTCCCGCGCTACAGGCCGATCGGCCCCCCGGTCGAGCCGGCTATCGTCTACGCCATTGCCCGCCAGGAAAGCGCGTTCAACGCCCGCACCGTCTCCCCTGCCAACGCAATGGGTCTGATGCAGGTAACGCCCGCCGCCGGCCGTTTCATCGCACGGACTCATGGGGTGAAATACAGCCGGCGGCGCCTGCTCCACGACGACGTCTATAACGTGCAGATGGGCGCGGCCGAATTGGGCGGCAATATCCAGACTTATCGCGGCTCCTACATCCTCGCGTTCGCCGCTTACAACGCTGGCCGCGGCCGCGTTAAGCAGTGGATCGAGCGCTTCGGCGATCCGCGCGATCCACGGGTCGATCCGATTGACTGGGTTGAGCGCATCCCATTCTCCGAGACGCGCAACTACGTCCAGCGCATCATGGAGAACCTGCAGGCCTATCGCGTGCGCTTCGGCCGCGGAAATCGGCTATTGATCGAGGCCGATATCCGCCGCGGCAGCAGCGTAAACTAGTCGGCTGCGTCAACTAATTTGAAAGGATTGGATGATTCGCTTCCGTCGCGATTCGAGCGACGGAGGCGAGCATGGCTGCAAAGGATATTGCGGTAAAGAAGTATGTGGTGCG
>Ga0315534_1001628_pt1 | contig 15466 bp, 10 predicted proteins | sample SalMarSW160240MG_FD_203094 | JGI IMG/M metagenome (GOLD analysis project Ga0315534, IMG submission 203094) | Salt marsh sediment microbial communities from the Plum Island Ecosystem LTER, Massachusetts, United States - Salt Marsh Sediment SW1602-40 ... | reverse complement strand
AGGAGCGGGTGAAAGGAATTTGGCGCTCTACGGTTATTTGCCGGAAGCCGTCAAAGACCGCAGGTACGCGACGCGAGTTGTGTTTAATCTGCTGCACTGCCGGAGCGGTGTGCCGTGTGTAATGGCGCATTTCGACAGCAGGCAGTCGGCCTGCGCAGAGGGTGCGCGCGATGACAGTCCTGCTGTCTTCAAGTCACCAAACAAGTGTGCGTCGGGCGGTTACCGGCGTGGTGTAAATTAGGGGAAGCAGATGCACGGGTTCACCCCGGGTGTCGATTCCTGAAGAGGTAAACACAATGGCATTAACTCTTGAAGAGAAAAAGGCTGTTGTTGCTGAAGTATCCGAGGTTGCCAAAGGGGCATTCTCGGCGGTCGCCGCGGAGTACAGCGGACTGACGGTCGAGCAGATGACCAGCCTGCGTATCAAGGCGCGCGAAGACAATGTCTACCTGCGTGTCGTGAAGAATACGCTGGCGCGTCGTGCCCTGGAAGGCACCGACTTCGCATGCATGAGCGACAGGCTGACCGGTCCGCTGGTCCTGGCATTTTCCCGGGAAGATCCCGGTGCGGCCGCACGTGTGACCAAGGACTTTGCCAAGCTGAATGACAAATTAAAGGTCACCATGCTGTCCGTCGGCGGCGAATTGCTTGAGCCAACCGACATCGACAGGCTGGCCAAGCTCCCGACCCGCGACCAGGCGATCAGCATGCTGATGTCCGTGATGCAGGCCCCGATCACCAAGCTGGCCCGGACCCTCAACGAGGTGCCCGGCAAGCTGGTGCGTACCGTGGCTGCAGTTCGCGACGCCAAGCAGGCAGCATAACCACATCCAATTTTTTAGAGATTACAGACAGGAGTATTCGAAATGGCCGTTTCACAAGAAGAGATTCTGGAAACAATTGCAAACATGTCAGTCATGGACGTAGTCGGCCTGATTTCTGCCATGGAAGAAAAGTTTGGCGTTTCTGCCGCCGCCGCCGTCGCCGTTGCTGCGCCGGCAGCCGGTGGTGAAGCCGCTGCCGTGGAAGAGAAGGACGAGTTCGACGTCGTTATGACCAGCTTCGGCGAAAACAAGGTCGGCGTCATCAAGGCCGTTCGCGCGATCACCGGCCTCGGCCTGAAGGAAGCCAAGGACATGGTGGAAGGCGTACCTTCAACCGTGAAGGAAGCGGCCTCCAAGGATGCCGCCGCCGACGTCAAGAAGCAGCTTGAGGAAGCCGGCGCTACTGTAGAACTCAAATAAGCGGGTTGCGCGTAATCAGTTTGTGATTACAGCAAACCCGGGAATACAGGGTGGGCTGGACGCATTGCATGCGTCCGGCCTGTTCCTGCTTGTTGTAAATGAAAGGGCATTGCACGGTCCGTGCGGTGCCTGTCAGTGCCCGCGTCCGAACAGGCGTCGCTGACACACAGCTTTCTTCATCTTTACTGGAGAGGAAAACCGATGGCTTATAGCTACACTGAGAAGAAACGTATTCGCAAGGACTTTGGCGAGCGCCACAGCATCCTGGAAGTCCCGTATCTGCTGGCGACCCAGATCGAGTCCTACCGTGACTTCCTGCAAGCCGACAAGGACCCCGGGTCACGCGATGACAGGGGGCTGCATGCCGCATTCAGTTCGGTTTTCCCGATTGTCAGCTATTCCGGCAACGCCGCGCTCGACTATGTGAATTACCGCCTCGGCGAGCCGGCCTTCGATGTGAAGGAGTGCCAGCTGCGCGGCCTGACCTACGCGGCGCCGCTGCGCGCACTGGTGCGCCTGATCATCTATGACAAGGACTCCCCGGCCGACGCGAAGAAGATCAAGGACATCAAGGAGCAGGAAGTCTACATGGGCGAGCTGCCGCTGATGACCGAGAACGGCACGTTCGTGATCAACGGCACCGAGCGCGTGATCGTATCCCAGCTGCACCGCTCGCCGGGTGTGTTTTTCGATCATGACAAGGGCAAGACCCATTCCTCCGGCAAGCTGCTGTTCTCGGCACGCGTGATTCCCTACCGCGGTTCCTGGCTGGACATGGAGTTCGACCCGAAGGATTGCGTGTTCGTGCGCATCGATCGCCGCCGCAAACTGCCGGCGACCATCCTGCTGCGCGCGATGGGTTATGATAATGAAGGGATTCTCGATATATTCTTCGAGACCAACACGTTCCATTTCACCAAAAACGACATCAAGCTCGACCTGGTGGCAGAGCGCCTGCGTGGCGAGGTGGCGAGCTTCGAGATCAAGGTGAAGGGCAAGGTCATCGTCGAGGAGGGCCGTCGTGTCACCGCGCGCCATATACGCGAACTCGACAAGGCCGGTGTGAAGTCACTGGTGGTGCCGGAAGAATACCTGCTTGGCAAGATCGTCGCGCGCAACATAGTCGACAAGGAAACCGGCGAGATCATCGCCAGCGCCAATGACGAGATCAGCAAGGAATTGCTGGCAAAGCTGATCGATTCCGGCATCAAGGAACTCAGTACGCTCTACGTCAACGATCTTGATCGTGGTCCCTATATCTCCAGCACCCTGCGCATCGATTCGACCACCAACGAGCTGGAGGCCATGGTCGAGATCTACCGCATGATGCGCCCGGGCGAGCCGCCGACCAAGGACGCCGCGCAAAACCTGTTCAGGAACCTGTTCTTCACCAGCGACCGCTATGATTTGTCCGCGGTGGGCCGCATGAAATTCAACCGCCGCATCGGGCGCGACGAGGTGACCGGCCCGGGCATACTGATCGACGATCTTTACCTGCTCAACGAGCTGGAAACCAAGCTCAAGCCGAAGAATGATGCACACGAGATTTCCCTTGCGAATATCGATGCCAACATCGTGCAGATCGCGCGGGCTGCCGGCGCAACCGGCGATACGATGACGTGGGGCAAGCTGAAGAAGTCGGTACACGACTATGGCTCCGACATTCTCCACGTGCTCAGAACGCTGGTGGACATCCGCAACGGTAACGGTTACGTCGATGACATCGATCACCTCGGCAACCGTCGTATCCGCTGCGTGGGCGAGATGGCAGAGAACGTCTTTCGCATCGGCCTGGTGCGCGTGGAACGTGCCGTCAAGGAACGCCTGAGCCTGGCTGAATCCGAAAGCCTGATGCCGCAGGAACTGATCAACGCCAAGCCGGTTGCCGCTGCCGTAAAGGAATTTTTCGGCTCCAGCCAGTTGTCGCAGTTCATGGACCAGAACAACCCGCTGTCCGAGGTTACCCACAAGCGCCGCGTATCCGCGCTGGGTCCGGGCGGCCTGACGCGTGAACGCGCCGGCTTCGAGGTGCGTGACGTGCATCCGACACATTACGGCCGCGTGTGTCCGATCGAGACGCCGGAAGGTCCGAACATCGGCCTGATCAACTCGCTTGCCGTGTATTCGCGCACCAATGAATACGGCTTCCTGGAAACTCCGTATCGAAAGGTGGACAACGGTCGTGTCACTGACGAGATCGTCTACCTCTCGGCCATTGAGGAAGGCCAGTACGTGATCGCGCAGGCCAACGCCACCGTCGATGCAAAGGGCAAGCTGACCGAGGACCTGGTGACCTGCCGTCACAAGAACGAATTCACGACCTCGATACCGGAGAAGGTCGACTTCATCGACGTATCGCCAAAGCAGATTGTATCGGTCGCGGCGGCGCTCATCCCGTTCCTCGAACACGACGATGCCAACCGCGCCCTCATGGGTTCCAACATGCAGCGCCAGGCAGTGCCGACGCTGATCACCGAGAAACCGCTGGTGGGTACCGGTATCGAGCGCACCGTGGCGATCGACTCCGGCGTGACCGTGGTTGCGCGGCGTGGCGGCGTGGTGGACTCCGTTGACGCGGGCCGTATCGTGGTCAGGGTCAACGATAGCGAGACCATGGCCGGCGAGCCGGGTGTCGATATCTACAACCTGACCAAGTACACGCGTTCCAACCAGAACACCTGCATCAACCAGCGTCCGCTGGTACGTCCGGGCGACACTATCGCGCGTGGTGACGTGCTCGCTGACGGTCCGAGTACCGATCTCGGCGAACTGGCGCTGGGCCAGAACCTGCTGGTCGCCTTCATGCCGTGGAACGGCTACAACTTCGAGGATTCCATCCTCATCTCCGAACGCGTGGTGGAGGAAGAACGCTTTACCACTATCCATATCGAGGAACTGACCTCGGTGGCCCGCGACACCAAGCTGGGTGCGGAGGAGATCACCGGCGATATCCCGAATGTCGGTGAGGGCGCACTCGCCAAGCTGGATGAATCCGGCATCGTGTATATCGGCGCAGAGGTGAAGCCGGGCGACATCCTCGTCGGCAAGGTGACGCCCAAGGGCGAGACCCAGCTCACGCCGGAAGAGAAACTGCTGCGTGCCATTTTCGGGGAGAAGGCTTCCGACGTGAAGGATACCTCGCTGCGGGTACCGAGCGGTATGGACGGCACCGTCATCGACGTGCAGGTATTCACCCGCGACGGCGTGGAGAAGGACGCCCGCGCACTGCAGATCCAGGATGAGCAGCTGGCCGCGGTCCGCAAGGACCTGAACGACCAGTTGCGCATCATGGAAGATGACATCTACGAACGTGTCGGCGCCCTGCTCGCCGGCAAGCTGGCCGAGGGCGGGCCGCAGAAGCTGGCCGCCGGCAGCAAGGTCACCAAGGACTACCTGGCCGATGTCGACCGCGAGAAATGGTTCGAGATCCGCCTGCGCAACGAGGAGGCCAACGCCGACCTGGAGAAGGCCGCCGAACAGCTCAAGCAGATGCGCAGCGACTTCGAGCAGCGCCTGGAAGACAAGCGCAAGAAGCTGACCACGGGCGACGATCTGGCCCCGGGCGTGCTGAAGATGGTCAAGGTGTACCTCGCGGTGAAGCGCCGTGTGCAGCCGGGCGACAAGATGGCCGGCCGGCACGGTAACAAGGGTGTGATCTCGATGATCCAGCCGGTAGAGGACATGCCATTCACCGCCGACGGCACCGCTGTCGATATCGTGCTGAACCCGCTCGGCGTACCGTCCCGAATGAACATCGGCCAGGTGCTGGAGACACATCTGGGCTGGGCCGCCAAGGGCCTCGGCATCAAGATCGGCAAGATGCTGGATGCGCAGCAGAAGGTCGCGGACATCCGCGGCTTCCTCAACAAGATCTACAATTCCAGCGGCCGCAAGGAAGACCTGAACTCGCTCAACGACGCGGAGATCATCGACCTGGCGAAGAATCTGGTGAAAGGCGTGCCGATGGCAACGCCGGTATTCGACGGCGCGCCGGAAGCGGCGATCAAGTACATGCTGGAGCTGGCCGATTTGCCGGCCAGCGGCCAGACCACCCTGTTTGACGGCCGTACCGGTGACGCCTTCGATCGCGAGGTTACGGTCGGCTACATGTACATGCTGAAACTCAACCACCTGGTTGATGACAAGATGCATGCCCGCTCCACCGGCCCCTACAGCCTCGTTACCCAGCAACCGCTCGGCGGCAAGGCGCAGTTCGGCGGCCAGCGCTTCGGCGAGATGGAGGTATGGGCGCTTGAGGCCTACGGTGCCGCCTACACCCTGCAGGAGATGCTGACAGTCAAGTCAGACGACGTGAACGGACGTACCAAGATGTACAAGAACATCGTGGACGGCAACCATCACATGGACGCCGGCATGCCCGAGTCATTCAATGTACTGGTGAAGGAGATCCGTTCGCTCGGACTCAACATCGAGCTCGAACAGGATTAGGAACAGGCAACAGGAATATCAGCAGCCGGTTCGCCGGTAACGCGACACTCCACGTGCAGGAGAGACGATGAAAGACTTACTGAATTTACTGAAACCGCAGGGCCACACGGATGACTTCGACGCCATTCGCATCAGCCTGACATCACCCGACATGATCCGTTCCTGGTCCTACGGCGAGGTCAAGAAGCCGGAGACGATCAATTACCGCACCTTCAAGCCGGAACGCGACGGCCTGTTCTGCGCCAAGATTTTCGGACCGGTGAAGGACTACGAGTGCCTGTGCGGCAAGTACAAGCGCCTCAAGCACCGTGGCGTGGTTTGCGAGAAATGCGGTGTGGAAGTCACGCTGGCCAAGGTGCGCCGCGAGCGCATGGGGCATATCGAGCTGGCCAGCCCCGCCGCGCATATCTGGTTCCTGAAATCGCTGCCCTCGCGCATCGGGCTGCTGCTCGACATGACGCTGCGCGATATAGAGCGCGTGCTGTATTTCGAGGCCTACGTGGTGGTTGATCCCGGCATGACCACGCTGGAGCGCGGCCAGTTGCTGACCGACGAGGCCTACCTCGATGCGATCCAGGAAAATGGCGACGAGTTCGACGCGCGCATGGGTGCCGAGGCCGTCTACGAGCTGCTCAAGGGTATCGACCTGCAGGTCGAGGCCGTCAAGCTGCGCGAGGAAAGCAACTCCACCAAGTCCGAGACCAAGCTCAAGCGCATCACCAAGCGCCTCAAGCTGATCGAATCCTTCGTTGAATCGGGCAACCGCCCGGAATGGATGGTCATGACGGTGCTGCCGGTGCTGCCGCCTGAGCTGCGTCCGCTGGTGCCGCTCGATGGCGGCCGCTTCGCGACCTCCGACCTGAACGACCTTTATCGCCGTGTCATCAACCGCAACAACCGCCTCAAGCGGCTGCTGGAACTGAGCGCGCCGGACATCATCGTGCGCAACGAGAAGCGCATGCTGCAGGAATCCGTCGATGCACTGCTCGACAATGGCCGCCGCGGCCGTGCCATTACCGGCACCAACAAGCGTCCGCTGAAGTCGCTGGCCGACATGATCAAGGGCAAGCAGGGCCGTTTCCGCCAGAACCTGCTCGGCAAGCGTGTCGACTACTCCGGCCGTTCCGTGATCGTGGTGGGTCCGACGCTCAAGCTGCACCAGTGCGGCCTGCCCAAGCGCATGGCGCTGGAGCTGTTCAAGCCGTTCATCTTCAGCAAGCTGCAGCTGCGCGGGCTCGCTACCACCATCAAGGCGGCGAAGAAACTGGTCGAGCGCGAGGGGCCGGAGGTCTGGGATATCCTCGAGGAAGTGATCCGCGAACACCCGGTGATGCTGAACCGCGCACCGACCCTGCACCGTCTCGGTATCCAGGCCTTCGAGCCGGTACTGATCGAGGGCAAGGCGATCCAGCTGCACCCGCTGGTGTGCGCCGCGTTCAACGCCGACTTCGACGGCGACCAGATGGCCGTGCATGTACCGCTGTCGCTGGAGGCGCAGCTGGAAGCGCGTGCGCTGATGATGTCGTCCAACAATATCCTGTCGCCGGCCAACGGCGAACCGATCATCGTGCCGTCACAGGACGTGGTGCTGGGTCTCTATTACCTGACCCGTGAATCGATCAATGCGAAGGGTGAGGGCATGGTGTTTGCCGATGTCTCCGAGGTGCACCGCGCCTACCAGACCGGCGCGGTATCGGTGCATGCGCGTGTCCGGGTGCGCATTCCGCGCTTCGAGCTCGATGAGAATGGCGAGGCTCAGGAGGTAAAGGGCCTGGTGGATACCACCGTGGGCCGCTCGCTGCTGTCCGAGATTTTGCCCCGGGGCCTGACCTTTGACATGGTCAACCGCGATATGACCAAGAAGGCGATTTCCAGCCTGATCAACGGCTGCTATCGCCGCGTCGGCCTGAAGGAGACCGTGATCTTCGCCGATCAGCTGATGTACATGGGCTTCTCCTACGCCACCCGCGCCGCGGTCTCGTTCGGCATCAACGACATGACCATTCCCGAGGTCAAGGCAAAGATCCTCGGCGCCGCCGAGGACGAGGTGCTGGAGATCGAGAACCAGTACACCTCCGGACTGGTGACCATGGGCGAGCGTTACAACAAGGTCGTCGATATCTGGTCGCGCACCAACGAACAGGTCGCCAAGGCGATGATGGACGTGCTCGGCAGCGAGGAAAAGCTCGATGCCAAGGGCAATATGGTGAAACAGCCGTCGTTCAATTCGGTGTACATGATGGCCGACTCCGGCGCGCGTGGTTCCGCCGCCCAGATCCGCCAGCTGGCCGGTATGCGCGGCCTGATGGCAAAGCCGGACGGTTCGATTATCGAAACGCCGATCACCGCGAACTTCCGCGAGGGCCTGGACGTGCTGCAGTACTTCATCTCCACGCACGGCGCGCGCAAGGGTCTTGCCGACACGGCGTTGAAGACCGCGAACTCCGGTTACCTGACCCGCCGTCTCGTCGACGTGGCGCAGGACCTGGTCATCATCGGCGATGATTGCGGCACCGAACAGGGCCTCGTCATGACGCCGCTGGTCGAGGGCGGTGACGTGGTGGAACCGCTGCGCGAGCGCGTGCTGGGCCGCCTGACGGCCGAGGACGTGCTGCGTCCCGGCAGCGACGAGGTAGTGGCACCGCGCAACAGTCTGCTGGACGAGGAGTGGGTCGACAGGCTCGAGGCGCTTGGCGTCGACGAGCTGAGGGTGCGTTCGCCGATTACCTGCGACAACCGCTACGGGGTGTGTGCCGCCTGTTACGGGCGCGACCTGGCGCGTGGTCACATGGTCAATGCCGGCGAGGCCATCGGCGTGATCGCCGCGCAGTCCATCGGCGAGCCGGGCACCCAGCTGACCATGCGTACCTTCCACATCGGTGGCGCCGCCAGCCGTGCCGCCACCGTCAACAGCGTGGAGCTCAAATCCAGCGGTACCGTGCGCCTGCACAATATCAAGACGGTCAACAACCGCAACGACAACCTGGTCGCGGTATCGCGTTCCGGTGAAATCGGCCTGGTGGACGAGTTCGGCCGCGAGCGCGAGCGCTACAAGGTCCCGTACGGTTCCGTCATCAGCGTCGCCGACGGCGATACGGTGTCGGGCGGCAGCGTCATCGCTACCTGGGACCCGCACACCCACCCGATCGTGACCGAGGTGGCCGGCGTCGCCCGGCTGACCGATTTTACCGACGGCGTCACCGTGCAGGAGTCCACCGACGAGGTGACCGGCCTGACCAGCCAGGTGATCACCGATCCCAAGTCCCGCGGCAGCGCGGCCAAGGACCTGCGTCCGATGGTCAAGCTGGTCGATGCCAAGGGCAAGCCGCTCAAGCTCGCCGGTACCGACCTGGATGCGCAGTATTTCCTGCCGGCCGGCGCGGTGGTCGGTCTGGAAGACGGGGCCGAGGTGAGCGTGGGCGACATTATCGCGCGTATCCCGCAGGAATCATCCAAGACACGCGACATTACCGGTGGTCTGCCGCGCGTGGCCGACCTGTTCGAGGCGCGCAAGCCGAAGGAACCCGCCATCCTGGCGGAAATTTCCGGCACGGTGGGTTTTGGCAAGGACACCAAGGGCAAGCAGCGCGTGATCATCACCGGTCCCGACGGCGAGACACACGAGGAGCTGATCCCGAAATGGCGCCATGTCACCATCTTCGAGGGCGAGCACGTCGAGAAGGGTGAAACCCTGGTCGACGGCGAACCCGGTGCCCACGACATCCTGCGACTGCTGGGGACCTCCACCATGGCCGGCTATCTGGTCAAGGAGATCCAGGACGTCTACCGGTTGCAGGGCGTGAAGATCAACGACAAGCACATCGAGGTCATCCTGCGCCAGATGCTGCGCAAGGTGGAGATTGTCAACACCAACGACAGCCGCTTCCTCAAGGGCGAACAGATTGAAAAATCACGGGTTCTTGAGGAAACCGAGCAGTTGCTGCGGGCCGACAAGCAGCCGGCCGAGTGGGTCCCGCTGCTGCTGGGCATCACCAAGGCCTCGCTGGCCACCGAATCCTTCATCTCGGCGGCCTCCTTCCAGGAGACGACCCGGGTGCTGACGGAGGCCTCGGTGCGCGGCAGCCGCGACAGTCTGCGCGGTTTGAAGGAGAACGTCATCGTTGGGCGCCTGATCCCGGCCGGTACCGGCCTGGCCTACCACGAGGCGCGCCGCCGCGCGCGCGAGGTGTTCCCGATGGACGTTTCCGAGGAAATGGCGGCCGTGGATGCCCCGGAAGAGGGTCAGACCGAGGATGTGGCCGCGTCTTCGGAAGCCGGGTCGTCTGCAGAAGAATAGAAAACAACCTTGACAGGGCAGCGCCCTGCTTCTAAAATTCCGCTCCTTTCGACAGGCCGGTCCTAACCGGCCTGTCGTTTGTTTTCAGCTACAGAATTATTTCGTGTTAAATCTCGGGGTTTTGTTGAGCAATGGCCACAATCAATCAGTTAGTGCGCAAGCCGCGCTCCCGTAAACGGGAAAAAAGTACCGTGCCCGCCCTGGAGGCCTGTCCCCAGAAGCGAGGTGTTTGCACGCGCGTCTACACCACCACCCCGAAGAAGCCGAATTCGGCGCTGCGCAAGGTGGCCCGCGTCCGGCTGACCAACGGCTTCGAGGTCACTACATATATTGGTGGCGAGGGACATAACCTGCAGGAGCACTCCGTGGTGCTGATCCGCGGCGGTCGTGTGAAGGACCTGCCGGGCGTGCGCTACCACACCGTGCGCGGCAGCCTCGACACCTCCGGTGTCACCAGTCGCCGCCAGGGTCGCTCCAAGTATGGTGCGAAACGCCCGAAGTCATGATCCAGACCGAACAACGAACAGTGATTTGAGAACGCACCATGTCCAGAAGAAAAGTTATTGGTTCACGTGAAATCCTGCCGGATCCCAAATACGGGAACCTGATGCTGGCCAAGTTCATCAATATGGTCATGCAGTCCGGCAAGAAGTCTGTCGCCGAGCGCATCATCTACGGTGCACTCGACCAGATCGCCGGCCGGGGCAACAAGGATCCGGTTGAAGTGCTGGACAAGGCACTGGACAACGTGCGCCCGATGGTCGAGGTAAAGTCCCGCCGTGTCGGCGGCGCCACCTACCAGGTGCCGGTCGAGGTGCGTCCGATACGCCGCACCACCCTGGCCATGCGCTGGGTGCTGGATGCCTCGCGCAAGCGCAGCGAGAAGTCGATGCCGCTGCGGCTGGCCGGCGAATTGATGGATGCGGCCGAAAGCCGCGGTTCCGCGGTCAAGAAGCGCGAGGACATGCATCGGATGGCGGAAGCCAACAAGGCTTTCTCTCATTACCGCTGGTAAGCAGACCCCAGTTACCAACAGACAAGCAGGATTACAACCGTGCCCAGAACAACACCCATCGAGCGCTACCGGAACATCGGTATTTCCGCGCATATCGATGCCGGCAAAACCACGACGACCGAGCGTGTGTTGTTCTATACGGGCGTCAGCCACAAGATTGGCGAAGTGCACGACGGCGCGGCCACCATGGACTGGATGGAGCAGGAACAGGAGCGCGGCATCACGATCACCTCCGCCGCGACGACCTGTTTCTGGAAGGGCATGGGCCAGCAGTACCCGCAACACCGGATCAATATCATCGATACACCCGGTCACGTCGATTTCACCATCGAGGTGGAGCGTTCCATGCGCGTGCTGGACGGCGCCTGCATGCTGTACTGCGCGGTCGGCGGGGTGCAGCCGCAATCGGAAACAGTCTGGCGCCAGGCCACCAAGTACAAGGTGCCGCGCCTGGCCTTCGTCAACAAGATGGACCGCGCCGGCGCCGACTTCTTCAAGGTCGAGCGCCAGCTGCGCGAACGCCTGCATGCCAACCCGGTACCGGTGCAGGTGCCGATCGGCGCCGAAGAGGGCTTCAGGGGCGTCGTCGATCTGGTCAAGATGAAGGCCGTCCTGTGGAGCGAGGTGGACATGGGTACCACCTTCACCTACGAGGAGATTCCCGCTGAACTGGTCGAGACCGCCAGGGTGTGGCGTGAAAAAATGGTCGAGGCCGCGGCCGAGGCCAGTGAGGAGATGATGGAGAAGTACCTCGGCGGGGACGACCTGAGCGAGACCGAGATCCTCACGGCGCTGCGCCGGCGCACCATCGATCTCGAGATCGTGCCGATGCTGTGCGGCTCCGCGTTCAAGAACAAGGGCGTGCAGGCCATGCTGGATGCCGTGATCGAGTTCCTGCCGGCTCCGACCGAGGTCCCGGCCATCAAGGGTATCGACCTGGACAGCGATCAGCCGGTCGAGCGTCATGCCGATGACGGCGAGCCGTTCTCCGCGCTGGCATTCAAGATAGCGACAGACCCGTTCGTCGGCACGCTGACGTTTATCCGCGTCTATTCCGGGGTGATCAAGTCCGGCGACAGCGTACGCAACTCCACCAGCGGCAACAAGGAACGCATAGGACGTATCCTGCAGATGCATGCCAACCAGCGCGAGGAACTCAAGGAAGTGCGCGCCGGTGACATCGCCGCCTGTGTCGGCCTGAAGGATATCGTGACCGGCACGACGCTTTCGTCGCTCGATCATTCCGTTATGCTGGAGCGCATGGAATTCCCGGAGCCGGTGATCTCGGTGGCCGTGGAGCCGAGGACCAAGAGCGACCAGGAGAAGATGGGCATCGCGCTGCAGAAGCTGGCGCAGGAGGACCCGTCGTTCCGCGTGCATACCGACGAGGAGTCCGGCCAGACCATCATCTCCGGAATGGGTGAACTTCACCTCGAGATCATCGTCGAACGCATGAAGCGTGAATTCAAGGTCGAGGCAAACGTCGGCGCCCCGCAGGTCGCGTACCGCGAAACCATCCGCAGCAAGGTCGAGTCGGAGGGCAAGTTCGTGCGCCAGTCCGGTGGCCGCGGCCAGTACGGTCACGTCTGGCTCCGGCTGGAACCGCAGGAGCCGGGCACCGGTTACGAATTCGTCAACGCGATCGTCGGCGGCGCGGTGCCGAAGGAATACATTCCGGCCGTGGACAAGGGCATCCAGGAGCAGCTGCAGAACGGTGTGGTCGCCGGCTACCCGGTAGTGGATGTCAAGGTCACCCTGTATGACGGCTCGTACCACGATGTCGATTCCAACGAAATGGCATTCAAGATCGCCGGCTCCATGGGCTTCAGGGACGGTGCGCTCAAGGCCAAGCCGGTGCTGCTCGAGCCGATCATGGCGGTCGAGGTGGAGACCCCGGAAGAATACATGGGCGATGTCATGGGCGACCTCAACCGCCGGCGCGGCATCATCGGCGGCATGGAAGACAACGCCGGCATCAAGCTGCTCAGGGCCGACGTGCCGCTGGCCGAGATGTTCGGTTACTCGACCTCGCTGCGGTCCCAGACCCAGGGTCGTGCCACCTACACGATGCAGTTCAAGAAATATACGGAGGCCCCGGCGAACGTCGCCGAGGCCGTCGTCAAGAAGGCATCCTGATCTTTTATCAATCTGACGAACATAGAGGAAAACAGCCGTGTCAAAGGCAAAATTTGAACGAACGAAACCGCATGTAAACGTAGGCACGATAGGTCACGTTGATCACGGCAAGACGACGCTGACGGCGGCGATCACGAAGGTGATGGCGGAGCTGCGTGGTGGCGAGTTCAAGGCCTATGACCAGATTGACAATGCGCCGGAGGAGCGTGCGCGCGGCATTACGATTGCGACGGCGCACGTGGAGTACGAATCGGAGGCGCGTCACTATGCGCACGTGGACTGTCCGGGGCACGCGGATTATGTGAAGAACATGATCACGGGTGCGGCGCAGATGGACGGTGCGATTCTGGTGGTGAGTGCGGCGGACGGTCCGATGCCGCAGACGCGCGAGCACATTTTGCTGAGTCGTCAGGTGGGAGTTCCGTACATTCTGGTGTACATGAACAAGGCGGACATGGTGGATGATGCGGAGCTGCTGGAGCTGGTGGAGATGGAGATACGCGAGCTGCTGGACAGTTATGATTTTCCGGGTGATGACACGCCGATCGTGATTGGTTCGGCGCTGAAGGCGCTGGAGGGTGACACGAGCGAGATTGGTGTGCCGTCGATCCTGAAGCTGGTTGAGGAGATGGACAGGTACATTCCGGAGCCGGAGCGTGCGGTGGACGGAGATTTTCTGATGCCGGTTGAGGATGTGTTTTCGATTTCGGGTCGTGGCACGGTGGTGACGGGACGTATCGAGCGTGGCGTGGTGAAGGTGGGTGACGAGATTGAGATTGTGGGTATCAACCCGACGATGAAGACGACGTGCACGGGTGTGGAGATGTTCCGCAAGTTGCTGGACCAGGGACAGGCGGGTGACAACGTGGGCGTATTGCTGCGTGGTACGAAGCGTGAGGAAGTGGAGCGTGGTCAGGTGCTGTGCAAGCCGGGATCGATCAAGCCGCACACGAAGTTTGAGTGTGAGGTGTATGTACTGAGCAAGGATGAGGGTGGACGTCACACGCCGTTTTTCAGTAATTACCGTCCGCAGTTTTATTTTCGCACGACGGACGTGACGGGTGCGTGTGATTTGCCGGAGGGTGTCGAGATGGTGATGCCGGGTGACAACGTGAAGATGACGGTGTCGCTGATTGCCCCGATTGCGATGGAAGAGGGTCTGCGCTTTGCGATTCGCGAGGGTGGTCGTACCGTCGGCGCGGGCGTGGTGGCGAAGATTCTCGAGTAACAGGTGAAGCGTTAATTTAGGCCAGTAGCTCAATTGGCAGAGCGGCGGTCTCCAAAACCGCAGGTTGGGGGTTCGATTCCCTCCTGGCCTGCCAACTGGCTGATCATTTGGAACATAAGGTGAACTTTGGGGTCTGACCCCGTCTATTCAATTATGAATGCGAAGGTTGAAACAGGAGAAAGCCGCTTTGACGGCCTGAAGCTGGCGCTGGCCGTATTGCTGCTGGCTGCCGGCATTAGTGCCTTCTACTACTTCGAGGAACAGCTGCTGGTTGTGCGTGTGCTCGGATTGCTGGCGGTCGCCGGCGTTGCCGTTTTTATCGCGGCACAGTCCAGCATGGGCAAGGGCATTCTGGGCTTCGTCGCGGGTGCACACTCCGAGGTGCGGCGCGTGGTCTGGCCGACGCGTGCGGAAACCATACAGACCACGCTGGCGGTGCTGTTCATCGTGCTGCTGGTTGGCGTTGCCCTGTGGCTGCTGGACATGGTGCTGCTGTGGGCAATCCAGCTGCTGACCGGCCAGGGAGGCTGACGATGTCATTGCAATGGTATGTCGTACAGGCCTACTCGGGCTTCGAGAACCAGGTGAAGCGCGCGCTGCAGGAGCGTATTACACGCGCCCGCATGGAAGAATCATTCGGCGATATCCTGGTGCCGACCGAGGAAGTGGTCGAGATGCGTGAAGGCGCGAAGCGCAAGAGTGAACGCAAGTTCTTCCCGGGTTATGTGCTGGTGCAGATGGACATGAACGAGGACACCTGGCACCTGGTCAAGGATGCGCCCAAGGTCCTCGGGTTCATCGGCGGAACCAGTGACCGTCCCGCGCCGATCACCCAGCGCGAGGCCGATGCCATACTGCAGCGTGTGCAGGAAGGCGCCGAGAAGCCGCGGCCGAAGGTGCTGTTCGAGGTCGGCGAAGTGGTGCGCGTCACCGACGGGCCGTTCAACGATTTCAACGGCGTGGTGGAAGAGGTCAATTACGAAAAGAGCCGGCTGCGGGTCTCGGTACTGATCTTCGGTCGCTCGACGCCGGTCGAGCTCGAATTCGGCCAGGTGGAGAAGGCGTAAATTAAATAGGGTCTGACCCCATATTTTTGC
>Ga0315534_1001626_pt1 | contig 15469 bp, 15 predicted proteins | sample SalMarSW160240MG_FD_203094 | JGI IMG/M metagenome (GOLD analysis project Ga0315534, IMG submission 203094) | Salt marsh sediment microbial communities from the Plum Island Ecosystem LTER, Massachusetts, United States - Salt Marsh Sediment SW1602-40 ... | reverse complement strand
CGAGTTTGCCGATCAAAGCGATCTGCCCGGCTACACCATTTCGAGCGTACGCAGTTTAAATCCCAACGCACTCACCCAATGGCGCGCCGGCACAATTTGTGAACGTAGAGGCTTGTTCCATCTCGGTCCTTGGGAACTGCGCATGGGGGATCCTTTCGGCATTTTCAACGTACGCCACATTTATCACGAGCCGGAGGAGATCCTGGTTTATCCGCCGCTTGCCAGGCTACCCTCGGGTTTGATGCCGCGGGGTGGCTCGCAGGGCGAATTCCTGCTCGTCCCGCAGCCCATTCACGCAGATACCGTGAATGCCTCCTTCGTGCGCCCGTACGTCCCCGGCGATCCTCTGCGCCAGATCCATTGGCCGACGACCGCAAAACGATTCGAGCCGTACGTCAAAGGGTTCGAACCGGAAGGCACGTCCACGATCTGGATCGTCCTGGATATGGACGAAGGGGCACATTTTGGGGAGGAATCGAATTCCAGCGAGGAGGTCATGATCATGCTGGCGGCCTCGCTAGCGCGTGAATACCTGCAGGCAGGATTGTCCGTCGGTCTCTTCGCCCACGGCGCCGAGCGAGTCATCATTCCACCGCAAAGAAGCCGTTCACACTTCTGGACGCTGCTTCGGGGACTGGCCCCTCTGCGAGCCACCGCTTCCCGTCCGCTGGCAGCAACGATCGTGGACGCTTCCACCGTTCAATCTTCCAGCCATCTTGCCATGGTGATCACGCCATCCATGGATACCAAGTGGTCGGCGAAATTGAACCCCTTCTCCAACAGCAGCCACGGCGCCGTAATGGCGATCCTTTTAGATTCGGGTGATCCGAAGCAGGCAGGAAAAACGGAAAACACCGTTCTCGAATTGTCCAAACTTGGAATCCGGACACGCGTGGTGATACCGGCTGCGGTCAAACCCATCCACGCCGCCTACGGCGAACTGCATCGTTGGGAATTTACGCATCTCGGCACCGGCGCCATCATCACGCGCTCACAACCCCGCGCAACGATGGATCTCTCGATCGGAGCCGGCGAATGACCAGGGCTGAGCTGGTTCGGCGGACGAAGCACCTCTACGTCCCTCTCGCGCTGATTTTGGGCATCGCCAGCACGTTTTCAGACAGCGTTCAGCAAGCCGGCTGGACACGGCACGAAATTTCATATTTTCTGGTGGTCCTGACGGCGTTCTTGTTTGGCGCGGCGACAGCCGTCTCCCACTTCCGGGGCAGAACCGCATTCGCATATCACTTGTTTTTATCGCTCATTGTCGCCGCCGAGTCCGTCGGACGGTTTTTCCCGCTGCGCATGCTCGTCACTATCGAACCGCAAATCAGCATCATCCAGTCGATGCACGCCCAAATAATGAATTTGCTCGCCCGCATCGAATACTGGGGTCTTGCGATTATCGACCGCCAGCAAATCTTCGACAAAGGCTGGCTGCTCTTCTGCATCGTCTTCCTGATATGGAACGGCTCCGCCTGGTTTATGTGGTCTCTCATTCGCAGGAAACGTGCGCTGGAAGGTCTGGTGCCGTTGGGATTGATGCTGGGCGTCAACATCCAGCTCGGTGAAGAACCGACTTCGCCGTTAATCACCTTCACTGCGCTCAGCTGCTTGCTGCTTGCGTTCATGGTGTATTACCGCGCCCACGCTGATTGGCGCGAGCGAAAGGTCGACCACCCGGATCTTAGCTTCGATTGGAGTGCGATCGCTGCGCTGCTCACTGCTTCGATCACGGTTTTCGTGTTCATCTTCCCCATTTTTACGTCGATCGAAGGCTGGCAGAAAATCGCCGACTTCCTGGAACGAATGCGGATCGAACCGATATCGGACAACGGACCACTATCAGGAGGACCTTTCCCCAGCTTAAGTGGAGAGGCCATAAGCGCATACACGCCCAACATGAGTACGATCGGTATTCCCCTGGAAGAGGGAACTCAGACGATCATGCGTGTCCGCTTGAGCGACCCGGTGCCGCCGCCGCCCGAGTTGGAGATTCAAACCGCGGCGATTCCGAAGCATTATTGGCGCAACGAGGTATTCGTAGAATACACCGGCAGCGGATGGTTGCCCATCGAATCCCAATCTACATTCGAACCCATCCCGGATACCGTTCCAGATGCCCCGCCGGGACGATATTTCCTGCGTCAGTCTTTCTGGATCACTGCAGACCACGGTGAGAAGCTTTTTGCGGTCAATCAACCGGTTTGGGGTGATCACAACATCCAACTTCTCTCGATCGGCCCGGATGACTCCCTGGTCACAGGGAAACCAGATCGCTACGGTATCGCCTCGTTTGCTTCCGACGTTTCCGCGCGTGAACTTGCATCCGCCTCATCGACGTATTCCGATGAAATTGCTGAAACGTACTTACAGCTCCCGAATACCATTTCAGAGCGTACGCGAAACCTCAGCGCGCAGGTTGCTTTCGGCTCCGAGTCGAACTACGAAGTCGTCAAACGGGTCGAAAATTATCTGCGCAGTAACTACACCTACAACCTGGATGTCCCTCAAGTTCCCGAGGGACGGGATGCCGTCGATTATTTCCTCTTCGAAGCGCCGGGAGGCTTCTGCAGTTATTACGCTTCCGCAATGGCCGTCATGCTGCGTTTGCAGGGCATCCCCTCCCGCGTCGTTACGGGCTATTCGATGGGCGAGTTCGATTATCGAGTGAATGAATACCGTGTCCGGGTTAACAACGCACATGCCTGGGTGGAGGTGTACTTCAACGAATACGGCTGGATCGAATTTGAACCCACAACAGCACTGACAACGTTCAACCGCGGCCTTCCTGAAGACGAAAAGGAACAGGATATCGCCGGCGAGGAAGAAGAGACCTCGATTTTCTATTTGCCGAGGGCGTTGGTTTTCACCGGCATGCGAATATTCCTCACCGTCCTCGGTATTGGAGGCGGCTTACTGCTTTACAGACGATCCGATTTTTCACGCAAGTCCCCGCGCGAAAAAATCAAAGCACTGTACCTAGACGTTCGTCGATCGTTGAGATCCCTGGGTTATTCGGCTTCATCGAGCACCACACCCAACGAATTTCTAGATCGTTTCAACACCGCCTTTTCGGAGTACGCACAGGTACAAGTGGCCCTTGCTGAGAGCACGTCGTTCTATTTGCGAGCCAGATTCAGCGAATTGGAAATTTCAGACGAATCCGCAAGCCAGCTGCGGGCCTCGTGGCGCAAGGCGCGTCGAGAGCGCTGGGCATTGTGGTTGGACCACCTCCTCCATCAACGCCTGCCCGGTTTTTATAAGCGCATATTCCGGGACAGATCCCAATCCACATAACGCTTCAGGCCCGGCAGGTGATTCCGCGGCCGCCGGTATTTCGCAACCACGTGGCGACCTTCCCTAAATACCTACCCATGCCGCTGCGCTGCGAGCGCAACGGATTTCACACGGAGAGGGCACTTTGCTGCAAGAAGGCACGCGTGGATGCCGCAGATCGCAATTCAAACCCCGCTGGGCCGCTTGGCATTGTTCGCGAAAAACATTATTATTCTTTTCCCCCGATGGTCAATATCACTTCGCCGCAACCGGGCCGGTAATAACATCACGAGGAGCATGAAGGATGGCGAAACTTGCAGATGGACGAGCGTTACCCGGAAAGCTCTTCATCGTTGAAGGAATCGATGGGTCGGGCAAGAGCACCCAACTCGACATGCTGCGGAAATGGCTGCTCGGCCAGGGATATTGTGTGGCCTACAGTGAATGGAATTCTTCACCCATCGTGTATCAAACAACGAAACGCGGCAAGAAAAAACGGCTTCTCACGCCGACTTCCTTCAGTCTGATTCACGCAGCCGATTTCGCCGACCGCATGGATCGGCAGATGCTGCCGGCACTTAAGGCTGGCGCAATCGTGCTTGCCGACCGCTACGTGTATACGGCGTTCGCCCGCGATGTTGCCCGCGGAGTCCATCCGCAATGGGTGCGGTCTATTTACTCATTTGCGATCGAACCCACGGTTGCATTCTATTTCCGTGTCTCTCTGGATGAAGCTTTGGAGAGAATTTTGAGCGGAAGACCAACCTTGAAATATTACGAAGCCGGAATGGATCTGGGCTTGAGCGACGATCCCTATTCGAGTTACCAAATATTCCAATCGAAAATCCTCGACGAATACGAGAAGATGACCTCCGAATTCAATCTCGAAGTCATCGATGCCTCCCTACCGCTTCTCGAGCAACAGGAATTGGTGCAAGAGGTCGTTCAAACCCATCTCGGCGACGCCTTGCGAACCGAGCCGAACGCCTGGCGCCGAGTCCTGACTTCCGAAGGCCTGATCGGTCGGTACCTGGAGAAGGATATTCTCCGAGAGGGCGAACCATGACGGAATTGAAATTCTACGGTCACGGCCTGCCCGGGATTAAGAAAAAGCAACTTCCCGGCAAACTGATCGTGCTGGAGGGCACGGACGGTGTGGGACGCTCTACCCAGATCGCATTGCTGCGAGAATGGCTCGAATCGGAAGGCTACGCAGTCGCTGCAACGGGCTTTAAACGGGGCAAACTGGCCGGTAAAGGCATAAAATCCGCCATGCTCGGACATACGCTCAGCGATACGACGATGAACCTCTTCTACATAACGGACTTTGCAGATCGGCTCGAGCAGGAGATCATACCTGCACTGCGGGCGAGTTTTGTCGTCCTGCTCGATCGATATCTCTTTTCCATCATCGCACGAGCACAGGTGCGCGGCGCCGATCCGAATTGGCTGCGGGGTATTTTTGGCTTCGCGCTGGTTCCGGATATTGTCTTTTACCTGCAGGCCGATCTCGCCAACCTCGTGCCCCGTGTTTTGAATGCGCGCGGGTTCTCCTATTGGGAATCCGGTGTGGACATCCTCCCCGGCCGCGACTACTACGACAGTTATATCGAGTATCAGACGCGGCTGCTAGCACAATTCGACTCGATCGCAGATGAATTCGCTATGATACGTGTGGACGCCAATCAGAGCATCCATCACGTGTTTCAAACCATCCAAAAGCAGATTACGCAAACGATCGCGGACATGAAGCCCGCCAAGCGTTCGAAGAAAAAGACGGAATCGAAACAACAGAGCAAGGAAAGCAAAATCAAAGCTAAAAAAGGCAAGAAATAATTTTGATCAACAACGCAGGAAGCAGCGCCAGGAAAGTCCTGAAGCAGGAGGCAAAGTGGCATCAAGCACCAAGAACCATGAATTGACGCCGGAAGAGAATGAGATCCTGGAACAGATTGCGCAAGAAGGCGATCCGGCCTCGCGTCAACTTGCGTGCCTAATTATCTTCTGGAATCAGGGCTTATCCTTGGAGAAGATTTCGACGAAGGCGAAGATCCCGCTCGAGGAAGTTCAAGACGCTATTCAGAACTACAAGGAAAAAGGGATACTTATATTCCCCACATCCCTGGTTGAAGAAGCGGTTGTGGCATTGGTTTCTGAACGAGCCACTGAAGGAAAATCAAAGAAACTGAACTCTCCGGGAGTACTGGCCGATGATCCCATGAGTGAGGCAGGACGAAAGGTCCTTCGCTTCCATTTCGAACGCATGTTGGAACATGAAGCAGGAACGCGTCTCGGGGAAGACATCGAAGCGCTGCACGACATGCGCGTGGCCACACGACGGATGCGTTCTGCAATCCGCATTTTTCAACCCTACTTCAAACGAAAACGTATCAAACCTTTTCAAAAAGGGCTGCGACGGACGGGCCGTGCCCTCGGCCGGGTGCGGGATTTCGATGTGTCGCTGCAGAAGGCAAACGCCTACATCGAACAATTATCTAAAGACGAGCAAAACGCATTGGATCCGCTGCTCGTTATCTGGCGGGAGGAGCACGCGGAGCTGCGTGCGGCGCTGCAGAGCCGCCTCGACAGCAAGCGCTATAAGGAATTCGTGGATCAATTCAATACCTTCCTGTCGACGAAGGGCGACGGCGCCAAGAAAATAAAACTCTCGAAACCGAATAATTATCGGGTCTATCAAGCCGCGCCGATTCTGGTCTACAAGCGATACAGCGTATTGCGCGGGTATGATGAAATCGTCGATAAAGCCAAACTTGAAACGCTGCATGCGCTGCGTATCGATGTCAAGCGTTTCCGCTATCTGCTTGAATTCGTTCAGGAAGTGCTCGGCCCGACGGCGAAGGACGTGATCCAGGAATGTGTTATCGTTCAGGATCATCTGGGTGAGCTAAACGACGCCGATGTTACCTGCCGCATCCTCGTCGACTTCCTCGAAGATTGGCGCAAGAAACGACGCCGCGATAAAACCGACATCAGCGGCGTGGCAGAATATTTGGTCTGGCGACAAGTCGAGCTGCGAAAGCTCACGGACACCTTCCCGGCAACGTGGATCCGCTTCTTGCGATCCAACATCCGCCGCAAACTTGCGGACGCAATATCAGAGTTGTAGGTGTGCTCATGAATGACGCTATCCTGTGCGCCGTATTCGATCCGCGTTAGGATAGATTGGCAACGTCAGTCACAACGGAGGAGAACATGATCCTGGTTTTACTCGGTCCACCCGGCGCCGGCAAGGGCACCCAAGCCGAACGCTTGCAAGAAGCTTTCAACCTGGTCCACGTCGCAAGCGGTGACTTGTTTCGCGAAAATTTACGCCAAAAGACGGACTTGGGAAACCTGGCGCAAAAATACATGGATCGAGGAGAATTGGTACCCGACGACGTAACGATCGGCATGGTACGCGCCCGCCTCGAACAACCCGACGCAGCAGAGGGCATCATCCTCGACGGATTCCCACGAACGATTGCACAAGCGCGCGGCCTGGATGAAATGCTCGATGACATGGACCGGGAGTTGAGTGCCGTCCTGCACATTGCTGTACCGGATGAAGAACTGATTCGGCGCCTATCCGGTCGCTGGATCTGCGAGCAGTGTCAAACGCCCTATCACGTCCTATCCAACCCGCCGCAAGTTGCGGGGAAATGCAATCTGTGCGGCGGGAAATTGTATCAGCGCGACGACGACAAACCGGAGACCGTGGGCGCGCGGCTCGAGGTCTACCACAGTCAAACCTCCCCGCTCATCGAATTCTATCGGGAAGCAAACCTTCTGCGTGAAGTGGATGGTTCAGGCGAGATCGATGACGTATGGGAGGCGTTGAAGAACACCGTAGAAGCCCTCGAATAAATCCTACGAAACGGATAGCAATCTTCCGGGCAGGATGTCTGCTTTTCGGGCGTCGGAAGCGATGATCAGGCTGTAACCGCAGCCAGCGGACTTTCCTGCTTCACGTTCCCCGACCCAGCATCTCTCATCCTGTCGCAAAACCCGGTGTATCCCACAGTGGGTATAATGGGCATTGTGGATCACACAGAAACGACCCATTGGCGACTCGTTCGTTCCGCAGCGGCCCGCGGCGCCGAGAACATGGCGGCCGACGACGCTATTCTTCAAACTGTGTGTGAGAAGAAATCTCCCTGCACGCTGCGCATCTACGCCTGGCAGCCGCCTTGTTTGTCCCTCGGCTATGCACAGCCGATTCAGGACGTCGACTTTTCGAGCCTTGACGATCTCGGCTGGGACGTCGTACGCCGTCCGACGGGAGGCCGAGCCATACTGCACGCCGACGAACTGACGTACGCGCTTATCGCACCGGACAGTCATCCAAGTTTCTCTGGAGGCGTCTTGGCCAGTTACAGGAAATTGAGCGCAGCCTTCGTCGTAGCGCTTGGAAATCTAGGGCTGGACGTCGATGTCTCCTCTGACAAGACCCTTCCCGAGGAACAGCACCAGGAACCGGTGTGCTTTCAAAGACCCAGCGCGTATGAAATTACAGTGCAGGGAAAAAAAATCGTAGGCAGTGCCCAACTTCGTCGCCGAGGAGCCGTCCTGCAGCATGGGACCATTCCCCTCGGCGGAGACATCACGAGAATTTGCCGGGTCTTGCGGTACGAAAGCGAGACTGCGCGTCAGGCCGCAGTCCACGATGTGCGCATGCGATCTGCAACCGTCGAGGACATCCTGCACACGCAGGTCCCCTGGGAATCAGCTGCGCAAGCACTCACGCAAAGCTTCGAACAAGTACTCGGTTGGCAATTTTCAGAAGAAGATTTATCCCCGCTCGAATTGGAAACCAGCCGGTCGCTGATCGAGTCGCGCTACGACGCGCCGCAATGGACGCGTAGGCGATAACCTCAAGTCAAGCATTGCTTTCAGGAATGCTTCACTGCTCAACTTCGTATTGAGACGAAAATGGAACGTTCAGGGCGCCGTAGTGGGTTGCTGCGTTGCTGTGGCACTGGGCGCGGGTGAGGGTCGATTCGCTTCGTCTGTAAAGACGACGTCCGAAAATCCTAAGGCGCGCAGAAAGGAGTAGAGGTAGTTTTCAGCGTTGATCGAGGCTTGATCTAGGATGTTGTCTTCCAATGCGGCGCGCAGGATTTCTGCTTCGGCAGCCTGGCGTGCCGCCGTTTCGAGATTCACGTCCCCCCGGGTGAAGAAGCCCTTCTCGCGATCGTAGATATATGATTTATCGTTATCCAGCGTGGCGACGAAAACTTCAGCTTCGGGAAGTACGATATAGACGCTTCCCAAATCGTCGAACCATATGCTGTCCAGATCGATTTTCTCCATATCGACGCCGGCGATAACGCTTCCGTGAGCCACCAGAAGGAGCCGGTCACCGAATAGAAAGCCAAATGGCCCTTGTCCTGTTTCGGCCTCGATGATTTTCTCCACGGAATAGTGTATCGTCTCCAGGCGCGCCAGGGAACGCACTTCACGCACGATGGTAACGGGGTCGGGGATGATCGTCGGTGTGGGGTGCAAAATGCGTGCGACTTGAGTCCCGATATCGTCGCGCAGGTCGGTTACGGGCGCGGTAATGGCGCGCAAACCGGAAACGATGGCGTAACCCAGCATGCCAACGACGAGGACGATCACGATGATCGTAATCCAAACGGCCGTTCTCTTCTGCATGGTTTAATTATAACCCAACTGATTGGTTCTTGTATCCAGCATACTTCCAAGATACACTGAGATTATGCACGTCATTGCACTGACGATTGAGCTAAACCTCCCTGGCTGCTCTTCGTTGAAGGACAAACGCAGGCGCATCAAGCCCTTACTCACCCGTCTGAATCGCCAATTCAACGTCTCCACCGCCGAGATCGATCACAACGACCGGCACAGTTCCACCGTAATCGCCTGTGTTGTGGTGAGCAACGATTCCCGGCACGCCCAGCGAGTGATGGCGAAGATTCCGGGGTGGATCGCCAAGTACCGGCCGGACCTGCAGGTAATCGATGAAATTATCACCGTTCTCTGATCCTACCCAAACGGAGGCATGATGGATCTCGGACTTCAAGGAAAAGTCGCTCTGGTGTCGGCAGCTTCACAAGGCCTGGGAAAAGCCGCAGCCACCACGCTGGCGCAAGAGGGAGCCAAACTGGCAATCTGCGCCCGCAGCGATCAATTGGAACTTACGGCGCAGGAAATCGAAAGTGAGACCGGAGCCGAAGTTCTCGCCGTGCGGGCCGATCTCACCAGCAGCAAACAAATCGAATCATTGGTCGAACGAACCCTGTCTCGCTTCAATCAGATCGACATACTCATCCTCAACGCCGGTGGCCCGCCGCCGGGTAACTTCCTCGACCTTCAACCGACGGATTGGGAGGCGGCCATCGAACTGACCATCATGAGCGCGGTCCGCCTGTGCTACGCTGTCGTGCCCCACATGATCGCGCGTGGTTCCGGCAGCATCGTTGCCATCCAGTCCTATTCCGTCAAACACCCCATCGATCATCTCGTGCTCTCGAACTCGCTTCGCATGTCGGTCATCGGGCTGATGAAATCGTTGGCCAACGAATTGGGCCCGCGCGGAATCCGGGTCAACAGCATTAATCCGGCATGGACCTGGACCTCGCGCGTGGAAAGCCTGATGACGGATCGCGCAAAGAGAAACCGAACCTCCGTGGAACAGCAAGCCGCCCGCGTAACGCAGGACGTGCCGCTCGGTCGAATGGGCACTGAAACGGAATTCGGGCGCGCTATCGCCTGGCTGGCCTCTCCCGCCGCGGCGTTCATCCACGGACATGCTCTCATGTTCGACGGGGGAGCCGTTAAGTCGGCTTTATAGTCCAACTGCAGGGTTAAATCGAATCACGCAGCGCATGCTGCGTGATTCTGAGAGAGAAACGCGGTTGCCAGCCAGCGATTCCAAAGGAGATAACTTAGGCGACTTTTTGCTCCTGCAGCGCCAAATTTCGACGGACGAGCGTGCGCAGCCGTGAGGCCAGCAAACTCGCGTGGATGGGTTTGATGAGGTAATCGTCTGCGCCCGCATCCAAAGCACGAGCCACACTCGCCGGGGAACCAAGAGCAGAAAGTATTAATATCGGCACCTCGGAAAACTCGCGGATTCGTTCGCAGACCTCCCAACCATCCATTTCCGGCATGAGCAGGTCTAAGATAACGACGTCAGGCTGTTCTTTGCGGCAGAGTTCGATGCCTTCCTCGCCTGAGAAAACAGCCTTGATTTGAAAATCTTGTCCCCGCAGCAACGTCCGCAACATGATGGACAAATCGGGGTCATCATCGATTAGCAATACTTCTACAGCCATAGTTTCCCTCACTCAACCCACCTAATTATGAGCCATTTTCAATGGTCTGCACCTTACAGGCGCCTTGCATAAAATTCCAGCGCTTGCCCAGAGTTGGAAGAAAGTCTATGATACGAAAAAGAGAGCAGCTCCCATGAGGCGTAATGGTGGCGAAATCTGATTCAAAGGGCGGCCAGACAGTCATCCTGTGTCCACAGTGTAATTACCCGATTCCCACAGACTCCAAAACGTGTTTGGAATGCGGGGTTGATATCGCCATTTATGCATTGCTGGCCGAAAAAGCGTATCTCGAAGGACTCCCGGATTCCGCACCAATCCGCACGACCCCACCGGCTCTGGTTCCACGCATCGGCGAATATTTGATTGGGCAAAACCTGATTTCCGCTGAAAATCTGCAAACCGCACTCGAAAAACAGAAGGAGAACGCCGCAGATGGCAAACACCACCTTCTCGGACAGACACTCATTCAACTCGGTTTCATCGATCGGAAGGCGTTAGACAAAGCCATTACGGAGCAGATCATTCAGCTGCATGCCGCGTTGCAGGAATCGAATCACACGTTGGAACAAAGAGTCCACGAACGCACCGTCGAATTACGCCGAGCGCTGGAACGGCTTTCCGAGGTCAATCAAATCAAGGCCAATTTGATCTCCAACATCTCCCACGAGCTGCGTACGCCCCTCTCTCACATCAAGGGTTATCTCGAACTGCTCCTCGACGATCAGATTGGAGAGATCAACGAGGAACAGCGCAATGCGCTGGACGTGATCTGGCGCTCTTCCGAACGCCTCAACTCGATGATCGAAGATCTCATCGAATTCTCGACGGCCTCTCGCGAAGGCCTCAGCATGACTTTGGCCAACATCGACATTTCCGAGCTCGCAAAGGACGTCCTGCAACGTTCGCAGGAAAAAGCCACGAAAGTAGGCCTGACCCTCGAATACGATGTGGAGCAGGGAATCTCCGCCGTGTTCGCCGATCTCGATCGCTTGTTTTGGGTTCTATTTCAATTGATCGACAACGCGATTAAATTCACGCCTTCCGGGGGAAACGTGCGGCTGTCTGTTCGGCAGGAGGACCAACTGGTCACTATCTCGGTCATTGACACCGGCATCGGCATCCCACAAAACCGCATCGAAGAGATTTTTGAGCCGTTCCATCAATTGGATGGCTCTCCGACACGCCGATATGGCGGCGCAGGACTCGGACTTGCTTTGGCAAGACTGATCATCAACGCCCATGGAAGTGAATTGAAGGTGGAGAGTGAAGAAGGCGAAGGCAGCACCTTTAGCTTCGTACTATCTCCCGCAGTGCAAACGACATGACCGGACCCCTTCCCGCTCCAGAACCACTAACCGTCGGCACGGAATTGAACGCCGTGTATGCAATCGCGCGCGTGGTTGCCGAGACCTTCGACACCGAAGCTGGATTGGATGCAGTCTTCCGTCTGGCACGCACGATTTTCATCTTCGATACCGTCGCGCTGCTGCTGCAAAACCAGGATTCCGGCGAAGTGGAGCCGATATACGCCCGAGCCCTCGGACGAGGCCGATCGCAAGAGGAAGATCTGTCCTGGGGTGCACCGGCTGCGATTGAAGCTTTTCGCCTGGGCCAAACCGTACTGCGGCAGGAAGACGCTGGTCCCATGGTAAAAAGCCGTGACCGCCGTAGGGATTATCTCGGACTGCCGCTCGTCGTCTCGGGACGCCGGGTTGGTGGTCTGACGTTTGGTCGCTTCGGCGGACCATCCTATCCTGCAGAACAGATTCGCCTGGCGGAATTCGTCGCCTGGCACGTGGGGCAGCTTCTGGAAAATCGCCGCATGGCACGCCGAATTGCCAGTCTGGAAGCGCAGCGCCAACTAGCACGCATGCAGGACGAATTCGTTTCCACGGTGTCTCACGAACTGCGAACACCGCTCGGCTTCATCAAGGGGTACGTAACCACCCTGCTGCGTGAGGATACGGAATGGGATGAAGAAACCCGCAAGCAGTTCCTGATGATCATCGACGATGAGTCCGATCGCCTGCGAGAACTCATCGATAACCTGTTGGACTCATCTCGACTGCAGACTGGAACGCTCAAAATGACCTTCGCCCCAACCCGTCTTTCGCCTATATTGAACGATGTCATCCAGCGCACGAGGTCTCTCTACCCCGAGATGCAGTTGACCATTGATATGGACGCAGATATTCCCGAGCTCGAAATCGACGGAACGCGCATCGCTCAGGTACTTGAAAATTTCATTACCAATGCACGTAAATATGCCCCGGATTCTTCCGTCAACATTCATGTCCGATGGGACGATGAACGTTTGCGAGTGACGGTGATCGACCAGGGACCGGGCATACCAACGGAACATGTTTCCCATCTTTTTGAGCGCTTTTATCGCGTTCCCGAGACGAGCAGTTCAGTCCGAGGAACAGGACTGGGGCTGTATATCTGCCGCAAGATCGTTGAAGCGCATGGTGGCGAGATCGGCGTGGAAAGCAAGCCCAGCCAGGGATCGAAATTCTACTTTACGCTGCCGATAAACATCAACGGCACAAACCGCGGAGAGAACGAACATGAGTGAGGAAAAGAAACAGACCGTATTGGTCGTGGACGACGAACCGCGCTACGTCCAACTCGTCGAAGTCAACTTACGCACCGAAGGGTACGAAGTGCGGTCGGCGAACGACGGCCAGGAAGCGCTGGAAGAAGTCTCGAAAGAACAACCGGATTTGATCATGCTCGACGTGATGATGCCCGTGATGGATGGTTTCACGGCATGTGAGCGGATTCGCGAATTCTCATCCGTGCCCATCATCATCCTCACAGCCAAGGGTGAGGAACGAGATCGAGTGCGCGGACTGGATGCCGGTGCAGACGATTACATCGTCAAACCATTTTCCGCGCAAGAAATGCTGGCCCGCGTGCGCGCCGTCCTGCGGCGCGCGGAACGTACGATGGACGAAAGTTTCCATCAACCAATTTTCACCCATTACGAACTGAAGATCGATTTACCACGCGCCCTGGTCACCGTCTCGAACCAGCGAGTTTCGCTCACGGCGACCGAGTATCGCCTGCTGCAGACTTTCGCCAGTTCAGTGGGACAAGTGATCAGTTCCGACGAATTACTTTCAATGGTATGGGGTCCGGAATACGAGGACGATAAAGAAATTCTCTGGGTCTGTCTCAGTCGTCTGCGGCAGAAAATTGAACCCGATCCGAAAAACCCGATTCACATCGTCACCAGGCAGGGAATTGGCTATTTGATGCCCCCTGAAGAGGAATAAGAAAGCAAGCCTTGCGCGCGGCTGGGTTCTTTCGCTGCACTTTAAGCCGTGCGTAGAAACCGCATCCCGCAACGCATGGATGCGCTTATTCGAATGACTTCTGCTATAATCGCGACGTTAGACGTTCTGGAGAATGGCCATGACCGATTCAGCTGCGTTCACCCTGCGAGCGAAAATGTTGGGGGCAATTTTACGCGGCGCGCGCATAGAAGCCCATTTGAGCATCAACGAAGTCGCAGAAATGATCGGAATCACTCGGGGAACACTTTCTTCCTACGAACTCGGTCGTCGCATCATCTCCCTGCCTGAGCTCGAACTGCTTGCCTTCCGTCTTGATACGCCCCTGGATTCCTTAATCGCCCCAACTATCCCGGAGACTGACGAAGCAAACGATTTCGACCCCGAAGTTTTTATCTCGCTGCGTCAGCGAATCATCGGCGCGCTCATTCGTAAGCGGAGAAGCGATACCGGGATGACGATGAAAACGCTGGCGGAAACCATCGGGATTTCATCCAGGCGCATGGGCACGTACGAACGTGGAGAATATCCCATTCCTTTCACCGAACTCGAAATGATCGTTGACGCTTTTGGGCAATCGATCGAGGACTATGTCGACGATGAAGGTCCGGTGGGAGAATGGATCACGACGAACAAGGCGTTTAAGAATTTCATGGATTTTTCGCCGGAGATTCGCGAATTCTTGTGCAAACCCGGCAATGAAACCTACGTACAAATCGCAAAACAGCTGAGTGAGATCCCCGTCGAGAAATTACGCATCCTCGCCGAGACGCTACTCGACATAACGTTATGACACAGAGCAATGCCTCGCCGGAAGAACTCGAACGACTCGCCCTGGAGTCCTATCGCTCGGGTCGTTACGAGGAAAGCATCGAACACTTCTCCCTGGCAAGAGAGCAATACCTAAATACAGGAGACACACGCAAAGCGGCAGAGATCGCCAACGATCTCTGTGTCGTCATGCTTGCGGCAAAGCAACCGCAAGCCGCTCTGGAGATGGTGCTTGATACACCCGAATATTTCGCCTCGCAGGGCGATGAAACACGCACCGCCCAAGCTTACGGCAATCTCGCTTCGGCGCTCGAAGCTTGCGGTCAAACTTCCGGCGCCGAAGATGCATATCATCAAGCTATCGATGGTTTCGAAAAACTCGGTGATTCGGAACACTATGCGGCCACGCTTCAAGCGCTTTCCCGTCTGCAGCTCCGTCGAGGAAAACCACTCGATGCACTATCCACGATGCAGAATGGCCTCGAAACGATGCCCAAAGCGCGAGCGCGCGACCGCCTTCTGCGCCAGTTGTTGAAATGGCCATTCCGTTTACTCGGTCGTTAATGCGAATGATTGGGGTATCCCGAAACGACGAATTATGAGCAGCCGGGCTGCGTGGACTTTTCGTTCTTCAACGCCAAACGATCACGACGAAGTGCTTCATCTCATCCAGTCTGCAGCGTATTTGCACCAGCACTTCGATTGGGTAGACGCACTATCGCTCCTCGGCCAACCCCCCTACGTCGTCGCGCTGCATCGAAATCGTATTGTCGGATGCCTGGCGTGCCCTCCCGATCCTCCCGAAGTTGCATGGATACGGCTCTT
>Ga0315534_1001624_pt1 | contig 15472 bp, 14 predicted proteins | sample SalMarSW160240MG_FD_203094 | JGI IMG/M metagenome (GOLD analysis project Ga0315534, IMG submission 203094) | Salt marsh sediment microbial communities from the Plum Island Ecosystem LTER, Massachusetts, United States - Salt Marsh Sediment SW1602-40 ... | reverse complement strand
GTACTTATTCCCCTTGACTAATATACCTTCTTTTGCCAATTTTGTTAGAGCAGTAATGTTTGCAAGTGGAGTAGAAAGTGTTAAAGCGCATGGACAAGACACTACCAATAAGACTAAGCCCCTGTAAAACCAATCATTAAAATTTTGATTAAATAAGAGAGCTGGGATAACCATTACCATAATAGAAGTTAGTAAAATAAGGGGCGTATAATACCTAGCAAATTTTTCAATAAATCGCTCATTTACACTTTTATTTTGTTGAGCTTTTTTTATGCTTTCCGCTATTTGGGCAACAATTGTGTTTGAACTTTCTCGGGTAACTTTTAAATCAATAAAACTATCACTGTTAATGCTTGCCGCAAAAACTTCGTCATTTTCCTTTTTGTATATGGGCAAAGATTCTCCAGTGATAGCACTTTCGTCAAAATACGATTGACCATTTATAATAACTCCGTCCAAGGGGGCTTTCATTCCCGGTTTGATCCCTATTATTTGTCCAACTTTTACTTCTTTTGCAGGAATAATTTCGTACGAATCATTGGTTTTTAATAATGCCTCCTCAGGGGCTAATTTTAATAATTCTTTTATTGCATTTCGAGATTTTTCAGTTGTTACTTCCTCTAAATGCTCTGCAATGGCATATAATAAAATAGCAGTTGCACCTTCTTGACCGTGAAAGATAAAGAATGAAGCAATTGCGGCTACAATCATTAATATATTAGCTGTGATTTTTTTATGCAAAATATCTTCAATTGCTTCGCTAAAAATACCATAGCTAGAAAGGAATACCGACAATATCGCCAGCATTTGACTGAAAAATACTTCTTGAGTAAATATTTCCAAAATTATGGAAATTGCTAATAATAGTGCCGATGGAACAATGAAAACCCAAAAATGATGTACAAAATATGATTCTTCTTCAATCTCCTCATCGATGAGATCACATGCAGGACTTGAACATTCTACAAGATTCAACTAGATGCACCTAATTTTTAATTAAATTGAAACTTTAAAAAATTTCTATTTATGTATAATAAGACTCGCTCAAAAAGGGATAGATATTGGAAAAGTTTTCAGTACAAGATATTATTAATTATAATATTCTTTTTCTAAATAGACTGAACTGATTATAGATTAATTTAAAACATATACATATTCTTCTATGGGAAGATTTAATTGTTTTCTAATCTCATTTCTTACTAAAATACCTCCAACATGGAGAATAGAATCCTTTAATATGTTATCTTGGTCCATTGAAGCATTACATGGATAGGAATGATGTGCTTTACTAACCTTTTCATTTAAACTGGTTTCTTCATCTTCTATATACTTAGCATGTAGTTGCTGAAGTATGAAATAAGTTGAACCACAGGGTGCTGTTTGGATGACGCAAGTATCATCAATTGATTTACCATCTTTACTTAACAAGATGGAAACAATCGGTTCTCCGATCTTAAAAAATTCAATAAAATCTATGATATAATTTCTTTCCTTAGTGATGTTAAATCCCACTTTATTATACTCATTCAATTCTTTACTTAAAGAACAGAACGGCTTTGGAAATGCTGCTTGGGTTCCATATTTTTCGAAATCTTCCAACACTTGAACTTGGAGCCCTGCTGGAACCCATTTAGTGTCTTCAATAGGGACTATAACGGCTTTGATGTTTTTATCTTTTAGAAATTCTGGAAGTCCGGAAAGTAAATCTTGATGAATGCCAATAACTAATAAGAAATCAAGTTCGGGGAGATTCTTGGGTAAATATTTTTCTGGATCCTCAATGAAATCTGGTACATTATTTCCTACTTGCTCATAGAAATATACCGAACTCGCAAAACTTCTTAAGTGTTCTCTACAATGGTCGCATTTTACATTTTGCTCCAATAATTCACATGCTTTACAAAACTTATCATCATTAATCAAGTTCCCAACAAATTTTTGGGTTAACATTTCAGTTTCAGGACCTAAGCCGTAGATAATCCCTAATTTATAGTTTTTTTCATTCATCATATAAAAGACATGTTTACAGTTTTTATTTGTTTATTTAATATTATATAATCGTTTTATTCTTTCTGCCGAAGATGTTCGAATAAAAAACAAAGAAATTTATCTAAATATTATTATTTTTAATGCATAATTATCTTATACTATATACATGGTATAATATTTTAATAACAAGTAATATCCCCTTAAATTAAAGATGGAGCTCTTAGAGATCCGAAAGGAAATAATTATTAATCTTAAAGCAGATCTACCAGAGTTGGTTGATAAAGTCAATTATTTCAACTTAATCAGACTACCAAGTAAGAAAAATGTGGTAGTCGATCTGAATTTCATTAGACCGACAGAAAGGTTCCCAAAAGATATTGTTGTGAAAATTTTTAGAACAAACAATATGGATATCGAATATACGACATTAGGACAATTGAACAATCAAGATATAAGCGTTCCAAAGATATTATTTTATAAAAAACCATTCTTAATTCTTGAAAAAATCAAAGGTATGAATTTATGTGATTATATAAATGAAAAGCTAAGGAATCATAAAGAACTAAGTGAAATAGAAAAAAATGATAAGAAAAACATTCTAAACTCTGTTGAAAAGCTTGCTATATGGTTAGGAAATTTTCATCACTTAAATGTAATTAATAAAAATAATCCTAATGAAATTATCGTCTTGAACAAAGGTGATACAAGATTAAGAGATTTTATTTATGATTCTAATTCGGGAGCATTATTTGGAACAGATTTTGAAGATTCTTATGAAGGAAATCATATTGATGATATAGCTTGGATTTGTTGTTCTTTATTAGATACGAATCCGGGTATTTTTGAAATGAATCATCCAAAACATAAAATTGATTTGATAAATTTCTTCTTAAAAAGCTACTATAAAAATACCCCTTACTTTAAATTCAATTTTAAATATTTTACAGAGCGTTTAATCGAAAATTTAAACATTGTGATGAGGAGAAGGCATATAAATTTGAAACTAAATAAAGAGAACTTTTTTACAGGTATTTCAAAAGAATTATAAATTAGTGATTTGAACTTCTTCTATCTTAAAAAGCAAATTTAATAATAATAACTCTATGTGTTATTTAAACAATACTGACAAGAGATATTAAAATGAGTGAAGTACCATTATTAGATGCTAAAACATATTTAAAAAAAATTGTTTCTGTAATCGTGAATTTAAATGGTCTAAATAGCGATAACATACCAAAATTAAGGGCTCAACCAGAGATTGTTTTGGAGGCTATTAATAAATATGATACTGAGAAAAACAATCTAATAAAACAGGTTGATTTGAATAACGAAGAAATCAATTCTCTCAAGAATAGAATTTCCCAAGGGCAACGAGATATTCAAAAATTTGAAGAAGGTATTCAAAATTCAACCATTAAGAGACAAGACTTAATAAAAAAGATTCAAGATGTTCAAAAAGAAACTGAAGAAACTCAAACATCAATTCGGGCAAAAAAAGAAGATTTGAACTCTCGAACATTAAGATTGAAGGAATTGGAAAACTTAGTTCTTGATCTCTCTCATGAAAATGAGAAATTTGATTCAAAATTAAAAGAATTAGAAAAAGAATTAGAAACCACATTCTTAAAGAAGGAGAGATTCATCCAATCATATGAAAATAGAGTATCCGCGATGAAAATCTTAATTAATAAAAAGTATATCAATTCATCATTATACCAATTTATCCGAGCCTTACAAGTCGGGAGTGCTCTGGATTTAAGAAATATACTGGTTGCAATTGATATGAGAGAGAGTACTGCAAAAAATATAATATTGAAAATTCTTGAAGATAACGGCCCAATCATTTACAATGAAGCTTCAGGAACAATTGAATTAAAAGAGGAGGTAGATTTCTAATGAGTACCAACTTAAAAAATGTTTTGGGATTAATAGAACAGTTGGAATCCACATTTGATCAATATTTACAATCATTTAAGAAGAATACAGATGAAATCCTTAATAATTTAGGAAATTCATGGAAAAACATGAAGTTGGAACAGGAAGAAATCAAAAAAATTGAAGACAATATTGATAATCAGAAATCTGTGATCACTGAATTAAAAATAAAATTGGAGGAAATCGACAAAAAAGCTGAGGGTTTAAAAACAACTAAAGAAGAGTTAACTTCGAAAATTACTAAGTTAACGAATAATTTAAATCGTCTTCAAAGTGATCTCGAAGCTCCAATAATGGAGTTAAATGACATTACGTCCAAGCTAAATTCAATCAACGATAAAACTATGTTAAAAGAAAACGAGAAAAATACTTTAGAACAGAAAAAAATTGATAATGAAAATAAGGAATCTCGACTAAAAACATTGTATACTGAGGAAAAAATGCAAGATTTGAATTCCAAATTAGCTCAACTAAAAAGAAATAATTTCTTTACTTCGTTTCTGATGGAAAATTCCGAGGAAGAAATTCCGGAAGTAGATATCATAGCCACAATTATGATTCAAGGAAGCTGCAATCTTGATGAATTAAAAAAACTTTTGGATGTACCTCCAATAATGGCGGTGAGAACTATCAAGCAGCTAGCAGTTAAGGGTATAATCAATCTAGATGATAATACGAATATTATTACCTTACCTTAACTCTCAAATCAGAATCTTGGCTTTTTTTTCTTAAAAATTTTTTACTTTAAATTCATTCTAAACTAAATTCTTTTAAATAATCTTTCGTTATATCCTTTTATACATATCGATAATCAAAAAAATGTGAATTTAATGGATAAAAAAGATGCATTTATAGGTGTTTTAGCGATTGTAATTGTGGGTTTAGCTGGAAGTCTAGGATACTTTATCGTTGCAAACCCTCCTTCTGGTGGATCATCAACACCCGTTTTAAATCAAGGATTACCAGTGGACTGGAGCACAGCCCCAAATTCTTCAACATTTAAATTATTTGATGTACATGATGTAGAATACGATATTTCACTCGGTGAAATATTGGACGGTGTACAGATCTATCTTGATGATTTAGCAGCAGGTTCATTGTCAGATTGGAAAAATTACTATGAATTAACAACTATTCAAGATCCGGTTTCAGGACAATATGTTACTGGAGTCAACATCTTGAATATACTGGAAGAAAAGGGCATATATTTTGCTGGAGAGCTTGAATTTGCTACGGGAGATTCAATCACGCGAGATATTCACACGGCAGACATCATTGCAAAAAGTTATGCTAAAAGTAAAACATACTACGTATTGGTGTTGGCTATAAACCAAGAATGGCTTCAAGATTCTCCCTATTATCCCGTTATGGGCAATTTCTCCATTATGGGATTGGATCCTAATGACAATTTCTACAATTTTAATCAAGTTTCAGTGATGAATAATTGGACAATTGACTTAATAGTTAATGATGTATTAAATTCATCCTTGGATGCCTGGGATCTGATACAAGATCCGTATACAGCAGTATACCAGTATGAAAGTACATCTGGTTGGGGAGCCAATCGTCAATATTGGGGGAAAAATGTTTCAGAGATCATTGCAACTGCTGTTGTTGGTCAACCTGATTATAATGTCACTTTTAGAGCTGCGGACGGTTTCGTCACACCATTCTGGAAATGGGAACCTCCTTACAACAAATCGGAAGTTGAGAATGGCATGTATAACAATGGAACCAATGTTATCCCTCGTTCTGATGATGATTATGTTAACGCCACAGATACTAGTCTTGGTGTCCCAATACCAGCAACTAATTTAATAATGAACTTAGCATGGAAAATACAAGAATTTGGAGAAACTTATGATGGAATTGCGGATGCAGCTTGGCCAGTTCCAAAAATTTTATCATATTCTAGCGGTCCTTTCAACGTACAAGTACCTGGTAGAAATCGCGCAAACTATGCAAAATGGGTCACTGAAATAATAATAGATTTTTAAATATTTCTTGAATTTAAATTAAATATCTTTTTTTTCTTTTTGAAAACAAAAAAAGTGATATTATTGAGAATAAAAGCTTTAATAACTATATTTTTAGTAATCTTTTCATTTACAATCATCAAATTTCCACTTGCAAATGCTTATCCTGGAGATGGTGATTGCCAAAATTATCATAATATTACTCCAATTGAAGTCCCAATTGATAATTCAGCAAATATTATTTTAGATGGAGTTCCAAGCGAAGAATTCTGGTCAAAATCCGAAAATCAGATGGGAAAAGTGGTAATTCCACTCGCATCGATTAGATACGATTCAAACCCTCCTGATCTCTTAATTTATATGAACGCAACCTTCATTATGAATACGAATTCACTTTATATCCTCTGTGAATGGATGGATAATACTACTTCAGCAGAAGATTATGTTGCTGATGGAATATTATTTTGTTGGAATATAAATGTGGTAAATTTTTCTGCTTATTATCCCTCTGGTATGAGTACTGAACATATGGGTGGAGGTAGAGTCGACAGTTGGAGATGGTATCATTATACATCCATTTCAAGCGGAATACCTACTTTGTGTTATGATGAATGTTTTGAGGATAACGGATGGGTGAATCCAAATCCAGAATTGTCCCAAGTTAATGCAGCATTTAAAGCTATCTCAAATGTCTCATATACATTAGAGATTAGTAGATCATTAATCACTAATGAAGAATATGACGTACAATTTAACCAGAACAAAGGATATTTATTCAATATGGCAATTTTTGATAATGATTTACATGAGAATCATGCCATTTCATGGACTTATAGTCTGGATTTAGATTTTGGGACTCTTCCCCCTTCAATACCTGGATATTTTAATATATTCATATTATTAGCAATGATTGGAATCATAGCAACCTTTCAAAAAAAGAGATTAAAAATGATCAAGTAAACCATAGAACTCATGAAAACTCGTAACTTTTACATAATAGTGGCAAGTGTTTTAATTGGACTTATAATTTTTTGGTTACTGATGATTGCTTTTTTACAATTTAACCCTTTTGAAGATCCTAATAAAATAATGATAAATGGCAACGGAACAACAAAATCTATAACTTTATCTCTTACTGAATTAAAATCTGGAAAGTATGATCTGGTTGAAGATAAAACATTTCATATAAAAAATAGCTTTGACAATGAATATGATATAATATATTCAGGTATTTCATTTTGGAGCATTCTTGAGGAGGAAAATCTTCTAGTTCAATCATCTTCAGAATTAGAATTCCGTTTTTATGCTCGGGATGGATATAGTTCCCCAAAATTTCTCAATCTTTCTATCATCGAAACAAATCCTGAATTAGCAATCTTGGCATACGAAGAGAACGGTGTTCCTCTCTCTCTGGAAGGTCCCTTAAGAACCGTAATGGATCAATCCATCATGCCTGAAGGTGAATATAGTTCACAATATTCCGTGCAACAATTAAGTTTAATAATTATTAACATAGCTTGAAATCAAAGTGGTTAATCATGAATGAAGTTAAACAAGATAATAGTAACGAGTTAGAAGATACCTCTAAAAACAACGATGGTTATAGAGAAACAGGGTATGATTCTATTCATAAAAAAAAAATTACGAATTTAGATTATATTTATTCTGCAATCATCGGAGTTTTAGGGGGAATAATATCGAGTTTGATTCCATTTAGTTTATTGATAAAAGTCTGGTACCCAATAACTGGAGGCACACAACTTGTAAGTGGGCACCATGTCATTTGGGGGGTAATTGTATATGGGCTTACAAAAAAAAAAGAAAACATTATTTTAACAATGGTGACTAAAGGGGTTTTAGAGTTTCTATTGGGAGATCCATGGGGCATACTGATATTGTTAGTAAACTTTATTGAAGGTATTTTTCTTTCTTCTGGTTTTTATATTATGGAAATATTAGGAGAAGGTGAGACCAAATTAGGATGGGGAATTGCTGGTGGTATAGGAAATTTCTTTCAAGCTCCTTTTTTTTGGATCATAAATCAACGCTGGTACTTACATTGGTCTTTATGGGCTTTAGCTTTTATTTTTGCTTTTATTTCAGGTGTGTTAATAACGGGTCTTCTTGGTAGAGCAATAAAAAATACATTAATTGAAGCCGGTGTCCCTACAACATATTAACATACGAGTGTGATGATTAAATCCTTGTCAACCATAGCTCTTTCTTTTACTGATTTTTCATTTATTTATGGAGAGGATAAGACTAAACAGCCTAGTATCTCTAATATAACTTTTAATTTAAATGAAGGAGAGACTTTAGTTTTAGCAGGTCCTAGTGGTAGTGGTAAATCAACGATATCTTATGCAATAAATGGAATCATTCCTTGGAGACAAAAAGGTTTTGCTAAGGGAGAAGTAAAGATTTTTGGGAAAAATATTTGGGATTATGAGTTTTCTGCACTTTCTAAAATTGTCGGCTTGGTAAAACAAAATCCAAGTGAACAATTAGTCACTTTTACAGTTAGAGACGAGATTTCGTTTGGATTAGAAAACTTAAAATATCCAGAAGATGAGATTACATCCAAAGTTGAACATGTAAGTAAAATAATGGGAATCACAGACATTTTAGATCGCCCAATCGAACAATTGAGTGGAGGTCAAAAGCAATTAACCGTACTTTGCTCGTTTTTAGTTATGAATCCGAAAATTCTTATTTTAGATGAACCAATTGCTTACTTGGATCAAGAATCTGAGAGTTTTTTACTGAATAGGTTAAAAAAATTGGTCAAAACTAAAGAAATCCCAATAACATTAATTATCATTGAACATAGGTTGTCTCGAGTTCTCGATATTGCAGATAAATTAATCATTTTAAATGATATAGGTAATATTTCACTGAAAGGGCGTGTTAAAGATGTATTGGAAAAAAATTTTGCTCAATTGAAAAAATGCAATGTAAGAGTTCCGTGGTTAATTGATGTTTTTGATGAGTTTAAGAGAAAAACACATACAAAAAATAATTTTCAAAATTCAATTGACTTTCAATTTTATTTTGATTACATTTCAAGATTAGAACAAAATGATCTAAAAAAGATTAAAAAAATAATTCAAAGTAGAGAAATCAATGCTGAAGAATTAAAAAAATATGAAAATTTAGACCAAGTTATCGATTTAAAAGATACATATATTAAATCCTTAAAATTCAAGAAATTTAAAGATAAAGATGGCGAAATCCTTAATAATAAAAATAATAATATCCTCCTTGAAACCAAAAATCTCTGCTTTTTTTACCCAAATAGCGGAATAAGGGCATTAAATGATATTAACCTTCAAATTCAAAAAGGAGATTTCATTGGTCTTGTTGGTCCCAATGGTTCGGGAAAAACTACGCTTCTTTATTTATTAGCAAATTTATATCAACCATCTTCTGGAGCTGTATATTATAAAAATCAATTGCTAAATGATATTGATTCCTATGAATATGCGCAAAAAGTAGGATTCATCTTCCAGAATCCTGAGAATATGATTTTTAAATCCACTATAAAAGATGAAATTTTATATGGTCCCAAAAATTTCGGTATTCTTTCTCGCATTAAGGATGAATACTTAGAGAAATTAATAGGTATGATCGGAAAAGAAAATCCTTTGAAAAATCCTTATCAATTAAGCTGGGGTCAAAAACGGCGATTAAATCTATGTTCGATATTTATTTATGATCCCGATATAATCCTGTTAGATGAACCGTTTATAGGTCAGGATCAAAAAACAATCGAAGCTTTAGTCGAGACTCTCTATATCGAAAATAAAAGAGGAAAAACTATCATAATCTCCTCTCATGACTATCATCTCTTATTAAAATATACGAAAAGGATTATCGAATTAAATAAGGAAGGCTCAGTTCTGTATTATGACACGAAAAGCAATTATTTCTCCAAACATAGCAATCTTGGACCAATTTTACTCTTGAATGAAATAAATAGAAGATTAAATGAGGGTTTTAGATAATGAAAGAAAAAAATATGGCATTAGATAATAAGAATAATACTTTTGCCTACGTCCCGGGGAATTCGGTATTTCACAAACTAAATACCCTCTCAAAATTGATTTTCCTAATTCTCCTTACTATTTTTACCTTTATTACAAGAAGTTTAATACTCCTTTCGATGATTTTACTTCTTATTTTTCTCTTAGCTTTAGTTAGTGAAATATCAATGAAAAGATTGATTCGAAAAACTCGATTTATTGTTTTGCTTTTATTATTTGGTGTTATTTTAAATATATTTTTTAATGCAATCCCAAATGAACGGGAAATAATTTTATTTTATTTATTTAATCTTAACTTTTTACCTATTCGCAGATTAGCTGTATATTTTTCTATAAAAGCATTATTTATAGTATTAACATTATATTCATCTACAATTTTATTTACAAATACCACATCTAACAAAGATTTCGTATATTCCCTAATGCGATTAAATATTCCGTATAAATTTTGTTTCAGTTTCATGATTGGTATACAATTTATCCCTACTATAGAAGCAGAAGCTAAGACAATTGCATTAGCTCAAAAAGCACGTGGTTTTGGCTTGGAAAAAGTCAGCACTTTTAAGAGAGCATATAATTTAATATTTGAGCGTTTAATAACTACCTTAGTTGCAATCCTTAGAAAAGGGCATACTACATCTATATCCATGGAAAATAGGTGTTTCGGTTTATATAAAAAAAGGACGAACCGAATAATAGTGAAATTTAAGTTAATTGATATTGTTTTCATAGTGATTTGTTTTTTAATTTTCACTTCATTACTTCTATATCAGTTAAATATTCTTCCACTCCCTCAAGTTCCTTCCTTATATCAAATTTTTTTACAAATTTTCTAGAGTTACACTCTATAAAATATATCAGTGGTGTTTTTTAGATATGTCTTCCTTTTATTTTTATGGTTGATGTTTCTAAGACAGTAAAAGAAATACAAGATAAATATAAAATCATTGGAAGATCTGAAGAAATAAGGAAAATCATTATCGCTAGATCCGTTGGGAAGAATGTACTAATTGAAGGTGATGTAGGTGTCGGGAAAACCACGATTGCACGAGCTGTGGCATCTTATTTCGATTCTAATTTTTACAGAATTGATTGTTCAGAGGAAACGCTTCCTCATAATCTAGTTGGATATTTCGATCCCCCTCTTGCGATATCCAAAGGATACAATGAAGAATCGTACATTTATGGACCCCTTACGCAAGCCATGCTTTCAGGAGGGTGCTTATTTATAAATGAGATAAACAGGATGCCTGAAAGCACCCAAAATTCTTTATTAACTGCATTAGACGAAAGGATTCTTGAAATTGCTAAATTGAAAACGATAGAGGCTAAAGAGGGTTTTTTTACGATTGCAACTCAAAATCCCGCAGCACATATAGGGGTAACTGTTTTAGGTGAAGCAATAAAAGACCGCTTTATTTGGATCAAATTAGAGTATCAATCTCCAGAAGAAGAAATCCAAATTATAAAAAAGGAAGCACATTTTAATGGCCTGGATAGTAATAAAATCGCTCTTATTTCTCAAAAAATCGTTGAGCTATCAAGAAAAACTAATTACATAATGCGAGGAAGTTCTGTTAGAGGTGCAATCGATTTAGCAGATATTATATTAAAATCAGAAAATTATAAAAGCTCTAAAGCTTGGGTTGAAGCTGCAGTAATGTCTCTTTATAATAAAATTGAATTAGAAGATGGAGTAACTAGATCAAAATCAGAGATTATAACGGATATCGTGCTATCTGTATTGAATCAAACGGATTTTCAATAATCGATGACTTCTCTTCATTAGATGAAGAGAATGAGAAAGAACGCCTTTATGTTAGATTAACCGAGAGAATTCCAGATAAGGAAATATTAAGATACGAAATAATCAGAAAAAGCAGGAAAAAACCAGATTATTACGAACATTTAGCAAATTCATTGGATTATAAACAGATCAAGGAATTGACTTATTTAGCAATCAATTATAAGAATTTAGAAGCAATCATGGGTCTGCTTAAATCAAATGTCTATGCTGCAACTGATGCATTGGATTGTAATGAAGGTGTAGAATTTTTTGCAGAAAAATCAAAAGATTCTGCTGCATCAATGGCAGAAGTATATTTTTTCATTAGGCGCCCTATATCGAAAAAATATAAGTACATATTTAGGAGATTAGCTCGCCAAAGCATAATTAAAACATCCTTAAAAATCACTAGTAAAGGAATAAGAGGCAATTTCAAGAAAGTTGTGCCGACCTATAGAATTGGAGCACCTGAATTTGATTTGGATGAAACCATCCAGCATAACCCTCTAAAAGTGCTTGAAAGAACCCTTACATATAATGATATATATGGCATTAAAAGACAAAGGCAAAAACGAAAAGTTGTATTAATTCTTGATACAAGTGGAAGTATGTATGGAAAGCTGCTATTAAATGCGGCTCTAACTACATCCGTTCTTGCGTATAACATGGAAAAAGAAGACTTTGCTATAGTATTATTTAATTCAACAGCAATGCTTCTAAAGAAAATTGATCAAAAAAAACCTGTAAATAACATAATTGATGAAATATTAGATTCTGAAGCCGTTGGTTTTACAAACATCGAAATTGGTCTCGAAAAAGGACTTAAAGAACTTAATAAAATCAGAGAAAAAACTCGTCATAAATTTGGCATTCTCATTAGCGATGGAAATTATAATCGAGGGATTGATCCTCTTTATTTAGCTAAAAAATTTCCCAAACTGCATGTGATTGGCATACCTGCGGGAAATGATGCAGATCGAGGGATTGATACCTGTCGGGAGTTAGCGAAAGCAGGGAGAGGAAAATTTTACGCTGTTAAAGATTATAAGGAAATTCCTCGAGCTTTAATCAATTTATTATCCCGAACCTGATAATTTTTCAGGTCCTATGATATCAAGTATTAATCAATGATTTCTCCTCCTAATTTAGAGAATAGTGCTTTAATCGAATTTTTATCTCAAACTTAAGTTTATAATCCTACAGTATTACTTTCAAAATCTCTCTTTTTTAAAAAACCATCGAAAGCCATAATGTGAATCGTGCCAACTCACTTTGTTGACAACTATTAAGATAATTTTTTAGTAAACATACATTAACATAAGTGTTAAATATTTAAATATCTAGTTTAATATAAATTAACGGTATTAATACTCAGTTTATAAGAAATATATTAAAAATTGAGAAAACTTGAGAAAGTGAGAGAAAATATGAATGAAGAAATGTATGATCTTGTTGTTATAGGAGCAGGTCCTGGGGGTTATCATGCTGCTATTCGAGCTGCTCAATATGATGCTAAAGTAATGTTAATCGAAAAAGATAAAGTAGGCGGAACTTGTCTAAATAGAGGGTGTATTCCCACGAAAGCTCTTTATAGTTCAGCAAGTTTAATTGAAAAGATTAAGAATCATGCCTTTAATTACGGAATCGATATTAATGGCGAAGTAAAACCAAATTTTAATAGAGCAGTTGATCGGAAAAATCGAATAGTAAATCAATTAATTGAAAATATTGAAGTTCTTATAAGACAAAAAAAGGTTGATTTATCCTATGGAAGTGGGAAATTAATGGGCGGATCAATTGAAAATGCTTTTAATGTGAAAATTGAGGGGAAAGACGAAAAAATAGTTAAAGCTAAACGTCTAATTATAGCTACAGGTTCGAAACCAGCGGAAATACCCTCCTTTAATATTAATCATGAAAGAATTTTAACCAGTGATGATATTCTTTCAAATAATTTTAAGAGTATCCCAAATACAATTTTGATTATTGGAGGTGGAGTAATTGGTTGTGAATTTGCAAATATTTTTAACAGATTTGGCTCAAAAGTAATCATCTTAGAATATTTACCATCTATAATAGCTATGGAAGAACCTTCTGTTGCTCGAGAATTAAAAAAAAAATTTAGAGATATGGGTATTGAAGTATTTGAAGATCGAAGAGTTTTAGAGATTACTACTACTGATTCTCAAGTAAACGCTATAACATGTGATGCAAACATCCCCAAAGATCAAGTGGAATCTGCAGAAAAGCGAGTTTTTAATGCTGATCTTTGCCTTGTTTCAATTGGAAGAATTCGGTGTATTAAAAATCTTGGAATTGAAAATTCAAAAATAGAAATTAGGAGAGGAAGTATTCAAGTAAATGAAAAGACTTTGGAAACTGCAGAGAAAGGAATTTATGCAATAGGGGATGTTACTGGTGGGTTAATGTTAGCTCATGTAGCGAGTTATGAAGCTGATATTGCTGTGTTTAATGCATTAAGTAGTATTGGTGGATTTGATACATTTCCAGTTAAAACAGATTATAAAGTCGTTCCAAGTTCAATTTTTACAGCATATGAAATTGCTTCAGTAGGATTTAAATCTAAGTCTCTTAAGGTGCAAGACGTTCAAATTAGAACTGGTCGATTTGGTTATGCCGGTCTTGGAAAAGCTAAGTGTATGGGTGAGGAAGAGGGATTTTTAATGATGAATGTTAACGAAAAAACAGATGAAATATTAGGAGCGTCTTGTATAGGTGTTGCTGCTCCTGAATTAATATCTGAAATTTCTTTAGCAATGAAGAATGGACTTACAGTTCAAGAAATTACAGATACCATTCATAGCCATCCCACTTTATCAGAAATGGTATTAGAAGCAGCTGAAGACGTTTATGGTTTATCTATTCATAGAGCAAGACGTCGAATTAAGCAAAAAATTGATCTTCAAGAGGATATGATTCAACATTTCATAAAAAGTGAAAAACTTAAGAAGTATGGACTTGTCTCCTTAGCGATGACAGGTGATTAAATCTTTTACTATACATCTCTTCAATATTTTCTTCCTAAAAATCGTTTTAGAGGCATTAATCCTCTATATTTAACTAAAAAATTTTCTAAATTACACGTTATTGGTATACCTGCTGGAAACGATGCTGATCGTGGGATTGATACTTGTCAGGAGTTAGCAAGAGCAGGAAGAGGTAGATTTTATGCTGTTAAAGATTACAAGGAAATTCCTAGGGCTCTTATCAATTTATTGTCCCAAACCTGATTTTTTTTCTAAATTCTAAAAATTTATGCGATTCCCCGCACATTCATTGTATTTTTCACGCAATAGGGAGAGAATTTATATTTTTTTCGTATTAATTTTAAACCATTCTTTAATTTCTTCAAATTTTTTCTGTCCTTGAGCAACTTCCATAGTTATTTGATACACTTCTCCTTTAGGAGGTGAAAATTCATATCCATTTTTAAAAAAAAAAATGTATCCCAACAAAGAACCAATTCTTTTATTACCATCGGAAAAATAATGACCTTCTATCATTTCTTTATACAATATTGTAGCTCTATCCCATATTGTTGGAGTATCTTGGAAAGGAATCCCCCATTTAACTTTATCAAGAGTAGATATTAATCTAGTACGATTCATTAAAGCCCCAGTTTTAATCTGATCATTAAATAAAGCTTCGATATATTCAACTGAAGGAATCCATACCACTACTCTTCACCAAGTTTTTTCCATTCTTCGCCATATTTTAACATA